>Ga0193752_1000453_pt1 | contig 39575 bp, 28 predicted proteins | sample H1c1metaG_FD_144924 | JGI IMG/M metagenome (GOLD analysis project Ga0193752, IMG submission 144924) | Soil microbial communities from a riparian zone of the East river system, Colorado, United States - H1c1 | ecosystem: Environmental > Terrestrial > Soil > Riparian zone | place: USA: East River... | reverse complement strand
AGCGACGGCTGGGCCGGAGCTTAAGGCGGCGCGACGAGGTTTCATCGGACGAGGCGGCGGAGGCGGAGGGGGAGGCGGCGGAGGCGCTCGCGATGAAGCGGCGACGGCGACGAGTGCGCGTCGCAGTGCATTCGCAGATCGAGGCCGTGCGGAGGTCCTTGAGCGAGCCGGAACGAGCGAGGCTGCAGCACGCGGTGATCGCGAGCGAGCCGGAGGCGCAGCAGACGAAACCTCGACGAAGCGCGCCGGCGGACTCCCGTTCAAGGCAGGCTCGAGTCGCGGGGCCGTAGCGGGTACTGCGGCAGCGAGAGAAGCCTGGAAGGGTGATCTCGATCCGAAGCGGCCCGCCGGAGATCTGGTTGACGCGGATGCAGATGCCGCGCGTGCTCGCCAGCCCGCCGATGCGGCAGACGAGGCGGCGAGGAAACGCGCTGGCGCGCTTCGGTTCCAAGCCGGCGGTCGAGCCGACGACGCCGCCGCGGCATCGCGCGAGGCCTGGAAGGGCGAGCTCGATCCCAACCGACCCGCCGGCGATCTCCTCAAGAGCGAGGCCCCGGCTGCCGCGCGCGACCCGCAGGCGCTCGCAGACGATCTGGAGGCGCAGGCGTCCACCGCAGCTGGCAGCGGCGATTCGCAAACGGATGCGGCTGCTCGCAGCGCATTTAAGAGCGGGGCGCCCGATGACGACGCAACCACTGCCGCCGGCGCAGTTGGAGCGGACGACGCAGCAGGTGCCGGCTACGCGGGGAGCGCAACCGGCTCAGCCTTCGGCGCGAGCTTCGCAACCTCGACCACCGGACCAGGCGATAGCGCGCAGACACGGGTGGGCGAAGTCGCCGATGGTTCGACACGCTCCGAAGCCGGTGACGCAGAGACCTCTAGCGGGGAATCGGTAGGCTCGAACCGCGCGATCGCGAGCGAGGTCGATCCACTCGCAGCAACAAGCGACACAGGCACCGCTGCTACCACTGACGTCGCGGGCGACGCTGCAGCCGGCAGCGGCGATGGCTCGCATGCCCAGTCGGCAAACGGGAACTCCACCTCCGCCGCCGACCCCCACTCCCCTCGCATCGCTGCCCATGCACTCGCCGGCACCGCACGACTCTGGATCGCTGGCGCCGCCGTTGGCTGCTCCTGGGGCCTCGCCGCCCTGATTCGGCCCAATGCGCTTCCCGTTGCCGCCGTGGGCGCATTCGCGCTTCTCGTCTTCAGCCGCAACGTCGTGCCCTCTCGCGCAGTCTGGGCCGCACTCGGCGCCGCGACCGCCGCACTCCTCGTCCTCGGCGCCGCCGCCAACCGCTGCACCGCAACCGCCGCTGGACACTTCTGCCTCGTCTCGAACAACGTCGCGATGAACGTCGCACTCGGCCAAGCCGGCCCCGTCTACGGCCTCGAGTTCCACGACGCTCGACACCCCGAACGAACGACGACGTGGATCGCACCCTCACTCGTCCAACACGGCTACCAAGGCATGCTGCAGGTCCCGGCGAGCGTCTACGACTCGACCGGCATCTGGAGCTGGGTCGCCGATCGCTTCACCCAAGATCCGCTGGGGTACGCCGTACGCGCCGTCGGCAACGCATTCGACCTGTTCAACCTCGCCTACTGGCCCGACGAATACGGCCGCTACTCCGTGCGCGCCGCGTTCGTCTTGCGCCAAGCCTGGACCGCCGCCGTCCTCATCCCGGCCCTCTTCGCACTGTTCACCCTCGCACGGCGCGCGTTCGGCCGAACCCCGACGCGACCGGTCGGGATCTTCGTCCTCGGCACACTGCTGGGCCTGCTGCTCTCAGCGGCACTCTCCCTCGGCGAGTCCCGCTACCGCATCCCATTCGACGGGCTCCTGATCGGCCTCGCGAGCGCGACGTACGCACGCATGACCGGCTGGCACGCGCCCGGCTTCATCCCCGCCGAACAGCTCGGCGCACGGCGCTGGGCGCTCTGGCTGCCGACGCTCACAGCCAGCATCGCTCTAATCATCGCCCTGACCCACCCGAGCTTGAACCTCGGCCTGCTCCTGCCGCAGCGCGGAGCGGCACTCCCGAATCGCGGCAGGCAAGACTGGGCGACGGCGGCAGACTTCGCAGTCCCGCACGCAGCCGGCTCCGCCTGGAACGGCCCCGGCACGTACGTCTGGAAATGCAGCCCCGACTGCGGCGAGCTTCAGATTCGCCTGGGCGGCCGCCGCCGTGCGCGGCAAGTGCACCTGAGCGTCGACCACAACGATCGCTACCGCGTGCTGTTCTACCGCGGCGGAGAGCTGCGAGCGTTCACGGACATCCCGCCAGCGCTCAACACGCCGGCAGGCCTGCAGAGCACGGTCATCGACGTCCCGAAGCCCGCCCGAACAGGCTTCGACGCGATCGGAGTCCAGCCGCTCTACGGCGACGGCGGCTACTCGATCGGCCACCTGATCCTCGAGTGATCAGGTCAGGACGATCGGCCGGTCTTTGGTGACCACAAACGTGTGCTCGAACTGCGCGCCCACGCTGCCGTCCGGCGTACGCAACGTCCAACCGTCGTCCGCTTCGATCACGTCGATCGCCCGCGTCGTCAAGAACGGCTCGATCGTCAGCACCAAGCCCTCCCACAACACGGTCTTGTCGCGCTTCTCGAACACGTTCGAGACGTGAGGCGGCTCGTGAATGTGGCGCCCCACCCCGTGACCACCGAGCGTACGCACGACCTTGAAGCCATGCTTCTTCGCCTTGCGCTCGATCACCGCACCGATCTGATTCAAAGGCTGACCGGCCCGCGCGACCGCCATCGCCTCGGCCTGCGCCTCACGTGTCGACCACAACAACTGCCGCAGCTTCGGCGCAACCGTTCCGACCGGCGCGCTCGCGCCCGTATCGGCCCAATAGCCGTCGAGCTCAGCCGAAACGTCTACGTTCACGAGGTCACCCTCGCGCAACACCTTCGACGGCGACGGGATGCCGTGCGCGAGCTCGTCGTTCACGCTGATGCAAGTCCAGCCCGGAAAGCCATACGCGAGCTGCGGCGCCGAACGCGCCCCATTCGTAACCAACACGTCCCGACCGACCTCATCCAGCTCGGCAGTCGTAACCCCAGCGCGCACTTCGGCCAGCATCGCATCGCGCGCCCGCGCCACGATCGCGCCGATTCGGCGCAGCATCTCGAGATCGTCCGGTCCTTCGATCGACATCCTTCACGAATAGCACGTTTGGGGGCCGATCGTTCAGGCCGTCAGCGCCTTCGCGAGCGCATAACTATTCTGAAAATCTTGGAACCGGACGACCTTCCCGCCCTGAAAAGTGAACACGTGCACGGCCTGCTGCACGATCCGATCACCGGTTCGCTTGACCCGCGCTTCCGTGTTGAGCAGCGCCACGACCTTGTCCGCGTTCGTGAAAAACTCGTGCGGGTCGAACAACTCGAACTCGAAATTCTCTGCGAGAAACCCAAAGATATTCGTCGCGACGGCAGCGTGACCGCGATGCGACCCGAAATACGGCGACGTGTTAGGTCCAGGGTTTACCCAGACGATGTTCGGATCGAGCAGCTTCAAGATCCCAGGGAGATCCCCCTTCCCAAAAGCTTGATAGGCCTGCAGCACCGTCTCGAGATTCGTCGCCATGATTCGTTCGATCTCCCTTCGAAGCTCCCGTACGACCCAACTAAGCTATCGGTTCGAACCGAACGTCGATAGAGCGCGCGCTCACAGCCCGTAAGCTCGCGCAAGTAATCGACACGGCTCCGCAATTTTTAGCGTTCGCGCGGACGTTCACTAACATCTCCTACCGCCGCCCACATGGGCGCTCTCGGGATTCGATGTTCGAACGTACCCATCCCCCACTCGCCAACGACGCGACGGATCTCTCAACCGAAGCCGGGCCCGATGCGCTCGCAGCGTTACGCGCGCTGCTGGTGGGTACCGCCGCTTCTCATGCCGAGATCCCACCGCTACCCGATCTCATGGCAGGTGCAATGGCACTCGCCGAAGGCCGGCGCAGCAAAGTGATCCTGCCGCTGGCAGAGACGCCCGCAGAGTTCGCCCTCGTGCGCCGCGGCACCCAGGTCCTCGTCGATTGTTACAGCACGCTGAGCACACCCGAGGTGCTGCTGCGCGAACGCTCGATCGCGCTGAAGGACTTACTGGCCGCCTGCACGCACGTAGGTCGAGCACTCGCGAAGGCCAGCCCTGACACACTCACCGGCCGCGCACTTCGCAAGCTGTCATCGCGCGTCGCACGCACGCGCGTCGCCGTTGCGGATAAGCCCCCCGCCGCCAGCTTCGTACGCTGCACGGGTGGCAGCCTCGGTAACCCCGGCAAGCACGTCGCGCTGTCGTTCGGCTTCGAAGCGAGCATCCCGCGAAGCGCGACTGAAGCCAACGAACCTCACGCGTTTGCAGACGTGCACGCTCTCCTCTTCGAAGGCGAGCTCTGGGCGTTCTCCGGCGAGCGACGCGTCAGCCTGACGCGCGGCCCGATCATGCTCGCAGCCCAACGCATGGTGAGTGCGGTGCGCGCGCTCGTCGAAGCGTGGCAAGCCGAGCGACCCGTTCACGTGCGACTTCGCGCCGGCAACTTTGCGGTAGCAGTGCGACGCGAGATCGCAGGTGCGGTGTCGGTGAGTCTGAGCACCGAGCAGAGTGGAACACTGACCTGGCCCGCGCTCGACGTGCCGAGCGCCGCGTTACCAGTGCTGCGGTTGGCGGCGGACCTGATCCGCAAGCTGGTCGCGGTCGATCGCACGCAAACGCACAACTTGCGCGTTTCGGCGCTGCGCTCGGAGATTCGGTTGCTGCGCCGCGCGATTCGCGGCCGGAGCAGCCGCAACGGCTTCGAAAACCGTGACCCGGATCGCTTGCGGCTGACGGCTGCACCCGAGCGCACGCCGGATTCGCGCGACGAAGCGAGCCTCGTCGCCCGCGGCCGGCTGCGTTACACCGAGCGCTGGAGCGTCGAGATCGATGCGCTCGACGCGAACTCCGTGTTCTTGTGTGGCGAGCGGCTGATCGTCGCGACGCCCAAGCTCACACTTGCGCTCTCACGCGCAAGCGGTGAAGTGCAATGGTCTTTGCCTTCCGAGCGCGCGAGTAGCTGGCTCGTCGGCAAACACTTACTGCGCTTGATGCCCGAAGGCGGCGCCGAGCTGCTCGATCTCGACACCGGCCACACCTGCGCGCGCGCCGAGAGTTCGCTTCGCTTGCACGGCTCGGGCTTTGCGATGTTTGCCGGCGGCGGTGAGCTTCCCCCGATCGCGATCGTTCACGAAGCGAACAAGCGCTTGATCGCGCTCGACCTGCGCACCGGTGAGCCGCGCTGGCGCTTCCGCGGCGCGAGCGCTGCAGCATTGCGCGTGTGTCGCGCCGGTCGCGTGCTGCTCGTCAGCTGCGGTGACGGAACGATCGAAGCACTGGATGTGGCTTCAGGCGAAGTCGTGTGGCGCTACTCCGGTCGCGGTCGCTTTTGCCTGACGCCTTGCGTCTGGGGCGAGCTCGCGCTGGCCGTCTCGGGCGAACCGGGCGGTGGCAGCGGCACGCTGCACGGCATCGAGCTCTACACCGGCAAACCAGTCTGGCAGAGCGAGCTCGCGTACGCGCCGAGCGCCGATCCGATCGCGACCAAGAGCACGGTGATCGTACCGACCGGCCGCTCGCGCGATGCGCGGCTCGACGCCTTCGAGCCGGAGTCGGGCGCAGTGCGATGGACGTGTCACGATCCGGGTCTCGACAACGGCGCACGCACGCTCGAAGTCGACGACGCGTTGATCATCAACACTCCGGCCGGGCGCGTGACGTCGCTCGACCAGGAGACGGGCAACGCGCGTTGGTCACGGGTGCTCGCGAATCCCTTGACGGACGACGTGCCACGCCAGCTCGAGCCCGTGTTGCGTCACGGCGCGTTGTTCATTCCATCCGCGCAGGTGCACATCTTGAGGCCGAGCGACGGTGCGCCGCTGACGACCGACACCGGCTGCGACCTCGTTCCGGATCAAGATGTGCACCTGGTCAAGTGAACCGGGGCGCCTGTTTGCGCCGCACGCGGCCTGGCGGACTTGACTCCGACTGCCTTCTCTGGGAGGCATTTCGGCATGGCTACCGGCAAAACGAAGGTCGCTGCGCTGCAGCTGACGAGCATCGACGACGTCGAGCACAACCTCGCGCGCGTAGAGCAACTCACGCGTGAAGCGATCGCGGATGGCGCATCGCTCGTCGTGCTGCCCGAGAACTTTCAGTACATGGGCCCGGAAGACGGCAAGTTCGCCGTGGCCGAAGCGCTGCCCGAAGGCGGGCCGATCCTTCGCCGCTTGAGCACGCTCGCGCGCGAGACGAAGACCGAGTTGATCCTCGGCGGGTTCATCGAGAAAAGTCCGCAGCAAGGCAAAGCGCGGAACGCTTGCATTCATCTCGCCGAAGATGGGCGCGTGAAGGCGATCTACCGGAAGATTCACATGTTCGATGTGGATCTGCCGGATGGCACGAAGCTTCAAGAGTCGGCGACGGTCGAAGCGGGCGGCGTCGATCAAGTCCTCGTGACTGACACGCGCGCGGGTAAGCTCGGGCTGTCAGTTTGTTATGACCTGCGGTTTCCCGAGCTGTATCGGAAACACGTGGACCTCGGCGCGACGCTGATCACTGTGCCGGCTGCGTTTACGCTGCAGACCGGTAAAGACCACTGGCACGTTTTGCTGAGGGCGCGCGCGATCGAGTCGCAGTGTTACGTCATCGCTGCCGCGCAGTACGGGCACCACTGGGGGAACCGGCGGTCGTACGGGCACGCGCTGATCAGTGACCCTTGGGGCCTCGTAGTAAGTGAGTGCAGCGACGGTGAGGGCTACGCGATCGCGACGATCGATCAAGGTTACGTCGATCGAGTGCGTCACGCAGTGCCGAGCCTCCAACACCGGAAGCTCTAGGCGACTAACTCGGTTCGTCGGCCTTCGTGCGCTCGCTGTTCGCGATGCGCGACAAGCCCCACTCCTGCAAACGGTACTGAATCGTTCGGCGACTGATGCCCAGAATCGCAGCCGCCCGCGAGGGCGAACCCTGCACTGCATCCAGGGTTCGCAGAATCGCGAAGCGCTCGAGCTCAGCGAGCGTCACGCCCGGAATCATCAACCGAATCGACTCCGCATCGTTTGTCACCTTCGACAACGGCAGATGTTCACCCTCGACTCGATCCCCACGACACAACACCACCGCCTGCTCGACCGCGTTTTGCAACTCGCGCACGTTGCCCGGCCACGGCTGCACCAAGAGCGAGTTCATCGCCTCGTCCGAAAACCCCGTCAGCCCCTTGTCGTTCTCCGCCGCAAAGCGCCGCAAGAAGTGATCTGCGAGCAACGGTATGTCACTCGGCCTCGCGCGCAACGGCGGCACTTCCAGTCGCACGACGTTTAGTCGGTAGTACAAGTCTTCGCGAAATCGCCCGTCATCGACGAGCTGCCGCAAATCTTTGTTAGTCGCAGCCACGATGCGCGCATCCACGCTCAACGTCTCATTGCCACCGACGCGCTCGAACTGCCGCTCCTGCAAAAACCGCAGCAGCTTCACCTGCACCGGCATCGGAATCTCACTCACTTCATCCAAGAACAACGTGCCGGTATCGGCTTGCTCGAACCGACCCTTGCGCCGCATCACAGCACCGGTGAACGCGCCCTTCTCGTGACCGAACAACTCCGACTCGAGCAATGTCTGCGACAACGCCGAACAGTTGAGCCGCACGAACGGCCCGTCCTTCCGCTTGCTCTGACTGTGCACCGCCGCCGCAACGAGCTCTTTGCCGGTTCCGGTCTCGCCGTGAATCAAGACGGTCGCGCGGCTGTGAGCGGCAGCCATCACCTTATCGAGCAAACGTTGCATCACCGGATGCGCGCCCAAGATCGAGTTGAGCTGCCGCGCACCCGCCGGATCGAGAATGCCCGCACGCGCACGCTCGACCTCACGCGCGAGCGCCGGTTTTTCGAGCGCGCGCCTCACGACCATGAACAGCGCCTCGGCTTGCTCCGGAAACGCGAGACAGTGATCCGCCCCATGCCGGAACGCCTCAACCAGCGCTTCCGGGTGCGAGCTCCGCGAAATCGCTATGAATGCCGCCTGCGACCCACTCTGTTTTCGAGCGGATTCCAAAAAGTGCAGGGCGTGGGGCTTTCCATGACCTAGACCTACAACCACCACCTGCGGCCGCAGGCTCTCGAGCTGTGGCAAGGCGTTGGCCGTGTCCGAGGCGACTTCGAGCGCGTGACCTTGACCCACGAGCTGATGCACGAGTTCTTCCCGCGAGTCGGGGTCGTCGTCCACGATCAGCACGTGGGGCTGCTTGGCTTCCACGGGTTTGCGGGAGCATGCCGCATCGCGTTGAGGGCGTCCATGAAACACGTTCCGTGATCAACCTACGTGTGGGCGAGTTGCACGCGAAAAAGCATTGAGCCGAAGTCGCCACACCAGGGCACAAAACCTCGCAGTGCTCTGCAAGACTGCGTTCGGGTCAGATCGGTCCGCCGCGCGCAGCTTCGCACCCGCCACGCATATGGCCGTAACGTGGCCGGGGTTTAGGGATCTGATAAACTCATTCGTCTGGGCCGGCGCGTGAGGTTGTCGACGCTCCCATGAACTTCAATTCGCATTCTGTCTTGTCCGGGTCCGTTTCCGCGGCTCTGCTGGTCGCGTTCGCGTGGCTCGGTCCTGAGAGCTCCGCGTCGGCGCTCTCGAGCGATTCGCGCAGCTTCAGCGCCGAAGAAGAGCAGTCGCTTCGGTCCGGCCAGCTCGTCGTTCGCCCGACCGAAGTGGTTCGCGGTGGCGCTCGCCTGATGGGCGGTCTCGCCTGGCAAGTCGTGTCCGCATCTCCACAGCGCGTCTGGCGCGCAATGACCGATGTGCGTACGTATCCGCGCTTTCTGCCTGCGGTCGAAGAAGTCCGCTTCGTCGAAACGAGTGGTACCGACCAGCGTTTGTTCATCCGTCACCGCATGGGCTTCGTCGGCGCGAGCTACTTCGTGCTCGCCACAAACGACGCACAAAGCTACCGCGTGAAGTTCAGGCTCGACCGCTCGCGCCCGAGCAGCATTCGAGACGCGTTCGGCGAATTGCGCGTCTCGCCCTACCCGGATGGCCGCAGCGTCGTGTCGCTCGCGATCCTGGCCGACGTGGGCGAAGGGCTGATCGCAGGTTTAGTCCGTAAGAATGTCCATGAGTGGATGCTGCGGGTCCCTCAGCAGCTGAAGAAGTTCGTCGAGAGCGACGCAGCCGTGCTTGAGCCCGCCGCCGCCGAGACCGCGCCTCAGCGGGGTTAACACCCGCGTCGCGGCGTAGTATGCAGCGCGCGGAGCCTGGCCGTGCGACGGCATCGGGCCCTGCGGAGCTCGATGTTGTCCGACGATTCCAGACTCGAAGCTGCTCGTGCGCAAACCTCGGTGGCCTACGCGGAAGCCGCGAAGCTCCAACGCCGTTCGCGTGTCGTGACGCGGATGTTGACGTTGCTCGTAGTCGCGCTCGTGATTGCCGTCGCGGCGCTCTCGTACCGCATGCTGCGCCTCGAAAACTATGTGCTGCCGCGCAACAGCACTGCGCTCGCAACGCCGCGGCCGATCGCACCGCGCACGGCCTTGAGCTCGGGCGAAAAAGAACGCATCGGGTTGTTCGATCGCACGTGGCGCTCGGTCGTACACATCACGACCTTGGCCGTGCGCACCGACCCGTTTCGCCTGAACGTAATGGAAGTTCCGCGCGGCTCGGGCTCGGGTTTCGTGTGGGATGCGCACGGTCACGTCGTCACGAACTTTCACGTGATCGCCGGTGCAGACGAGGCGAAGATCACGTTTGCAGACAAGACGACGGTCAATGCGCGTCTGGTCGGCCAGTCGGCGCGCAACGACATCGCCGTGTTGCGCGTCGTCGGCTTGCCGAACAACGTCTCGCCATTGGCGGTCGGCACGTCGCAAGATCTCGTGGTCGGACAAGACGTGATCGCGATCGGTTCACCGTTCGGCTTGGACTACACGCTCTCGACCGGTGTGATCAGCGGACTCGGGCGCGAGATCATGGGCGCGGGAGGGCTGCCGATCGGCGGTGTGATCCAGACCGACGCCGCGATCAACCCGGGCAACTCGGGCGGGCCTCTGATGGACAGCGCAGGTCGCTTGATCGGAGTAAACACGGCGATTTTGAGCCCCTCGGGCGCATCGGCCGGTGTGGGTTTCGCGGTTCCGGTCGATACGGTCGCGCGTGTGGTGCCGCAGCTGATCGCTTACGGTCGCGAGATTCGGCCGGAGATCGGCGTCGTGCTCGCGGACGACTCCGTGACCGAGCGCTTCAGCCTGCCCGGTGTGCTGGTGCTCGGGGTCGCGGAAAATTCGCCGGCGTCGAAGGTCGGAATGCAACCTACCCAGCGCACGCCAACTGGCGACATCGTGCTCGGGGACGTGATCCACCAGGTCGACGGCAAAGACATTCGCAAGACCGCCGACCTGCTGCTGCAGCTCGAGAAACACAAAGCCGGCGACACGATCACCATCAGCGTGGTGCGCGAGGGCAAGCCTACGGCCCTCAGCGTGGTGCTCGCGAGCAATGTCGTAGGTGATCGCAGTAACGCGTTCTGACCAGTTTTGTGCTGTTTTTGACTGCTTTGCGGGGATGGGCGCAGCTGTGGGCGGCTTACGGACCGGGCGCGGACGGCCAGAACTCGCTTATACTCGGAGCTGCCTCGAGCTTAGGTTGCCCGTATGAGTGCAGGTCAGTCCAAACCGCCCCCGCGGCGTAGTCTGTTTCCGTCGGCGCGGAGCTCGATTCCGCCGACTGGACGGCACTCGCTACCGCCCTCGTCGAAGCGTTCGATGCCGCCGCCGAGGAGCACGATTCCGCCCTCGGAAAAGGTCACCTTGCCGCCGGGGCAGGAGACCAGCGATCCGCCCGAGCGCTCGACGATTTTGCCCGGTCGTAGCTCGATCCCGCCGGAAGAGGATCCCGACTACGACCCGAGCTCACCTTCGTTCCCTGATGATGCGGTCGAACGCTCGCTCGAGCGCATGACGAGCACGTTCGGGGAGCTGGGCCGCTTGGTCGGTTCAACGCTCGGGCTGCCGAATCTCGAAGACGGCGGCAACACGACGCAGACACATGCGCCGGGCGCGCCACCGGGCATCGAGCACATCACCGAACAGTGGACGCCGCCCGAGCCCGGGACGATCCGCATTCGCGTGATGGACGTCTGCAAGGAGAAGGTCGAGACGCACTGGGTCGATGACCTCGACGACTTTCTGAGCCGGCCGCAGCCGGAGTGGGTAAAGCTGCGCTGGGTCGACGTCGACGGTTTGCATGCGTACGTAGTCTCGAAGCTGCAGCGCGCGTACGGGTTTCATACGTTGGCTGCCGAAGACGTCTTGCACGTGCCGCAGCGGCCGCGTGTCGACGCGTACACCGACCACTTGTTCATCGTCGCGCGCATGTTCGACTGGCGGCGCGATCAACTCGTGACCGAGCAGATCAGTGTGTTCGTGAAACAGGGGCTCGTCGTGTCGTTTCAAGAGCACGATGAAGACGTCTGGAATCCGATTCGCGATCGACTGCTTCAGTACGAGGCGAGCAAGCTGCGGTTGGGGGACGCTTCGTATCTCGCGTACGCGCTGCTCGATGCGACGGTCGACCACTGCTTTCCGATCTTGGAGCGCTACGGCGAGATGCTCGACCACCTGGAAGACACCGCGCTCGCACCGGAAGCGCCAGACGTCCTGCAGGAGGTTCACGCCGTCAAGCGAAACCTGACGATCCTGCGCAAGGCAGTCTGGCCGATGCGCGAAGTGATCGCCGAGCTAGGGCGTGAGGATCAGCTGCTCGTATCGCCCGATACTCGGACGTATTTGCGCGACGTGTATCAGCACTGCGTACAGATCATCGACATCATCGAGACTTTTCGCGAGCTCGCGTCGTCCTTGACGGATCTGAGTCTCTCGATGGCGAGCAAGCGCATGAACGAGGTCATGAAGCTGCTCACGATCATCTCGACGGTGTTCATCCCGATCACGTTTCTAGCTGGTGTGTACGGTATGAATTTCGTCCTGCTGCCCGAGCTGCACTGGAAATATGGATACATATTCTTCTGGGTGTTTTGCGGATTGGAAACCGCCGGGTTGCTATTTTGGTTCCGGCGAAAGGGCTGGCTGCGAATCAAGGCCTAGTGCTGTTCCCTGAGTGTTTCGTCTTCGCTGCAAAGCCCGCCTTCGATGGACAGGCCGAGCCGGTCGAATCAATATCAGCCGCATGAGCGAGCTCGTTAGTTTCATCGCGGGATTGCCCAAAGCAGAGTTGCATATGCATCTCGAGGGCAGTCTCGAACCCGAGATGATGTTTGCGTTTGCGAAACGCAATCAAGTGTCGTTGCCGTGGAAGTCGCTGGAGGAAGTACGCGCGGCTTATAAGTTCCGGAACCTGCAAGATTTCTTGGACGTCTACTACCGCGGCGCCGACGTGCTGCGGACCGAACAGGATTTCTTCGAGTTGACGTGGGCCTATCTCGAGCGCGTCGTCACGGACTGCGCGCGGCACGTCGAGATCTTCTTCGATCCGCAGGCGCACACATCGCGCGGCATCAAGTTCGACGTCGCGGTGCGCGGCATCACGCGCGCGCTTCGCGAGGCGAGTGCTTCGCTTGGAGTGAGCTCGAAGCTTATCTTGAGCTTCTTGCGGCACTTGAGCGAGGAAGACGCGTTTGCGACCTTGCGAGCCGCCGAGCCGTACTTGGAAAACTTCAGCGCGGTCGGGCTCGACTCGTCGGAGGTCGGGCATCCGCCGGCGAAGTTCGCGCGCGTGTTCGAGGCGGCGAAATCCCACGGGCTCGGGCGCGTCGCGCATGCGGGGGAAGAGGGGCCGCCGGCGTACGTGTGGGAGGCGCTCGATCGGCTCGGCGTGCAGCGGATCGATCACGGCAATCGCGCATTGGAAGACGAGCGGCTGGTCGAACGCCTGGTTGCGGAGCGGATGCCGTTGACGGTGTGTCCGTTGTCGAACGTGAAGTTGCACGTCGTGAAGGACTTTAGTCTGCATCCGTTGCGGGAGATGCTCGCGCGAGGCTTGCGGGCGACGATCAACTCGGATGATCCGGCCTACTTCGGGGGCTATCTCGGGGACAACTGGATCTCGACTGCGGGTGCGCTCTCGTTGACTCGCGAGGAGTTGGTCGTGCTCGCGAAGAACAGCTTCGAGGCGTCGTTCCTGGACCCGAGTGCGAAGGCGGCGCGGCTGGCTGAGATCGACACGTACGCAGCGCGGGCGTAGGCCGCGCTGTCGGCGCAGCACTAGGCGTGTTTGCGACCGGTCGCGAGGTCGTACGCGAACTTCAAATCCGAGACGAGCTGCGCCATCGCTTCGGCTCGCGGCTTGTCTTCCATCCGCAGCAACGCCGAAGGGTGATAGGTGACGGTCAACGTTCCCCACTCGGCTTCGAACGCGCGCCCGCGATTTTGCAGGACGCCGAACTTCGAGCCCATCAGCGACTGCGCTGCAGTGGCGCCGAGGCACGTGACGATCGTCGGTTCGACAGCGGCGAGCTCCGCTTCGAGCCACGGTCTGCAGGCACGCACGACGCGAACGCTCGGCTTGGAGTGGAGCCGGCGCTTGCCGCGCCAGATGAAGCTGAAGTGTTTGACCGCGTTCGTCAGGTAGACTTCGTCGCGCGGTACCCCGGCTTGGGCGAGCGCTTTGTCGAGCATCTTGCCTGCCGGCCCCACGAATGGATGCCCCTGCAGGTCTTCCTCGTTGCCCGGCTGCTCACCGACCAGGAAGAGCTTGGCGTGCGCGGGGCCTTCGCCAAACACGGTTTGCGTGCCGAGCTCACCGGCGGGGCAAGCGAGGCAGCGGCTGGCGGCTTCGCGAAGGGTAGGCAGTGACTTCTTCTGCGGCACGAGCGGTTCGGCGGTGTCCGTCGGTGACCGCTTGCCGCTCCGAGCAGCAGGTTTGGGCGCCGCGACGGCTCGCGGCACAGTAGCCTCGAGCCCGGCAGCGCCGCGGCTAGCCGACGCGCGCGGGGGCCGGCGAGGCGATTTGCCCGTAGCCGTGGTGGGACGATGCTTGCGTGCGACCATGACTGACCCGTTCGGTTCTGGAAATACGTACTCACGAACGAGGTTGTGTCACGGCCCCGGCTTGCGATCGCGGTGCGCAGGACCGATGACAGTCAGCGCCCTGACGGCGTAGCGTTGTGCCGCGCTGCGCTGGCGCCGTGCCGCGGTAAAAGAGAGGGCGCTTGCACCCTCACGCGTCGTAGATGCCCGAACTCACTCTCGACCACTTGCGCCGCTACGCAATCGGGCGCTCGCTCTTCAAACCGACCAGCGTGGTACGCGCAATTGGCAAGCTCGGCTTCGTTCAAGCCGATCCGATTCGCGCACCCGCGCGTGCGCAAGACCTCACACTCAGGCTCCGCGTCAAGGACTACCGCGCCGGCGATCTCGAGCGCGCTTACCCGCGCCTCGCACTCGAAGAAGACTTCTTCATCAACTACGGGTTTTTGCCTCGCGACGTCGACCTGCTGATGCACCCGCGCCCCGGGCGACGCGCCTGGGATGCGCGCAGGCGCAAACACTCTGTCTCGCTGCTCGAATTCGTTCGCGAGCACGGCGCCGTGCACCCGCGCGACGTCGATGCGCACTTCGCACACGGCAGCGTGAAAAACTACTGGGGCGGAAGCTCGAACTTCACGACCCACCTGCTCGATTCGATGCACTACCGCGGATTTTTGCGCATCGCGCGGCGCGAAGGCGGCGTTCGCGTCTACGCTGCTCGCGACGTGGCCGAGCCACTGCCGGACCCGAAGCTGCGAGCGGCACGGCTCGATGCGCTCGTCGACGTCGTCGTGCAGACCTATGCTCCGCTTCCCGCGACGAGCCTCGGCCCAACGCTCCGCCGGCTGCGCTACGCGGCACCGCAGTGGCAAGCGCAGCTGACGGCTGCAATCGCGCGGGCGAAGGAGCGCTTGTCACACGCTCACGTCGCCGGTCACGAGTGGTACTGGCCACAGGGGGAGCGGCCGCAGGCGCGCTGGGAAGGCGGCGTCGGCGCGCTGTCCTTGCTCACGCCGTTCGATCCGATCGTCTGGGATCGAAAGCGGTTCGAGCTCTTCTGGGGTTGGGCCTACCGCTTCGAGGCCTACACGCCGGTCGCGAAGCGCAAGCTCGGCTACTACGCGTTGCCCCTGTTGTGGCGCGATCAAGTCGTGGCCTGGGCAAACGTCAGCTTCAAGGAAGGCCAGCTGGACTGTCAGCTCGGCTTCTTGAGGAAGCGGCCGAAAGAGCTCGAGTTCGAACGCGCGCTCGATCTGGAGCTCGAGCGCATGCGTAGGTTCCTCGGCCCGGCCGACCCTGCGTAGGACTTCGCGCTCTCGGTGGTTACTTTGATGAGCGCGATGAAACCCGACGACCAAACGAGCGGCCACACGCGACTACCTGAACGTGCGCCGCACGCAGCTCACGTGGCTCACGGGACTACTGAAGGCGGACCTGCAGCACGCGACCCGTTCGTTCGCGTCGCGGGTGCGCGTGAAAACAACCTGCGGAACGTCGATGTCGCCGTCCCGCGAGACGCGCTGTGTGCGTTCACGGGCGTGTCTGGCTCGGGCAAATCGTCACTCGCGTTCGGGACGATCTACGCCGAAGCGCAGCGCCGGTACTTCGAATCCGTGGCGCCCTACGCGCGCCGCCTGATTCGCCAAGTCGGTGCGCCTCACGTGGAGTCGATCACGGGGCTTCCGCCCGCGATCGCGCTTCAACAAGCGCGCGGTGCGAGCTCGTCGCGCTCGACGCTCGGCACGCTCACGACCTTGTCGAACTCGCTTCGCATGTTGTTCTCGCGCGCGGGCACGTATCCAAAGGGCACGACCGAGCGACTCGAAGCCGAATCGTTTTCGCCGAACACGGCCGCCGGTGCGTGCCCCGAGTGCAATGGGCTCGGGTCGATTCACAGCGTCACCGAACGCTCGCTCGTGCACGACCCCTCTCTCACGCTTCGCGAAGGCGCGATCACCGCCTGGCCGGGTGCATGGCAAGGCAAAAACCTTCGCGACATCGTGATCGGGCTCGGCTACGACGTCGATACACCGTGGAACAAGCTTCCGAAGCGCACCCGTGACTTTCTGTTGTTCACCGACAAACAGCCGGTCGTGGAAGTCGAGCCTGGGCCCGATCGCAACGAGTACGCGTACAACGGCAAGTTCGTCAGCGCGAAGCGGCACGTGATGCAGACGCTCACGAGCTCGAAGAGCGAACAGATGCGCGAGCGCGCATTGCGCTACGTCGAGACGGTGCCCTGCCCGGCATGTCGCGGGCGCAAGCTGCGGCCCGAAGCGCTCGCGGTGAAGTTTGCGGGCCGCGACATCGCGGCGCTGACTGCGCTGCCCCTCGCCGAGCTCGCCGAGCACTTGCGGCCGGCGAGCGAGCTCGCGAACGCGACCGCCGCGTACGAGTCCGTGCGTTCCGGCGAGCACACGGAAGTCGCTGTCACGATCACGCGCGATCTGGTCGCGCGCATCGAAGTGCTCGTGAGGCTCGGCCTCGGCTACTTGAGCATGGACCGGCCGACGCCGACGCTCTCCCCCGGCGAGATCCAGCGGCTTCGGATTGCGACGCAATTGCGCTCCGGGTTATTCGGCGTCCTGTACGTGTTGGACGAGCCGTACGCGGGCTTGCACCCTGCCGATGCAGAACCGCTCCGCGATGTGCTCGGGCAGCTGAAGGCGGCAGGCAACTCACTGTTCGTAGTCGAGCACGACATGAGCTTCGTGCGGACTGCGGACTGGATCGTCGACGTCGGGCCGGGCGCGGGCGAGCACGGTGGTCAGGTGTTGTACAGCGGGCCGATCGCCGGTCTGAAGAACGTCGCGAGCTCGGTGACCCGACGGTACTTGTTTGCGCACGAGACTGCTGAGTCTACCGAACGAGAAGCGCGCGAGCCGCGGCAGCCTCGCGATTGGCTGCGCTTGAAGCGCGTGACGCGACACAACTTGAAAAATCTGTCGGTCGAGATTCCGCTCGGCGTGCTCACCTCCGTGACGGGTGTGTCGGGCTCGGGGAAGTCGACGTTGGTGACACAGGTGCTCGCGACTCTGGTCGAGCGACATCTGCAGCGCGGACGAACACGCGCACACTCCGCGGTTGCAGAAACAGAGAGCGCTGATGCGCGCGATCGCCAGGAGCTCGAAGCCATGGCGAAGGAAGTGGTCGTCGACGGGTTCGACGCGATCGAGCGCCTCGTGCAAGTCGATCAGAAGCCGATCGGTCGAACGCCGCGTTCGAACCTCGCGACGTACACCGGCTTGTTCGATGCTGTGCGTGCGGCGTTCGCGAGTACTCCGCAAGCGCGGAAGCGCGGTTGGAGTGCCGGGCGCTTCTCGTTCAACGTGCCGGAGGGTCGCTGTGAAACCTGTCAGGGCGAGGGTTTCGTAGCGGTCGAGCTGTTGTTCTTGCCGGGCACCTACTCGCCCTGCCCGACGTGTCACGGTGCGCGTTACAACCCGAAGACGCTCGAGGTGCAGTATCGGGGGAAGAACATCGCGCAAGTGCTCGGGATGACCGTCGACGAGGCGGCACAGTTTTTTGAGGACTTGCCCGCGGCCTTCCGAAGCTTGCGAGCGTTGCGGGACGTCGGCTTGGGGTACTTGCGGCTGGGTCAGCCTGCGCCCGAGCTCTCCGGGGGCGAAGCGCAACGAATCAAGCTGGCAACGGAGCTGCAGCGAGCGCAGCGAGGTCGAGCGTTGTACTTGTTGGACGAGCCCACGACGAGCCTGCATCCGGCCGACATCGAGTTGTTGTTGCGTCAGCTCCAGCAGCTGGTAGCGGCGGGCAACTCGGTGGTCGTGGTCGAGCACCAGATGCGGGTGGTAGCGGACAGCGATTGGGTGATCGACTTAGGGCCAGGAGGCGGTGATAAGGGTGGTCGGATAGTCGCGGCGGGTCCGCCGGCGCAGGTCGCGAGCGCAAAAAACAGCGTCACGGCGCCGTATCTGGCGCGGCACTCGGTGAATGCGTTCTGAAGATGGTCGAGACCCATGTCGAGTGTCGCTAGCGAGTGTGTCGTGTACCACGCTCAACGAGGCCGAGCTGATCGGCACTGCAATCGGAACTTCGAACTCCGACGTGGCGGCACAGCGCTGGCTCGGCAGCCAGGTCTACGAGCCGCTGCCTTCGTCGCAACACTGGGAACTGCTCGGCTACGACATCTGCGACGAGACGGGGATGAGCTCGCTGATGAACTGCGCGACCGGTGACGCCTCGCTGGTGCAACGCTGGGCACCGCACTTGAATCGGCACCACCTCTTCGAGCAGCTCGAAGCTGCCGACGGCTTTCGTGCCGATAGCGATGCACGCATTCCGGAACACGCGCCGTTCTGCATCATCGGCCTGTACGCGCCGCGAAGTTGGGTCCAGCTCGCGACTTGATCCGGTGCTGCTCACGCGCGCAATCGGCCTCGGCGCGGAACACCGCGTCTGGGAAGACGCTTCACACGCGCTCCCGCTCCAGCATCCGTCCGCTGTCAATAGCGAACTTCGCGCTCACTTCGCGACCGCCCGCTGAAGTAGGCACTGCAGCCACCAGCGGCGGGATCTCCCACCCGCCCGCGCGCTGGCACGATTCTTATTCCTGCAGCTCGTAGCTGCACCCACCCGAATGGGCCGATCGCACTCACCTGAATGGGTTGTGCGGCCAGTGAATACTGGGGCAATCACGTCCGCGACGTCGACGACGTGGCCAATTTGCCCAACTAACAAAACACATTCGTGTGTTCACACGAGATGTGAACTAACAAACTTGCCTGCCGTTTCGGCTCGCGTGTCAGTTGTGCCGCGAAATCGCCGCGCGTAACGTAGCTCGCTCGTTGCGCAGAACCCGTGGGCAGGATGCGCACTGGTAGCGCCTTCAAGCGGAGGTCCCCGATGGAACGGACACGAGTACGGATTCTCACGCCGCTCGCAGCGGCAACACTCGTGCTTGCTTGGAGTGGTTGTGTAATGGACGTTGCGACCGAACCCGTGAGCGCAACCGGCGCCGAGAGTGCCTTGTCAGGCCCGCTCGACGCGCGGCGCTCACTCGCAGTCACCGACCAAGTCATCCTCTCGCGCTTCTCCTTAAAACGCGTCCTCGATCAACTCGTCTCACAGAGCGGCGTCAGCGGCCTCACGTCGTTGAAGCTGTTTCAGCAATGGTGGGACGTGATGAACCCCGGGCCCGGCATCGGCCAAGGCCCGCACTGCAACGATCAAACCGACCCCCAACTCGGAAGCGTGCTCAACGGCTTTCCGTACTTGTGCCGGCCTGCACCCTCGGAAGGCTCGCAGTCCGCTTGCAATCCGTTCGCGGCGAATAGCCCGTGCGCATACATTCCAATCGGGCTCTTCAACCGTTTCGATCTGATGCCCAACAACGGCGAGTACTGCGGCGAGTATCGTGTCGTGTACGGCAAGGCGAGTGGCATCGCGAACACGGACGACCGCAACCTGCTGATCTTCGAAGCCGCGCTCCCCAATCCGTTGCCGCTGCTCGGGATCGAAGGCTGCCGGCCGATCATCGAAGCTTGGGCGAACCTGTCGGCCATCGCCGACCCCAACCAACGCGCAGACCGCCTGGAACAGCTGTATTTCCAGGGCCTACTCATCGCGGTGCCGCCGATCCCGGCCGTCATCAACGTCAATCACTTCGGGGCTGGCTCGAGCGGCCGCGGCCAAATCCGGACTAACCAATTCGTGAATCCCGATCCGCGCCGCTGGTCGCTGCGCGAGTTCAAGATCAAGCGCAGCTGTGGGCTGCTGAGCTGCTCATGGATGCGCTTGGTACCGGTGACGAACAAAACCAACCCGTACGGGCCACTCTTCGACGTCGCATCGACGCATCCGAAGCGAGCCGGTTTCCAAGCGCTGTTGCCGGGGCAGGTGCCGAGTTTGATCGGCGCGACACTGCCCGAGATCAGCGCAGTCATCCCGGATACGTACAACTCCGGACTCAGCGAAGCCTCGGGCACGACCGAGACCAACTACCCCATGAACTTCGGAACCGGGTCCAACGCGTTCCGAGATGCCCTCGCGACGGCACTCGCAACCGCGGGATCGCCGCTGAGCGTGGACAACATCGTTGCGCGCATGCAAGCCCAGTCATGTGCAGGTTGCCACCGCTTGAGCAACAACATGGATCTGGGTGGCGGCCTCACCTGGCCAGCATCGCTCGGCTTCACGCACGTAACCGAGCGCGAGACTGAAGCTGCGGACGTCGGCGTGCGCTACAAGCTGTCGGACGCGCTGAACAATGCGTTTCTTCCGCACCGCAAAGGGCTGCTCCAGCAGTACTTGGATCGCACGCTCCTAGTGCGGCTGACGACGCCGCTGAAACCGATCGGTGGATTTCTCGTCCACTAACGGCGGATGGGGCCGCGGCACTGACACCGTGTCGCGGCCTCCACACTATCGACTATCAGCGGTAGCCAATGACATCCGCGGGCTTGCCCGCATCCTGCACTTCAACCACGTATCGCCATGCATCCGGCTTACTGCCGTCGATATCCGTGAAGCCGTAAATCTTCGCGAGCTCGCCGCTCGACACCGACTTCCCGCTCCAGCGCGCCACGTCCGGATCACTCGCGAGCGCCGCCACGGCGCGACCGACGAACGCCGGCGTCTCCGAGATCGCAAAGTGTGGTTCCACTTTGGTCGCATCGCGCCAGTTTGCTTCGCTCACCTTGTACGCGTCGAGCATCACTTCCGAGCGAAGCCAACCCGGCGTGAGTGAAAGTGCAGTCGCCTTATGGTCCTTGAGCTCGTGCGCGAGCGACCACGCCATGCGATTCACCGCCGTCTTCACGAGATCGTAAAAGAACGAAACGCGATAGTTCTTCTCGTTGTACGCGTGTGTTCCGTCGTTGATCTCGATCACGAGCCCGCCTGGCTTCTTGATCAGCACCGGAAGCGCGAAGTGGCTCGTGATCGCGTGTGAGTCGATCCCGAGGTGCAACAGGTGCAACCCATCTTCGAGAGTCGACTCCCAGACAGTCTTGTTCCACTCCATCTTCGTGAGGCCGAAGATGTCGTTCACGAGAATGTGGAGCTCACCCTGCTCCGCTTCGATCCGAGCGATGAGCGCGCGCACTTGCTCCGGCACCAAGTGGTCGACCTGCACGGCGATCCCGCGCCCGCCCGCCTTGGTCACGAGCTCGGCCGTTTCCTCGATCGTCTCGGACCGATCCATTTCGGACTTTTGTTTGCGCGTCGAACGCCCGGTCACGTAGACAGTCGCGCCGGCGGCTCCGAGTTGCACGGCGATCCCGCGTCCGGCACCGCGCGTCGCACCCGCGACGAGAGCAATTTTTCCTGCGAGTCGTGCCGTCATTTTGCCTCCGTTCTCAGCATTTGCGCCGCACAGCGTAGCATTGCTGGCGCAGCTTGCTCGGTGGCAACGCGCTCCAGCGCGCCCTCGAGGCGGGGGTGATCGAACACCGATTCCTCGCCTGGACGCGCCGGAGCGACGGCTGACCGCTCGTTACTTGCTCGCGACAGCACCTCCCGAATCGCCAACCGTCTCTTCACCGAGCGGACCGAAGTCCTCCGGCGCGACGCGATGGTGCGTCGCCGCTTCGTATGCCGATGCGACCTTCAGTAGCCGCGGCTCATCGCCGGGGCCGCCGAAGAACATCAAGCTGGTCGGCAGCGCATTGCGCATCATGCTCTGCTCCGTACCGGCCACTGAGACGTAGCTCTTCGTATCGTCACTCAGCTTGTACTTCGCCTCGTAGACCACTTGGTTGTAGCCGGATGGCACGATGATCTCCGGCACTCCGAGCAGGTCCGTGATCGAAGGCCCGTTCGGTCGAACGTCCTTCGTCACCGGATCGCGCGCAAACTCGTTACGCTCGACCGGCGCCGGGATGTTCGTCGTGACGAGCACGTCGAGTTTATTCTGCAGCATGACCTTGCTCACGATCATACGCGCCGCAGTGACCATCTTCAGCCGGTCGCTACCCCCGGTCGATCGGATGTCCTGCTGATTCACCATCGCCACGTTTTCGGATCCACTGCGTAGCGGCTCCGCAAACCACTTCGAATTCGCGACGAAACTCGGCCAATCCGCCACCAACTCGTCGCCGCGATCGAGCAGGTACTGGTCCATCAAAAAGGGCGTGCGCGGAACGTTGTCGAGCCCGACCGAAGTCAGCCGCCGCAGATTCAAGTTGCCCGAGAGCGGCACCTGACGCAGGGACAGTTTGACGAGATAGTCTTTCGTCGTGACGTCGTAGCCTTCGACCGCATAGTCGAGCTGACCATTCGTCATCGAATAGAAGATCTCCGGTGCGGTGATCGGCAACACTTCGGCGATCGCGTCTTGGAACGTGTACGGCATGTCGTCGACTTCGGGATCGTCACCGTAGGTCGCGTCCACCGACTCGATCAGCGTCGCCCCGAGCTTGCCGCCGAGGATCGCCTTGATCTCGCTGTTGTTCAGCTCGTTGATCGCCACGTCGTTCGGGTTCGGCTTGATCATGAACTCGCGAACGACACCGATCCGCAGCCCTGCGAGCGACGTCGCTTTAGCACTATCGCCGTCCACGACGAAGCTCGTGTAAGGCTCGTCGGGCACGATCGGCTTTGGCAACGCCGTGAAGATGTCATCCGGATCGAAGTACCCACGCTCCGGGTCCTTCATCGCGTCGAGCACGCGCGCTGCATCACCGAGCGAGCGGCACAACACACCGGGGCGATGATTCGTGTATTGCGCGGTCCAGCCCTGATCGGACGAGATCACGCCCTTCGTGGTCACGAGGCTCGCAACGTTGTTCGAGTTCGCTGGAATGCGGCACGAACCACCGGTGGTCTCACAAATGCCGCAGGTCACGAGGTTCGCAGCAACTGATGCACCGGCACTACCGCTCGAGAAGCCGGGCGAGCGCTCGGTATCGTACGGTGTGCACGCGGTCCCACCCCAAGTGCTCCGTGCGTTGTCGGTCGATGGCACGAACAACTTCTGCGCCATCACCGGCCCGCTATTGCTCGTATTGCCGACCTGACTCGCGACCGACTTCGCCATGATGATCGCGCCTTTGTCGCGCAGCTCTGCGACCATCGTGGAGTCGTCCGGCGGCGCATCCATCGCGAACTTCGTGTCGTTTCCGCCCGTCGACCGCATGTCTTTCGCGTCGTACCAGTTCTTCACCGAGAACGTGACGCAGTACATCGGCATCGCGTCGAGGTCCGGGTCCGTGCCGTACAGCTCATCGAGCTCTTGTGCGCGCTCGATCGCATCGGGCATCTGACGGAAGTCTTCGCACACCGCAGGCGCGCCCTCCGGCAGCGCCCCGTCCGCCGGTGCTTTGTCGAACTCACCCTTACACGTGACCGAACGCTCGCCGCGAATGTTGACCGTCTCGAGCGCGTTCACATGCTTGGCATTCGGAATGCCCGTGAGCATGCCGTATTGCATCTGGACTTCGGGATCCGACTGGGTCGGCTCCATCCGACCGAGCTCGATCGGCGGACCGGTGTACTTGTCGAGATCCGGCAGCATCTCCGAGACCGCGACCGTCGTGGTCGGAAACTTGATTGCAGCGCCGCCGCGGACTGCGCCGGTCGCTTCGTCGATGTCCGCGCCTGCCTGCGAGATCAACTGGGTGCACGGGCCGTTGTACGCGGCAACGCGCGCGATATACGCCTTCACGATGTCTTCACACGTCATCTCGCCGGATTGAATCGCGGCATGGATGTCGTCGATCGTCGCTTCGACGAGCTGGAAGCTGTGCTTGTTGCCGGTCGCAGAACTCCGCGAACCAGTCGCATCAATGTCGTCGTCGTCGTCTTTACAGCCCAAACTACCCAAACCAAAAATCAGCGTAAGCGTCGTCGCGAACGTTAGTCGACGCGCATTTTTAGTCGTCATGGTGCCTCCGTGGCGAAACGTCAGGTTCGCGTCGCGGGCGCGTGGCGACGCAACAGACCGCCACGATTCCCCCGCGACGCGTGCTCCGGTATCAGGACGTCGAATGAAGCGCGCAATCCGACAGCGGAGCAGTTTCGCAACTACGTCGATTCGGTAAATCGATCCGCGGTCAGAGCAGCAGGAGCACGATTCCCCCGCTGCTAACGCGATTCAACAAGACGCCGGCACAGTTTTGTCACTGAACAGTCAGCGACGTGACAGCCATCAGAAATGAAAGCGCCGCATCGACACGTTCATCAGCAAACCGATGCCGGCCATGATCGTAAGCACGCTCGAGCCGCCGTACGAAAACAACGGCAGCGTGATGCCCACGACCGGCAGCAAACCACAGACCATTCCGAGGTTGATCACGGTCTGCCAGAAGATCAGCGCCGACACGCCGACCGCGACGACCGCCCCAAACCGGTCCTTCGCTTCCGACGCGATCTTGATGCCCCACAGCACGAGCACCATGTAGAGCATGATGAGCACAACCGACCCGAGAAACCCGTGCTCTTCAGCCCAAACCGGAAACGGAAAGTCACTATGCTGGTCCGGTAAGAACTTGTGCTGGTTCTGCGTGCCCTGCAGGAACCCTTTGCCGAGAATCCCACCGCTCCCGATCGCGACCTTCGCTTGATAGGCGTGCCAGCCGCTGCCGAGCACGTCTTTTTCCGGATTGAGAAACGAAGTCACGCGCTCGCGCTGGTAGTCCTTCAGCAGGTACTCCCACGCCATCGGCGCGCTCGCCGCGAGCGTCACGACCAGCGTGGCGAGTGAGCGAAACTTCAGGTGCGTCAGCACCATGATCGTGCAGAACACGAAGACCAAGATCAGCGCAGTGCCGAGATCCGGCTGCGCGAGGATCAGCATCAAGGGAAACAGCAAGATCAGACCCGGGATGATCAGGTCCTTGAGCGTTCGGCCCTCAGTCCGCGGATCGTTATGCAAGTGTTTCGCGAGCGCGATGATGAAAAACAACTTCATCAGCTCGCTCGGCTGCAGCGAAAACGATCCGATCGGGATCCACCGTTGGGATCCACGGATCTCGCGTGCGAGCAAAAACACGAGCACGAGCAAGGTGATGCCGACGCCGTAGGCGACCCAGCCGAATCGCTCGAAGTGCCGATAGTCGACCGCAGCCACGAGCACCGCCGCACCCGCGCCGAGTGTCAGCCAGTAGATCTGCTGAATGTACACGTCGCGCAGCGCACCACCGGCCGCGCTGCTTGCACTATACAGGTTGATTACGCCTACGACCGAGATCGCTGCCGTGGTCACGAACAGCGGCCAGTCGAAGTGATCTTGAAAGCCTCGGCGAAGCGCCATCCGACCTCTCCACTCAGGGTTTCTTCGAAATCAACAGCGGCTTGTTCTTGTTCGGATCACCGCCGCCGAGCGCATCCTGCAGCACGGACGTCGCGATCGGAGCAGCGAACTTGCCGCCCTGACCGCCGTGCTCGACGATCACGGCGATCGCGAGCTCGGGGTTATCCGCCGGCGCAAACCCAGCAAACCACGAGTGGGCGCGACGGTTGTACCACTCGCGCCGCGGATCCTCGCGCGGGTTCAGCTTGTGCTTGCTGACTTCGGCCGTACCGGTCTTACCCGCGACGATCACACCGCCCTCGACACGCGCTTCGTACGCGGTGCCCTCGCGGTCGTTCACGACACCGAGCAAACCTTGCTTGATCAGCGCGATGTGCACGGGGTCCACGTTGATGTGCCGGCGCACGCGCGGCGGAAACTCTTCGACGATCGAACCGTCCGCTTGCTCGACGCGCTCGACCAGCTGCGGCACGTACAGCGCGCCCCCGCTCGCGATCGCCGAGTACAACATCGCGAGCTGAATCAACGTCACGCGCGTGTCGCCCTGGCCGATCGCGGTGTTGAGCGTAAAGCCGAGGTGGTACTTGTTGTTGTGGTTCTTCGCGTACCAGTCGCGCGTCGGCACGAAGCCGCTCGCTTCGGTGTTGATGCCCAAGCCGGTCTTCTGCCCGAGGCCGAACTCGCGCGCGTAGGCGGCGATCCGATCGATCCCGACCTGCTCTGCAAGCTTGTAGAAGTAGACGTTGCACGACTGCGTGATCGCTTCGCGCATGTCGGTGTCGCCGTGGACGTGACTGCAACGAAACCGCCGCTGGCCGAGCTCGTAGTAGCCCGGGCAGTCGTAGTGGACCGACGGCGTCATGATGCTGTCTTGCAGCGCAGCGATCGCCGAGATCGGCTTGAAGGTCGAACCCGGGAAATACGTCTCGTAGGTCGTCTTGTCGATCAACGGGCGGAACGGGTTTTCGAACAGCTCCTTCGCACGCAACTCCGACAGGCCACCACCCATCTCGTTCAAGTCGTAACCGGGCTTCGAGTACAGCGCGCGCACGCGCCCCGTCTTGATGTCGACGACTGCGACGCCGCCTGAAGGCTGCCCCCGAAAAGCGCGCTCCGCCGCACGCATCATGTCCATGTCGAGCGTCACCCGCAGATCGAGGCCGGGCGTCGGCTCTTCACGAACCGCATGCTGCGCGACACGATGTGGCGTGCCATCGAGCTCTTGCCCTTGGACGTCGACGACCACGCGCAGCTCGCCATCTTTACCGCGCAGGTAACTCTCCCACGCGCGCTCGACGCCGCTGCGGCCGACCGATTGCCCTGCGCCGTATCCGAGCCCGGTCAGACGCTTCAAGTCTTCGGCACTGACCTCGTTCAAGAACCCGATCGTGTGTGCGCCGAGCGCTTTGAACGGATACGAGCGCACGGGCGTCGCGACGACGTTCAAGCCCGGGAGCTCGCGGCGATGCGTCTCGATCGCGGCGTACTGGTCACGCGTAATGTCGTTGAAGGCGAGCACGAAGTGCGAACGCCGGCGCGCCGGCACGCTCTCCATCCGTTTCGCAAAGCGTTGCTTCGCATCGGCATCGAGGCTCAAGAGCTCCGCGAGCGCGTTCAACTGCTCTTCGCCGACGAGCTGCGGCGTGACGTAGACGTTATACGCCGGCCGATTTTGCGCGATGATGCGCCCTTTATAGTCGCGGATGATGCCGCGCGTCGCCGGCAAGCGCACGACCTTCGTGATGTTCCGCTCGGCTTCGACCTGCCAGCGTGCGTTCTGCATGATCTGCAGCTGGAACAACCGGCCCATGATCGTCGACATCGCGACGAGCACGAACAGCACCATCCACTTGTAGCGCTTCCTGAACTCGCCAACTTCGCGACGTACGGACAGAAGATTCATCAGGCAATGTTCCTGGTCTCGCAGCCGAAGGCGGACAAGGCCAAAGTTTACGCCAAGCTCGCGCGCTCGTCGGCTTTAGGCGACACCCGCCCGTCGATGCGCCGCACGGCACCGAAGATCGGGGGAGCCACGATGGCCGTCACCACCGAGGACTGGAGCAGGATGCGCAGTGTGGCGAGTGCGTCGTAGGTCAGGATGTCGCTCTTCTTCTCGAAGATTGCCCGCAGCGCCAGGATCGAGAAACCCGAGGCGATACTCATCGTGAACGTGAACATGGCCGTGAAAAACGGCTGGTGCGGAAGCAGCCGCGAGGCCGCAGCGCGCGCGAGCATGAACGACGCCACGAGCACGAACGTCTGCAATCCCATCGGGTTACCGCAGAATGCGTCGAGCAGATAACCCAGCACGAAGCAGATCAGCGCACCGCGCACCAGATGCACGTCTGCAGACACACCGAGCGAGAGCGCGATCGGCAGCACGAGGTTCGGTGCAAACGTGTGCATCGGCACGAGCGTCGCGAGCGCAGCTTGGCCGGTGAGCAGCAGGAACCCGAAACCGATCAGGAACGCGCTACGCATGATTCATCGCTCCGCGGACGCGCCCTGCTCCGTAATACCGGCCGCGCGCGAGCCTGCGGTCAGAACGAGCACCTCTTCGAGCCGCGAGAAGTGGACGGCAGGCATCACTGTCGCTTCCTGATACAGACCGAACTCGCGCTTCGTGACTTCCTTGATCTGGCCGACCAGGATCGATGCGGGAAAGCGCTGCCCGAGCCCGGATGTCACGACGATGTCGCCCGGCTGCACGTCGTCGTCGCGCGAAAGCTGCTCGAGCTGGCAGATGTAGTTCTCTTCGGCACCCGTGCCCTTCAGCATGCCGCGGGCGCCGTTGCGCTGGATGACCACGTCGATCGCGCTCGTCTTGTCGGCCGTGAGCAGCACGTCCGCGTACTTGCTGTACGTACGGCGGATCTGCCCGACGAGCCCATCCGCGGTCAACCCCGGCATGCCGCGGGCGCCGTTGCGCTGGATGACCACGTCGATCGCGCTCGTCTTGTCGGCCGTGAGCAGCACGTCCGCGTACTTGCTGTACGTACGGCGGATCTGCCCGACGAGCCCATCCGCGGTCAACACCGGCATGCCGGGGCGCACGTGATCGCGTTCGCCGCGATCGAGCACGACGCGCGTGACACGAAAGTAAGGCGACACTTCCTTACCGATCACCTGTGCCGAGAGCAGATTGCCCCGCAGCTCGTCCCGCAGCTGCAAGAGGCGACGCAGGCGCCGGTTTTCGGTCGCGGAAGTGGCCAGGCGATTGTTGTCGTCGAGCAAGCGCGCGTTCTCGGAGCGCAGCCGGTCGTTGTCGTGCTTCACGTCGACCAAGTAGACGTATTCCTGAAGCAGCGCCGATACGCCTTGAGCGAACTGCGTCGTGCCATATTGAATCGGCGCGCTCGCTTCGAGGATCACGCGATCGAACGCGTTAGTGCGCGAAGGATCCTTCAGGTTCGCGCGCAGCACGAAGAACGGCAGCGCGAGTAGCACGATGCAAAGAGCCGCGTCCCGGAATCGTCGGTAGAGGTGCATGTACGGACGGCCTTGTCCGAGTGGGTCCGAATGACTGTGCGGGGTGTCGGTTAAACGGTCGTCAGGAGATCGTGACTTCGCGCAGCAGGTCCATGTGGTCGAGCGCTTTGCCCGAGCCGAGCACGACCGCCGAGATCGGATCGTCGGCAACCATCACCGGCAGCCCCGTCTCTTCGCGCAAGCGTACGTCCAAACTCTTCAAGAGCGCCCCACCGCCTGTCAGCACGATGCCTTTGTCCACGATGTCCGCGGCGAGCTCGGGTGGCGTTCGCTCCAATGCGAGGAGCACTGCATCCACGATCGAGTTGATCGGCTCCATCAACGCTTCGCGAATTTCATCGCCGGTCACGACGACCGTCTTCGGCACGCCAGCGACCAGGTCGCGGCCTTTGACTTCCATCGTGCGGACTTCGTTGTCGGCGTAGGCGTTGCCGATCGTGCACTTCACGCGCTCGGCGGTTTGCTCGCCGATCAGCAAGTTATACTTGCGTTTCATGTACGCGATGATCGCGTCGTCCATCTTGTCGCCGCCGACGCGCACCGACTGCGAGTAGACGATACCGGCGAGCGAAATGATCGCGACCTCGGTCGTGCCTCCGCCGATGTCGACCACCATGTTGCCGCTCGGCTCGGTGATCGGCAGGCCGGCGCCAATGGCTGCGGCCATCGGCTCTTCGATCAAATACACCTCGCGTGCGCCAGCACTCTCGGCGCTCTCGCGTACCGCGCGTTTTTCGACCTCGGTGATGCCGAACGGTACGCAGATGATGATCCGCGGCCGCCGCACCCAGCGCCGATTCGTCGCGCGATTGATGAAGTAGCGCAGCAGCGCTTCGGTGATTTCGAAGTCGGCGATCACCCCGTCTCGAAGCGGACGCACCGCTTCGATGTTGCCGGGCGTGCGGCCGAGCATCTCTTTCCCTTCCGTGCCGACGGCGAGCACGCGTTTACCGCCGCGCCCATCCTTCTGCACTGCGACTACGGAAGGCTCGTAGGCGACGATGCCTCGACCCTTGACGTAAACGAGCGTCGTCGCGGTGCCGAGGTCGATCGCGAGGTCGTGGGAAGTAAACCAACCAAAGGCCATGAACTGGTACCGAGATCTGCGTGACATCGGCAGTCCACTCGGTTCGGGGCCATTCCCGAAACACTAAGCTTTCTGCGGAGATGCGCGATCGGTCGGCCGTGTTTACGTATCAGGAACGCCGTACGAATACAAGATATGGCGCGTGCGCTTACAGCTCCAAAAAGGGTATTTGCTCTCGCGACACAAACTGAAAATCGGCCGCCGCGGAGCGCGCGAGCGACCTATGCTAAGAGCCGCACGCCATGGGGTACGAGCGCGAGTCCATTCACCGCATGCATGGTTATGTCCCTGGAAAGCAACCAGCGTCCACGGACACCATCAAACTGAACACCAATGAGAACCCGTATCCTCCGGCGCCGGAAGTGATGCGTGCGTTGCTCGAGGTGCCCGCTGAATCGTTGCGGCGCTATCCCGAGCCGTTTGCAGATGCATTCCGCATCCTGGCGGCCGAGCTGCACGGCGTAACACGCGACCACGTGATGGCAGTGAACGGTGGCGACGAGCTGCTGCGGCTCGCGGTGACGACGTTCGTCGAGCCGGGAAGTCCTGTAGGTGTTCTGGAGCCAAGCTACTCGCTGTACCCCGTGCTCGCCGAGATACATGGCTGTCCGTTGACGCGCGTAGCGGCAGGCGAAGATTTTTGCGTGCCAGACGATTTCGCCGCGCGGATGAACGAAACCGGCGTGAGCCTGGCGATGCTCGTGAATCCGCACGCGCCCTCCGGCCACTTGATGAAGGCGGAGCAGGTCATCGCGATCGCACGCGAGCTGAAGGGCGTGCTCTTGGTCGACGAAGCCTACGTGGACTTCGTGGACCCCGAGCTGAAACACGACCTCGTGCCGCTACTCGCGGAGCACGACAACGTGTTGCTCCTGCGCACGCTCAGCAAGGGTTACAGCTTGGCGGGCTTGCGGTTCGGGTACGCGCTCGGCACGCCGTCGCTGATCGCCCCGATGCTGGAGAAGACGCGCGACAGTTACAACGTCGACGTGGTCTCGCAGCGTATGGCGGCAGCGGCGCTGACCGCCCGAGCCTACGCGCGCGAGACCTGGGAAGGCGTGCGGCTCGAGCGGACGCGTGTTCAGGCAGCGTTGAGAGCGATGGGCCTACGGGTTCGCGACAGCCAGAGCAACTTTTTACTCGCGTACGTGCCGATCGGAGCCAAGGCGGAAGCGGTGCAAGCGGAGCTCGAGGCAGGCGGAGTGCTCGTGCGCCACTTCAAGCAACCGCGCTTGGAAGATGCGTTGCGCATCACGATCGGAACCCAATCGCAAAACGATCGGTTGCTGACGGGTTTGCGCGCCGTGTTGAACGTGGCCTGAGTCAGGCAGCACCACGCGCTGGCTTGGTCGCGAGCTGGCGCTGCCTGGCTCGGTGCGAGATGTCGATCGCGCGCTCGGCGGTTGCGAACGTCGAGTACATCAAGACGCCCGCGAGCCCGAGCGCGAACCACGAGCCATCGGGTGTCAGCACGCTCGTGAGCATGCAGGCGAACGCGAGCACGTTGAGCAAGGCGGCAAGTACGGGCGAATCGAGCGCGAGCCACGCGCAACCGAAGACGCTGAGCATGTACGCGGCGAGCCAAGAGAGCGCTTGTTGCAAGTCGCGCGCGTGGACGCCGGAGAGGTGCTGCGTCGCGACGTCCGCGGCATGAAGGCTGGCGAACGCCGGCACCGGATGTGTCGACACGATCTCCGAGACGCCGAGTGCGATGCAGGTCAGATTCAAGTGCAGGAGCGAGCTCGCGACGCTTCGACGTTGCAGCTGGCCGAGGCGCGCGTCGTACGACGGTTGTTCGGCTTTGCAGGCCGCGCAGGTGCGCTCGTGAGGTTCGGTGGGGTTACGGCAGCCTGGGCACGTGAACGGCAGCTTGCCCGGGTAGAGGATGGTTTGATCGCCGATCGAGAGATCGCAGATGCGCGCTCCTTGCAGGCTGAGCACGCGCGCGATCGCTTCGCGGCCATCGGGCAGCTTGAAGAGATTTTCGCTGGAGGAGCCGCGCAAGATTCGCGTGTCGGTGGGAACGGCGGCGCCGTTCACGCGCGCCGACCAGTGTTTCGGTGCGAATAGGCCGAGGTCCGCTCGATTCGCGACGGAACGAAGCTCGACGCGAGTGCCATCCGCAAGAAGCCACGACGGTTGCATATGCCCTAAAACAGCGTACGCAAACTCGCGTCGGATCGAATCACCATTTCGAGTAGCAGCTGATGGCGGCAGCTACCCACGTCGTAACCCGCTGACACATTCGAGCGCACACGCGATTGCGCCCGCGCAGCTGATAGCGGCGCAGGCGCAGCGTGTCCGTGACGTTTCTAAAGTCTCAGCTAGTTCGCAGCTGGCGGGCACGCGTCGACCTTCACTGCGTCCGGGCCCATTCCAACTTCCTTGCACTCGCGACTGTCCTCGGGCCAGCACTGGCAGTTCGGTGAATCTTCTGACTTATCCGAGAAGCAGCACTTCGGTTTCGGATCCGCGCAAGTGTCGGAAGCCTCGCCGTCGGCTGGGATGCACGTGCACGACGCACCGACGTTCACGCAGAACCACGGACCTGGCGGGAACATTGGATCGCTCGCCTCGCCGGCGCTGGCTGCGGCACCACCTGCCCCTGCCGTCGACCCAGACGCGCCGCCCGCGCCACCCTTGCCGCCCGCACCGCCCGCGCCGCCCGCGCCTGCCATCGAGCCCGCTCCACCTGCTCCACCTGCGCCGCCTTTACCTCCTGCACCTGCGCCACCAGCGCCGCCTTTGCCGCCAGCGCCGCCGCTAGCTGCACCGCTCGATCCAGCTTTGCCACCACTGCCACCGGCGCCGGCGCTCGACTTCGATCCGCCCGCGCCGCCACCACCTGCGCCAGCCTTGGTGCCGCCGGAACCACCGCGACCCGCGACGCTCTCTTCGCTCTCGTCGCTCTCATCGGCAACGGATGCGTCGACTGAACCTCCCGAACCCGCTTTGCTCGTCAGCGTTGGTTCGCCGACAGCTGCATCCGCAACGTCTTCGTCATCGCCGGCTGAACCAGCGGTGCCTGATGCGTTGCGCATGCTCGAGATGCGACGACACACTTCGCCGTCTTGTTTCGTTCCTTCGGGGCACGGCTCGGACGAGCAACCTACCGACACGAACACAAGAAGCGCGAGTACGCGCACGAGCTCCGAATGAGTACGAATGAAGAATGAAAGTTTGCTCTGCATGATCGTCGCACGCCCCCGAAGAATCGTTGTTGGAGTATTGATCGAGTCATAGCGCAGTCGTCACGAACATCACGCGCGAAGTGCACGCTGCAGCGATCGATGAGCAGATATTTAGTCGCGCTAACACTTCGATCGCATCTCTCACTCAGTTGCTGCGGAACCGAGTGCGACGATCGATCAACGTATTACATCCGTAGCCGCCAACCGCGGCGGACGAGATCGCATATCGCGCGCTCGCGAGTGCGTCGTGATCGCGGTGTCGTTGCGCCGTCGTCGCGCCGTCGTCTCGCGTGGTTTCGCGTCGTCTCGCGGCTCGATCGCGATCGGGCGCGATTTGCTTCGCGCGGTGGTTCTGCTACCAGCAGCCCCGACAATGTCGCTTGAAGATCATGCTGAACTCCTCGGGCCGGAGCTGTTTCGCGCCATCGAACGCAAAGGTTACGCGGACTTGACGGCTGTTCAGCTGGCGGTGCTCGATCCGGCGCTCGCCGGTCGAGACTTGCGCATCACGTCTCAGACGGGGTCTGGGAAGACTCTGGCAATCGGCCTGATACTGCGCACGCTCGCAGGCGAGGAGTCAGCGGCAGACCACGGCGTCGCGCGCCCGCGCGTGCTGATCGTCGCACCGACGCGCGAGCTCGCGCATCAGGTGGAGCAAGAGCTGACGTGGTTGTACGCCGAGATTGGGATCCGACTCGCGACGACGACGGGCGGAGCGAGCTACCGCGACGAGCATCGCGCGCTGTCGAAGGGGCCTTCAGTCGTCGTCGGGACGCCGGGCCGATTGCTCGATCATCTGAAGCGCGGCTCGATCGAACCGAGCCAGGTCACGACCGTCGTGCTCGATGAAGCCGATCGAATGCTCGACCTCGGATTTCGTGACGACCTCGAGCAGCTCTTCAAGAGCGTGCCCAAGGAGCGCTCGACGCATCTGGTCTCGGCGACGTTTCCGCGGATGGTGCGTTCGCTCGCGGATCGATTGCAGCGCGATCCGGCCCACGTCGAGGGGACGCGGCTCGGCGCTGCCAACGTCGACATCGATCACGTGATTCACGTCGTCGATTCGTCGCAACGGCTCGACGCGCTGATCAACATGCTGCTGGCGTATCCGGAAGATCAAACGCTGGTGTTCGTGCGGACACGCGCGGATGCGGCCCACATCGCCAACGAGCTGGTCGTGACCGGCTTTGCGGCGAGTGCATTGTCCGGTGAGATGGAACAGGCAGCGCGCAACCGAGCGCTGTCGGCGTTCCGCGAGGGGCGATTGCGCGTTTTGATTGCGACGGATGTCGCTGCGCGCGGCATCGACGTGCAGGGTGTCACGCGGGTCGTGCACGGTGAGCTGCCGACAAATGCGGATGCGTACACGCACCGCTCGGGTCGAACCGGTCGAGCGGGTCGCAAAGGGACGAGCTCGCTGTTGGTTGCGCCGGCGGGCGTAGTGCGAGCGTCGCGGCTCTTGCGAGGGCTGGGGATTCAGCATCGCTTCGAGCCGATCCCGACCGCCGAGGAGATCTTGCGAGCGGACGACACGCGTTTGTTCGACGATCTCACAGCCGATTCAGCAGCGCGTGCGGATGCGGCTGACGCGTCCGATGACGCGGCTGCGACTGACGCTGCAGCGCAGGACCAGGAAGCATTCGAGCGTTGGCGTTCGCTCGCAGAGCGTCTCGTGGAAGCGGGGAACGTCGAGCAAACCTTGGTGCGGTTGCTGACCCACGCGCGGCGCGGCATCACGGCGCCGAGAACCGTGAGGGTTTTTCCGGAGCGTCAGAGGCGCGAAGAAGCGGCGGATTCGTTCGCCTTCAAGCGTCGAGACCGCGAAGATCCACGGCGAGGCCGCGATCGCGACGAGGGGCGAGGCCGAGAGCGATTCGCGCGCGCGGAACCAGTCCGACCACGTCCTTCAAAGCGCGAGCGCGATGCACGAGGCGAGCGTGATGTGCCGCCGCGCAAGGCCGCGAGCACGCGCGAAGCGCCGGCGGAGATCGAACTCGCAGAGGATCCCAAACTGCTTGCGGACGACGTCGCTGCCGACCACCGCCCTGAAACCGAAAACGAAAGCGAGCATCCACCGGCGAAGCGAGCGAGCGATGCAGAGTCCCCGCGACCCGCGCGCACGCCACGCGCGAGCGACGAGCGCGAAAAGCCGTCTGCGCGAAGTGCACGGGGCGCGAGCGACAAAGGCCGCGAACCGCGAGGCGTAGAGCCTCGCGCGCGCGGCAGTCGCGACGCCGAACGAGCCACACCAGACGCGGGGTTCACCTCTTTCCACGTATCGTGGGGTCAGCGCGACGGGGCGGATGCGCGGCGCCTGCTTGCGATGTTGTGTCGGCGCGGTCAGATCCGCGGACGCGACGTCGGTGCGATTCGAGTCGAGAGCAGCTATTCGCTGGTACAAGTCGCAAACGCGGTAGCACCGGCGTTCGCGCGCTCCGCAGCGCGCCCCGATCCGCGAGAGCCCGACGTCATCATCCGGCCCGATCGCGCACAGCCTGCGGACGAGCTGCAAGCGACGAAGACCAAGCTACGTAGTGCGAATCCGTTCCAGCGCGACCGCAAGGGAAAGCCGGGGGGTCAGCACCCGCCGAAGCGCCACAAGCCACCGTCCCGCGGGCGCTGACGCTCGTGCTGCACTGGTGGTGCACTAAGCCGCTGCAAATGTGCCTCGGGTGAAACGACCTGCGATTCGCGCTACACCGATCGCATGGGAATCACCGCTATCGCTCTCCTTCGCATCGAGCCTCCGGCGGGGCTCGCTGGGCAAGCCGGACGCGTCACTCGGCTGGATGACGGCGTTCTGCTGCATACCCAAGCGGACTTCTCGAACGAGCCCGCAGACCTCTCGCGCATCGTGCGCGAGCAAGTCGGCGCTGCGCTCGATTCTCACACCGATCCGCGCGGCATCTTCTTCATTCCGAGCGTCGCGACTCCGACCTCGCGCACGTACGACGCAGTGATCGCGGAAGTCGGCGAAGGCGGCGAGTGGGGGCCGGTCCGCGTGCCGGAGCTGCCGCTCGGAGCTGCAGTCGGCGGCGGAGCGCTCGGTGCACTCCTCGGAAGCTTGCTCGAGCAAATGCCGAGCTCGGTTCTCGAGTCGGTGGGTGCGGCAGCACGTGGTCAACCGGGTGCGTTCGAGGCTGCGACGTCGCAGCTGAGGGCTGCCGTATCGGGCTCGAACGACCTCTCGAATCTAGCGAGCCAGCTCACCGGTGGTAGGTCCCAAGCTGGGTTGCCTCCGCAGCTGGCTGGGCTCGCAAGTGCCGACCTCGATCCGAGCAACCTCGACCTGAGCAAGCTCGGGGCGATGCTCGAGAACTCCGGCATCGACATGAACGCGATGCAACACCTAGTCAGTCAGGTGGAATCGGCGTTGGCGAGCGACCCCGAGCGAGCGGCAGCACTAGCGGAGAAGCTATTCGGCGCATCCGCCGATGAAGACGAAGACGACGACAAGTAGCCGGTCCGCGATCTCTCGCGTCGGTAGCCAGCGCGAACCACGCGATGAGATTTGAGGATTTTCCCCTGAGAGCGAGCGCGCCCGCAGGGCCCGACTGAGCGGTACTCTTGTACCGCGCAGGGAGGGACCGAGGACGAAAGCCGTTCTCAGGGGAAAAGCCGAAGCAAATCGGGGTTGCAGGCGTAGGGAGCAGCATTAAGCTTCCTGTCGCGATGAACAGCACTCAGACCTACGTTCAACCGAGGCCTTCAGTCGTTACCGTTGCGCACGTCGTGTACGCGCTGCATGCGGTCAGTCTCTGCGTCGGCGCTTGGACTGCGGCGACTGTGGTCGGGAGCTTCTTGTTCGGCTGGCCGTCGATCATCGCCGTGATCATCAACTACGTGTTCCGCGGCGAAGCGCGCGGCACGTGGCTCGAGTCACACTTCCGCTGGCAGATCCGAACGTTCTGGCTCGCGTTGTTGTGGTCGATCTTGATTGCAGCAGTGTCGGCGCCGCTCGCGTTGATTTTGGTCGGCTTCGCAACCTGGGCAGTCGGCTTTTTCCTGCTCGGCATCTGGGCAGCCGTAAGAATCGTGCGTTTACATCTCCGCCTGCGCGACGGCGTGGAGATGTAAACGCTCTAGCGAGCGTTTTTCCTTCGTTCGGCCATTAGCTCTCGAAGTGCCTGGTCGTCGACCAACCTCGCGTTCGGATCGGCGGGCACAGGCTCACCCACGTAGATCCGCGTCCACTCCAGCCGACCCGGCGCCGGCGACACACGCACTAGCACCGCCGTCATGTTCGGGTCGGACTTCTCACGCACGCCCAGGTATTCCACCTCACCGAGGGGCTTGTTCGTCCGCGTCTTCGTCGTGACGCGCTTGTCGAAGTACGCCTCCAGCTTCGCCTGCGGATAATGCCCGTCGTACGTCCATGCGTGCGGCTCGGTGAACTTCAACTCGAACCCACGCGGCAAGACGACACCGGCTACTTTGGTCTCCGACGGCAACAGCTCGCCTTCGGGACCCAGTACCCGGTGCGCCTCGATTCGAGCGTTGCGCTCCTTCGTGCGCTGGTCGGTTTGCAGCAGCTGGCGCCGCTGCTCCTCGACATCATTCTTGCAGCCCACGGCGGCATTCGCCGCGAGGGCCCCAACCAACACCCAGACTGCGTTCAGTCGACACTTGTCGCCCATGACGTCACCCGTGAGAATGTGATCGGCCGGCTAATCTTCGCCTGCACACTGCCCAACTGCGAGCTAGCGCGCTGCGAGCCCTTCGAAGCTTGCGCCACTACCCAGATCGCCGGCGGCTCCGTCTGCTGAATGTTCGCGAGCTTCGGCGAGAAGTACGAGTTCAGTGGATCGGGATCCGGCGGGATGCAGGTGTTGCGCTGCGTCGTACCGACGCCCTGAATCAACAGGTTCGGCTTCGCTTTCGAAACCGCGATGTTGAACAACTCGTCGTCCGAGTCGAGAGCCGTGTCCGAAGTGACCTTGATGAGGGTCGGCCCGAGCGTTTTCGCGTTCTTGTCGTCGCCCCCGGGGTTCGTCTCCGCGAGGTCGCGCGTGTTGTAGTTGAGGGACCACAAGCGACCGCGCCCGTACTCGCAAGCATCGCCCGAGCCGACGTTCGAGATGAACGTCGCCGCGAACAGCTGCCCTTCGAACAGCGCCATCGAACCGGTCACGAGCTCGCTCGGCACCAGGCCGTTCCCCGAAGTGCCCTCGTCTCGAAGCTCCCAGTTGAGCAACGCTTGCCAATCGTCAGGATCGGCCGGCGGATCTTTGTGCGAGACCTCGGTCAGCGACACGATGCGGTTCGACGCGGTCGGCTTCTCGAAGTTGTCAGTATCGCCGGTGCCCACCAACACCACGACGCGCCGCTTTTCATCCACCGTCAGAATCGGACGCTCGTACGTCGTCTCGTAGACGCCGGACGGCTTCATGTCGAAGAACAAGTCATGGAATGGCCGCAGCGTCCAGCCCTTGCCCGGCTTGTCCTTCTCCACGTCTTGCGACGACATGTCGATGCGCCACATCAGACCATCGGCGTCCATGACGTAACCGCGGTCTGCGATCGTACCGACAGCGTCCTGGTACGCCGTCGGAGTGCCCACGATCGGCGACGGGAAGTAGATACCGTTGGTCAGGTCCGCAGGCTTGTCTTCGTCGTAGACTCTTTTGATCGTGATACCGGTTTCGACGTCCACGAAGTAAAGCACGCGGCCCTGAGACTCCCAGCACTGGGTGCTGGCACGATGGTAGGTCTCCCTCGTGGCCCCGCTATTGTCGTCCATCCACGACTGGTACTCACCACCGCCCGATTTCTTCATCGAAGCCGTCTTGTTCAAAACGCAGCCCGGCAGGTTGCCAGGCAACGAGGTCACGCTCTTCTTGATGCCGACACCACCCGGCAGGATTGCAACTGCGCGCGTTTGAACTGTCGGCGTATCCGTGTCGTTCGGTGCCCATTTGAACGTCGCTTGCACGATCTCGGGCTGACCGTAGGTAAAACCCATCTCGGGCTCCGCAAACTGCCACAAGAACTGGGGGTGGAACGGATCGGTCACATCCATTGCGATGTAACCCTTACCGCCACCGCGCATGCCCGTGATGAGCACAGTGTGATAGTCCGTGTCCGCCGCGCTCGTTCCGCGCTTGTAGTACACGTCCTTCACGACCGGCGTGCCGTCGAAGTTGAACTGGTGCGACGTCATCTGGTCTTTCAACTTGCCGACGAGCATCGGGGGAACGAAGCCCCAGATCTCTTCACCGCCCTTCAGCGGCAACCTCCCGTCACCCGCGTTCACCGTGAGCGGGAATCCCGTCGCCGGAAAATCTTCGACGGAGATCGCGTGCAGGATGCCGTCGTTCGTCGCGATGTACATCACGAGCGGGCGCTCTTTCACGGCCGCCTTCTCGCGGAACCGCGTGTACGCGTCATCGCCGGGCTCATCGATCGGAGGACCGACCAACGTCGGAGACGAGTGGTAGATGTCGCCGAGGCGGCGCCCATCGCGCGCGCTACCGTTTATGCCGTACATCCAGTCGGTGACCTTCTTCTTCTCGGTGTCGTTCGCGACGCCGAACAGTGCCGGCGCCACTGTGTTCAAAGTCAGCTCGGTATCGAGACA
>Ga0193752_1000452_pt1 | contig 39607 bp, 32 predicted proteins | sample H1c1metaG_FD_144924 | JGI IMG/M metagenome (GOLD analysis project Ga0193752, IMG submission 144924) | Soil microbial communities from a riparian zone of the East river system, Colorado, United States - H1c1 | ecosystem: Environmental > Terrestrial > Soil > Riparian zone | place: USA: East River... | reverse complement strand
CAATATTGTTAAACGAGATAAAACTCCCCGGCGAAGTCTGATCCTTAAACGAAAAATGGCTGGATGGGATGATAAATACCTGATTCGCTTACTAAAACTGGCCGCAATTTAAATGCGTGTTGCCCTGCATCCTTGGTAGTGGGTCAGTTTGAAATGGAAAACGGTTGAAACCGTTTGGCGAATCTGCCGGGTTCATTGCCGGGGGCTTAAGCCCAGGCAATGAACAGCGATTGATCATCCAACCGCTTAAGCGGTTTTCATGAACTCCTCGTAACCCAACTGGCCCACTTCCGCAGCGCTGTTTTCCCAGCGACGTTGAAGCTTTTTCGCTACATTTGCACCACAAAATTTACCTATGAGTCAGCACCTTTCCGAACAGGAAATTATTCGTCGTCAAAAGCTCGATCAGCTTCGCCAGCTTGGAATTGAACCGTATCCCGCAGCAGAATTTACTGTGAACGTAACTGCAAAGGATATCAGGGAAAACTACGAGCGCGATAAAACGAGTTATAAGGCGGTGACTATTGCCGGCCGTTTGATGGGCGTGCGCGTCATGGGCAAAGCATCTTTTGCAGAACTCCAGGATTCAACAGGCCGCATCCAATTGTACGTGAACCGCGATGAAATTTGTCCGGGCGAAAATAAAGACCTCTACAATTCGGTTTTCAAAAAACTGCTCGACATCGGCGATTTTATCGGTGTGGAAGGATACGTGTTCACTACGCAGGTAGGAGAAATTTCTATTCACGTTACAGGGCTGCAGTTATTGGCCAAATCACTTCGCCCGCTTCCGATCGTGAAAGTGGATGATGAAGGAAAAGCACACGATGAAGTAACTGATCTCGAATTCCGCTACCGTCAGCGTTATGCCGACCTCGTTGTAAATCCTGCAGTGAAAGATACGTTTGTGAAACGCACGAAGATGATCAACTCCATCCGTGAATCACTGAACAATCTTGGCTTGCTGGAAGTCGACACACCGGTTCTGCAATCGATTCCCGGTGGAGCAGCAGCGCGCCCGTTCACTACGCACCACAATGCGCTGGATGTTCCGTTTTACCTGCGCATCGCAAACGAATTGTACCTGAAGCGCCTCATCGTTGGCGGATTCGATGGCGTGTATGAATTTTCCCGCAACTTCCGCAACGAAGGAATGGACCGCACACACAATCCCGAATTCACCGTGCTCGAATTTTACGTGGCATACAAGGATTATGAGTGGATGATGAAAACGTGCGAAACGATGCTGGAAAAAGTTGCACTCGCATTGCACGACACAACCGAAGTAACCGTAGGCGAACAGAAAATCAATTTTGTTACGCCATTCAAGCGCGTGACGTTATTTGACGCGATCAAAGAACATACGGGCGTTGACGTGACCAACATGAGCGAGGATGAACTGCGTGCGACTTGCCAGTCGATGCACGTGCCTTGCGATAAAACCATGGGCCGCGGAAAACTCATCGACCAGTTATTCGGTGAGAAATGTGAAGGAAAATACATTCAACCGACATTCATCACCGATTACCCGGTGGAGATGAGTCCGCTCACCAAAAAACACCGCAGCAAGCCCGGTCTTGTCGAGCGTTTCGAATTGATGATTAACGGAAAAGAAATTGCCAACGCATACACGGAGTTGAACGACCCGATCGATCAGCGTGAACGTTTCGAAGACCAGGTAAAACTCATGGAGCGCGGCGATGATGAAGCCATGTTCATCGATCACGATTTTCTCCGTGCACTCGAATACGGAATGCCACCAACAGCTGGAATCGGAATCGGAATAGATCGCTTAGCGATGCTGATGACGAACAATGTTTCGATCCAGGATGTGTTGTTCTTCCCGCAAATGCGTCCCGAAAAGCAGTAATTAAAATTTACCGCGGAGGCGCAGAGGCGCGGAGTGGTTAATTTTAAGGCAGCAGTGGTCGCGGAGATGCTCAGCGACCATTGCAAGCTATTAATAAAACGTTCAGTATAAATTTCTCCGCGTCTCCGCGCCTCTGCGGTGAAATTTAAACACGGATTCCGATTACGCACACATCATCCACCTGCTCGTACCCTTCTTTCCACCTCAAAAATTCACGGACGACCATTTCCTGCTGCGTTTTCATTGGTGAATGCGCGTGCTGGACAAGAAGTGTTTGAAGGCTCGATGTTTTAAATTTCTTTCCCTGTTCACCACCAAACTGGTCGGCATAACCGTCGGTGAAGAGAAAAAGCACATCGTCTTTCTGTATGCTTAAAGTTTGTGTCGTAAACGGAGTTGGATCATCGCTCAGTCCAACCGGTTGTTTATCGCCGCGGATGACTTCCATGGTTCCGTTGCGTGCAATCCACAACGCGCGGTTCGCACCCGACCAGGTATGCGTATTTCCTTCAACCGCCAGCAGCGAAATATCCATTCCGTCCTGCACTTCGCTTTCGCTGGAAGCAAATGTTTCGAGCACAAGGCCGCGCACTTTGTCAAGAATTTTTCCCGGCTCGGTAAGCTGAAATTCTTTCACCGCCCTGTTGAGTGCATTCGAACAGATCACGCTTACCATGGCGCCCGGAACACCGTGCCCGGTGCAATCTGCAGCAGCAATGAAACGATGCGTCGCGGTTTCAGCGAACCAGTAAAAATCCCCGGCAACAATATCTTTCGGAATGTACACGACAAAACTTTCCGGGAAACTTTTCGCGATTACCGGCAAAGGTGCGAGTATGGCTTCCTGCAAACGCCGCGCATAGGAAATGGAATCCATCACTTCTTTGTTCTTCTCCTCCACGATTCCCTTTTGTTTTTCCACTTCATTTTTTTGCTCGGAGATTTCAATGTTCGCACGCCGTTTCGTGCGGAATGCACGATAGGCCACAACGAGCAGGATGCATAGAAGCACACCTCCGCCCACTGCGCTCCAGATAATGGCACGCTGACGGGTAATCTGTTGCGCCTGCCGCGACTTATCTGCCTCGAGTGCAGCTTCGGTCTTGGCCTGTTCTGCTTCGAGTCTCGCTTCCCTGGCATCGTATTCAACAGCGGCGAGCTTGCGCACCTGGTCGTTTCCGGAAATACTGTCCTGCACACGACGCCACAACACATGCATCTGGTACGCATTTTTGTAATCGCCCTGTTCGCTGTATACTTCATGCAGAAACTGGCTGGATGCAGATACGATCCACAACAGATCATATTCACGTGCAAGGGTAATCGACAAATTAACATGCTCAATCGCTTTCGCGGTATTGCCTTTCATGTACCAGGCTTTACCGATAATGCGGTGTGCATCTGCAAGCTCATTGCCATCTTCTATTTCTTCGGCGATGGCAATTACCCGTTGAGAAATGGCGAGTGCCGAATCCGGAAGATTTTTTTCCAGCATCATTTCCGCACGGCTCATGTAGTTTACCGAAAGCCGCATGCGGTTGTTCAGCGCTTCGCAAATGACAATAGCTTCGCGAAAACAGGAATCGGCAGCAACGAGATCGTGTTTGGCGCGATAAATTTCGCCCATCGTACTCAGAATGCCGTGCTGTGAACCGCGATCTTTGATCTCAATGGCCAGCGCAAGACAACGCTTCGAAGTTTCCAGTGCCTTGTCTGTTTCGCCCATCGACAACTGAACATCGCTCATGGATGAATAGGCGATAGCCATTCGTCTGCGGTCATTCGCTTTGGTTGCGGCGTCAATGGCCTGGTTGTAATACGCAATGGCTTGCGGGAGATCGCCGGTCATGCGTGCAACATCTCCTTTGTTGCTCAGGATAAAACCCATGCGCACGTAATCGCGCATCGGAAACGCAATCGCGTAAGCACTGTCGAAAAATATCTGTGCCGAATCGAATTGCGTTTCAACCCGTTTCATTTCACCGAGGTTCGTCAGGATAAAACTCTTGCGCAGCGGATCGTGACCTCTCTGTGCATTGGTAATGGCTTGCGCATAATACGTGCGCGCCGTGTCGCTGATATCCTGTATGCGATAAATGTCACCGATGAATGCCTGTGCATGACAGGCGCGCGAATAATCTTTCGCTTTCAGCGCAACAGCAATTGCTGTATCGCAGGTAGCCACGCAATTTTCGAAATCATACGTGAGCCGGTAATAATCGCCCATCCAGCAAAGTGCCTGCGCTTCGAGTGAATCGTTCCCGGCTTCATGCGCGAGCCGGCGGCTTTCTGTAAAATATCCAAACGCGCTGTCATACAATTGCCGTTTGAAAAGAGCGATTCCTTTTTTACAGGTGGCGTCGATGATTCCGCGCTTGAAATTCATTTTGCGGTTCAGCTCGTAGGCTTCATCCGCCACTTTGGCCATTGTGGTTGCTGCAAGATATTCGCTCATGCGCGACAAGCGCCACAGGGCTTCTTCATCGTTGGTACTGGCCAACACTTCACGACGAAGAGAATCTGCGTAATAGTGAATAGGAACGGTATCGTGAAGAAGGCTATCCGTGAACGGCGTCCATTTTAAGGTTACGCCCGAAGGGTCTCCGCAACCGGTGAGGAGCGTTGCGATGACACTAAAACTGCACATGATCCAACGTAGTAACCGCATGGAGCAAATGTACAAAATCGGACGTGGCAAATGGGAACGCGGATGTGGTAGGAGGTAGGTTTGTCATTCATGGCGGAGAGCAATCCACAATTTTACCACCAAGGGCACCAAGCACACCACGCGTCTTAAAGCATTTTCTTGGTGTACTTGGTGACCTTGGTGGTTGAAAAATACAGCGATCACCGTGGCTGCCTACTGATCCGTTAAATCCCTCTCTGCTGCCGCGTAAGTCATGCTTCGGCAGGCGGGCGCGTCCTATTTGCGTAACGCGATCGACAACGATATCGCATCCTTCACTATATTTACGCACTCCTCCATGAAACAAGCCACACTTCAACGCGATTATAAATTCCTGTTCTATCTCGGTGGAATTACGCTGGCTGGTTTTTTGCTTCGTCTCAATCATCTTGGAGAATCCATCACGGCCGATGAAGTAAGCGCGCTGCTGCGCCTGCAATTCGGTTCATTGGGCGAAATGATTGAAGGCGGTGTTCGTCCCGACGGGCATCCTGCATTTACACAAGTGCTTTTGTGGTTCTGGATCAAAGTGTTCGGGAATTCGGAATGCGCAGTTCGTCTTCCGTTTGTACTGATGGGTACAGCTTCCATCTGGCTGGCCGGAATTGCAACCCGAAGATGGTTTGGCACCGGTGCTGCGCTGGCGGTTGCGGCTTCACTGGCCTTGCTGCAATTCACGATCATGTATTCGCAACTCGCGCGTCCATACGCACCGGGATTATTTTTCACGATGTTGGCCGCGTATTTTATTTCACGCTTTTCGGAAAGTGAAAAAGTAAAAGCCGTTCACGTAGCTGGGTTTGCAATTGCTGCGGCGGGCGCAGCCTACTCGCATTATTTCAGTTTGCTCACCACACTTTTGCTGGCTGTTGGCGGATTGTTTCTTGTCGCAAAAATCAACCGCATCAAATACTTCATCGCGTGCGTGATCGGCGTGGTACTGTTCCTTCCGCATTGGGGAATCACCCTGTCGCAATTGAAAATTGGCGGAGTCGGCGGACCCGGCGGATGGCTTGGGCCACCCACACCGGCATTTTTCAAAGAGCATTTGTTTTTCATTTTCAATGCATCACGCGGACTCACGTTGGTAGTCCTGTTCATCGCGTTGATTTGTCTTGTGTTTAACAAACGACGGCTGGACAAAAAACAAATCGTCGTTTTCGCCGTGTGGCTGATCCCTTTGCTCACGGGATATTTTTATTCAATCTACGTGAACCCGCTTTTGCAGCACTCGGTGTTGCTCTTCAGCTTTCCGTTTCTGCTCATGTTTATTTTCTCCTGGTTTCCCAGTGATGAAAATTCGAAAGCGCCGTATTTCTTCGCAAACATGCTGATCGCGGTCATGGCGTGGTACATCACCATTCACAAACCATTTCGCCTGACTGATCACTTCGGACGGCTGCAGGAAATCATTGCAACGTGTGACGAAACTGAACAACGTTACGGAGCGGGAGCAACGGACGCCGTGTTCAATGTGGATGATCCGTACTTTCTGCGGTATTATCTCGACAGGAAAAATACCCTGGACAACCGCGTGACATTCCTTGTTCACGATGACGCAAGAAATGAAATGGCCCAGCTTCGCTACCGGGTCATGCATGCGCAGGGAAACTATTTCGTTTATGGATGGAGCACGCGCGAATCGTCACCGTCGGCGCTGGATATTATTGCACAGGAATATCCGTGCCTCATTGAAAAACACGAATGGTTTAATTCGGCTGTGTACGTTTTTGCACGCAGCCGCGTAGTCGCCGAAGAATGCCAGTATCATTCTAAGATGTTGTTCTATTCTCCGATGGATATTCAACCGGGATCGGCTACACCACCAGTGTGGAAATCATCGTGCGGTATTTCCGGAGACACCTTGACACTCGATAGCGCTTGCCAGTATGGCCCTATGCTGCGCGTGCGTGTGGGTGACATCCTGACTAATCCCGACAATGAAATTGTGTTACGCGCATCCATCTTCACTCCAAAGCTGCGCACGAACTGTGTGATGGTGGTGGAGTACATCCGCGACGGCAAGAGCCTGTTGTGGACAGGAATGAATACCAAATCACAACTGGACACAAACCGTGTGGGATGGCAGATCGCTTACTTCGGTCAGCGGCCTCCGATTCCGCTGATGAAGTCCGACAGCATACACGCTTATCTCTACACGCCGGAACTGCAGGAGGTACATGTGCGCAGTCTCGCGTTCATGACGCGTGTGGGTCACCTGGGAATTTACGGTGCACGCCCTGATTTCGAATAAACCCGTACTTTCGTACAGCATGAAAAAGAAGATCGCAGTCATTGGTGGTGGAAGCTGGGCAACGGCTATCGTGAAGATGCTCTGCAACGGTTTGTCGGAAGGCGAAAAAATTTCGTGGTGGATCCGAAGTGCTGAACAATCGGAATACATTCAGAAGTTCCGGCACAATCCTCGTTACCTGAGCGCGGTTGAATTTGATGTGCACAAACTTCAGCTGAGCAACAACGTCCGGGAGGTGATTGCTGCGAACGATGTGCTCATCATGGCTGTGCCTTCAGCGTTTCTTGCAGAATCGCTTTCGGGCCTGACTGCAGACGAATTCAAAAACAAAATTGTTTTTTCAGCGATCAAAGGAATTATTCCCGGACCGAATTTAATTGTCGGTGAATATTTCAACCAGCATTACGGTGTGCCGTACAGTCACATCGGCGTAATTACAGGCCCTTGTCACGCGGAAGAAGTTGCACTCGAAAAGCTTTCGTATCTCACCGTTGCTTCGCAGACTACAGAATTCGCGCAGGATGTTGCCGACCGTCTCGCTTGTCGGTTTATCCGCGTTGCCGTTTCGGATGATATCTACGGAACAGAATTTTCAGCGGTGCTGAAAAACGTTGTGGCTATTGCCAGTGGAATCTGTCACGGGCTTGGTTACGGCGATAATTTCCAGGCGGTGCTTATTTCAAATGCGATCCAGGAAATTTCCAGGTTTGTCGACGTGGTTCATCCCATTAACCGCGACATCAAAAGCTCGGCATATCTCGGCGATTTGCTCGTAACGGCATACTCGCAGTTCAGTCGTAACCGGATGTTCGGCGCAATGATCGGCAAAGGCTATTCCGTAAAAATGGCACAGCTCGAAATGAACATGATCGCAGAAGGATATTATGCGGTGAAGTGCATTTACGAGATCAACCAGAAATACAACGTCGATATGCCGATCACCAATTGTGTGTATCACATCCTGTACGAGAAAATTTCTCCGGCGATCGAAGTGAAAATTCTCACGGAAAAACTTTCATAAAATTTTCAGCAACGGAATGTTCAGAGACGCCTATACCAAGTGGACGACCTTGTTCTTTTTTGCGATGGCTGTTTTCGCCATTGTATTTGCCAAAGAACGTTTCCAGGCCGATGGCGCGCATTACCTGCTGCACGTTGTACAGTCTGAAGATTTTCGCATTGAACACCAGCGGTACATACTCGTTTTTTCACAGGCGCTTGCGTGGATTGGCGTGCAGTTCGGTGCGCCACTGAATCTCGTATTCATTCTCAACTCGCTCAACGCGGTGCTTTGGTTTTACGTGTTGTTTCAATACGCCGTGCATTACCTCAAGGACCGTCACGCAGGAATTGCGATCATTCTGACGAGCGTGCTGGGTGTGCTGCACATCCAGTTTGTGCCTATGTACGAGATCTATTACGGCATCCCGCTGGTGATTCTCGTGTACGCTCATCTGCGCAACAATAAAGTGAGCACAGTCGCAGAGATGATCTTGTTTCTCGGAATTTTGGTGACCGCACTTTTCGCACACCCTTTGCTGCCGATTCCATTGGTGTTTGCTTTCATTTATCACGCCATTGAAACCCGGAAGCTGAACTGGAAAATGCTGATCCCCGTGGCACTCGTTTTCGCGGGATGGTACATCGCCAAAAAACTAATGCTCACCGAATACGAAGCAGGAAAAGTTTCACTGCTCAGCGCGGAGTGGAACACCTCTCCCGATCATTTGCTTCAGCCAGCGTATTACCGGGGACTCGCGAAATTTTTTCTCACCTGGTACACCGTTCCGGTTCTACTTCTCACGTGGACGATTGTATTCTTTCTGCTCCGGAAAATGCGGTGGCAGCTTTTTACCACGATCGCGTTTTTCGCGGGGCATATTCTCATCGTAAACTACACGCACGACAATTACCCGGAACTCACTCCGTATTTCGAGCGCATGTATCTTCCGCTGATCCCGATCGTGCTGATCCCATTCCTGTTCACGCTCTGTCGCGAACTGCAGTTCAGTCACTCATTCATCATGATTACGTTGTTGCTTGTTGTTGCCTGGCGCATCGGACGGTTCACAGACGTGGGTATGGATTACAAACAACGCACGGAACAGACGACTCAACTCATTCATTTTGCACAACAGCAAAAAGGAAGCAAGTTCCAGATGGACGTGAACGACAGCTTCACCTGTTTTAAATGGGCCGACTGGTCGTTCCCGATGGAAACGTTGCTGCGTTCAACAGCGGAAAATCCATTGCGCCGGATCACGATTGTAACGGATGAAGATTTGCGCGAGAATGGAAACCGGGAAAAACTGGACGATGATGAATTCCTTTTTCGCCGCTGGGAAATCATGAAGGACCGTGATCTGAATCCGCGTTACTTCACTTTGATGCCGGGGAAATACGTGGTGCTCGCACCTTTCTGTAAATAAAAGAGGGTTCCGCGATTGATGCTGCCTGATCGTACACGGAATACACAGAAATCACAGAATTTCACGGAAAAAATTACAGACTTAATTCTGTGGAGTTCCGCGCATTCTGTGTTTTCCGTGTACCATTTTATCCTAAATCGCGAAGCGATTGGAATAAAAGAAGAAGCCTCAAACCGTTTAAGGCTTGAGGCTTCTTCTTTTGAATTCAATCAGATTTTATTCCTTAACGAAGCGCGATACCGAAACTCCGGAAGCATTCGTCACGCGGAGAACATACATTCCTTCCGCGAGACCGCTTACATTGATCAGGAGTTTCTGACCCGACTGTTGTTCGGTCAGTACAGCTTTCCCGGTGATATCAAATACTTCTACCGTTGAATTGGCTGAAGCATTGAGATTGATCACGAGTACATCGTTCGCCGGGTTCGGGTAGACTTCCGAAACACCAGCCGAATTGTTTTCCAGGCCGGTGATCATGATCACAACCGTGTGGCATACAGAATCAACAACTCCGCAGGTGTCTGTTGTGGTCAAACATACAGTGTATACACCGCCTGTAGCGTAAGAATGTGGCGGTGGATTTTGAACGTTGGCAAAATTTCCGTCGCCGTAATCCCACAACCAGGTTGTGATTCCTGTACCGGTTGACATATCCGTTACGTACACTGAATCTTCGTGCGTGCTGTCTCCAAACGCAGCAACGTTCACGTCGCAAACCGTTACAGCCTGGCAAGTGGTGTCTGAGTTTCCGCAGCTGTTTGAAACGATCAGGCAAACGGTATACGTTCCTGCTGATGCGTACGTGTGTGTTGGACTTTGTGTGGTGCTTGTATTCGAATCACCGAAATCCCATGACCAGTCGTCAATAGCTCCTGTCGACAAGTCGCTGAAGTTTGCAGTGAGTACTCCGCCGGTCTGCGAGAATCCTGCAGAGTTCACGTCACACACAGAAACGGTCTGGCAGATCGTGTCCGCCTGGCTGCATGCATTCATCACGATCAGGCATACGTTGTATGTTCCGCCCGATGCATAGGTGTGTGAAGGATTCTGTGAAGTGCTTGTGTTCGAATCACCGAAATCCCATGACCACGACGTTGCACCGCCCGTTGATACATCCGTAAAGTTGGCAGTAAGCAGCGATGTTGAAGAGGTGTATCCTGCAGTTGGCAAAGCACAAACAGTGATTGTGTCACAAGTCTGTGATGATCCGCACTGAGACGTTGCTGTGAGGCAAACGGTGTACGTACCCGGAGCGGCATACGTGTGTGTTGGTGGATTCTGCAAAGTGGATGTAGACAAATCGCCGAAATCCCAGAGCCACGAAGTTGCCAAACCGGTTGTTGTGTTTGTAACACTCACGTCGAGCAGGTTTGTAGCCAACGTCATTCCGGATGTCGGAGTTCCCTGGTAACCGTTAATGGCCGCGCGGATGCAAAGATCCTGCTGTTCATTCGAACGGTACGTTGACCAGGCATTGTCGAGGATTTCATAATTGTGGTGTGAACGCGGGCCGTTAGTTTCCGTTCCAAGGAAAATGTTTGTTCCTCCCTGGAGCCACACTACGTAAAATCCACCGCTGTTGAGTGTAACAGTTGGTGTTACGGTTACCGTATTCCAGTTACCGGAAACTACGGAAGCAGCAGGAACTGTTGTTGTGAAAAGCAAAGTCCCCGGACCACCGTTCGGGCCGTCATCATCATACACCTGTGAAATGTACCCGTTGCCGACGTTGGAGGAAATATAGTACTGCACTGACGCCACCGTGTAAGGATAAACCGGCGGTTCGAAATATACCGCTGCGCCATCATCGTTGGCCCCGCCATTCCAGTTCAATGATCCGTTTGGAGTAATCGTTGTGTTGTACGATAATACCATGTTCGGAACACAGGGATCTACAACCTCAAGCTCAGTTTCGTTCATATTATTCACGGAATTGATATCCTGCGAATTCGTAATAAACGACCGGTAAATGTATTGTCCCGTAACAGTCGGTGTCCACAACGGTGTGTAGGTAAACAGAGAGTCGTCACCGGCAGCGAGTGTTGGAATCGTTCCGGGAGCTGAAGTGTACACGAACGTGCTTGCAGAGTTGATGACATTGGCCTGCAGATCGATTGCAGTCGATACGTTTGTATTCCCTGCATTACGGATATTGGATTGAAGCTGGAACGCCGAATTGTTAAGAATAAATTTCGCGAGGTTCCCGTTATTCACGTTCCATTGCGGAAGCGGATCAACAATGCTTAACAACACTACAGCCGGGTAATCGAAACGGATCACGTAATTAGCAGGCGGCATTGCATCGGTATGCACGGCAAGACCAATGCCACCGGTGCTGTTTTCAATACCCACGGTCATGTCATTACACGCGCCATTAGCGGTAAAGCCACCCAATGCACCGTATTGATACGTGATCGAACTATCGCTGTTGCACAGGATCACCTGGAAGGTGTTTGAGCCAGACCAACCCGGACCGCTGTTGACCCAGAACGGCACGTTGATGTAAGAAATAATGAACGAGTCGATGTTATTGGTCCAGTATCTCACTACGCCTGGATTTCCAGCGCCGGTGAAATTGAGATCGCCCATTAACGCAGGAAGAATATTTTCTCCGTTTCCGACAGTAGGAATGATCGGGAAGCAGGACGCAATGTTGCTTACGTTGTCGAAACTCATCCAACCGTTGGAACCTATTTTAAGCTGACTGTAATCGTTCCAGTAGTAGTGAAAATTGAATCCGAGTGAAGCCATACCAGCCGCTGAATTATCATCAGCAAGGCCTGTAACGGTTTGTACTCCTGGACGCGAAGTAATGTCAATCCAGTTGAACGCAGGACCGCCCGCGTCGAGCGAAGTGATCCACGTATAGCCATAGGCATCAGGGCCTCCGGCAGCGCGCGTAACCTGAACGGATGCGAACAGCAGTAACGCGGTGGCGAGTGTAAAAAGTTTTTTCATAGGGAATTGATTTACAATGTTTGCTAGGCAAATATAGGTTATTCCGGGAGGCGAATCCCGTGAAAACCGGTGAATTTCCGTTTTGAAAGGTGCGGCAGACTGACCAACGCCCGGATTTTATGCTGACGTACTTTTTGATCCAGTCCTGCGGAGTCATTTTTGAAACCAATTCGCCCATGAGCTGAAACGGGATATCACCGGTTTTTTAAAGGGAATGCAGCTTTTTGCCGATACCCGGGTTGGATTTGCTGGTTTTTTTTGAATTCCGTAGAACCCATTTTTGCATCTGCAACGGATCATCCAGGCTTTCACCAACCTCAATCTGCTTGAATCGGCGTCAAAATTTGAAAGGTACTCACTACCCAATTGGTGAGCGCCTTGTCACCATGCCCCATAGCTATTTACGTTCCTGTGTCACGAAGGAATAACATGACGTTGGATTTCTTTATCCGAAAAGAAAACAGCCCAACGTGATGAGGCCGGCAATAATCAATAGCAGGGCAAGTGCTGTCAGAAACAGGAATGCCAGCAATTTTGCCAGCAGGTAATGCCGCTCGTCATCCCGATTATACATCGAAAAACAGTTTTAGGGTTTTCATTTCCGACAAGAACAATCCCCGTGCACAGATAACTCTGGGCGTGGTGATGCTAACGGAGGATGCGGTGGGAGTGGGTTACCTCAATCAACTCATTTCTTCTCTTCTGTTATATACACGCGAAAGAAGAAATAAACGTTGGGTACATGAAAGAAATTGATGCCCCTGTTGATAGGAAAAACTGTTTATCAAATCAAAGCGTTGTTTTTTTTGCCGCAGATTGCGCAGATTCTCACAAATCTAAATCTGCTTGAATGTGTGTCAAAAATTTCAAAGTAACCCACCATCATAAATCCCGTGTGTGATAAACGGAAACGAAGTTTTCTACGAAACAATGCCCGGGAAATTATTGGCGGTGCTGCCGCGTAACGCTCGACGAAAGCTTATTGCCGGCCCTGTACAAAAGGATCAAAGCAACAGCATTGCCGATCAATCCGCCAAACACGAATAAGTTATAAGCGGTGCTTTTATCGTTGTAGTCGTGCGCCAGGTTCAGCAGCACAAACGCGACCACGAAAATAACCAGCGAAATAATAATCACGACCACGAGGCGCTTCAGCGCCAGGCCGGCTTCAACAATATATGCCGGGTTAATCACAAGCGGGTTATTGAATTCTTCTGTCGCTTTTAATTCGTCCAGTCGTTTTTGGATATTGACGCGGTTATTGTTCAGCAGCTTCGCATCCGAAGAAAGGATTTCTCCCAGGAGCACTTTTTCTTTTTCCTCCAGCTGGAGCGCAGACAGGTATGTGATCAATGCATCGAACCAGGATTTGTCTATCGGGCTAAGTCCCGACTTGTGACCGTAGAGTTGTTCCAGCAATTCGTGCACGTTTTTCCTGCTGTAGAACTTGTCGTATTGATTCATAGCGTCCAATAAAATTGTTGCAGCAAGCTACAATTTTATTCCCGGGGAAAGAGGCGCAGAGTAGCTGAATGGAAACGGTTGAAACCGTTGAACAATTGTGCTGGTTCCATTGCCGGGGGCTTAAGCCCCCGGCAATGGGCAGCGAGTGTTCACTCAACCGCTTAAGCGGTTTTCAGAAGCAATTTGGAGCTCAAACTGAAATACTACCAGCATTTGTATTCTGTTTTACGCTCAGATCTCATCGGTAAAGATCAGGTCATCGTCTTCCAGCCATTTGTTGATGGATTGTTTATTGTAAATGGTTTTATCATTCACAATCAACTGCAACCCTTTCAGCTTCCATCCACCAAAAATTCCATCGCTGGATTTTTTGATCGTGATCGTTTTCAGTTCACTTACCTGGATTCCCGTTTTAGGGTCAAGCACGAAAGTATTCGTATCACCGCGTTCGAAATCGTTTCCGTCACCATTCAGGTCCCAGCTGTGTCCGGCCATTTTTAATGTTACATCACCGTCCGTACCGGCGTATGCAACATCGGCCGTGGTTACTTTGAGTTTGATCCTGTTTACCATGGTGTTTTCCAAAGCGCAACCCAGGAACCAGAGTTTGTCGTCGTCGAGCCACTGGTTTGGACTCTTATCGCAAATGACCTCGCCCTGGTGAAATACCCGGAAGCGCTTGAGTTTCCATCCACCAGCACCACTGTCTGGATTTTTGCGGATAAGAATTCTGCGGATGGATTCACTGCTCAGGTTGCCACCGTCCCAGATGGCATGCCCTTCGCGGTTACCGCTTTCCCTGTCGTCGTGGTTGGGTACGTCCAATTCAAACTTCCGGTTGCCGATATCCAGCCAGACCTTATTGTCGGTGCCCGCCCATGTTTCATCTGCGGTAAACAACTCTATAAAAATGTCGGACCAGCCTATTTGTGCACGTGTATACTGACACATATACGGTTCATTGGAGGTCATAATACAATGCTGCGAAGGTTCTGCACAGTCGTCGCAATTGCCGTTCGGAATATTATCACAGCCGTGTTCTCCGCCGCAACTGTCGCAGGGCGTTCCATTGCCCGTGTATTCATCAGCGGCGCCGAACTGGTGACACATTTCGTGTGCAGTAATCAGGTTCAGATCGTCCTGGCCCCAGTCGCCCCATTCGTCGCCATGTTCCGCCAAAACAATAAAACGTTCTCCGGTGGAGTAGGCATGCCAGCTCGAACCGTATGGTGTTACAAAAATGACAATCGACGCCACAGAATCGTGTTCCTCCATCATGTCATTGCGATAATCATCAATGGCTGCATCGTCTGCGAGGTAGGTCTTGCCGTCGAATTTTACTTTGCCCATAGCAGGCTCTCTCCAGTAATCGTCGAACTCAACATCCAGAGCATCTTTGTTTGCTTTATTGGCCACGTCAATCTTCGTATTCTGCACATCAAATGTCCAGGAAAGATCATTGCTTGGATGCTTAACCACCAACCAGCTGAGCCCGGCCTTAATTTCATTCAGGATTTCATTGCGTGTTGTAGTGGTAAACTTTGGCCCACCCGCTTTGGAAGATTCTACAAACACAATTCCTACGCTATTGCGGCCATGCATTTTCCGGCATGCTCCTGTGGGACCTCCCGCGGGTCCTCCTTGGGATCCGCCCGATTTCGTAGCCCGGTAAACAGTCTGCATAATGCGGAGCAGGTCGGGCGAAAGGAACATTGCGCGGTCCGTTTCTTTCATCCGGTAAAACATCCTGCTCAATTGGTACGCCTCTTTGTCGCTGCCTAACTGTTCCCCGATATAGTTCTTCACTTTCAGGAAGGTTTCAGCAGATATCCTTTTATGATCGACTTTTAATAGCGGCTTAATTTTCGATGGATCAGTTTTTCTCTGCCTGAGTTCCTCATCCAATAGTTTTTTAAACTGCCGGATATCCACATCAACGTATGGAGCCGGTTCTTTTTTTCCAGGGCTATTGTACTTCAGTCCATGGAGGCTTTTGTCTTTTTTGCGGCGCTGGTAATCTGCTGAAAATTGCTGGTTCCACATAGCAGCTATTTCCTGAGCGTGCGGGCTCATTTTTTCCAGTTGATCTTTCGCCAGTTTCCGTGCTGTTTGTGTAGCGAAGATTCCGTAACGGAAGAGTGCTTCCACTTCATCGGGAGTTGCAAGCACTTCGAGCGCTGTATTCCCGTGCTGTATGGGCACAGGAATGTTCAGTTGCCGGCACACACTCCACGCATGGCGGGCAGCTTCTGCAGAAGGATGATGAAGCAGCAGTAAGTAATTCTTTCGGTTGGCTTTCATTTATGGGTTTGTTTATTGGTTACAGCGGAATAATTGGATGAGCCAAAATAGACTATCTGCAACCGCGGGGTCAACCGGAAAACACCCGAATACACGCGTACTTATACGGGAAAAGAGGAGAATATTTCAATCCGGATTCAGGATCGAAGCTAGTGTTGCGGAACACAACAAGGAGTCGCTTCGTTTCTCACCATGAGCGGAAGCTGCCGGAAATGAATTGTGATCAAACTGGAAGATGGCGTTCGGAAGAATTGCAACCAAAAAATTTATTCTCCGGCACAAAAAAATTATGCCGACGCAAGCAAATGGCCGGAATGAAACTCCCCTGCCGAAGAGAATAATGCTGCTGTTTTTCTACACTCTTCCACACACGCCCTGCACAACAGTGCGCACTTATGACATTCTTTGCGCGCATGTTTTTCGCATTCGATCGCGCAGAGCTCACAGATTTCGGCGCAGAGCGCACACAATTGCTTGGCCTGGGCTTGCCCGCGCCCAAGAAATGCAGCTGACATCCTGCACAGATCTGCACAGTAAATGTCCAATTCTATGCATTTTGAAAGCTTATTTACATCTGATGACAGCGAACATGAGATTGCACACTGATCGCATTGCACAGCACAGGATTGACAAGCTGCAATGCACGCCCGGATAATTTCTTCATTCATTGTACCCAATATTGAATTCGACATTTTCAGAAATGGCCGGTGATGGCTGACGGCACGTGGAGAGACATTCAAAAACTGTTCCGTATTGGGAGATAGACGCAAAGGCGCGGAGGGCGCGAAGAAAAACGCAAAGCCTAATCTTGAATTTCTTTGCGCAACTTTTGCGCTTTGTGTCTATTGTTGGAGTAGCGCGAGGCCCTTCAGAACCAGCTCATACCCGGGAACTGAAACACCGTGCTGCTTTGCAAGATCAATCACGTGCCCGGTGAGTGAGCGAACTTCTGTTTTTCCGCCCGCCTGGGAATCGCGATGCATGGAAGATGTTGCCTCGAAAGGAAGCCGCGTGATTTTTGTCCAGGTCAGATCGGCGATATTTTCCGGAAGTGAAATACGACAGGCTTGTGCAACAGCAATGATCTCAGCGATCAGCTGACGCAGCAAAGCGACACGGGTTTCATCGGCAAGAACATTTCCGATGGATTGGTCAAAATACGTGGTGAGACTGGCCAGCGGAGAAATGAAAACGAATTTTTCCCAAACAACGGATTCAATGTTTTCGGGAGTAAAAATATCATTGTGCGCCCGCACAAAAATTTCGTGAAGTTGTTGCACTTTGGATTGCTGTGAAGCATCTGCACCAAAAAACATTTTGTGAATATCTGCCGTTTCTTCAACGATGCCGGGAGAAATACGGTGCGCAACAATGTATACACACCCTTGCCAGGTGTTGGCGTGAGGAAACATTTTCCGGATCCGCCCAGGTGCATCAATCCCGTTTTGCAAGGGAAGAATAACGGTTTGCGGTCCAATGCACGCTGCGAAATGTCCGAGGCTTTCTTCGAGATCGTAACTTTTTACGGAGCAGATCAAAAAATCGGCAATGCCGGCATCTTTGGCTTGGCTGCAAACCCGGTGTGGGTGTGCAGTAAATTTTTCTCCGGGAGTGATGAGTTGAATTCCGTTTTGCGAAATAATTTCTGCCGTTTTTTTCCGGGCGAGAAAGATCACTTCAGTGTCAGTGGAACCGGCATAAGTGCGTGCGAGTTTGGCACCGAAGTAACCGCCAACACCACCGAGGCCGAGAAAAGCCATTTTCATGTGCGGTAAAATTTAATTGCTTCAGTGAATATCAACCAGGCGCGTTGATTCGCCATCATCTGCAACCGTGTAAATGTGCCCGCGGCTTGCAATTGCGTATGCCACGTGCCAGCGTGTTGGCGCCCCGTTTTTGCCCATCACAACTTCTTTGATCACTTTTCCATCGGGCGTAATGCGTACGGCCTGTGCGGTGAGTTCTTTCGTTTTTCTTACGCCGGCAACTTTCGAGGAAGAAGAAACCTGGGGCGCATTCTCTGCAGCATCATTCATCACAAATACCAGGTCTTCACCCATCATTGTGAATGGTGCACCAAACAACGACAAATCATCCTGGCGAAGCTTTACAGATGTCGTGACGCTAAACGCTCCACCAATGCCGAAGGCCCCGGACATTTCCTTGCAGATCTGATCACGGAAAATGGTGCTGATCCAGTTCACTTTGCCTTCAGTCGAAACGGAGATGACCTGCATGGTATACAGCGTGTACATTACTGTACTTCCACCGCCGGGTGCCGCACTGGCCTGCCTGAACACCGGATCAATTACACCGTAGTAACCATTTGCATTTTTGATTACGGAAAGATTGCCCGGTCCGATGGAAGGTTTTCCTTTGGATGCATCCAACGCACCTGGAGTAACAAATTGCGCGGCCTCCAACGGAGTGTTTTTTTCCACGCTGAATGTTTTTCCACTGATGGAGTATGTGCTGAAATATATACCGGACGCTGCGTATTGCTCCCTGCATAAACCAAACAGCACCACGTTATCGCCATCCGGAAAAATTTCGAATGACAAAAAGCTCTTGCCCGTCGGTTTGATCGCAACCGAATCGGTAGTCTGTGAAGACGCAGGCAGTACAAACAACCAAAGTTCCGACCCCTCCCACTTTCCTTTTTTCTTCACGGTTATTTTCTCTGCATAGTAAATAATATCGCCGTTGTTCGTCATCGAAAATGAACTTGCCGCAACAAGACCATGCTTCGAGTTTTTGTACATTCCGGAAGTCTTTGTGAACAGCGATTTGAACCCGGAGTCAAAACCGTACCACGTGAATTCCTGCGATTCCGTTCCCCTGAACGTCACGACAAATTTCGAACGGTCGGGAGACGCGAGTACCTGGCTGCTTCCCGGCCATTCTTTTTTGTTTATGATAATAACCAGAAACTCTTTGTCAGTTGCCTGACCTTTTCGACCATCAAAGCCAACGGTATTGTAGTAATACGTGGTGGTGCTTGCTTTTTTATTGCTGACTGCAGACACAACAATAAACCCTTCTGTAGTCGCGAAAAGTCTTTTGAATTCCGGGGCGTTTTTATCGCCTGAAATTATTTCCGTGGAAAAGCTCGACTTGGCTGCACCGGCTTCCTGTTTTTCAATGAACCAATCTCCGTTCTTGTTGCTGGTCAGGAAATACAAATTACCAAGCGAGTCTGCATGTGTAAAGTTTCGCAGGTCGTTCGTCAGCTCCAGTGTATTTCCCCAGTCTGTGGTAAGCTCTTGTGCAGAAGCGGGGATTGAAAACCACAGCGAAAGGATAAAAGGAATTAGTTTTTTCAGCATGCTTCAAATGTATGGTATTTCAGGCTCCACGGTGTTAACGGCTGAAACAGAAAAGGGCTCCAATGGAGCCCTCTGTCTGATGTATAATCTCTGAAACTTATCCTTTCAACGCTTCCGCTCCACCCACAATCTCCAGGATTTCATTGGTGATTGACGTCTGGCGTGCTTTGTTGTAGGTAATGCGAAGATGCTTGAGAAGATCTCCTGCGTTGTCTGTTGCTTTGTGCATGGCCGTCATTCGTGCACCGTGTTCAGATGCAAATGAATCGAGCAGCGCTTTGTACAATTGTGTCTTGAGCGATCGCGGAATCAAATCCTGAACGATCTCTTCTTTGCGCGGTTCGAAAATGTAATCGGCTTTGCTGGCTTTGGTTGCCCCTGCAGTAGGAACTACGGGGAGAAACTGTTCGGCCTGTGTAATTTGCACAGCAGCGTTTTTGAACTGGTTATAGTACAGAACCACTTTGTCAAAATCACCGTCCGCAAACGACTTCATGATGCGTTCTGCGATAGGTGCAGTTTTTACATAACTCATTCCATCAAACAACTCGTTGGTATTTCCCAATTCAGGAAATGCAGCATTGAGCGTTGATTTTTTAAAGAAGTCGTTTCCTTTTTTACCAATGGCCAGATAGGAAACCTGTGCACCGGAAAAATTCTCACGCATATCCGAAGCAACGCGCTTGATCACGGATGAGTTGAAACCGCCGCACAAGCCACGGTTCGAAGTGACCACAATAACGAGCACTTTCTTCACGTCGCGTTTGCGCGAATAAACCCCTTCGCTGCTGTCGAGGCTGGCGCTCAGATTTTCCAGGATCTCACGAAGCTTGGTTGCGTAGGGGCGCATCTGTGTGATTGCATCCTGTGCGCGACGAAGTTTCGCTGCGGAAACCATCTTCATCGCAGAGGTGATCTGCTGCGTGGATGATACCGAGGTAATCCTGTTCCGTACTTCTTTTAAACTTGGCATCTAATTCAGATTTCCAATTAACAATTTTCAACCGGTACCGCGACCGGTATTATGCTTTGTATTTCGCTGAAATTTCTTTCGCTGCTGCTTCCATTGCGGAAGTATGCGTGTCGTCGAGTTTTCCAGCTTTCAGTTCATTCATGATGTTTGCATGCTTGTTGCGCATGTACACCAGGAAGTCTGCTTCGAATTCTTTCACTTTGTTCACCGGAACATCGCGCAGCAAACCTTTGGTTCCGCAATAGATAATTGCAACCTGGTCTTCTACGCGGAACGGGGTAAACTGTGCCTGCTTCAGGATCTCCACGTTACGTGATCCTTTGTCAATTACAGATTTTGTTGCCGCGTCAAGGTCAGAACCGAATTTCGAGAACGCCTCAAGTTCGCGGTACTGCGCCTGGTCAAGCTTCAAAGTTCCTGCAACTTTCTTCATCGATTTGATCTGCGCGTTACCACCTACACGTGATACAGAGATACCTACGTTGATCGCCGGACGAACACCTGCGTTAAAGAGGTTTGACTCGAGGAAGATCTGTCCGTCGGTAATCGAAATTACGTTCGTTGGAATGTATGCAGATACGTCACCCGCCTGTGTTTCGATGATCGGAAGTGCAGTGAGTGAACCACCACCTTTTACGAGATGCCTGATCGACTCCGGAAGATCGTTCATTCCCTGTGCAACGCTGTCTGAAGAGTTTACTTTCGCAGCGCGCTCGAGAAGACGGGAGTGCAGGTAGAATACGTCACCAGGATATGCTTCACGACCCGGAGGACGGCGGAGCAGGAGCGATACTTCACGGTATGCAACAGCTTGTTTCGACAAGTCATCATAAATGATCAATGCAGCGCGCCCGGTGTCGCGGAAAAATTCTCCGATCGCAGCGCCGGCCATTGGAGCGTAGAACTGCATCGGTGCAGGATCAGCTGCAGATGCGCAGACTACGCAGGTAAATGCCATTGCACCGTTCTCTTCAAGAACGCGCACAACGTTAGCTACGGTCGAACTTTTTTGTCCGATCGCAACGTAGATACAGAATACAGGATTTCCTGCTTCGAAAAATTCTTTCTGGTTGATGATTGTATCGAGACACACGGCTGTTTTACCAGTCTGGCGGTCACCGATCACAAGCTCACGCTGGCCACGGCCAACAGGGATCATCGCGTCAATCGCTTTGATACCGGTCTGCAACGGCTCAGTTACCGGCTGACGGAAAATTACACCCGGCGCTTTGCGCTCAAGCGGCATTTCGTAGGTCTGTCCCTGGATCGGGCCTTTACCATCGATCGGGTTTCCGAGAGTATCTACAACACGGCCGAGCATGCCTTCACCTACATTGATGGAAGCGATACGACCGGTGCGTTTTACTGTGGAACCTTCACGGATCTCAGTAGAAGTTCCCAGCAATACAGCACCTACGTTATCTTCTTCAAGGTTAAGTGCAATGCCCTGGAGTCCGTTTTCGAACTCGATGAGCTCACCGTAACCTACGTTCGAAAGACCGTAAATACGCGCGATACCGTCACCTACCTGGAGAACGGTTCCTACTTCTTCAAGTTCTGTTGCCGACTTGAATCCTGCGAGTTGCTGTCTGAGGATTGCGGAAACTTCCGCTGGTTTTACTTCTGCCATCTTATTAGTTTATTAGTTGATCGTTGAGTGACGGTAGGACGGTGCGTTGCATGTGCGACTACCGTCTACAAACTCTCAACTCAATATTCTTTTATGTAAGGATTTTCGCTAAAACTTCTTTCTAAATTTTTGATCTGGCGGATCACAGATGCATCTACCTGCTTATCTCCAACACGGAGAACGAAACCGCCGAGTAAAGTCTTATCTGTTTTCTCAATCAGTTCAATTGCTTTTCCGCTGGCCGACTGTTTCACAATGTCCAACACCTGTTTGCGCAGCGTTTCGTCGAGACCTTGTGCCGTAGTAATAACCGCGGTTAGTATTTCTTTGTGTTTACGGTATTGCGATACGAATGCTTCCGCAATTGCTTCCAGGTCACCTTCGCGGCGCTTGCGCGTGATGATGTCGAGGAACGAAGTGGTGATTACGCCGATCTGTCCGCCGAAAATGGCTTTCAGGATTTCCTGTTTCTTATCGGTTTTTACAACCGGGCTTTGCAGCAGGACAGAAAAATCGCGGCTGGCGCGGATCGTTTCGAGCACAAGGCGCATGTCTTCGCTCACCTGCTCGAGCTGCCCTTTTTCAAGGGCCAGGTCAAGAAGTGATTTTGCGTAGCGATGTGAAACCCGTGATTCTCTCATGGCTTAGTTCAGCTTTACTTCTTTGAGCAAATCGCCCAGCAATTCTTTTTGTTTGTTCTCTGAGGAAAGTTCGCGTGCGATTATTTTCTCAGCGATATCAATGGACAACTGCGCCACCTGGTTTTTCAGGTCGGTGATTGCAGCCATTTTCTCGTTCTGGATTGCTTCACGTGCCGACTGAAGAAGTTTTTCGCCTTCTGCTTTCGCTTTGCCTTTTGCTTCAGCGATCATCGACTCGCGGATCTCGCGTGCTTCTTTGATCATGATGTCGCGCTCGTTGCGTGCAGCCTGCAGAATTTTTTCGTTCTCTGCTTTGAGGTTGTTCATTTCAGTCTTTGCGTTTTCAGCAGACTTCAATGCATCCTCGATAGATTTTTCACGGTCCTTGATCGCCTTCATGATCGGCTTCCAGGCGTATTTCGTTAACAGGAACAGAACAATCATGAATGTGATCAGCATCCAGATGGTTAAGCCTGTGTCGGGAATCATCAAACCCATAGTATGTTATTTTTAGGTGTTAGAATTCGTGTTGTTTAATCAAAATCAAAAAGAAATCACACCGCTGAAGCCAACCGCTGCAGCGGTGTGAAATTTCGTGACCGCTGGTTATTTGAAGATAACGAGCAGGCCAACTACCATCGCGAAGAAAGCAGCGCCTTCAACGAGAGCGGCAGTCAAAATCATGTTGGAGCGGATATCACCAACGGCTTCCGGCTGACGAGCGATTGACTCGAGAGCTGATCCACCAATACGGCCGATACCAACACCAGCGCCTAATGCAGCAACACCAGCGCCAAGGGCAGCAAGACCGTAGCCCATACCCAGGTTGTCGATGTGTTCAGTGGCAGCTTGAAGAAGAATGTTTGCACTCATTTTGATTTATATTTAGGTTAAACAATTACAATTTAAAAATTCAGATTTCAAACGTTCAAAAAATCAAAGGGCTTCGTCGCCTGATTGTCTTTTGCTTTTTGTCCTTTTGTTTTTCTTTTTTTGGAATCTGTTTTAATCAGTGCGCGTGCTGCGCGTTTGGCAATCCGTCAAAATCTTCGTTCGGGTGATGATGTTCTTCTACTGCCGAACCGAAGTAAATGGCCGACAGGAGCGTGAACACATACGCCTGCAGGAATGCGACCAGTAATTCGAGTACCATCATGAACACGGTGAACGCGATTGAACCAATGGAAACACCAATGCCTGTTCCGAATGCTTCACCGCCTTTTCCGAAGATGAAGATCAAACTGTAGAATGAAAGTGCAATGATGTGGCCTGCTGTAATGTTCGCGAACAAACGAATCATGAGTACGATCGGTTTCAGGAACATGCCGAGGATTTCAATCGGCGTAAGGATGATCAGGATTGGAATAGGAACGCCCGGCATAGCGAAAATGTGGCGCCAGTAGTGTCTGTTTGCGCTGAAGGTTGTGATGAGGAATGTGATCACCGCAAGCGTCATGGTGATCGCGATGTTTCCGGTAAAGTTTGCTCCGCCCGGGAAAATCGGGATCAACCCGAGCATGTTGGAAATCCAGATGAAGAAGAATACGGTAAGCAGGTACGGCATGTAACGCTCGTACTTTGGTCCGATGCTGGCTTTGGCAATGTCGTCGCGTACAAATACGATGAGCGGCTCGAAGAACGACTGCATGCCTTTCGGCGCCTGGCCCGGTTTCTTCTTGTATGCTTTTGCGATGCTGAAGAACACGAACATCATCAGGCCAACGACAATGAAAAGTGTAACAACGTTTTTGGTGATAGAGATATCGAGAATGCTTGCAGTTTGAACGGGCTTGTCGGCAAGAGCGTCCCAGGCAACGATTTTGCCGTGGTCATCGAGTTTGTATGCGTAATGCGTGCCCTGGTAAACGCCGAGTTCGTGGTGTTCACCCTGACGGAAATTCCCGGAAGAGAAAAACTCCCAGCCTTTGTCTGTTTTCAGGATTACCGGAAGCGGAATGTGGGTGTGTCCCCAGAGGTGCCATTCATGTGCATCGGAAATATGATGAATGATCATTTCACCAGCTTCAAATTCCTTTTGCTCAACTGTCTGCACAACGGGTGAATGCCCAGCTGATGATGAAGCAGAGTCAGTCTTGGTTTCCGGGTCGTAAGCGAAACAAATAGCAGGTACAAGGAATGCCAAAATGAAGGCAGCTAACCGGGCAGAAATCGCATTAAAACGCATTGACTTTCAGTGTTTTATGTAGCAACAGGAGACCATCCTGAAATTCGCGTGCAAACTTAGGTATTAATTTCGGGGCTTGGAAAAATTTTGGTCAGATATTTTACACTGATCGTCGAATGATATGAACCGGAAAAATGGGCTTTGGATGAAGTGGAAAATTGGCCTTCGACAGGCGAAGGATGCGCCTGCGGCAGCAAGGAATTTTTATTTTTTTTGGTCATTAACCCGGGTTAATGACATTCGACCCCTTCAGGGTCGCGCAACTCTCGCGGCAACAAGTTTTTGGTCAGTAACCCGGGCGTTATTACGGTTGCGCCGTTCAACCCCGGGTTAATGACATGATCCTTCGCCCTGCGAGGGTTATCCCCTTTGAGGGTGGCACCCTGCGAGGGCATAACCCTTTGAGGGTTGCTGACGTTCAACCTCTTCAGGGCAGCGCAATACGGAATGCCCCCCCCTGAAGGGGTCGAATATTATTAACCCCGGATAAGGATTCGTAGAATCCGCAATCCGGGGTTAATAATGAAAACAAAAATTCCTTGCTGCCGGCAGGCGCAATAATCGCCTAAGACTTTTTCGGACGGAGATAACGGTACAACAAGCTGGTTTCGAAGACCGTAAACACCAGGTAGAAAATGGCGAACTGGGAAATAAAGACGACCGCGCCGGTTTTAATGAAAAGCACAAAGAGGACCAGGAAACCGAGGTAGACAAAGATCTTGATGGTGTTGGCGGCTATAAATCCGCGGACAAAGGCTTTGGGGTCTTTCTGAGCCGCACGAAGCAGCGTAAAATGCACAATGCCAGTGATTACCGCAAAAACGGCGTAGCTCACCCAGCCGTACGGGTGCACGTATTCCGGGGGAACGGACGTGTTGTAGAAGAAAAACAAACCGCCGGTGACCGCGAGAAAAATGAGGTAGATGAGGGCGAAGCGGGTGAGGGCGTTCATGGGGCAAAGGTAAGGAAGTAGGCGAGTCAAAAGGAAGTAGGCGAGTAGGCCCGTGACTGCCTACTCGCCTACTTTTTTACTCGCCTACTTAAAAGTGAGCCCGATGTACCCGAAAAACGCCAGCCCGTTGTTTTTATACGTAGGCAGCGTTGGCATGAGATTGTCTTTGCGTTTCCAGAGCGAATGCGTGATGTCGTAACGGTATGTTGCACGCCCGCCAATGTGGAATTTTCCCAGGGTAAGACGCAGTTCGAAACGCCCTCCGGGAGCGACAAACGGATTGGTGTATTTCGTTTTTTGTCCCTCTACTTCACGGCGCATTTTCAGGTTACCCCAGGCGATGCTTGGTGCGATAACGATGGCGAAGGTTTCATTTTTGATAATGTCGTAACCCAGAACGCTTGTGGTTAAATGCCACCCGGCGAGACGCAATTCGAGCGAATCGTTTGGGCCAACAGAAACGGTTTGCGGGAGAATAAACGACAAACCGCTGATTCCGTCGTAGTGACCGGAGTGGCTGAAATTGTCGATACCGATTCCCATGTAGTGTGAGTCGAACATTTCGGTGCCGCCGTAAGACAACAAGCGGTCGTTCAGTTTTTTGGAATCAAAATCAAAATACCCGAAGCAGAGCATACGCCCGGATATGTTGTCGTCGAAATATTTTTTCTTATCCAGCGGCCGTACAGCCGGCAAACGCAAATCGGGTTTGGCAATTTCCATCTCGCGTTTGAACGAGATCTTTTCCATTTCCCGTGCGGGAACAGAAACGGAACATGAAAAAATAAATGCGAGGGAGAGTAGTTGTGCTTTCATCAGCGTTCACTGGTTAATATCCAGCCAAGATAAACCATAAATTGTGCTTCGCGGAATTTGTAACCGGGCAAAGGCTCCATTCCGTCGTTACGGCGTTTCCAGTTGCCTTTCGTGATGTCGTATCGGTAGGAGAATCTTCCGCCGACAGAAATTCTCCAGAAATTGAAACGCAGATCAACGCGGGCCATCGGAGCAACAAACGGATTCTTGTACAGCATATCACGATCGGGTTCGGAATACTGTTGCTCCTTCAGTTTCAGGTTTCCCCAGAAAATTCCGGGAGCCAGTATAAGATCGATGTGCTCGTTTTTGATGACATCGTAACCAAAAATACTGGTCATCAATTCCCACCCGCGCACAGTGAGCGATGAGCTGTCCGTCCAGGCCTCTACTTTGTAGGCCGGCTGAAACAGGTGAAACGCGAGGGCCGCATCGAATTCGTCATCGTCCTGGTTCAGCGTATGCGTGCTTCCGCTTAGACCCACCGTTACCAGCTGGTAAAACCCGTCCTGGTTTCCGAATACTACGCGGTCGTTGAGTTTCCAGGGACGAAAATTGGTGTAACCAACTTCAAGTGTGTAAACGGTGTGACCCGAACCTCCCTGTATTCCCTGTGCGTTTACAGCGCATGAAACAACGGTGAAAAGTATTCCTGCGAAGAAGAAGTGTTTCATGGTTATTTCTTTTTGCAAATGAGAAATTGCCATTTTCCCGTTTCATTCTGACTCAATCAGCGAACCGGAAACCGACGTATCCGATAAATTGCATCTCACGGAATTGATATCCGGGCAATGGGCTCAATCCTGTTTCTTTCCGCTTCCAGTTGTTATTCGTAATGTCATAGCGGTACGAGAATCGCCCTCCAACGGAAAAGAATGAAAAATTGAAACGCAATTCCGTGCGAAACATGGGCGCAACAAACGGATTTTTGTACAGCATTCTTCCGGTGTTCTCAGTAACGTTTTCAGAAGTGAGTTTGAGATTTCCCCAGAATGCCCCGACGCCAAGTATGAAATCTACCCGCTCATCGGGAATAAGGTTGAGGGCAATGGTACTTGTCATCAGTTCCCAGCCCTTCATCCGGTATTTCATCTGATCACCATTGGCTGCAACGGATTGCTTTTCCTGTGGAAGGAGCCAATGCAGGGACCAGGTAATGTCTGAACCCAGGTAGGAATCGTCGTCATCGGAATAAGCTTCATCCGCCTGGTTGTTGCTGAATCCGATGGTAATAAATTGCCTGAACCCGTTGTGATTCATCAAAACCCCATTCAGCTGCCAGGGACGAACATTGGTCATGCCGAACTCCAAAAGTATCCCTGACCTGCTGGAAAGTTCATCCCCGAGTCCGTCAACAATAACCATGGGATGTCTTGCTTCGTCATCACCCTCGTTGCCATTCCGTTGTGCAGGAGAAGAGGTTGCAACGATGCACAGACATATCAGCAGCAATGGTCGAATCATGATCGGGAGTAAGCTGTTCATTTCTTCTTCACAAAATCGCGGATGAAATACCACATCGCAGCAAAAACGGATGCGAGCGAAAGCACGAGTGTGTAAACGGGAATTTTTTCGGTGAGCGGGTAATTGTTATCGAGCCATCTTCCGCCAAAAGTTCCGACGGTGATGATCACAGCCATGTAGGTGGCCATGCTTCCATACTTAGCGAAATCGCTAGGCTGTTTTTTCGGCGAGCTGGGCTTCGGACTGGTCATGCTGTATGTCTTTCACAACACCGCCCATGCTGCATGATCCTGAGAAATCAGCGCCCGGTTCGATGGCCAGTTTACCAGTGGTAATTTCACCGTTTATCTTCGCTGAGTTTTTCAGGGAAAGAAGTTCAGTCACTGTAATTTTTCCGCGCACATTTCCTGAAACATCTGCATTCTGGCAATGTACTTCGCCTTCGATAGTTCCTGTCGGGCCAACAACGAGTTTGCCGCGCGTGCGGAGCGTTCCTTTGAGATTGCCATCGATGCGGATATCTCCGCCGGAAACAACATCACCCTCGATACTTGTACCTGAGCCAATAATGTTTACCGTTCCGGAATCGGGAGATGCATTGCGCATGGTGGTGTTGGTTTTGTTGTTAAACATTGGAAGATAGGTTTTAAAGTAGGCGAGGCTAAAAAGTAGACAAGTAAAAAAATAAGCAGGCAGGGCTAAAAAGTAGGCAAGTAAGCAGGCCCCGCTGTTGTAAAGTTAACAATAGGCGGCAGAAGATACAATGGCGAGTTATTGACCAAGTGTTAATATCTGGAGTAGGCAAGTCATAAAGCAGGCAAGTCCAAAATAGTTGGCGAGTAGGTAAGTAGGCGAAAACAAACGTTTACAAACGACTACAAACACTTACATCCGACTACAAACGTTTATTAACCGGCTAGAGGCGTGACTGTCACCTAACGTTGCAGAAAAATTCAAACAATGACTGCAAAAAAAGGTTACCGATCGCTTATCGTTTACAGAAAATCATTTGACCTGGCGATGTCAATATTCAGACTTTCGAAGAAATTCCCCAGTGAGGAACGATTCGGATTAACAAGTCAAATCAGGAGGTCTTCCCGATCTACATGCGCGAATGTTGTGGAAGCCTATCGAAAACGTGTTTATCCCAGGCATTTTACCAACAAGCTGACGACCTCTGACGGCGAAAATTCAGAAACCATGCTGTGGTTGGAATTTGCATTAGCCTGCGAATACATTACCCAGGAAGAATTTGAAAAACATGACGCGCTCGCGGAGGAAATTGGCTTGATGCTGGCTTCGATGATGAGGAATCCGGAGAAATTTAAGCCAAGAACTTAGGGAGTAGGCAAGTCTGAAGGAGTAGGCAAGTGAGCAAGGACGGGCCTGCTAGCCTACTCCTTTGCCTACTTTTTCAATCTTGCCTACTTCTTATTCAGGATTTTCTCATCAAAAAACTTCTTATACCCCTCCACATCCTTATTTTTCAGGAAGAGGGGGAAGTTTTCGGTCGAGATGACCATCGCCTGGAACGTGCCGGCATTGAGCCAAGCGAAGATTTCCGGGCGCGATTTGAGGTTGTTGTAATAAGCCATTGCGGCGGCCTGATCCACGAATTTTTTCACCAGGATCGCCTGGCGGGTAGGATCCAGCACCACGCTGGAAATTCCAAGCTGTGCCGAGCCGTAATTTGCGGTGTTGAAATCGGAAAGTGCGGCTTTGAATTTATTGATGTCGCCTGCACCGTTCTGCACCACCACCATATACTGGAATTCCACTTTTTCATTCGCTACGTAGCCTGCCGCTGCCGGTGCGCCGGAATCTCCGGGAACAACTCCCATTCCATTGTTTGACTTGCGGATGAAGTCGAGCATTTTCTGCGCCTGCAGGCGAACAGGATCTTTCGGAAAATTCTCGATGAGTTTCACCAGCGCCGATTCCATTTGCGGTGTGCCCTGTGTTTTTCCAAGACTGATCGCGCGGATGTAAGCAAACTTTGCAGCGTGCTCGTGCCTGGTTCCGAAAGTTGAATCGGCATAATTGGAACGGGTAACGACTGCTGCGAAGTTTCTGCGCGAGTATTCCTCGTACGTTGAATCGTAGTAAATACGAACTTTCTCGCGCTCTGCAAGCACCTGCGATTCATGCTCGGGATTGGTGATCAGCTGGCAATAATCGCTTGTCGGGTAATTCTTGCAGATGAAATCGCTGTGTTCTTTTTCCTTGACTTTGTTACCGGTTTTCTGGTAGATCCGGAACAATTGAAAATGCGAAGGCAATGCATATTTGTGATTCGGAAAACGAACGCACAACGCTTCGAATGTTTCTGCCGCCTTCGGAAGATTGTTCATCTGGTCCTTGTAAATAGAACCCAGGTTGTACAACGCATCCGCAATGGCTTCGTTCGATTTGTCCATCTTCTCCTTAGTCATGGGAAGATCTCTCAGGTAGTACTCGCGCGTCTGGTTGCTTGCAACTTTTTTCGCTCCGCCTTTGACGGTGTCTTTTATTTCATCAGGATTTTCTTCCGGGAGAAACGTTTCCTTATTCGCTCTTCGCCAGTTGTCCTCGAGTTTCCGGTTGCCCCACTTGCGCGTGAATTCATTCACCCCAAAACCAACGGTGCTCGGATTGTAAAAATACCACTGGCCCGCTGGTTGATTCTGCGGGTTCTGCGGACTGTTTGGATTCAGACTCAACGGATTGTTGCCGTCGCCACTATTCATGCGCTCTTCCAGTTCTTTCTTTTTACGCTCTTCTTCTTTTTTCGCCTCTTCAATTTTTTTATCGATAAACGCGTACAACGTAGTTGTATCTCCGCCATACACACTCACCACTTTCTGGAGACTGTCTTCCAGCGAAATAATGTTGAGGTATTTCACGAGGTTTCCAAGGCTCTTGCGTTTTTCGCCGATTGCGTTATAGCCTTTGTAATCTTTCGGCAGAAACATCATCGTGCTGTCGTAATACGCACCCGCCTGTTTGTAATCCTCTGCGTTGAAGCTCAGATCGCCAAGTGCAAGGTAGGACACCGCTTTTTGTTTGTTGTTGCCGAAGCTACTCGCTACCGATAATTTGTAATACGTAATTGCGCCTGCAGTATTATTACCCGATTGCTCCAGCTGGGCAAGCGTATAATAGATCTGGTCCTGGTACTCTTTGTTTTTCTCGTCGAGCAGCATTTTTTCCAGCTCGCGTTTCGCTGCAGTTCTGTTTGTAGCTGTGGATGCGCTCAATCGTGCACGGTTCAGTTTCGCGTTGAACAGCATGTCGTACTGCGGGTTCATCCGGATGACATCACCGAAATAGTCCGCTGCTTTTTTATTGTCGCCGGTAACTTCATACAACTGGGCGAGAATAAACGTGTAACGTGCACGTGTCTTTCTGCGCTTCGTCAGCGGAATAGCTTCTTCGAGATATTTGATCGCGTTCGGGTAATTGCCGGTGTGAATGTAGAGGTCGGCGTAAGACGCTTTTACTTCTCCCTGCTGCGATTCGGTGAGCGTTTTATTGTTGCCAACCACATCGAGCTGTCCTTCCGCGTTGGTATAATCGCCCAGCTGAACAAGCGTGCGTGCTTTCCACATGATGGCTACATTCTGCGAAGGATTTTTCGGGTATTTGTTGATGATATACTCGAACAATTCCAGCGCAGGAATAAATTCCTGTTTGTAATAATGCGCCTGTCCGATGATGAGGTAGTTTTCATCCGTCCATTTTACTGCACCGGCAATTTCAACTCCTGCTTTATTGGTAATGGCGTGGCGTTCGATAACCAATGTGGCTTTCTTGATTGCCTTTTCGAGATCAGGATAACATCCTTTGGATGCAGGTGTGTTTGGAATACGGAAAACCGGCAGCAGCTGTGAGAAATCGTCTTCGTATGTTTTTTCAATTTTATCCGAAGCGTCCTTCATGCTTTCTTTCGCATAGAAGTACCCGTTGTAACGCGAAGTCAGGTTATGATAAGTCCGCGTGACGAACGTGTTTTTCGTTGTCGAACAGGCTGCTATGATGGCTACTACAAAAAGCGCCAGCGCAATATGGTATGATTTGAAGCTGTATTTCACGGTTTCCAACAAGTTCAGGCACGGTAAACGCGCGGAGGACAAAAATAGTGTATTCTCTGTACCGTAGACGGCATATTTGATGGCCGGTTGCCTGAAAACCGCTCGAAATCCGATATTTGTAGTTCTGCCACACAACATGAGCGCTGTACCGAAGAAAAAATCATGGAAAGACCGCCTGCGCATCCGTTACCGGATGGTCGTAATGGACGATGATACCTTCGAAGAGCGTGTTTCCGTGACACTTACCCCGCTGGGAATCCTGGTGGCGGTTTCGGCCATTACGATTGTTATGACAGCTATTGTAGTGAGCCTCATTGCATTCACACCGATACGCGTGTACATTCCCGGGTATGGGGATATGGGCATGGAGAAGGATGTGATTACGCTGACCGAGAAAACGGATTCGCTGATGTACGAAGCCAATGCGCAGAAGCTGTATCTCGAGAATCTCAAAAAAATCCTGCAAGGCAACGATACTGCGGTGAATATCCAGAACCCGACAGATACCACGAAGAAATACGATAAACTGGATTACTCGCGTTCACCCGAAGATTCCGCTTTGCGCAGCGAAATGGAAACAGGCGATGAATATTCGCTGGCATTGGGTGTTTCGAGAAAAACCGGAATCAGCGGGTATTTTTTCTTTGCCCCGGTGAAAGGTTCCGTGACGAGTTCATTCAACCTGGCTGAAGAACATTTTGGTGTGGACGTGGCGAGCGCCGATAACGAATCGGTGAAGGCAACGCTCGATGGAACCATTATTTCGGCCGGGTGGAGTCCGGAAGATGGGTATGTGATCCAGGTGCAACACTCCAATAACCTGATCTCGGTTTACAAACACAATGCAGCATTGCTCAAGAAGACCGGTCAGTTTGTGAAGGCCGGGGAACCGATTGCGATTATCGGAAGTTCAGGAGAACATTCTACTGGTCCGCATGTGCATTTTGAGATCTGGTATAATGGGGCGCCGGTGGATCCGCAGGAATACGTGGTGTTCTAAAGTTCCGGGTTGAAAAAGTTTCGGGTTACGCCTGCCGCAGGCGTAACTCCGACCTCCTCACTCCATTCTCCGAATTATACTCCTCCCGTTCTCCCCACTAACCCTATCTTTGTCGCATGAGCAGCGCGCAGGATTCGAAATCAAAACACTTAGCCATCTTAGGATCAACCGGTTCCATCGGAAAACAGGCCTTGGAGGTGGTAGATGCTCATCCCGACGAATTTGTGATTGAAGTACTCGCGGCCGGAAATAATGCAGAACTGCTCATTGAACAGGCGCTGAAATACCGTCCGAACGTGGTCGTAATTCACGATGTGAAAAAACTCGCACACGTGAAAGATGTCTTGCTCGATGAAGGCATCAAAGTGTACGGCGGTGAAGAAGCGCTGTGTGATGTGGTTCAGATGGAAAGCCTGGATATGGTACTCGCTGCCATTGTAGGTTACGCCGGATTGAAGTCGACGTTAGCTGCAATCAAAGCAGGAAAACAAATTGCCCTGGCGAATAAAGAAACACTGGTAGTTGCAGGCGATCTCGTAACCAAAACAGCACGCCGGCAAGGTGTGAATCTTTACCCGGTGGATTCAGAACACTCGGCGATTTTTCAATGTCTCTCCGGTGAATTTCAGAATCCCATTGAGAAAATTTATCTCACCGCATCGGGCGGACCGTTCCGCGGAAAAACACGCGAGCAACTTGCTGCAGTCACCAAAGCGCAGGCGCTGAAACACCCGAACTGGAACATGGGGCCGAAAATTTCGGTTGACTCTGCAACGATGATGAATAAAGGTCTTGAAGTGATCGAAGCCAAATGGCTTTTTTCGCTGAAGCCCGAGCAGATTGAAGTTGTTGTGCATCCGCAAAGCGTTATTCACAGCATCGTGCAGTTTACGGACGGTTCGATGAAAGCGCAAATGGGATTGCCTGATATGAAACTCCCGATTCAATACGCGATGACTTACCCGAACCGGGTGTCGTCGGATTATCCGCGTTTTGATTTCATGAAAAATCCTACACTGACTTTCGAAAAACCGGACACCGAAACTTTTTCGTGCCTGGAGCTGGCTTATGCAGCGATGAATAAAGGCGGCAATTCGCCCTGCGTGATGAATGCAGCAAACGAAGTAGCCGTTGAAGCTTTCCTCGCTGGAAAACTGGGATTCCTGGAAATCGCCGGCGTGATTGAAAAGACGATGGCCAAAGCATCGTTTGTGAAAAATCCCGGGTACGAAGATTTTGTTTTGTCGGATGAACAGGCGCGTGAAATCGCGGCGAAGTTTATCTGATCCTTTGCGGCTATTTATTGCCACGAAGGCACCAAGCTACACGAAGAATTTTCTTAGTGCTTCTTAGCGCCTTTGTGTCTTAGTGGCTGTTTCCTTCCTGCCTTTAACAGTATTTCACGATTGCCTGTTAATAGCCGCAATTTCACGGGCATCTGCAACCCCGTGATTTAGCTATCTTTGGCGCTTGTGTAACAATTCTGATCTGTGATAAAATTCACCCTCTTTTTCCTGAGTCTTTCGTTCCTGATTATTCTTCATGAATTCGGGCATTACATCACTGCGCGCTGGTTCAAAGCCCGCGTAGATAAATTCTATCTCTTTTTCGACTTCCTTTTTCCTTTCGGGAACATCATGAAGTTTTCGCTGTTCAAGAAAAAGATCGGCAAAACGGAATACGGCCTCGGCTGGTTTCCATTCGGCGGGTACGTAGACATCGCCGGCATGATGGCCGATCCGGAAAAACCGGATGAGCCTGCTCAACCGGATGAATTCCGCGCGAAAAAACCGTGGCAGCGGTTGATCATTCTCGCAGGAGGAATCACCGTAAACTTCCTGCTCGGCATTATTATTTACAGCATGATGTTCTGGGCGTGGGGAGAACAATACCTGCCTACAACAGAAGCGAAATTCGGAGTGGCAGTTGATTCCGTGCTGCTTGATGCAGGTCTGCGCGACGGAGATAAAATTCTCTCAGTCGACAACAAGAAGATTGAGAAGCTGAGCATGGTTGGAATGACACTGGTCATCGACAATTCCAAAACCGTACAGGTAGAACGCGACGGGCAGGTAATGAATATTACATTAAAGCCGGGCTTTGATCAACGCGTTGTAGAGTCGGAGGCGAAGTACCTGCTTGAGGCGCAATTCCCGTTTGTGATCGACAGTCTCGTTGGAGATGGCCCTGCGCTCAAAGCAGGATTTTTAAAAGGAGACAGCTTGGTAACCATGAACGGTGATACGCTTATGTATTACAGGCAATTTTTCCAGCAGTTCCAGCGTTTGAAAGCGAAGGAAGTGACTATTGGCGTGGTGCGGAAAAGCGGCGAGTGGAAAGACATCAAGGTTACGCTGAATGAAAACGGACAGCTTGGTGTTTTTGCGAAGAGCGAAAGCAAGTATTTAAATTATAAGGTTGAGGAATACGGATTCTTTGCAGCGTGGGGAAGAGGCTGGGAAAAAACGATTGAAGTATTGTCCAGTTATGTCAAACAGTTACGCTTGTTGTTTACTGCAGCGGGCGCATCGAAGGTTGGCGGATTCGCAAGCATTGCAAGCACGTTTCCTTCGGAATGGGACTGGCAGGCGTTCTGGGGAATCACCGCGTTTATTTCCATCGTTCTTGCATTCATGAATTTATTGCCTATCCCGGTACTCGATGGTGGATATATTTTGTTCGTGCTCTGGGAAATGGTCACCGGGAAAAAGGTGAGCGACAAATTCATGAACCGGGCGTTAAGTATTGGCATGTATCTTGTTTTAGCATTACTCATACTGGCCAACGGAAACGATATATACCGCTTCCTGATCAAATAAGAGAAAATGGTTCATTCGCGGATAACACAACTGGTTTTGTTTTGCCTCATCAGTTGCGGTGCGTTGGCACAATCGACCACGCGCACTGATTCTGCTGCAGAACAAACAACAACCAAAGCAGCCAACGGAAAAACAAATCTCCTCGTGGTTCCGTGGTTACCGAAAATGTTCAATGGCAGTTCAGATGTTACGAAAGACATCAACACAGCCACGGGGCAAACGTATGCACAGATCCAGGAGGTGCTGCGTAAAGGAATGTGCGACCAGTTCAAAAAAACGTTTTCGGCGGGATACAATGTCACCACTCTTTTGGACGACACGGTCAAAATGAAAGTGGACCTGATGTATACGTACAACGTGACCACCACGGAATACATTTCGATTAACGCGCCATTGAACCCCGCTCCTGCACCCAAGAAAGATGTGAAGAACGCGGCAGTTGCCACAACAACCGGAATTAAGAATGGAGAACTCCAGGTGCAACAGGCGGAAGGAGAAAAATTCATGAATACGGTTATCCTCAGTCCTAACCTGCTGGACCATCTCAAGAAAATTTACAATTGCGAGTATGTTGTTTTTCTCAACCAGCTCGACCTGCAGAATGACTTGGGCACTGATCCGTACAACACGCAACAGAATACCGATTACAAGCGAAGCGCGGTATTGCACTGGACCATCTTCAGCACGAAAACAGGAAACCGTGTTGCCATGGGAAGAACAAAAGGTTTGTTTTCGAATACGATCAACACGCCGAAGAAAATTATTGATGGCGCTTTTGCAACGGTGTCCAAGGCCGTTTACGATAAGTTTACGCTGGCGCTGACGCCGAAGAAGTAGTCGGTGGTCGGTGTCAGTATTTCGCCTGCGGCAGCAAGGAATTTTTTTTGTTTGTGTTATTAACCCCGGGTTACGATCCTTCGGATCTCACCCGGTGTTAATAACATTCGACCCCTTCAGGGTCACAGGAAAAACCCTTTCACTTCGTTCAAGGGACATGTGATCCCTCCGGGATCAGTTCCGCCTCGCCATCATGAAATCAATTTTTTTCACGACTTCGGAGAAGTCGCATGTCCCTTGAACGAAGTGAAAGGGTAAATCGAAAAATTCCTTGCTGCCGCAGGCGCACCTATCGCCTCATTTGAAGTCTTGGTATCCCGCAAATGGTCTTTCATCTGCGAACGGAGGAATTTGCACGTTTCTCCCGTATAAACTGATCAGAATATGCATCAACACGGCTACATTCTGCACAGGAATGCGAGGCCGCGCCTGACTAAAATATCTAACTTTGAAACCCCTAAGAAAAAAGTAAATAAGTAGTTAAGCAGGCGAGTAGGCAGTCGCAAGTATGATCAGTCGTTTGCGAAACATAAAATATATTATACACCCACAATGACACAGGTAGTTACAGATCAATTCGGAATCGCAAAAGCGTTGAAGCAACTCGGAATCAGTGAAGCAAATTACGGTGCTTCCACCGGAACCGTTCACTGGAACACAGAAGGAAAGAAAGTAGATTCCTGGTCACCGGCCGACGGACAATTCATTGGCAGTACCAACCAGGCTACCGATGAAGATTACAACAAGGTGATGAAAGCTGCGGAAGATGCGTTCAAAGTATGGCGCATGACACCTGCACCAAAGCGTGGAGAAATCGTGCGGCAGATCGGTGATAAACTGCGCGAGTACAAACACCCGCTCGGGCAACTTGTTTCTTACGAAATGGGAAAATCGTTGCAGGAAGGATTGGGCGAAGTGCAGGAGATGATCGACATCTGCGATTTTGCCGTTGGACTTTCACGCCAGCTTTACGGATTAACAATGCATAGCGAACGTCCGAAACACCGGATGTACGAACAATATCACCCACTTGGAATTGTCGGAATTATTTCCGCGTTCAACTTCCCGGTTGCGGTATGGAGCTGGAATGCAGCGCTCGCATGGGTATGCGGTGATGTATGCGTGTGGAAACCATCTTCGAAAACGCCGTTGTGTGCAATCGCCTGCCAGAATATTATTTCTTCCGTATTGAAAGACAATAATGTTCCAGAAGGAGTGAGTTGCCTGCTCATCGGAAACCCGGTGGGTGACATGATGAACAACGACGGACGTATGCCGCTGATCTCGTTTACCGGTTCAACACGCATCGGAAGAATTGTTGCCGGCGCAACGGCACAACGTTTCGGAAGAACGATCCTTGAGCTTGGCGGAAACAACGCCATCATCGTTTCTGAACACGCTGACCTGAACATGGTCCTGGTAGGCGCGGTGTTTGGTGCAGTGGGAACAGCCGGACAGCGTTGTACATCCACGCGTCGTTTGATCGTTCACGAAAGCGTGTACGACAAAACAATTTCCGTTTTGAAAAACGCATACGGACAATTGACGATCGGCAATCCGCTGGATTCGAAAAATCACGTAGGTCCGCTGATCGATAAAAAAGCAACCGAAGATTATCTCAACGCCATTGAGCGCGCGAAAAAAGAAGGCGGAAAAATTGTTGTTGAAGGCGGTGTGCTCGAAGGACCGGGATATGAAAGCGGATGTTACGTGAAGCCGTGCATCATCGAAGCAAAGAATGAATATCACATCGTGCAGGAAGAAACATTTGCACCAATCCTGTACGTGATGAAATACAAAACGATTGAAGAAGCGATTGCAATGCAGAATGGAGTTCCGCAGGGATTGTCGTCTTCGATCTTCACCAACAGCATGCGCGAAATGGAACAGTTCCTTTCGCACGAAGGATCTGATTGCGGAATCGCGAATGTGAACATCGGAACTTCCGGTGCGGAGATTGGCGGCGCGTTTGGCGGAGAAAAAGAAACAGGTGGCGGACGTGAGTCAGGATCTGATGCATGGAAAGTGTATATGCGCAGACAGACAAATACGATCAACTATTCTACGAGCTTGCCGTTGGCGCAGGGAATTAAGTTTGATTTGTAAAATGCACAAAAATAAACCACATAGGGACATAGGAAACATAGGTGCCAGTAAAAGAAATTAGTTCACAGTAGCGGAGGGATCGCAAGCGATCCTATGTAATCTATGTAACTATGTGGTTTTTATGAAAGTATAGAGACGTTAAGAATAGATCAGAGCAACAATAGAATCAGAGTTTATTATTTTAAATACGTTTTATTTTATGACAAGGAGTTATTTAAACAAACTCACCTACAGCATTGTGGGTGCAGCGATCGAAGTGCACAAAGAATTGGGCGCAGGACTTGTGGAAAGCGTTTATCACAAATGCCTGGAAAAGGAATTCAAGCTCAGAAACATCAGGTATTCTTCCGAGATGCAGGTTAACATTAACTACAAAGGAGAAACGGTGGTCACCGGTCTGCGCTGTGATTTTCTTGTAGAAGACGCGATGGTTGTTGAATTGAAAGCAGTGAACGGGTTGATCCCGGTGCACGAGGCTCAACTGCTCACCTACATGAAGCTGCTTCGTAAACCGAAAGGAATACTCATCAATTTCAATTGCGGAAACATTTTTGCTGAAGGGCAAAGGACGTACGTGAACGAGTATTTCAGGACGATACCGGAACGGTAATCGCCTATTGCGTGCTATACCCTTTGCTATCCCCGAAATGATTGGCTATGTAACCTATGTTCCTAATGTGGTTATATTTAACGCATGAAACGCGCACTGGTTTTAGCATTTATATTTCTGTGTACAGCAAATGCCATTGCCGGAATGCGAAAGCCTCTATTGAAAGCCGGTAACTGGCGCGGTGTTCTCATGCTCAACGATACCACAGAAATATAA
>Ga0193752_1000450_pt1 | contig 39655 bp, 31 predicted proteins | sample H1c1metaG_FD_144924 | JGI IMG/M metagenome (GOLD analysis project Ga0193752, IMG submission 144924) | Soil microbial communities from a riparian zone of the East river system, Colorado, United States - H1c1 | ecosystem: Environmental > Terrestrial > Soil > Riparian zone | place: USA: East River... | reverse complement strand
CGGCCTTGGGAGCGAGCAACTGGCGTGCGTCATCGGCCCTTCTCTCGGTGGCATGACGGTGCTGGCATTCGCGGCATTATTTCCGGCGGCTTCTCGAGCCCTCGTTTCTATTTCCGCGGCAGCGCGTTCTACTCCCTTCGCGATTGCCCTTCGATCTTTGCAACGCGAGATTATTCGCAAGGATTCGGCGTGGGCCGAGGGCAACTATCCCACCGGAGCAGGGCCCGTGAGCGGACAGCGTCTCGCACGCAAGCTGGGCATGATCACGTACCGATCGGCGAAGGAATGGCAACAGCGCTTCGGCCGCGAACGCGCTTCTGCAGAACGCACCCCCGGCGATCCATTCGGCATCGATTTCGAAGTCGAGTCGTACCTTGAGAATCACGCGATCAAGTTCACGGGTCAATTCGATCCCAACGCCTACCTCTATCTCTCGCGCGCGATGGATCTCTTCGATCTCGCCGACCACGGCGGCGGCTCGGTGTGCGAGGCGCTTGCTTATTTCAAAGTCGAGAAAGCACTAGTCATCGGCGTTGAAACAGATTTGCTGTTTCCCATCGAGCAGCAACAAGAGCTAGCCGATGGCTTGCGAGGCGGCACTCGTAAAGTTGAATTCGCTCGCCTGTCGTCGCTGCAAGGCCACGATTCCTTCTTGGTCGACATGGATCGCTTTCGACCGCTGATCGGGGATTTTCTGAAAGCGAGTTGAGCGAGAGTTTGGCGAAGACTTTCTAGCCGGACTTAGCACCGAATGTCACCTATCCTGCTCGCATCTTAAGCAGCGCTGCAATGTCTATCGGCTCAGCATAGCGACACAATGCCGCTTCTTGGCGCTGTGCTCCGTACATCGCCATGCGATCGGCGAGTTCGTTGCCTTCGGTACCTACGTGTGCGGCAACATGCGTGAGTTTTATTTCGGCCTCGATACGTTGATAGATCGCATAGCACGCCTGGATGATCTCCAGATTTTTGATTTCGCCGTTGGCTTTTTTCCAGCCGCGTTTTTCCCAGCCGCGCGCCCAGGTGCTCACGCAATCGATCGAGTATTGCGAGTCGCTACAAACCTCAACGGTGTTGTCCGCAGCGAGTTCCGTCTCGGCCATGCGTAATGCTTGATGCAGAGCATTGAGTTCGGCAGTGTTGTTGGTGCCCTTCGGGTTATAAAGCCCGTACCACAACTCGCTCAGTACTCCGCCGCGATACACCACGACGCCCGATCCGGCATTGCCGGGATTGGGTTCGCATGCGCCGTCGCAATAGATGCTGACGTCGCATTGATGGGCGATGTGCATTGAACTTTGATTTGTGGTCCCGGCGGCGCCCCGTATCGATGGCTGGCGCTTGGGCGCGCCTTCGCGAAATGCTTGTTCGGCTTCTGCACGGGTTGGAAACGCTTTAAAGCGCGAACCCGGATGCTTGTCGACGGATTGAAGCGTGCTTGCCCAGTCGGTGAAGACACCCGTTTTCCGACCCGACCAGACAACGTAAAATTTTTGCGCCACTGCTTAACGACCTACAAGAACCTTGTTAATTGCACGGTATGGGAAACAAATTGAACCGCTTGCCCCACGAGGGATGACAACGATAAGGGAAATCCTAACGCGCTAGCGGGTTCTTGGCAAAATAGGCCAATGAGTCCTCTCGATATCTACGAGATACGCAATCCGCTTCTTGGCCATTGATCGGCCCAGCGTGCAAAGGCCAATCAAAGGCCAACTGGACCGGCATCTTTCGCGTCAGTATTGATGCCTGCCCAATGGGGTGTCACGCTTTATTCAAAAAAAGGAAGAGCTCGAATCGTCTCGCGCGCTCATTGAGGTAATCTTGTCACCCTGAGGGACAGGGGGGCCGGAGTGCGACATGTTGCGAATCGATGTTAGGTGCGTACCGAAACGGTTGTCTTGGACGGTGGCATGTTCCTTGGCTCTGTCGGCATTGCTGTCCGTCTCCGCGTTTGCTGAACAAGCAATTGATAATGGCAATAACCCCGATTATCGGCCTCCAACTGGCTTCGGTGGCTATTCGTGGGACACGCCACTAGGGGAATTTCACCGGCTTCAGCCAGACCCCGTCTATGTGCGCGTAGCTTTCTCCGAAGGCGTAGTCAAAGATTTTGACTTCGACTGCTTTCAGGATAACGGCGTGCGATCCATGTGCAGCCAATGGGAGGGCTCCGGATTTCACGCGTTAGCCGAATACTTTGTCGACTCTCAGGGCTTTCGCATCACCGACGTCAAGCATCCGGGTAAGGCTGTCCTATTTCCGATTACTTATCAGTTCTGCGCTCAGTGGTCTGGATTCTCGGGCAAGCTCGATGGCGACGCCTTGCAGCGTTTGCAATTGTGTGGCGTTCGGCTTCACTTCCGGAGCGAGACGGCGCCGCAAGAGGCAGAGATTCGCGATCCGAAATACTTAACGTCTGCAGCGCGAGTATTGAATTGGCTGATCGCCAATCACGGCGAGCCCAAAGGCTTTGAAAGGAAGGCGACGGTCATCGTCGGTCTCGACGATTCACCGCGAACAGTCGCGCCGCGCAACTCACGCCACGACAATTGGTATTGGTGCAGCCCGAAAGTAGACGAACCCACGCCCAGGTGTTCGGCGAGCGTGGTCTTTACTTTCGATTCCGAGACAGGCATCGGACAGGTGATCTATCTCACGCCGCAGGTGTGGATGTATGCGCACGCGCGACGTTTTGGTGGATCGGAAGACGATCCTCTGTATCGAGTCCTACACGGAAACGAACAACTGGCTACCGCTCAACACAGTTGTACAGGCACGTTTCTTTGCGATCCGCCGGCGCCGAAAGCTATGTCGGATGCGATGCTTGCGCGCTTCAGATTGCCGGTCAAATCGAAATAGCGCCGGCGCAACTAGATCGTCCGCCGGACGAAGCCGTCGTAGTCGGCGAGATTCGGTATAGCTATTGTCGGCGCAGACTCGATATTCAAGACGCGCTCAACATAGCGCGCCAGATAGTCAGCGCGTTCTTCCTGCGAGATGCGCGCGGGTGCATAGACCACGAAAGGCTCGACGACAGTGAAGCCCGCGAAGCCAAGAATGCCGCGATGGATCGGGTGCAGGATTGTCGCCACGGAATCGTAAATGCCGCGCTCGGTATAAGCCGGTTGCGAACCGCCGACGGTCATGGAGCACATCGCGCGCTTGCCGCTAAAAACCCCGCCGTTGAGATAGCGGCCGCCGCCATAAGCTCGTCCCACCGCAAAGACGCGATCGACCCACCCCTTGAGGATGGCCGGCATGCCGAGCCACCAAAGCGGGAATTGAAAAATCAGCGTATCGCACCACACAAGCTTGTCCATTTCCAACTGCAGCTCCGTTACATAACTGTCGTGCTCGCTGGCATAAGTCTCTTCGCTTTGTTGCTTCAGATAATCCCCGTTGCTGACGCTTCGGAAGTTGCGGCGATCAGAAACCGGATCAAACTGCATTGCATACAAGTCAGAGACTTGAACGTCGTGGCCAGCGATTGTGAGTGCGTCGGTTACAGTCCTGGTAAGTGCACCGTTGAAACTTTTGGGCTCGTGATGAGCATGGACGATGAAGACGCGCATGAATGATTCACTTTGTAGGGGAGCCAGTAAGACCGGCTCATCGCTGGATGTATTGCCCCGCGAGTCGGTCGGAACCTACTGCGACCCGGTGAGCGGATAGGCGGAAATTGCTCGTCTGCTGGTTAACGTTGCGGCCAAATCAGGTAAGGTAGCGGCCTTTCCCTGCCGCTGAGCGACGATGAAAATTCCTGAAGGACTGCAGCCGCTGCTAGACGACGGCATCATTGATGAAGTGACTCGACAGCTGAAAAGCGGTAAGGAAGCCTCCGTGTTTGTCGTGCGGTCGGGTTCCGAAGTTCGGTGCGCAAAGGTCTACAAGAACATGGCGCAGCGAAGTTTTCAGCAGCGCGCGCAATATCAGGAAGGACGCAAGGTACGTGGCAGCCGGCAGGCGAGGGCCATGGCCAAGAGCACTCGCTACGGCCGCAAAGAACAAGAAGAAGCGTGGAAGAACACAGAGGTCGACGCGCTGTACCAGCTGGTATCGGCCGGAGTCCGCGTGCCGCAGCCGTTCGGATATTTCGACGGCGTGCTCATCATGGAATTGGTGACCGATAGCGAGGGTCGCGCTGCGCCGCGTCTTGGGGAAGTAGAGTTCACGGAAACCGAAGCGCGAGACGTGCACCAGTTCCTCATCAACCAGGTTGTTCGCATGCTGTGCGTTGGGCTGATTCACGGGGACTTGTCGGAATTCAACGTGCTAATCGGCGCCGCCGGTCCGGTGATCATCGATCTGCCGCAGGCAGTGAATGCGGCCGGCAACAACAACGCCCTTGCGATGCTTCAACGCGATGTCAAAAACATCACCGACACACTGGGACGCTTCGCGCCGGAATTGCTGACTACGGACTACGCCAATGAGATGTGGGCGCTCTTCGGTCTGGGCGAATTGAAAGCGGATTCCAAGCTAACGGGTATTTTTGTAAGCGACCAATCGGTTCCAGACCTTGGGGAAGTCGTACTGGCTATAGAAGACGCGCGCGAGGAAGCGATCCGCCGGCAGCAACGACTCGATGAAGTAGCCTCTGGCGACTGATCGCGGCAGCGTCCGCTAGTAGTAATCCGCGAGCTCTAAGTCTCGAGTCTCGCCGTCCGTCAATCCAGGACGGACCTTTGTCCCCACTGCGCCTTCCTGCCAGTTCCACAAACGCTTCGTCCATGGCGCCTGTAAGCAAGTCGCCGTTAATGGACGTGATGACATCGTCTTTTTTTCATTTGCCGGCTTTCTCCGCAGGGCCATTTGGAGCGACGAAGAGTACGACGAGTGTGCCCGTCGAGGGGTTGTACATTGCGTGTGGTCGCCAAAAAATTGTCGTCCCGCAGCCATAATTCGCCATCTTGTTGCCTCAGTTGCGCAAGAAACATCGACCAAAATCGCCTCAGTCAAGCGTGGAGCGACGATGAATATTGAAGCCAACCGACCCGCGAGCCTCCGAATCGGCCAGAAGACTGCTCAGAAGGCCAGAGTCGCCATCGTCTATGGTGGTCAATCAGCCGAGCACGAAATCTCGATTTTGTCCGCACGCTACGTGGTTGAGGCTCTCGACCGCAAACGATTCGAACCGGTGCTGCTCGGCATCGATAAGCAAGGTCACTGGTTGAAACAATCTGAGACGGGACTTCTGGCGAGTACTCGCAATCCGAAGGACGCGGCACTCGAGCGGGGTGCGCCCATCAATCCGTTACTGCTGGCCGCATCAAGCCCATCAAGCGCATCGAGCAACTCGGACGATGATCGAGTCGAAATCGTGTTTCCCGTTGTCCATGGCACGCGCGGCGAGGATGGAGCGATGCAGGGGCTGCTCGAGCTGGCGGGGATTCCTTACGTCGGCAGCGGTGTGCTCGGTTCGGCCATTGGAATGGACAAGGACATCACCAAGCGATTGCTCATCGAGGCTGGCATTCCCGTTGCGCGATTCATGACCTTCCGCAAACACGAGTTCGCCGCGCATCCGCTGACCACGTGTCGCAAAGCAGCGTGTCTGGGATTCCCCCTTTTCGCCAAGCCTGCCAATCTCGGCTCCTCTGTAGGCGTCAGCAAGGTGTCAACGCGTAAGCAACTCAACGCGGCATTGGCGTACGCGTTTCAATTCGATGACAAAGTGATCGTCGAAGAACGCATCGTCGGACGCGAGATCGAATGCGCTATTTTGGGTGGCGAGAAACCACACGCGTCGGCAGTCGGAGAGATCGTGGTGAATAGCCGCGACGGCTTCTATTCGTACGCGGCGAAATATTTAGATCCCGACGGCGCCCGATTGGACGTACCCGCGCAGCTCGATCGCACGACAACCGCCCGCGTACAACGGTTGGCACTTCGGGCATTCCAGGCGCTAGAGTGCTACGGACTAGCGCGGGTCGATTTTTTCTTGACCCCGAACGGCTCGATATTGGTAAACGAGATCAACACGCTTCCTGGGTTCACAGCCATTTCCATGTACCCAAAGCTTTGGGAGAAGAGCGGCGTTGCGGGCGCCGAGCTGGTGACCCGACTCCTCGAATTGGCCCTAGCCCGACACAAATGCCGCGAGGAGCGGCGAATGTCGCCGGATTATGGAGCGGGCATAGAGTAGCGAGATCGACGTATCAATTCGAAGCGCCGCAATGTATTGAGGACCTGTCACCCACCGCGGTCCGGCGCGGTATCGATGTCCGTACCGAACCGCGATCGCACGGCCGCTCGACATAGGGCACATCGAAGGCTCACGATCTCAAGCTTGCGGAGGTCCGTAAACAGATCCGACACTTAGTTGTTGCAGATCGAGCCCGTTCGCAATCCGCATAGAATATCGAACGAGCCCGGCGAACATCCGGCTCGGTTAACGTTTAAATCGAGTCGAGCTGGTAAAGTATTGGGTCGGTACTTTGTGCCGGTTGGCCTCGGCCGGTCGAATCTATACCATCCGACCCGGGCTTGGCTTCGTAGCAATAACAAACGGCTCGCAATCCTCTCTTTATGTTCCACAGCGGTTTTCGTTTTTTTGGGTTAGCTGATGCGCCATCGTTGGCCGGTCAGCCCCAATAGTAGGGAAGCGGGAACGCATCGATGTTATTCACCACCGCGCAGTTCGTATTCGTTTTCTTACCGCTTTCATTTGCGGTGTTTTTCCTGCTCGGTCGATTTTCGACCTACTGGGCCGCGGCGTCGTTGTTCGTCGCATCGGTGGTTTTCTACAGCGTGTCCTCGCTGCCATTCACCGCGCTGCTCTTGGTCTCCATCGCGTTGAATTTTTGGATCGGCGGCCGCATCAATGCGGCAAGTTCGCCGAGCGCCGCGCGCATGTGGCTTACGATCGGCATCGTTGCCGATATGCTGGCGCTGGCTTATTTCAAATACGCCGGCTTTCTCGCGTCGAATCTTGAGTTAGCGATCGGGAGCGAATTGGCTTTCGAAGCGCCCCCGCTTCCGGTGGGCATTTCGTTCTTCACGTTCACGCAAATCGCGTACCTGGTCGACACCTACAAGCGGCACGTCACCGAATATCGAGCCGCGCACTATGGGCTGTTCGTCACATTCTTCCCGCATTTGGTAGCAGGTCCGGTGTTGCATCACGCGCAGATGATGCCGCAGTTTCAGGATGATGCGACCTATCGCATGTCCAGCCGAAATATCGCCGTAGGATTGTTGATCTTCACGCTGGGTCTATTCAAGAAGGTCGTGATCGCCGACGGCATCTCGCCGTATGCGGATGCATCATTCAACGCGGCGGCTGACGGTCAAAGTCTGACGATGTTGGAAGGTTGGGTAGGAGCCCTTGCTTACACTTTTCAACTGTACTTCGATTTTTCCGGCTACTCCGACATGGCGATCGGCCTGTCGCGCATCTTTAATATTCAACTGCCGTTCAATTTCAATTCGCCGTATAAGTCACTCAATATTTCCGACTTCTGGCGTCGATGGCACATCTCCTTGTCGACGTTTCTGCGCGATTACCTCTACATTTCGATGGGCGGCAATCGTCACGGTAAGTTTCGCCGCTACGCCAACCTTTTCATCACGATGCTGCTGGGGGGCTTGTGGCACGGTGCGAGTTGGACCTTTGTCTTTTGGGGCGCCCTACATGGTGCCTATCTGATGGTGCAGCACGCGTTTTCGGCTCTCCGTTTCGAGCGGCCCAAGAATGTCTTTGCCTTGGCATTAGGGCGAAGTAGCGCATGGTTACTTACGTTTCTTGCAGTAGTCGTCGCTTGGGTGTTCTTTCGCGCAACGAGTTTCGACGCTGCGCAGGAAGTGCTGCGCTCGATGGTGGACGGTTCTGCGTCGCTCGAATTTGCCGCCAATCCAATCTTTTGGAACTCCGGCCTGAGTATTCCCCGCGTCCTGGTCGCTTGCAGCGTATTAATGCTATCCGTCGTTGCACTGCCAAATAGCAATTGGATGGGCGAGCGAATGCTGGATTTTTTTGCCAAGCGCCTGTGGATGGCTGCGATAGGGATTGGCGTGGCCGCTGTGTTCGTGACGTTCCTCGTCGTCGTCAACGAGAGCCGCGATGCAGTCAGCGCCTTCATCTACTTTAACTTCTGAGCGGAATACGACCATGCGTCAACTGCTCAAATTTTGCTTTGGTTTGGCCGCTGCCGCTTTGTGTCTGGAGTTGGTGTTGCGGTTGCTGCCGGTTTCGACGTCAACGCTATCTGGATATCACTTCGATCCACGGCTCCTCTCGTATCCCGCGCATCATCGATTCGTGATCTCGACGGGTTGGGACCTGGAAAATGCGCAGCATCACCTAACCAACAATTTCGGGTTCGTCAGCGACATTGATTTTGTGCCGGACCCACAAGCGATCGCCTTGGTCGGCGATAGTTTCGTTGAGGCATCGATGCTGCCGGCCGACGAGCGTCTGGACCGGCGCATGCACGAACTCACGCAGCGGTCCGTATACGCGCTCGGCGCGCCGGGTTCAGGGTTGCTCGATTACGCGGAACGCATGCGTTTTGCCGCGGATCGCTTCGGGATCAAGACTTTCGTTGTGATACTCGAAGAAGGCGACGTACTGCAGTCCTTTTGCGGCTCCGGGCAAGTGCACGGCCGCTGCGTCGATCCCGATTCGTTACAGTCACTCGATTATCAACAAGCTCCGGCGAGTCGGCTAAAGCAGCTGTTACGGCATTCCGCGCTGATGCAATATTTGGTGTCGCAACTGAAGCTGGACCCCATCGCGTGGGTCGGTGACTTACGTCAGTCGCCGCGGCCGCTCACACCGGCTACGGCTACGACTGCGCCTGCGGTCGATCGCTCCAACGTAGTCGATGCTGTCGTCCAAGAGTTTTTCGTAAAGACGTCCTTATGCAAAAATGCCCGATGCATATTGGTTTTTGAAGATCGGACAATCGCAGGATTCAAACGCAACGCTATGCAGCAGTTGGGGCGAGACCGGTTACTTGGCCTCGCACAAATGCATGGGATTCAAGTGCTGGACTTAGGGCCTGAACTTCGTGACTTTACGACTCAGACGGGTCTGTCGCTGGCGGTGTCGCCGCGCGACCGTCACTGGAATCGTGCCGCTGTCGAGAAGGTGGCGTCGGCGGTTGCACGCGAGTTGAATTCGCCTCAAAAGCCACCGGTCCAAGAGTAATTTGCCCGAGCAGCGATCACTCGTAGATTTTGATGTTGTGAGCTTCTGAATCGTAGTTACCAAGACGACGGGACTTGGTGTTGCTTCGGTTTGATCTCCGTCCGAAACCCAGCGCAACCGCAAGAACGGAGTAGGCCGCAGATGCGCTGCCTGGATTCACAGCCATCTCTGGACCTAAGCTTGGGGCGAAAAACGGGGTTGCCGGCTCGAAACTGCTCACCCAGCTGCTTGAATGGGCGTTGGCCAGAGCCAGCGGCGCCAATTTCGGGCTTCAGCGGATTGGTGGATATGACAGCGTGGATACGAGGCTATGGGCCGGTTTTAGAATGAAGTTGTTCACGAGCTGATGTCAGCCCCGTCGGCCGGTACGCCCGGTCACCTGGTCAAACGACAGAATGGGCCTGTCAGCCAATCTCATTCGTTGTTTGGAGAACATAAAGCCCTCGAAATCTCACATTAAATCAGGGGCCTTCCGTATAATCCGCGCCCTTTAAAGCACCCCTACCCCTGGGTTGCGGACGACCCTTGTGACCACCAGTAATCTCCGAAATATCGCAATCATCGCGCACGTCGATCACGGCAAAACCACGCTAGTCGACCAGCTTTTGAAGCAGTCCGGCACCTTCGACGATCGCAAAATCGTTCCGGATCGCGTGATGGATTCCAATGACATTGAACGCGAGCGTGGCATCACGATTCTCGCGAAGAACACAGCCATCCGCTGGCGCGATTACCGCATCAACATCGTCGACACGCCCGGACACGCCGACTTCGGCGGCGAAGTCGAGCGCGTCCTGTCGATGGTCGATTGCGTGTTGTTGCTCGTCGATGCCGTCGACGGCCCGATGCCGCAGACACGATTCGTCACGCAAAAGGCGTTCTCGCACGGGCTCCGACCTATCGTCGTGATCAACAAGATCGACCGCGATGAAGCTCGCCCGGGTTGGGTGCTCGATCAAACGTTCGATCTGTTCGACCGCTTAGGCGCAAGCGAAGCACAACTCGATTTCCCGGTGGTGTATGCCTCGGCGTTACGCGGCTTTGCCGGCAACGAGGCCGACAAAATGACCGACAACATGACGCCGCTGTTCGAAGCCATCGTCAAGCATTGCCCACCGCCGGATGTGAACGCAGAAGGTCCGCTCCAATTGCAGGTCAGCCAGCTCGACTATTCGAGCTACGTCGGCGCGATCGGTATCGGCCGCATCAAGCGTGGCCGCATCAAACGCAACAGCAACGTCGTGGTCGTCGATCGCGACGGCAAGATCCGCAACGAGCGCATCCAGCAGGTGTTGGGTTTTCATGGCTTGGATCGCGTCCCCGTCGAAGAAGCGTCCGCGGGCGACATCGTGGCCTTTGCCGGTATCGAGCGGCCGCAGATTTCAGACACGATTTGCGATCCGATCGGGCCGGAAGCACTGCCGGCGCTCGTGGTCGATGAGCCCACGATCAGCATGACTTTCGAAGTGAATAACTCGCCGTTTTGCGGTCGCGAAGGCAAGTACGTCACTAGCCGCCAGATCCGCGAACGTCTGCAACGCGAAATCGTTCACAACGTCGCGTTGCGAGTCGAGGACACGGAAGATCCCGACAAATTCAAAGTGTACGGTCGCGGTGAGCTGCACCTTGGCGTGTTGCTCGAGAACATGCGTCGCGAAGGCTATGAATTGGCGGTATCGCGTCCCCGCGTCGTCATCAAAGAAATCGATGGCCAACAATGCGAACCGTACGAAACGGTCACGATCGATCTCGACGATACGTCGCAAGGATCGGTGATGCAGGCGCTCGGAGAGCGCGGCGGCCAACTGTCGGGAATGCAAGCGGATGGCCGGGGTCGAGTGCGTCTCGACTACAGCATGCCGTCGCGTGGCTTGATCGGCTTCCAAACGCAATTCAGAACGATGACCCAAGGCACGGGTTTGTTCTATCACATCTTCGATCACTACGGCCCGATGGCAAAGCGCGACATCGGCTTGCGTCAGAACGGCGTGCTGATCGCGAGCGCACAGGGCAAAGTGTTGGCGTACTCGCTATTCAATCTGCAAGAGCGCGGCCGCTTGATGGTGTCGCACGCAGATGAAGTGTACGAAGGGCAAATCATCGGCATTCATAGTCGCGACAACGATTTGGTGGTCAATCCGCTCAAAGGCAAGAAGCTCACCAATATGCGCGCAGCAGGCACGGACGAAAACATCGTGCTGACGCCACCGATTCGGTACACGCTGGAGCAAGCAATGGAGTTCATCGATGACGACGAACTCGTTGAAGTCACGCCTAAGGAGATTCGTCTCCGCAAGCGCGCTCTCAAGGAGCACGAACGGAAGCGGTCTGGTCGGTCCGCCGAAGTCGACGACTGATTCGGCAGAGCCGCGCGCCTTTTCGGCACGCGGTTTTCATGCGACATAACGCATGGCGAAGTCTTGTATTTGCTGGCGTCGGGGCGAAAACGGGACCCGGTTCACACGCCACTTTAAGTAAATTCCCTACGATTCCCAGGTCAGAAATCACACGAGCTGGCGCAGGTAACTGCCCGCACTAATAGTCCTATTTGCCTGACAGGCGATCACCGATCGCAACTTGGGAGAACTGCTCAGCTTATGCATCGTCTGCTCGACAAGCAGCTGCAAATTGCGACGACTGCGGAAGGTCAGGTGGATAAGGACCGCCTGATGGCGCTGGTCGCCGAAACCTATGAGCAGATGGATTCGGAGCGCCGTGGCATCGTGCGTTCCATGCAGCTGATGTCGGACGAAGCGTCTGCTCTGAATCAAGAGCTGCGCGAAACCACTGCCGGGCAACTTCAAGCCATTCTCGATCACGTCAAAGACGCCATCCTGACTGTGGACGAGGCGGGCGACATCGTCACGATCAATGCGACAGGGCAACGAATTTTTGGCTTTGTCGAATCCGACGTGATTGGTAAGCCGATTGTCATGCTATTGCCCGATGCGGACACGTCGCGCATCGGAGAGCAGCTCGAGCAATTGGCGCAACGAGTCGAAGATACGCAAACGGACCTCGCGCCTCACGAGACCATCGGCTTGCGCAGCTCAGGCGTACGATTCAGTGTCGAGCTAGCCGTGAGCAAGACGAAGATGGATCGCCGCGATCTCTACATCGTCTGTCTGCGAGATACCAGCGAGCGAAAGGCAGCCGAAGCTGCGTTGCGCAATAGCGAGGCACGGTATCGCCGCTTGTTCGAGAACGTCGTCGAAGGCGTTTATAGCTCGACTCGTGAAGGCAAATTCGTTTCGGTTAATCCCGCGCTCGTCCAAATGATCGGTTGCAAGAGTGCGGCGGAGTTGCTGTCGCTCAGCACCCATTCTCTTTACGCAGACTCCGTCTCTCGCGCTCACATTGTCGAAGTCATCGACCGCGATGGTGAAGTGCTGAATGCCGAATTCCAGTTGCGACGCGTCGATGGGTCCACGATTACGGTTGTAGAAAACGCCCGCGCTGTTCGCGATGAGCATGGCGCCGTAGTAGGGTATGAAGGTTCGATCTCGGATATCACCGAGCGCAAGCGCGCCGAGACCGCGGTGCTGCAAGAAAAGGATAAGGCGCAAGTCACACTGAAGTCGATCGGCGACGCAGTCATCACCACAGACGCTCATATGCGCGTCGACTACTTGAATCCCATCGCGGAAGACCTCACCGGGTGGGAGTCGCGCGAAGCAAGCGGCCGGCCGCTTGCTGAAATTTTCAGCACGCTGAATGAGATCACTCGCGACGTCATCGAGAACCCCGTTTCTAGATGTCTGCGCGAGGGGCGCGTCATCACGGTCACGGATCACATCGTCCTGGTGAATCGGCGCGGGCAGGAAATCGCGATTCAAGACTCAGCGGCGCCGATTCGAGACCGAGCCGGGACGACAATCGGCGCGGTGATGGTTTTCCACGATGTGAGTAAAGAACGCCGCTTACGCCGAGCTTTGGCGTATCAGGCGAGTCATGACGCGCTCACTGGTCTCATCAATCGGCGCGAGTTTGAGAACCGTCTCAACGAGGCGTTGCTGGCGACGCGTAATCAGATCAGCGTGACACATGTGCTGTTGTATCTCGATCTCGATCAGTTCAAGGTCGTGAACGATACTTGCGGCCACCAAGCGGGTGATCGGTTGCTGAAGCAAGTGACCGGTCTACTGCAGACAAGAATTCGGTCCAACGACACTATCGCAAGATTGGGCGGCGATGAATTCGGCGTGCTACTGCAGGACTGCAATGCCGAACGTGGAGCCGCCATTGCCGACACATTGCGACAAACGATTCGCGATTTTCGCTTCGTGTGGCAAGACGGCGTCGTCAATATCGGCGCCAGCGTCGGTATCGTAGAAATCAATCGGGACAGTGAGTCGATTACGAGCGTGCTCAGCGCCGCGGACGTCGCCTGTTATTCGGCAAAGGATTCGGGCCGCAATCGCATTCACATGTATCAGCAAGGTAAGGCGCCCGAACGCCATCGCGAAATGCAGTGGGTTTCGCGTCTGATGCGAGCGGTCGAAGAAAATAGATTGGAACTTTACTACCAGCCGATTGTGCCAATTGGCAGCAATTCCGATCCGCGCAAGCACTACGAGCTATTGCTGCGCATGCGCGGTGAGCACGGAGAGATCGTATTGCCCGCAGAGTTCATTCCGGCTGCCGAGCGTTACAACTTGATGCCCACGATCGATCGCTGGGTAGTGCAGCATGCGCTGGGAGCGCTGGCGCACTACCGCACAGATGGCGATGCACGGGACGCCTACACCGTCTCGATCAATTTGTCGGGCAATTCGCTGAACGACGAACGCTTCTTAGAGTTTTTGATCAATGAGTTGCAGACGCACGATCTCACGCCGGGCGCCGTGTGCTTCGAGATTACCGAGACGGCGGCGATTGCGAATCTCGCGAATGTCGTGCACTTCATGGCCGAGTTAAAGGCGCGCGGCTGCCTATTCTCGCTGGATGATTTCGGCAGCGGCTTGTCGTCGTTCATGTACCTCAAGAATTTGCCGGTCGACTTTCTGAAGATCGACGGCCAATTCATTCAGAATATGACGTCCGATCATGTCGATCGCAGCATGGTCGAGGCGATCCGCCAGATCGGACATGCGATGGGAATCAAAACCATCGCCGAGCGGGTCGATTCCGCGCAGATTCTGCTATGCCTGGCTTCGATTGGCGTGGATTACGCGCAGGGCAACTACATAGCGTTCCCGGAATCTGTCGAAGCGCTGAGCCGTATCACACGCTCCACGCCTCGGTTGCTGGTGCAGCACCGGGCATAACCCGCACTCCGGCAGCCCTGTCGCGAGCGCAACCTCATCAGTCCGTCTTCGTCTTGCCCTCTTCGTTTAGAATGAGCGGATTGACCGCCATGAAGACCCAATCAACTATAGATCGCCGCATTTGCGTAGCTCCGATGATGGACTACACCGATCGCCATTTCCGTTTTTTGCTGCGCCTCTTGAGCCCAAGCGCACTGCTCTACTCGGAAATGATCAACGCGCACGCCATCGTCAAAGGCGACGCCGAGCGGTTACTCGCGTTCGACCCTAGTGAGCATCCCGTTGCATTGCAACTGGGCGGCAGCGATCCGGCAACGTTGGCGAATGCGGCTTCGATCGGAGTTGCATTTGGGTATGACGAGATCAATCTCAATTGCGGCTGCCCGAGCGATCGCGTGCAAAGCGGTCGATTCGGCGCTTGCCTGATGGGCGAGCCGCAGCGAGTCGCCGAATGCGTGAGCGCCATGCGCGGCGCCGGTGTTCCAGTGACGGTGAAATGCCGCATCGGAATCGAGCCGGGCGGAGGCGACGACGATTTCGACTTTCTATGCCGCTTCATCGAGACAGTCTCCCCGGCCGGGTGCGATGTGTTCGTTGTCCATGCGCGTAAAGCCATCCTCACTGGCCTCAGCCCAAAGCAGAACCGCGAAATTCCACCGTTGCGATACGACGTCGTCGAGCGTTTGGTCGCCGCCTACCCGCAGTTGACGCTGATCGCAAATGGCGGGTTGCACTCGGTAGCCGACGTGGGAAGTTGCTTGGAGCGCTTCGATGGGGCGATGTTGGGACGTGAGATTTGCCAAAACCCTTATCGGTTGGCGGAGTTGCATCGCGCGTTTTACGATCCGGAGTGGCAGCCATCAAGAGAAGACGTCGTCAAACGATACGTCGACTACGCACATGAAAGATTGGCCGAAGGCGCGCGGCTATCGCAGCTCTTGCGCCACATGCTGTCGCTCTTTAACGGGTTGCCGCGAGCCCGTTCTTGGCGCCGATTTATTGCGGAACGTGCCGGCTTGGCCACGACCACTCCAGACGTGCTGCTCGACTCCTTGCGCATCGTTTCCCGAGTCGAAATTGCTGCATAAAAGTCGCATCGGGTAATGCCGATGTTGCGGTTGAGGCTTGGCCGTATGGCGGGCGGGCGGGCCGATCGCGGTAATAGGGCTTTCGGCCAAGGGTCGGAAGGTACCGCGAGAGGCGTCCAGGAAGCCGGGAAGCGCCAGCTTATGTATATAATCCCACGGTAGCGGACAGCGGGACGGACCTTGCCTCATCCACGAATACGGTAGCTATGGGAAAAGACATCGAACTAGCCATATTGTTTGCCGACGTCGTGGGCAGCACGCGTATCTATGAAGTCATGGGGGACGCGCGCGCGCGGGACATGATTCTGACATGCGTCGAGATCATGCGTACCGCCACTGAGCTCAACCAGGGCACGGTCATTAAGACCATCGGCGACGAGATCATGGCCACCTTTCCGTCGGCCGATAGTGCGCTGAACGCCGGCAGCCGCATGCAGCACGACATTCGCACTCATTCAGGACTTCTGGTCGAGGGGCAGCCCATCGCGATCCGGATCGGTTGTCACTTTGGTCCCGTGGTGCTTGAGAACCGGGACATCTTCGGAGCGGCGGTCCACACCGCGAACCGAATGACGAGCCAAGCCAAGGCCGGGCAGATCATGATTACGGCCGCGATGGTCGACCGACTTGCGCCTGAATGGCGCTCGGCCGTGCGTCAAATCGACGTCGCCACGTTACGCGGTAAGGCCAACGAAGACGAATTATTCGAAGTGCTGTGGCAGAAGGAGGACGCCACCAGCATGTTGCCGGCTTTGGCATTGGGGGTTGCAGGTCGCGACAAGCGTCCACGCCGCTTACGCGTGAAGACCCAAGGCCAAGAGCTACTACTGGACGAGCGTCGCACCAGCATCACCATGGGGCGCGCCGAAGAAAATGACATCGTCATCAAAGGCAATTTGATTTCACGCCTGCATGCGCGCATCGAACTCAGCCGCAACAAGATTCTATTGGTGGATCAAAGCACGAACGGAACATTCGTGACGTCGCGCGAAGGCGAGGAGTCTTTTGTTCGCCGCGACAGCATGCAGCTCAAAGGCGAAGGAATGATCGGCTTGGGCCGTGCGCCGGACGGCACCGCGACCCAAACCGTTCGATTCGTCTGTGAAGAGTAGCTAGTACTCTTAGGCCAGCCGCTTGCTTGCAGCGGCGTGCTCTTCGCGTAAGCGCGGCGGTACACGCCGGCCGAATTCACCCAAATACTTACCGATTTCTTCCATCTCATGACGCCATGCAGTGGGGTCGATGGACAGCAGTTCACGCAGCGCCTCGCCTTCGATCCCTAGGTCTGCAACGTCGAGGTCCTGTTCCTGCGGTAGATAGCCGATCGGGCTTTCCTTAGCGCCCACTTGGTTCGAGCAGCGATCGATGATCCAGCGCAGTACGCGCAGATTTTCGCCGAAGCCTGGCCACATGAACTTGCCGTTCTTGTCCTGTCGGAACCAATTGACGTGGAAAATCTTTGGCGGGTTTTTCAGTCGCCCTTCGAACGACAGCCAATGCTGCCAGTAGTCACCGAAGTTGTAGCCTGCAAAAGGCTTCATTGCCATCGAGTCGCGACGCACGATACCGACCTGGCCGGTGGCTGCGGCGGTTGTCTCCGATGCCATGCCGGCGCCGACTAACACACCATGCGCCCAATCGCGCGCTTCATACACGAGCGGCGCGATTTCACGGCGGCGGCCACCGAAGAGAATCGCAGAAATCGGAATGCCTGTCGGCGCATCAGCCAACGAGCTATAGCTCGGGTTCTGTTTTGCGGAGACCGTAAAGCGGGAGTTCGGGTGTGCGGCTGGGCCGCCGCCCGCTTGATAGGGACGACCTTGCCAATCCGTCGCCGGCGTTCCCGCTAATCCTTCCCACCAAGGTTGATTGTCGGCAGTGACCGCGACGTTCGTGAAGATCGTGTCGCGCTGGACCATGTCGTACGCGTTTTTGTTGGTCTTCGAGTTCGTGCCCGGTGCCACACCAAAGTAGCCGGACTCTGGATTGATGGCGACTAGCTGACCATCTACGCCGACATGCAGCCAACAAATATCGTCGCCTACTGTCCAGATCTTCCAGCCCGGCATCGACTCTGGCGGCACGAGCATCGCGAGATTGGTCTTGCCGCAGGCCGACGGGAAAGCGGCCGCGATGTAGTGAGTTTCGCCGCGAGGATTTTGCACGCCCATGATGAGCATGTGTTCAGCGAGCCAGCCTTCGGTGCGCGCTTGCCAGCTTGCAATACGCAGTGCGTGACATTTTTTACCGAGCAATGCATTGCCGCCGTAGCCCGACCCGATGCTCTTAATAGTGAGCTCTTCGGGGAAGTGCATGATAAATCGACGATCCGGATTCAAATCGCCAGTCGAGTGCAGGCCCTTTACGAAGGTGCCTTCTCGCTCGATGCGCTTGAGGGCCGCTTCGCCCATGCGCGTCATGATGCGCATGTTTGCGACGACGTACGGGCTATCGGTGATCTCTACGCCACAGCGTGAGTAAGGAGAATCGATGGGTCCCATGCAATAGGGGATCACGTACAGCGTGCGACCGCGCATGGCGCCACGGAACAAGTTGTCGATTTTGGCGTGCGCTTCTTCCGGATCCATCCAAATATTGTTGGGGCCGGCGTCTTCTTTTGTGCGCGAACAGACAAAGGTGAGGTGCTCGACGCGAGCTACATCGGACGGACTCGAACGATGCAAATAGCAGTTTGGATGCGTTTGCTGATTGAGGCTGATCAAATCGCCGGTGCCCAGCATCAGCTTGATCAGCTCGTCGTTCTCGGCTTGCGATCCTGTGCACCACTGAATCTGGTCGGGTTGGGTGAGTTGCGCAACTTCTTGGACCCAGGCTTTCAACGTTGCGTTCGTTGTGCTCATCTCGATTCGATACTCCTGCGCAGACAAAATACTTGGCCGCAATCGACGCGGCGAGGGGCTCGAATCGCAGGAACGTTAGACGGCTAAGCGTCTGTTTTCCGTCGGTCCATGAGTTACCCGGGGCCGCGCAGTATACCTGCAAGTAATCGTCACTTTCGGCCGGGTGCATCGCGCGGTTCGTTGGGTCGATATGCCTTCGATCAATGGCATTTTGTTCAAGCGCGCGTGCTGGTGAATCATCGAGACTTAATGTGCCGCGCGTCGGAATAATTGACGGGCGTCGCGGCCAACTCAAATCGCAGACAAAAAAACGCCCGCACAAAGGCGGGCGTAACAGGGGGATCGAAAATTCTGACCTAACGACGTGGGAGCGTTCTCAACCAATCTCGTTATTTGGTGCGTTGCAGCATAAGCATCAATCGCACTGGTGTCAATCAACATTCCGGCAAGAAATGTTATTTCTGAATGACATCTCTTAAAGGATCAGACGCCAGACAGGGGCTGAGGGTTGCAACGCGTCTGAAAGTGACCTCATCGTTGGTCGTCGGGCCGGTCAGGTGTGATTGAGACAGGCGCGCCCCCGGAAGGTTCGGTAGAGTTTGGCGGATGTTGAAGACCTTTGCCCTTGTCCTTTCGGGCGCACTCGCGCTCTTGTGGCTGCACGCAGCTATCTCTGAAGAGACTACCTCGGGTCTACACGTCGCGACCTTTGCCGAGTTGAGGGTAGACGGCGACGGCCTGGGTTCGTCCAAGTTCATTCCTGTCGCGCGCTTGAGGGTGGGCGACGAAATTTTCTATACGCTCCAGGTGCGCAATTTCACCGCGGCAGAGATCCCCACCGCCGTGATCGTCAAATCCGTGCCGCAAAATACATCGTATGTGGCCGAATCCGCAGTAGGGCCTGCGGCCATCATCACCTTTTCGACAGATGGCGGCGCGACGTTCGTGGCCAAGCGAGTATTGGATTCGCCCACTGACGCCTACACTCACATTCGCTGGGAGTTACGTCATCCACTTGCGCCAGGTGCGACCGCCCTGTTGCGATTTCGGACGCTCTTCAAATGACATGCCGCTGAGCAAAGACGATATCGCAGAGCTGTTTGCCCCCGACGGTGTGTTGGCCGTAAACATTGACGGCTTTACGCTACGACAAGAGCAGGTCGCGATGGCGCAAGTGGTCGGGCAATCGCTCGCGCAACAACAACTTTGTGTCATTGAAGCAGGCACCGGAATCGGCAAGACCTTCGCCTACCTCGTGCCTGCTCTGTTCGCAGGCAAGCGCATCGTCGTGTCGACGGGCACGAAGACGTTGCAGGACCAGCTCTTTCGTCGCGATCTGCCGCTCATCGCCGGCGCGTTAGGTCGCCCAGCCAAGGTCGCAATTCTAAAAGGCCGCGCCAACTATTTGTGCTTGCATCGTCTGGAGATGGCTGAACGGGCAAATGCATTGGAGGCAGGCCTGTCGCGCACAAGACATCGCCAGCAAACTCAACTACTAGAGCGCATTCGGCGCTTCGCGATGACGACGCAGCGCGGGGATATCAGCGAGCTGCCGACAGTCAGTGACGCCGATCCGATTTGGCAGAGCGTGACGTCGACGCGTGAGAATTGCTTGGGGGTCGATTGTCCCGTTTTTCAGCGATGCCACGTAGTCGCCGCACGCAGAGAGGCCCAGGCGGCGGATGTCGTTGTCGTCAATCATCATTTGTTGATGGCCGACATGATGCTGAAGGAGCAAGGCTTTGGCGATCTGCTACCCGGTGCCGACGCGATTGTTGTAGACGAAGCGCATCAGTTGCCGGAGGTGGCTGAGCAATTCCTGGGATTCTCTGTGAGTACGCGGCAGATTCAAAACTTGTGTCGTGATGTACTCGTAGAGCTGCAAACACAGAGAATAGATGCGGAAGCGTTGGTCGGCGCCGTCAATGGCTTGGAACGAAGCGTGGCCGACGGAGCGGATACATTGCAAGCCGAGCGATGCGAGTTCGCGCAATGGCCATCGGCCTTTGTCGAATCGTTCGGCGCCGTTGCCGGTGGCGTGCAATCCGTTGTCGATCAGCTTGCCGCGCTTGCATCGAACGAACCTGTATTCGCGGCGCTGTGCGAACGTACCGCCGAGATCGGACGCCGGATGAATGCGTTGCAGGAGACGTCCGATGACGCGAGCGTTGCGAAAGGGGTGCGCTGGGCTCAATCGACTCGGCAAGGTTTCTCGGTGCACTTTGCGCCGATCGACATCGCTACGCAGCTCCAAGCGATGATTCAAAAACATGGCGCAACATGGATTTTTACGTCCGCAACGCTGTCGATTGCCGGCGACTTCGCTCATTACCTGCAAAGAGTCGGGATCGAGGATGCACGCACCCACTGCTACGGAAGTCCATTTGACTACGAGAATCAGGCGCTCATGTATCTCCCGCGCCAGCTCGATGATCCCTCATCGCCACACCACACTCGGCAAGTTGTCGAAGCTGCATTGCCGGTGCTTGAAGCGAGCGGTGGCCGAGCTTTCTTGTTGTTTACCAGTCACCGTGCTTTGCGCGCCGCTGCGACGTACCTACAAGAGCGCTGGGGTAACGAGGCGCCTTATCCATTGCTGGTGCAGGGCGATATACCTAAAGATCTGTTGCTCCAACGTTTCCGCGAGTTGGGCAACGCCGTGTTGCTGGGTACGGGTAGTTTTTGGGAAGGAGTGGACGTGAAAGGCACGGCGTTGGCCGTCGTCGTCATCGACAAATTGCCGTTCGCGGTGCCGGATGATCCCGTGATGAAGGCGCGCCTTGCCGCGATCGAACAGCGCGGCGGCAATCCATTTTTTGAAGAGCAAATTCCCCAGGCCGTCCTTGCGCTCAAACAGGGAGTGGGCCGGCTCATTCGCGATAGCGCCGATTTCGGCGTGGTCATGCTCTGCGATCGTAGACTCACTTCACGATCCTATGGACGCGTTTTTTTGAACAGCCTACCGCCGATGCCGCGAACGGAAAAGCTTGCAGACGTCACCGCATTTTTGCATCGACATCTCTCCGCTGTCGGGCTTTCGCCGCAAACTTCCGCGCTACGCGCAATCGGTGAATCATGAAGCTATTGGCCATCGATACGGCTACGGAACAATGCTCAGCTGCACTGCTGATCGATGGCGCGATACGATCGCGGTTGTTGCCGACGGCGCGCGGGCATGCAGACACGATTCTCCCAATGATCGATGCGCTCTTGATGGAGCAGGGCTGCAAGGTGCGCGATCTCGATTGCTTGGCATTTGGTCGTGGTCCGGGATCCTTTACCGGAGTCCGAATCGCCGTCAGCGTGATTCAAGGTTTAGCGCTCGCAACTCGAGTGCCGGTTGTTGGCGTTTCGAATCTGGCGGCAGTTGCTCGTCAGGCGGCCGTCACCTTGGAACTGAAGGCCGCTCAGCGAATCCTCGTTTGTATGGATGCAAGGATGCATGAGACGTATTGGGCGACGTACACGGTGCTGCCGGATGGAATGGTAGAGATTGAAGGCGAAGAGCAATTGGGTGGTCCCGACTCGGTCGTGATGTGTGGTCGGTACGCCGCGGCAGTCGGAACAGCGTGGGGTGCTCATCCTGAACTGATGCAGAGGCTGGCCAAGGAACAATGTGCGCCAGTTCCGATGTCGATGCTGCCGCGTGCGATCGAAGTCGCGGAGCTAGGCGCTGCGGCCTATTCTGCCGGTGCCGGTGTCAACGCGGCGGACGCACAGCCCGTATATTTACGTGACAATGTCGTGGCAGTTTCACGCTGAGCGGCCGCCTTCGTCACGCGGCTGTAACAATGAACCGCTGTAATGTGACCGTCACTTAGATGTCATTCTCGGAGTCGGGACAACCTAACCTGCATTCATGGCCGCCAAACACGTATTGATAGTTGAGGACGAGAAGCCGATTCGCGACATGATCGCGTTCAGCTTGCGGCGCAGTGGCTTCGAAGTATCCGAAGCAGCCGACGTTGCTTCTGCGCGAACCAGAATTGCAAACAGCCGGCCCGATCTGCTCCTTGTGGATTGGATGTTGCCGGACACCAGCGGCTTAGAGCTGACTCGACAGCTCAAGCGCGATCGCGAAACGCAAGACCTGCCCGTCATTATGCTGACCGCTCGCGGCGACGAACATGACAAGGTTGCGGGCCTAGAAGGCGGGGCTGACGACTACATGACCAAGCCGTTCTCGCCGCGCGAACTGCTTGCTCGAATCAATGCCGTCTTAAGGCGATCGACTCCGGGCGGAAGCGAGGAAATCGTCAATCGAGAAGGTCTGGAGCTGGATACCGCCGGTGAACGTGTGCTGGTAGGCGAGAAGACCATTTCGCTCGGACCCACCGAATACCGATTACTCGCCTTCTTCATGACGCACCCCGAGCGGGTGTATAGCCGCACGCAATTGCTGGATCGCGTCTGGGGCGGCGATGTGTACGTCGAAGAGCGCACAGTCGATGTTCACATTCGTAGATTGCGCAAGGCGCTTGAAGAATGCGGCTACGATCGCTTCATTCAAACCGTGCGTGGATCTGGCTACCGCTTTTCGACGCGTGCAGAATAATTTTCCGACTTAGCAGCCGCAAATGGCAGCCACCAAAGGCTATTCGATATGGCGCACGCTCGTTTGGCTAGGCCTAGTCATTGTGGTCGCGTTGATCGCGGGAGCAATTTTAGGTCGCGTATGGCAGGCCATGGCGGCGGCGCTGGCGATCAGTCTGGTGTTCCAGCTTTGGCGACTTCACCGCTTCGAGCATTGGCTCAGACGCCGCAGATTCGAGCAGCCGCCTGATTACGATGGATTATGGGGCGAGGTGATCGCCACAGTCAGCCGGCTCTATCGCCGCAAGCAATATCACAAACAGCGCAACGTGCGCATGCTGCGCGAGTTTCGTCGATTGACGACCGCGATGCCTGACGGCGCAATCCTTCTCAATGCCGAAAACGAAATTCTGTGGTTTAACCAACACGCCGCGGATTGGCTACGCTTACAGCGCAAGCGTGACTACGGATTCCGAATCGAAAATCTGCTGCGTCATCCGGACTTCGTTAACTATCTGAGGCGCGTGGGTACAGACGGGCAGGGGAATCAGCCCGGCAATCAAGTGATTATTGTGCCGATGCCCGGTGAACCGAGTCGTTGGCTGTCGGCCTACCTGGTTCGTACGCGCTACGTGCAACAAGGGTTGCTAATCGTCCGGGAGGTCACGCGACAAATGTCGCTCGAGTCCATGCGCAAGGAATTCGTTGCGAATGCATCGCACGAGCTCAGATCGCCGTTGACTGTGGTCAGCGGCTATCTCGACGCCTTAGGTGAGGAATCGTCGGGCTCTTCCTTGGACGAGTCGTGGCGCGCGCCCGTCGAGGAAATGCGCCGCCAAGCGGAACGCATGCGATCGATCATCGAGGATCTATTGGAGTTGTCGCAGCTAGAGGATCACCGTGAACACGCAGGTTCGGATATCGTTGACGTAGGCGGTCAGCTGTCCGTACTCAAGAAGGAGATATTGGGCCTGCCTCAGCACCCGGCGCAGGTTCACTTGCGACTCGACACCAACGCACAGTTGTTGGGTTCGGAACGCGAGCTCAGTTCCGCATTCAGTAACTTGATCAACAACGCTGTGAAATACACGCCCGTCGAGGGCGAGATCGAGATACGTTGGTGGGCGGATGAGGCGGGCGGGCACCTGTCGGTGCGCGACACCGGCATCGGTATTGCGGCGGAGCACATTCCGAGGCTGACGGAGCGGTTCTATCGCGTCGATGCGGGTCGGGCGCGCGAAATGGGCGGCTCGGGTCTGGGTCTCGCGATCGTCAAGCACGCTTTGCAACGACATGAGGCGCGGCTGGAAGTACAAAGCGAATTAGGTCGCGGAAGTACTTTCGTTTGTCACTTCCCGGCGCGACGATTGACGCATGCCGCGTAGGTGCAGCAAGTGCTCGCCGTCTAACGCTATACTTTGATTCAAGAACCACGAGCGCATGTCGCCCCTCTCTCAGAGCGCCAACATGGAAAAATCAGATTTATCGCATCACATTCATAGCCGCTACAACGACGAACTCGAGCGCGTTCGCACTCAGGTTCTGCAGATGGGCGGGTTGGTGGAAGAGCAGCTGAAGCGCGCCGTTCAGGCCTTGATCGAGGGCGACAGCCGCTCCGGCGAAGAAGTCGCCCGCAACGACCACAAAGTGAACGCCATGGAAGTGGCGATCGATGAGGATTGCAGCCGAATCTTGGCGACGCGGAGCCCCGCGGCGTCCGACCTTCGGCTAATCGTGGCCGTCATCAAGACCATTACCGATCTCGAGCGTATGGGCGATGAAGCAGAAAAGATCGGCTACATCGGGGCAAGGCTGGCCGCAATGGAGCAGCCCGCCGATCGGTATCGCGAGATTAAGCATATCGGCCGCCTGGTCGCCGACATGGTGCACGAGACGCTAGATGCATTCGCCCGGCTCGATGCGGATGCGGCCATTGCCATCGCTAAGAAAGACCGGCTCATCGACGAGGAATACGAGGCGATTCAACGTCAGTGCATCACGTTCATGATGGAGGACCCTCGTTCGATTCGGCGTGCGCTGGATGTGCTTTGGGTCACGCGCGCGGTCGAGCGCATCGGCGACCACGCGAAAAACATCTGTGAATACGTGATCTACATGGTGTACGGCAAGGATGTGCGCCATGTACATTTAGAGGATGTGGAGAAGCAACTGAAACTTCGCGGAGCCCGCAAAGTCGAATAGCCCGATGCAAAAATACCTCTCTCCAAGGATCGCCAATGCGGCGGGCTTTCTCGCATGCTGCGGTCTGATCGGATACGCGCTCTACGCGCAGTACGTTCTATTTCTTGAGCCTTGTCCGCTCTGCCTGTTTCAGCGCTTTGCGGTCATGGCGATGGGCGTTGTTTTTTTACTGGCCGCCTTGCACAACCCGCAGCGGGGCGGTGCGAAGGTCTATGCAATCCTGGCGGTGGTAGTGGCGCTTGGCGGGATCGCAATTTCGGCTCGCCATATTTGGATTCAATCGCAGCCACCGGGTTCGGTTGCCGCCTGCGGCGCGAGCCTCGGCTATCTGTTCGACATCATGTCGTTTGCCGATGTGCTGCAGAAGGTCTTCACGGGCTCAGGCGAATGCGCCAAAATCGATTGGCAGTTGCTGGGCCTCTCGATGCCTTGGTGGACGGCATTCTCGATGACAGGCCTTGGGCTTTGGGGATTCGTCACGAACTGGCCCAAGCGCTAGTTCATACGCCGATTGTCGGCTAATCAGCCTTCGGCCAACAACAATTCCATTACCCGCTCGTACATCTTCGCGAGCGTTTCAATGTCGGCGATTCGTACCGATTCGTTCACCTTATGAATGCTGGCGTTGATCACGCCTAGCTCGACGACTTGCGCGCCTGTGGGGGCGATGAAGCGGCCATCGGACGTTCCGCCCGTCGTGGAGAGTTCAGCGGACAAACCTGTGTGTTCTTTAATGGACTGCTGCACAGCCTGAGACAGCACACCCGGAGGCGTAAAAAAAGGCAATCCCGAAACGAACCACTCAATCGTGTAATTCACTTTATGCCGATCGAAGATTTCGGTAATCGTCTGTTGCAGCTTCTCGACATTCTGTTCCGTCGAGAAACGAATGTTGAAACGTAATTTCAGTTCGCCAGGAACGACATTTGGCGCACCGGTACCGGCGCTGATGTTCGAGACTTGAAACGTCGTTGGCTGAAAGAACTGATTGCCCTTGTCCCAAATACGGCTGCTCAGCTCTGCCAGGGCGGGCGCTACCGCATGGACGGGGTTATCGGCTAGGTGCGGGTACGCAACGTGGCCTTGAACGCCGTGAACGGTCAGCTTGCCGGATAACGATCCGCGTCGACCGATCTTTACTGTGTCGCCTAGTTTGTCGCTGCTAGTCGGTTCGCCGACCATGCACCAGTCGATTCTTTCTTTTCGTCCTTCCAGTACTTCCATGACGCGACGGGTGCCATCGATGGAGGGACCTTCTTCGTCGCTCGTCAACAAAAAGGCCAAGGTGCCTTTGTGCTTCGGATGCTTGGCGATGAATCGCTCGGTTGCGACGATCATGGCCGCCAGACCGCTTTTCATATCCGCTGCGCCGCGGCCGTACAGGATGCCGTCTTTGATCGTCGGCTCGAACGGATCGGTCTGCCATTCCTCGCGCGGTCCCGTCGGCACTACATCTGTGTGGCCGGCGAAACAGAGCACGGGCGAGCCGCTGCCATGCTTTGCCCACAGATTTTCGACAGGAGCGAAGCGCAGGCGCTCGTTGCTGAAACCCAGCTTTTCCAGACGTGGGCATAGCAGATCCAGGCAACCGTGATCTTCAGGGCTGACGGAAGGGCAGCGAATCAGTTCGGCGGTCAAAGCGATGGGATCGTTCGGACCGGAAGGGACGGGAGTGGACATTGATCTTGGCAGTGCACATGCGAAAGGTGGGGGACTTATAGCGTGCCGACTATTGTCCGGCAAGACCTGCGTTGCCTCGCTGCCCCTTGATTGTCACCGCGCAGAAACATTGCAGGCGCATGAAAGCGCACGGATTTTCCGAAATGTTACGTACACGAGGATGACACAAAACTGTCATTGAGCCTCCGTATAAAGCCTACCAGCCGTAACACAACGGGGAGAGAAGACCGTGAAGAGAACATTGATACAAATGGCGGTGGCGGGTGTGCTAACGGCGATGGCCGTACCGGCTGTCGCGCAAAACGCCTCGCTTGACCAGATTCAGAGAGAGTTGGCCGAGATTCGGGCTAAGAACGAAAGACTGGAAGCGGAAGTCGAGTACCTCAAGGAGAACACCAAGGCTCAACGTAAAGACGCTGCAAAGGAAGTGATGGATGTCGAGGCCTTGAAGACCAGCACCAGCAAGTTCACGTGGAGCGGTGACTTCCGCTACCGCAACGAACAAATTGAATCGCAGCCGAACAGCATTACGCCTGAACACACTCAGGGCCGTGATCGAATTCGTTTGCGCTTGGGCGTGAGTGCAAAGATCAACGACACGATCACCGGTCGTTTCCAGATCGCAACCGCTGGTGGCGCGACGGCCGACCCACGCTCAACCAACCAAACATTGGGCGAAGATTGGAGCCGCAAGAGCATTGGCATCGATCAAGCCTATGTCGATTGGAAAGCGTTGAGCTCGCTCAACATCCTGCTAGGCAAGATGCCGCAACCCTGGACTCGAACCGCGGGCTATCTGTGGGACGGCGATTTGACCGCTGAAGGTGCAGCATTGAAGTTCGCGAAGGGACCGCTATTCGTGAATGCATTCTATGACTGGCTTAACGAGCGTCATGGTACAGGCGTGTCGTCGCCACGCTCGGACACGAAACTTGTCGGCGCGCAAGTCGGATTCAAACCTGTCTTTGGTACGTCAACGTTGACCGTCGCCGCGGGCTACTTCGATCTGACCAACGTCGAGGGCGAGCAAGTTTCCGCCAATGCTGCCGCGCCATGCACGGTCTATAACGGCACGTTCTTCGGTAACTCCACCAACGGTAACTCAACGTACGCGGCCGGAGGATGCACGTATCTGTTGAGTGACTTCAGCATCGTCAACGCGCTGGCTCAATTCGACTTCACAGCCGGCTCGTTCCCAATGTCCCTGTTCGTCGATTTTCAGAAGAATCTGGACGCCAAGACCAACCTGGTTGCGAACGAAACGCTTGATACGGCTTTTGCCGCCGGCGTGACATTCAACCGCGCCAGTGCGCCGATGTCCTGGGAAGTCGGTGTCATTTACCAGAAAGCGGAGGCCGATTCTGTGTTCGGTCAGTTCCACGATTCGGACTTCGGCGGTGGCAGAACCGACACGAGCGGGTTCGTGGTCAGGCTTGGCTTCGTACCGGCTGCCAGCTGGATCCTGAACGCGACCCTGTTCATCAACGAGCAGAACAACGATACGGGTGCAGTCACACCGGCTACGGGCGCGAGCACAATCGATTTGGATTACAAGCGTCTACAGCTGGATTTGAACTACCGGTTCTAAGTATCTCGCATTGAAAGTGGCGGCTGAAATAATTCCGTAACAATCAACCCTAAGAATGTAGGAATCGACGGCAAGGACGCCTTTCGGGCACTGGGTGTGCGTATCCCCGGAAGCCAACCGACCCTAGATGCGCGTCGAATTTGAGGAAAGCGATATGAATAGCAAGTTGATCTCGGCGGCACTGCCGCTGTTGGGTGGACTGGTGCTTCAAGGTGCACCGACCGCCGTGTTGGCTCAGACAGTGAAAATCGATGGTTCGAGCACCGTATTCCCAATTAGCGAGGCGGTGGCTGAAGAGTTCCAGATTGCCAACCGCAAAATCCGAGTCACCGTCGGTATCGGCGGTACTGGCGGCGGCTTCAAGAAGTTTTGTCGTGGCGAGACGGATATCTCTAATGCATCACGCCCTATTTTGAAGGCCGAGATGGATGCCTGCGCCAAAGCGGGCATCAAATATATCGAACTGCCCATCGCGTATGACGCGTTGACGGTTGTCGTGAATCCGAAGGCAACTTGGGTTGATCAGATCACGGTCGCGGAACTGAAAAAGATGTGGGAACCGGCAGCACAGGGTTCCGTGACAAAGTGGAATCAAGTGAATCCCAAATGGCCGAATGCACCGTTGAAGCTGTTCGGTCCGGGTTCGGATTCCGGCACATTCGATTACTTCACCGAAGCCATTAACGGCCGCTCGAAGTCGAGCCGCGGCGATTACAATGCGAGTGAAGACGACAACGTGTTGGTGCAAGGCGTCGAAACCGATCCGAATGCAATCGCATACTTCGGTTATGCCTATTACGCGCCGAATGCAGCGCGCATGAAGGCGCTCAAGGTCGTGAACAGCAAGGGAGCTCCGGTACTACCCGGCGAAGCGGCGGTGCTGGATGGCTCGTACAATCCGCTTGCTCGTCCATTGTTCATCTATGTGAACGCAGCGAGCGCCAGTAAGCCGGAAGTCAAAGCCTTTGTGGAGTTCATGCTGACGAGCGGCGCTGAGTACGTGAAGGAAGTGAAGTACGTGCCACTTGCGCCTGCGGCCTATACGACGGCATTGACCCACTTCCGCGGCGCGAAGCTCGGTACAGTGTTCGCCGGCGTGCCGTCGGTGGGGTTGAAAGTGGAAGATTTGTTGAAGATGGAAGGCAAGCTCTGACGGCTTTCATCGACTGGACGCTCGTCAGCGTCCCTGTTTGATCGACGCGTGGGCCACTCCGATTCCTCGGACTGGCCCACGAGTATTGAGCGGCGAATGACTGATTCGGACAATAAGCATCAATGGCAGCAGTAATCTCAACCGCCGATCCCGCGATGCGACGTTTGCTTACTTATCGGAAGTGGCGCGATCGGGTGATCGAAGTATTCCTGCTGCTGGCGGCACTTGTGGCGGTCTTCACGACGATTTCAATCGTCGTTATCCTGGTTACCGAGTCTCTACCGTTCTTCGCTCATGTGTCGCTCAAGGACTTCCTGACCGATACAACCTGGACGCCGCTGTTCGACCAGCCGCATTACGGCATCATGCCGCTCGTCGCAGGAACGCTCGTCACAACGATGGTCGCGCTTTCGTTGGCAATCCCCTGCGGTACGATTGTCGCGATTTTTCTGAGCGAGTTTGCGACGTACAGAACTCGCGAGATCGTCAAGCCTATTCTTGAGCTGCTCGGCGCGGTGCCTACTGTTGTATACGGGTACTTCGCGCTTGCAATGGTTACGCCATTTCTACAGAAATTCATGCCCAACTTGCCCGGCTTCAATATGCTCGGGCCGGGTCTCGTCATCGGCATCATGATCATCCCGTATATCGCATCGCTTAGTGAAGACGCGATGCGCGCAGTACCAAAGTACATGCGTGAAGGCAGTTACGCGATGGGCGCCACCCGGTTCCAGACTGCATTGCGCGTTGTGGTTCCCGGCGCGTTCTCCGGCATGGCAGCCGCTTATATCTTGGGTATCTCGCGCGCTGTCGGCGAAACGATGGTGGTCGCGGTCGCCGCCGGTTTACAACCGAATCTCACGTGGAATCCGACCGAATCTGCCGCGACGATTACTTCATTTATCGTACAAGTTAGTCTCGGCGATTTGCCTCACGGCAGTATCGGCTACCAATCGATTTTCGCGGCGGGGTTGGTACTAATGCTGATCACGCTGTTTTTTAATATCGGCGGCTTCTTGCTGACGCGCCGCTTCCGCGAGGTTTACTAGCATGGCTGCCGTCGCCAATTTGGTGAGCGCGCAAACGCAACACGTGTTGCGGAGCGCCAAACTCATGGACAAGGTCTTTGTGATCGCTGGGCTGTGTATCTTATTCGCGTCGCTGTTGACGTTGGCGATTCTCTTCTTCGATCTGGTTCGGGATGGCGCACCGCGATTTGGCTGGGATTTTTTGAGCAATTTCCCATCGCGCAAAGCTGAGCGCGCCGGCATTTTGTCGGCGTGGGTTGGGACTTGTCTTGTGATGTTGGTGACTGTTCTCGTCGCCATGCCGATTGGGGTCGCGGCGGCAATCTATTTGGAAGAATACGCGCCCAAGAATTTCTTCACTGCCATTATCGAGATCAACGTGACGAATCTGGCGGGTGTTCCCTCGATCATTTACGGATTGCTGGCACTCGGTTTGTTCGTTTACAAGTTAGGTTTAGGACAGAGCATCGTGTCGGCAGGTCTAACGTTGGCATTGTTGATTTTGCCAATTGTGATTGTTGCTTCACGCGAGGCCATCCGCGCTGTACCGAAAACTATTCGTGAGGCCGCCTACGGCTTAGGTGCTACGCGTTGGGAGGTGACGAAGGATCACGTGCTCCCTTATTCCAGTGGCGGGATTCTCACAGGCTTGATCATCGGTATGTCGCGCGCCATCGGCGAGACGGCGCCCATCATCACGATCGGCGCATTGGCCTTCATTGCATTCTTACCGACGTCGCCTGTGAGCGGAGAGTTCCCGTATGTGAACTTCTCGTGGTTGAGCGATCCGTTCACCGTCATGCCTATTCAAATGTTCAATTGGGTCTCGCGCCCGGACCCGGCATTTCAGGTGAACGCAGCGGCAGCAGGGGCAATCCTGCTTGGTATGACATTGCTGATGAACGGGGTTGCAATTTACGTGCGCTACCAATTCCGGAAGAAGATCAACTGGTAGCGAGTGGTTTGAGCTTTTTTTAGCCTTATCCGATTATTGGTGGAGTGGTGGATTTCATGAGTTCAATCGGTACAGAAGACGCTGCGCAAGTGCGAACCGCTCCGCCGCGCATCTCGATCCCTCTCGACGACACGCGCAAGATGCGCGTGATGCAGGTCAAGGCCGCCGTAGAGAATTTGAGCTTCTATTACGGCACGAATCGCGCACTGAAGGATTTGTCGATCAATATTGCCGATAAGCAGGTCACCGCGCTCATTGGCCCGTCGGGTTGCGGCAAGAGCACGTTCCTGCGCTGCTTCAATCGCATGCACGACTTGCAAGCTGATACGCGCTATGAAGGCAGCATCATGCTGCATCCCGAGAACCTGAACTTGGTGGGGAAGGGGATCGATCCGATCGAAGTACGCATGCGCATTGGCATGGTCTTCCAGAAGCCGAACCCATTCCCAAAAACGATTTTTGAAAACGTGGCGTATGGACTGCGGTTGCGCGGTATCCGGAATCGCGTGGACTTGGCGGAACAAGTGGAGCAAGCACTGCGTCAGGCGGCGTTGTGGGATGAGGCGAAGGATCGATTGCAAGATTCCGCGCTTGCGCTATCGGGCGGTCAAATGCAGCGATTGTGTATCGCACGCGCGCTTGCGACCAAACCCGAGATGCTGTTGTTCGATGAGCCCACCTCTGCGCTCGATCCGATTGCCACCGCGAAGATTGAAGAACTGATCTCGACGCTGCGCAACCAGGTAACGGTGTTGATCGTCACTCACAACATGCAGCAGGCCGCACGCGTCTCCGACTACACCGCCTTTATGTATCTGGGCGAACTCATCGAGTTTGACGAAGCGGCGAAGATCTTCACGAACCCCAGCAAGAAAGCGACCGAAGACTACATCACCGGTCGTTACGGTTAATCGATTTAGAATCTCAATCCATGAGCGGTATCGTGCATTCGGATCCCGTCGAGGGCCATACCGCCAAAGCGCTGGACACTGCGCTTACCGAGGTGCGCCTGCACGCTGTGTCGCTCGGAGGCCTAGTCATCGACCAGGTATCGATGGCAATGCGCTCGTTATTGGAAGGGGATCGCGCGTTGGCGGACGTCGTGATCGAGCGCGAGGATCGCGTGAATCAGCTTGAGCGTTCCGTGGATCACGAAGCCTTCGCCTTTATGGCTCGTTATCAGCCGATGGCCGGCGACCTGCGGCTCATTAAAGCTATCTGGCGAATTGCGGTGGAGCTGGAACGTGCCGGCGATGAGGCCAAAAAGATCGCGCGTTTTGCCGTGCGTGTGTCCGGCGGTGAGCCTTTCGGCCCGGTCGTCGCGGCCTCTCGTTATTTGCGGCATATGGCGTCGTTATCTGCGCTGATGCTTCGCAACGCTGTTCGCGCGCTCGATGAAACGAATACGGTGCTTGCCCAAGACGTTGCTGTCCGCGATAGGGAGCTTGATGAGGAGTTTCAAAGCGGCTTGCGTCAGGTGCTCACACTAGTCATGGAGGGGGAGCCGTATTTGCGAGCGACAATGGACACCGTGCTAGCACTCAAGGGGTTGGAGCGCATCGGCGATCACGCGAAAAACATTGCCGAGCAAGTGCTGTTTTCGGTAAACGGCGAGCTGGCCGGCAAGGCGGTCGCAAGTGTCTAAGCACAGCGTCTGACCTGCGGCGATGACGCAGAACAATTGAGACGCGTCCAAGCTGTGCTGCCATCCGTTGCGTCGATAGACTGGCAAGCAAGAGAGAGCAGACAGTCGATGAGCTGCCGGCTGATCGTTTCAAGAAGTCGGGACTACTTCTTCTTCTCGTCCTTTGCCTTCGCGTTCTCCTCTTCACGCGCCCCGGCGAGAATGCCCATCAACGCGTAGTTGCCTTCGTGGCACGCATACTCGTAGATGTGGCCGTTGCCGGCGTTCAGCGCGAGCTCGCCACTGAAGGGCTTCGCGTAGGACGTTGGATCATCCACGGTGAAGCGATACAGGATTTTGTCGGGCCCGATTCGGGTGAACCATTCGGTTACTTTGCGATTCTCGGAAGCGTTTTGGTACGTGTGATTCTCGTTGAAGTTCGTGGTCTCGACGACCAGCGTATCGCCTTCGTAGCGACCGATCGAATCGCCCATCCATTTGCGGACGCCGTTCGGCACATGCGAGCCGTCTATGCGGATCACACGTGTGTCGTGAACCATCTCGACCAAAATCGAAACTGAGTCTTTCGTTTGCACAATTTGGTAGTTGTTGTTGTAGAGCAAGGGCAGCATGGGTGGGCCCGCGCTCGAGCCGAAAGACATGATGCAGCGCTCGCCAAGAGGGCGTTGTTCCGGACCGTCGAACGGTCCGCTACCACGAAGTTTTTCGCGTCGTGCGGCAAGTCGAGCTTGCGCCGCCGGCAGTGCGGCGGGAATTCTGCCGTCGGCGGGTTCGACGATAATCGACGTGCGCTTCTCACCATTGATGTCGACGAGCTTGGTGCCGGGATCGGTCCAGAAGTTGTTGTACGCGCAGCTTGCAGATCCGCCGAAGCCACGAAGTTCGCAACCGCTGTTCAACACCTTCTCTGTCGACGCATTGATGTCTGTGGGTTTGTCCGCCGCGGCATTGGCTTCAGCGATGCCTTCTTCAAGCTGCTTCGCTTCGGCAGTGGTGTGCACACGACGATCGCCATATTGGGCGGATCGTTGTAGCGGCGTGATCGTGGCGTTCGTCCACACACCTTGCAGGTCCGGCTGTCCATACTCGGTGCGCGGCGCTTTATATTTTTGCTGAGCGACTGCTGCCGTCGTTGCCAGTGAGGCGGCAACGGCGAATAGCAAAGTGATCGCACGTGGTGCAACGGAAATTTGGATGTTCATCCGAAAGCCCCTGTCTCATTCCAACCGATTCGCCTTAGCTTACCAACGCGGCGGATGAACTTTCATCAAGATTGATGGGGTTCGCGATGCCCTGGCTAAATTCGGGGAAACATCGCAATTGCACGCGGAAATAAGCGTCGGGCGGAGGGAAGACAACGCAATGTCACCGTCATGTAAGAACGGCAGCCCGGCGCAGCAAATCGATACAAGCCCGACGATCTATTGCCGATGTGAACTGGCCCGTCGCGTCAGCCGCCTGACGAACTCTATGCCCATGAGCATCGCCAATAGGAGCTCACTAGTGGCACCGCCGCCACCGCCGCTGCTGGCGGCTGTACTCGTTGCGGGTGGTGCGCTGACTGTGATCGTCACCGCGGCAGCGGCCGAGTCGACTGTCCCGTCATTCACTCGATAGGTGAATGTGTCGGTGCCGTCAAAGCCGCTGTTCGGTAGATAGACCAAGCTGGGTACGGTGCCTGACAGCGTGCCGGAAGACGGACTCGTCAACACTGTATAGGTCAGTAAGTCCGTGTCAGCATCTGCGCCTAGTAGCAGGATGCTGACAGCTTGGCCTGTTTGCGTCGTGCTTAGTTGTGGATTAGCAACCGGAGGATCGTTGACCGGGGTGACCGTGATGGCAACGGTCGCCGGAGTAGAAGCCAATGCACCGTCGCTTACCCCGAACTGGAAACTGTCGGGTCCGGAATAATTTGCGAATGGTGTGTACGTGACGGTCCGCGGCGTCGTGGTGGAGATGCCTGTAATCGTGCCGGAGATTGGAGCTCTAGTAATTGCAAAGCTCAGCGGGTCGCTCTCTGCGTCCGTGCCGGTCAAAGTAATTAGAATGGTCGATTCTTCGGCAACGCTGACAGTTTGCGAGTTAGCAATAGGCCGAGTATTCACAACTTGATCGTCGGGACAACGATTGACTCGCCAGCCGATATCTTGCAGCGCGCACGCAGTAATGTCGACAGCGCCAATGGTGACAGGGCGGAGGTTAGGCTCCATGAGCGCGTCTGGGGTCAGCGTGATGTCCCAGTGAGAAATAGAAGAACCGCCGGATATGATCGTTGGCGCGTACATGCGGAGACGCCCATTGAGGGTTCTGCTAGCGATCGAGAATCGTCCGGCTTGTGCGTTCGCACTCGTGCCTAGCCATCCGAGGTTGCCGTTGTTCGTCGCCGATTGAGCGCGCTCGGCTGCGCTCATTGCCGGCCAATTCTTCCCCTGTGTTTCGTCGTAAAGTTGGTGATCGTAGGCCGCAAAGCGCCCACTTGGAAAATAGCTGTCGCCGGTGGTCTCGTCCACGGCTGACGCGAAACCGAGGCCATGCCCAATTTCGTGTAGCACGACATTCAACAAGTCGGATCGCATGCCACGGTTGTGGTCGAATCCGTAATAAAAACCTCTTCCGCCCAAGCACGTCGGTGAGGAATCGACGGCGCTGTTTAATTCAGCGCTGATATCCGCACTAGTAGGATTGGACGAACGATTTGAGCCCGCCAACGAATCGGCCAGCGCGCTCGGATAGGCAACGTTCGATAAGGGCGCGCCGGGGAAGTTGCTGAAGTACAACGCAGCGCCAGCCTGACCGAGCGTCCCTGAGTTACTGGTGCAAGTAAGGTCGGAAAATTCGACGTCGACCTCAATTGTAACGTTGCTCTGCAGAATCGCTCCCCAAATGCGACCCGCTTCGCGCATCAGATTCATGCGTGCCGCGCCCAGTGTTGTAGCGGTGTTGCCGCCGCTTGGCGTGAAGGGTGCAGGGTCGTTAAATCCTTCGCCGGGATCATCCACCGAACGAAAATTGAACGTTGCCGCTTGAGCGTCCGTCGTCAAGATCATGGCCGCCAATGCAGACGCAATGCGCTTCATTGTCCGTCCCTTGCCGGTGCCGTCGATTGGCACTGATGATCTATCTTGATGCCGTCGTTCTTGTCGAGGCAGCCGACCAGTGGCTTGTTCGTCGACCGATGCATAATAATTTCCACTGTGCCGTCGGTATGAACGATTTCGCGCGCGACCTGTGGCGCTTGTGCCTTGCTGGAGTTTTGCTTTTGTTCGGCCGCGGCTGCAGTCAGTTCCGCAGCAGTGGGTTCGCGAATTTCGCCCGTCGCGGGATCGATGTAAACCTTTACGGCTGATTTGGGAGCCGACGATGGCGCTTGCTCCGCGGCGGATGGTGCCGACGCGGGCGGTGACGATACGTTCGGCGAGGTCGAAATTTCCGGTGCGGGTTGCTGCGAGCACGCGGAAAAAGCAAGCAGAGCTATAGTTGCCAACAGCAATCGATGATTCAATGCGAGGAATCGAAACACGCGTCACTCCTGCTTCATCGTTGACTTACAGGTATTAGTAACCTGCATCTTGTCCCAAGTTGCAGAGCGATTACACCTGTCGCCGGTGGGCTACGAATAGTGTGGAAAACCGCGACCGCCTAGATCGTAGTTTGCGCCTGCGCTACGAAAGAGTCCGGAACTGCATCAAATTGACGCAGTGCAGCGTGATTGCAATCCTAGCTTCGAGTGGCTCGGTTGCGTCGGGCGAACATTGGTAGGCAAAGAACTCAGTTCGACGGTTCCATATCTCGCGCTCTTGCGATTGTCTTGCCTCAATCCGTGCCTCGCAACAACTCATTGATGCTGACTTTGGCGCGGGTCTGCGCGGTGACCTGCTTGATAATGACCGCGCAATAGAGGCTATGGCTGCCATCTGCCGAGGGCAGGTTGCCGGACACCACCACCGATCCGGCCGGTACGCGGCCGAAGTGAATCTGGCCTGTCGTGCGATCGTAGATTTTGGTGCTCTGGCCGATGTAAACGCCCATGCTGATCACGGAATTCTCTTCGACGATCACGCCTTCGACGACTTCGGAGCGAGCGCCGATGAAGCAATTGTCTTCGATGATGGTGGGGTTCGCCTGCAGCGGTTCCAGGACCCCGCCGAGGCCCACGCCGCCGGAGAGGTGAACGTTCTTGCCGACTTGTGCGCAAGAACCCACGGTCGCCCACGTATCGACCATTGTTCCTTCACCGACATGCGCGCCGATGTTCACGTACGAGGGCATCAGGATCGCGTTGGGGGAGATATAGGCGCCGCGACGAACCATCGCGGACGGCACCACACGGACACCTTCAGCGCGGAAGCGAGCCTCGTCGTAGTTGGCGTACTTGCTCGGGACTTTGTCGAAAAAATTCGTGTAGCCGCCGGCGGACATCACTTGATTATCGTTCAGGCGAAACGACAGCAGCACCGCTTGCTTGAGCCATTGATTGACCTGCCATGTTCCGTCCACTTTGTCGGCGACGCGCGCTTTGCCGGAATCGAGCAGCAAGATCGCTTCCTCGACGGCATTTTTGACATCGCTCGGCGCATTCTTGGGCGTGAATTCGGCGCGGCGTTCGAATGCGGCGGTGATCAGCGAGGCGAGGGCGGCATGAGACATGGCGAATACTTTGTCGATGAGAGTGGAAGTATGAGTATAGCGTTAGCGTTGTTCCGCATACGCTCGAATACGCTCCGCGGCTGCAATGCATTCGGCTACGTTCGGAACGAGCGAAAGTCGAACGCGACCTTGGCCCGGGTTCCCTGCGGCTGTGTCGCGAGCAAAGTATCGGCCTGGCACGACGGTCACATGCTGTTGCGCAAAGAGTTCACGCGTGAATCGCTCGTCGTCGCCGACATGGGGCCACAGGTAGAAGCCGGCATCCGGCGCCGAAACATCCATGACAGGTTGCAGAATCGGTAGCACTGCGCGAAATTTCTCCTGATACAGCCTACGGTTCTCGCGCACGTGCGCCTCGTCGTTCCACGCGGGGATGCTCGCCAGTTGGGTGTGCGTGGGCATCGCGCAGCCGTGATAAGTCCGGTACAGAAGATAAGGCTTGATCAGTTGTGGATCACCGGCGACAAATCCGGATCGAAGTCCCGGCACGCTGGATCGCTTGGAAAGACTGTGAAAGACAATACAGCGGCTGAAATCCTTGCGGTTGGCTGCGGCCTGCAGCAATCCAGGCGGAGGGGCGGCCTCATCGAGATAGATTTCCGAATAGCATTCATCGGACGCAACGACGAAGTCATACCGGTCGGCTAGCTCCAACGCCCGCTTTAAATAATCGAGGCTTGCTACAGCGCCGGTGGGATTGCCGGGCGAGCATAAGAAAAGAAGTTGGCAGCGCTCCCACGTCGCGGCGGGAATCGCTTCGAGATCGGGAAGAAAGCCGTTGCTCGCGTCCGCGTTCATGTAAATGGGTTCCGCACCCGCCAGCAATGCCGCGCCTTCGTAAATGAGGTACAGCGGATTTGGAACCAAGATGGTGGGTGTGCCTCGCGACTTGTCAACGATGGCTTGCACGATGGAGAAGAGCGCCTCGCGAGTACCGTTGACGGGCAGCACCATCGAGTTTGGGTCTAGAGCGTCCGCCGCCAACTTGAATCGCTGCGTCAGCCAGCGGGCGACAGCGCTGCGAAATTCAGGCAAGCCCAACGTGGCCGGATAATTGCCGACGGTGTGCAAGCTGTCCGTCAGCGCTTGCAGGACGAAGGCTGGCGGTTCATGCCGCGGCTCGCCGATCGACATCGGAATGGCGCGCAGCTCGGGGGGCTTGACGCCGTCGAGCAACGCTCGCAATCGCTCGAAAGGATAGGCTTGAAGTTGTTGAAGATGCGGGTTCATGCGCTTACGCGAGCTACTAGGTACTAGGCTCTAAGTGCTAGCCAGATTGTTTCGGAATTTAACTTCGGACGGATGTCTGCTGCGCGAGAGCGCTTCTGGCTAACCACTAACGACTAGCGGCTAACCACTAGCGCCAGCGAAATCATTTTTGATCCAGCGCGGCCACTAAACTTTGTTGGAGTTGTTCGCGCGCGGCCTCGAGCAGGGGTCTTCCGCCTTCGCCGCTAATATAAAAGACATCCTCGGCTCGTTCGCCCACCGTCATGATCTTGGCGTTATGGATGGCGATTTTCTCGTTCATCAACACCTTGCCCACGGCGCACAAGAGGCCCGGTCGATCGCCGGCGATCAACTCCAGAATCACGCGATGATTGACGGGGTCTTCGCTGAAGTTGACTTGCGTGGGCGTTGTGAACATCCGCACCTGGCGCGGCGCGCGACGTGTCACTTTTAAGGCCTCATCGTCCGGGCGCGTCAACGCGCGACGCAGCTTCTCGGTGAGATCGTTGATGCGTGCTACGTCGGTAAATTCGCGGCCGTCGTCCTCGAGCACATGATACGTGTCGATGCTGTAGCCGTCGGCCGTAGGATGGATACGCGCGTCGACAATGGTAAGGCCTGTCT
>Ga0193752_1000449_pt1 | contig 39682 bp, 28 predicted proteins | sample H1c1metaG_FD_144924 | JGI IMG/M metagenome (GOLD analysis project Ga0193752, IMG submission 144924) | Soil microbial communities from a riparian zone of the East river system, Colorado, United States - H1c1 | ecosystem: Environmental > Terrestrial > Soil > Riparian zone | place: USA: East River... | reverse complement strand
ATGACGATTCAACGACATCCGCGCCGTGCGCGAGAGCATCGAGGTCTCGAACTCGGCGAGTTCAGCGTCCAGCTCGACCATCGTGTTGTGGCGCTCGTTGGGACTCTTCGCCATCGCGCGTTGAATCGTCATCTCGAGCGCAGGCGGGATCGCACCGTTCAGAGTGGACGGCCGCTGCGGCTCTTGCGACATGACTTGCGCGAGCGTCGCCATCATGTCCGGCCCTTCGAACGGCGGCTTGCCGGTCACGGCCTCGTACAAGATCGCGCCCACGGCGTAGATGTCCGCGCGATGATCGACGCGCGCACCCCGCGCTTGCTCGGGCGGCATGTACGCGGGCGTGCCCATCACGATCCCCGTCTTCGTGAGCGAAGCAGCACTGTCACCCACGCGCGAGATCCCGAAGTCGAGCACCTTCACGGTGTAGCGACCGTGTTGCCCGGTCAAGAACACGTTCTCGGGTTTGATGTCTCGGTGCACGATGTCGCGCTCGTGAGCCGCCCCGAGTGCAGCGCACAGCTGCCGCGCGATGTTCACGGCTTCTGGCACCGACAACGTGCGCACACGCTCGAAGTAGTCCGCGAGCGAAATGCCCTCGAGCAGCTCCGCGACGAGGTACGGCCGCCCATCCGGCGCGCGATTCACGTCCACGACCGAGACTACGTTCACGTGGCTGAGCACGCTGGTCGCTTGCGCTTCACGCAAAAACCGGCTGACGACGTCACCCTGCCGCGCCAGGTCCGCGTGCAGCACTTTGATCGCAAAGCGTTTGTTCGACAGCCGCTGGTGTCGCGCTTCGTACACGCGACCCATGCCGCCTTCGCCGATCACGCGCAGCACTTCGTAGGAATCGCCGAGCACGCTCCCGAGGAGCGGATCTTCGTCTTCCGGCGCAGACTCGAGCATGGTCGCGTCGCGCGGGCAGACGCGAAAGTCGTTCGGATAACGCTGCGAGCACGCGGGGCAACGCTTGAAACCAGACGCGAAGTTAGCTGCTTCGCGCTCCCCCGACGGGGTCGATTCACGCACGACTCCCAAACCAGACTCCGGCGACGAAACGCTCGCTGCACCTGGCGCTGCACCCGCGTCGCGTCGACTCATTCGGGGCACATCGCGCTGCATACTCATTCACGCATACTAACGTTGGTTGACCCAAACGCGTAGTACGACTGTGAAGCGTCATGTACAATCTCGTAGTCGACACGCGCACCGGGAACCTGACAGAAGTTCCCAAGCAGGCGGTGCCGAATCGGCACTGAGTCGAAAGTTCCGGCAGCAGGCGAACGCGAGCGAGTCACCATGATTCTGACCCGTTTTGCGAACACCTAACATCCGGCACTTTTCGCGGTCAGGCCTCGCTCTCGCGCATTTGCGTTTCCAATCGAAGCGCCTCGAGCTCCGGCACTGAATCCCGCTCGACGACGCGCGTTTCGACTCCGTTCGCGTTCAACAGGCGCGCGGTTCGACTCGCGTACAATCCGTAGAGATGAATCGGAACGATCTGCGGAAGGCTTTCGAGCGTGCTTCGCGCGTGTTCGAGCGTGTAGCCGAGCCGCTGACTCAGCATCCCGACGACCTGCAACGACTCGGCGTACGGGCGTAAGCGCTCGAGCAATAGCTGATACTTCGCCGGCCGAAGGTCGCCGCGCTCGATCGCTTCGAGGCTGCCCGCAGTCGCGAGCACGACCAGCCGATCAGCTGCTTTCAGCACGAGAGTGGCTTCATCGGGCCCGGGAACGCGTGCGCGCGAGCCGGGCCGCTGGTGCAGCACGGGCACGACCGCGTAGCCCTCGGCGATTTCCCAGAGCGGACGATTCACGAGGGTGTCGCCCGCACTGACGTCGTACTCCACCACGAGAACCGGGCCTTGCGGCGTCTGAAACAGATTGATCACGTTCTCCCCGAGCGCGGCCGCCGCGTACGCCGTCGCGGCGAGCGACGACACGCACAGCACGCGCGCTTCGGGCAACAGGAACGCCACGTTCTCGCGGAACCGCGGGTCGAACGTCCGCACCGCGATGCGACAGGCAGGGTTCAAAGTCGATGCCAGCAGCGCGATCTCGACGTTGTGCTGATCGTCGGAAGTCGCGGCGACGAGGCCTCGCGCGGTGAGCAAGTGCGCTTCGAGCAAGCTGCGTTCGTCCGCGGGATTGCCGCCGACGATCGCCAAGTGCGGCAGCACGTGAGGCTCGATCGCGCTCGCTTCGATCGCGACGACCTTCCGTTTCAGCTGCTCGAGTAGCGAGGCGATGCGAATGCCGGTTTGCCCGAGCCCCGCCACGATCACGTGATCGCGCGTCGGGGGATTCGGCCGTTGCGCCCGCAAGTCGAAGCGCGCGCGCAGCAACAGGTCGGTGAGCAGCGCGTAGATCACGGCGGTCAACACGGTGCCGCTCATCACCAGCAGGAGCTCGAGCCAGTGGACGCTCGCCGGCAGCGTCTCGTAGTGCTCGAACACGTCCGCGAGGTGACCGCCGAACAAGAGCTGCAGCGCCACGCGCACTGCCTCGGACAGCGACAGATCGAGCTCGTCCAAGCTGAACATGCTCGTCGCGAACACCATCAAGGTCGCGAGCCCAGCCAAGCCGATCAGTGCGACGCGCGCTGGACGCTCGAGGCGCTTGTCGGGCTTCGGTAAAAATCGCCGGCCGAAGCGGACGGCGGCGGCGCGTGCTCCGCGGCCCGGGGGCAAACTTCTCGCCGTGAAGCCTCCAACGGTTCCACCGGTGCCGAGCATCAGCAACCGGTCGCCCGGAGCAACCGTCCGCTCCGGCTCCCACCCGTAAAACGTCTCCGGGCGGCCGACCTTCGTCGCTTCGGCTGGCGTGTGACCGAGGATCTGTCGCCCCGCCGGATGGATGTCATCGACCGGGTGCCCCACGAACGGGTCGGACTCGAGCACCTCGTGCTCCAAGACTTGGAACAACCGCCCATCCACGTAGAAATGGGCGAGCACTTCGCTGTCGAGCGCTGCCAGCGCGAACGTCGCGGCCGACAAGCGGTTCGGCTCGTAGACGACGAGGTTGCCGAGCTGCTTCGCGAGCAAACTGTGCCAGCCGTGCTCTTGCGCGCGAATCACCAAGCGAATCTCGGAGTTCGCCCGACGCGCCGCGAGAGCGCCCTCCACGTTTGCAGTCGGATCGCTCGAGAGCAACACGATCGAGCGACAATCTCCAACTCCCGCGCGCAGCAAGGTAGAGAGTTCGCGAAAGTCGCCTTGCGTCATCGCGCCGGGCTCGAGGTCGAGGCCCATCTCAGTCTCGGACTTCAAGTCGATCGCGCGGACCGGAACGTTGTAGCCACGCAGCGCTTGGACGCACTGGCGGCCGACGCGGCCCAAACCACAAACCAACACCGCCTGGCCGGTGGGAGCGCGGGCGGACGACGGGTCTGGCACGGTCGCGCAATCTACGCGTTCGACCGTCCGGGGGGTAGCTGACTGACCTCGCTTAGCCCCCAAAGTCGTCGGTAAGTGCCTGAAAACACCCAGACGTTGCACAAAAGCCACCGGCTCTTCACGGGGCTCGGGCAGGCGCGACGCCGTTCGTAGACGGCGCTGACTTTCAGGCTCACCGCGAAGGTAGCTAAACGCGCCGCTGCGCTCCAGAAGTCGTACGGCGGCGTGATGTTTTCGAACCACCGGCTGTGATCCGCCGCCATCGGCAGCGGAGCCTGCAGCCATTGGCTGCATCGCCAACTGCGACACGCGGCCTACGCTGCTCGCAAACATGCGTGCACACTTCTCACGCGGCGCAGTGAGTTCGCGTGGGTCACGCGAACTGGTACGTCTGAGCAAAACTCGCCCGTGTGCGCGATCATCGACGGTTTGGGGATTGTGATGACTCGGGATTTTGCGCATACCGGGCAGTGGGACGATGAAGATTTTCGGGGATCGCCGGGCCACCTCGTTGGCCTGTCTGCTGGGTTGTGCCGCTCTCAGCTGCAATGCCGACCGTCGTGTCGTGGATATGGGCGCGCAGACGCCGCGTGACCCCGCTCGATCGGCGAGCCCGCCGCCCTCAGCCGCGGACGAAGACCCCGCGCTGAGCGGCTTCGGTTCGAGCCCGAACAACGCTGCAACGTTCGCCCCAGCGCGCTCGCGCCGTCCCGTCCCGGTCGTGCCCGTTCACCCCACCCCGACGAGCCCGGAACCTGCGCCCGAAACGCCGAAGGTGATTCCGCCCGTCGCTGTGCCGAGTGTCTCGCCTCCGATCCTGCTCGGCACGCTCGCCGGGCCGGACATGCCGCGCACGCAGCCCGACCTGAAGATGTACGGCACCGACCTCGGCTTGTCGTTCAAGCACGACGGCAAGCTGGTCATGCTCTTCGGCGACACCTGGCCCTCGTCGGAACACATCTGTGAAGGCCAGCAGATCGTGAACGACGACACCGTCGCGTATCTGCCGCTCGAGTACCGCGGTGGGATACCGGAGCTCCGCTACCTCACGCGCACGGATTCCCCGAACGAGCTGCGGTACATCAAGGTGTTTCGCGGCACAGAGTCGTTGCAACTCGGATACGGGCAAGCGCCGGTCGCGGGCTTCAGTGACGGCAAGCGATCGTACGGCTTGTTCGAGCGTATGGAGCCGCACGCGTGCGACGGCAGCTACGCGACGGGGTCGCAAGCCTGCCCGGTCGACGACCACTTCGAGTGTTCTGCAACGCTCGGCCTCTGCGATCCGCCGATCATCCCGTTCCCCTCGCCGTGTGAAGTCGGCAACGACGACAGTTGCTTGCCGACGCAAACGTGTAAGCCCGCGTCGCTGTGCGTCGATCCGCTGAGCTCGCAGTTTACGGACGGGCACTTCTTGGGCCAAGAACGCTCGGTCGCACACACGCTCGAGTTCGCCGTCGCGCGCGAAGACGCACCGGAGCAATACGACTCACTGCTGGCGTTTCCGACGAGCAAGTTTCAAATCCCATCGGTGCGCACGGTCGCGAAGTTCAGCGGTGCGATCGCCGGCAACGACTACGCGCCCGGTCACGATCGCGTACTCGTGTGGGGCCGGCCGGGCCTGACTGCCGAGCACGAACGCGAAGGTTACCTGTACTTGATGACGCTTCGTTTGCCGCTCGAAACGGGCGCCGACGGTCGTTTGAAGTTCGAGCCGGAGTACTTCGCCGGGGCCGATCCGAAGACGGGCGAGCCGGTTTGGTCGTCGCGTCAATCGGAAGCGACCGGCATCGCGCTCGACGGGCAGGTGAGCGGCGATCCGCACGAGCCAGTGCAGGTGCTGATGAACATGACGATCAGCTGGCTGCCTGCACCGATCAACAAGTGGGTCATGTTGTACGGCGGAGATCTCGCCGATTGGTTGCTACTGGACGGCCAAGTCTCGCGCGGCGAACGCGCGCCCGGTGCGATTTGGATGCGTTTTGCCGATCACCCGTGGGGCCCGTTCAGCCCACCCCAACCACACATCATCCCGGGCAATCCATCGCGGATCAACGATCCGGTCGGGCCCGGCGGCTATCTCTACGACGCGACGTGTAAGGACAACGGTTCGACTCGCTGCGCGAAGACCGATCCACATCGTCCGCTCGATGGCATCGTCGGCTGTCCGTTCACGAGCGATGATCCAGGTCGCTTGTACGGGCCGAACGTGATCGACGAGTACACGAAGCCGAACGACAGCGGCGGGCTCGACATCATTTGGAACGTGTCGACCTGGAATCCATATGCGGTGAAGCTGTTTCGCACGAGCATTCAGCCGGTCGGTTCAGGCATGCCGCCGCAAGACGAGCTCGCGGATCCGAACGCGCTTCGGCGGCTCGGTGATTGGCGACGTCTACCGGAGCTCGGCGACGTCCATCACTACACGCAACAGACGAGTTACGACCGCGGGACGACCGACACTTCGTATCCGTTGTCGAACAACGGCAACCGCGACTTCAACAACTTCGTCTGCAAGAGCGACAACGCCGAAGTGAGCGCGACGCAGCAGACGCCGTTCAAGTACGACTTGCCGGAGTGCCCGGAGAGCTATGTTCGCGGCGTGGTCATGTCGCGTTTCGAAGGCTCCGGCCATCTGGTCCGGATGTGGCTGGGCATGCAGTCGCTCTTGCTTGGACCGGCGGATAAGGAGGTGCTTCGCATCTACGTCGACGACGACCCGCGGCCGCGCGTCGATGTGCCGCTCGCGGAGGCGTTCGATGGGCGCGCTGGCGAGATCTTTGCGCCTCCGTTCGGCGCAGGATCTCCCTCGCGGCTCGCGTGGTACTACCCGGTGAGCTTTCGAAAGAAGCTGATCGTAGCGATCGATCGGCTCGGCGACTACGACGCGATTTATTATCATTGCGACGTCGTCTCGGACGCTCCATCCGCCGACGCACTGTCGAGTGGCCGCTTGCCCGAACGCGAGCTCGCGCAGCAACAACTGGCTTCGGTGTTCCGCCCCGCGGGAACGCTCGAGCTGCTGCACGAGCCGGTCGCGGTCGCGCTCAGCTCGGGCAGTCTTCGCGAGCTACACCTCGAGGGGCCCGCGACGATCCACGAGCTGAAAGTGCGGTTGAAAGACAGCTTGGCTGCGACGCTCATGCAAGTGCGCGTGCGTCTGACGTGGGATGGAGCGAGCACACCTGCCATCGACACGAGCCTCGCCGATTTGCTCGGGGGCAGCGTGCCGCCCGAGAACTCGAGCCTCGCGCTCACGAGCTTGGTCGAAACGGACGACCGCATCCTCGCGCTCAAGCTGCCGATGCCGTTTCGCGCGGGTGCAAAGCTCAGCTTCGAAAACGTCGGCGAAGCTGCCGTCGCGTTCGAGCTGCGCGTCTCAGGTGAGCGCGCCGTGCCGGATGCGAAGTTCGGTTACTTGCACGTCTCGCGCACGGAGACCGACGGTCCGACTCAAGACGCCGAGCGCGTCGCTGTGAGCGCGACCGGGCGCGGGCGACTCGTCGGCCTCTGCAACGAGATTCAAGGCCACGCAGATCCAGCCGCGGGCATTCAATACGACCAGTTGAACTTGCTCGAAGGCGACCTGCGCGGCGTGATCGACGGCAAGCTCGCGCTGAACGGGACCGGCAGCGAGGAAACCGCGGACGACGTCTTCTATTTTCTCGACGCGCCGTACGCGAACGCGTTCGCGCAGACGTGGGGCATCCAAAACGAGCGAAACCGCCCGCCTGGCCGCGCGAGCTTTTGCAGCTGGCACGTGCTCGGTCGCGAGCTCGACTTCGAGAAGTCGCTCGAGCTCACCTACGAGCTCGGAGGTGCGGGGAACCCGTCGATCGTCGAGCGGCACAAGTCGGTCGCGTACCTGTACTTGGACGAACCGGGTAGCTGACTAGAACGGTGTCGCCCGAAGCGCGATCCATCGCGCGGTCTGCCTCGCGCGATATCTCCGGAACATGCGACGCTGTTTAACGCTGCTTCACGCCGTACGGGCCCGAGCGCACGAGCACGAGCTTGCCGCTCTCGAACGTGAGGTACTGCAGGAACCGGTTCGGCCCGAAGTCGTAGGTCCACTCGTCGACGATGACGTCGACCCAATCGTCGATCACCGTGGAGCAAACCCCACGGCCGTTCGGGCAAGGCCGCTGCACCGCGCGCTGAACGCGCCGAGACTCGGTGCGTTGCTGGATGTCGTCCGGGGGACCGCACAGGGTCTTGACCTCGTATTGGCTGTCACCCGGCTGGACCAGCTTGTTCTCGCAGCGCATCCCGTTGGCCGAGGCACCCGCCGCGTTCAGCAGCAGGCCCGCGATCAGGTCACCCGCGAGGAAGAGCAGGACCCACCGCCCACTCCGTCTTGGACATCTCTTCATAGCTGCTCCCTTCCCCCTCGCAGCAAACGTAGTTTGCCCGGGCGCGACGTTCCACTCGCGAACCTTATTCATGCGGTGTTTGGCACGTCGCTCGATCGGTGGTATTGCGGCGTACCGTGAAGCGACCCGTTTGGTTGTTTAGCTTGGATACCGAGCAGTTCTCGGCAGTTCCCATGACCACGGGGAGGCTCAAGGCCTACTTCAACCGCTATGGCAGCACTGTCGAGGCGACTGAGGTCACGCTCGTGCACTTCACCGCGAGCGAACAGATTCGGCCATGGCTCGAGGCCGAATGGGATGGCTCCGCCGGCTCGCTTGCCGGGGCCGCAGTCGATAGCGGCCTCGCGCCGGTCGCCGGCTTCAGTATCTACACCTGGAACGCCGCGGATTTTCTGGAAGCGATTCGGTTCATCCGCGCGCGCTGTCCCGGCATCACAATCGTCGTGGGCGGCCCACACGTGCAGCGGGCATGCGACTTCCTGTTCGATGACGGCATCGACGCAGTCGTGCTCGGTGAGGGCGAGGCCACCTTTCAAGAGTTGCTGGATTCGCCGTCACGCTCGAGCTGGGGAGACATTTTAGGCCTCGCGTTCCTCGAGAACGGCGAGGTTCGCGAGACACCGAAGCGGGAGCGAACGGTCGAGCTCGATGCGCTACCGAGCGCGCTCGACGTGATCGAGCTGCGCGACGCCGCCGGCCAGCCACGCTACCCGCGCGTCGCGTACGAGACGACCCGCGGGTGCCCGTTCAAATGTGCGTTCTGCGAGTGGGGTACCGGCGCGATCGGCACGAAGATGTACCAGCACAGCCTCGCGCGCATCGCGTCCGACTTCGAGCGCCTGATCGACGGCGGCGTGCAAGACATCTGGCTCTGCGACTCCAACTTCGGCGCGCTGCCTGAAGACTTGGAGAAAGCGAAAATCATCGTCGCCCTGCGCGAGAAGACCGGGCGGCCTTCGACCTTCGCGACATCGTGGTCGAAGACGCACAACGACCGCGTGCAAGAGATCGTGCTGCTCCTACAAAAGCACGAGCTTTTGCAGCACTACAACCTCGCGCTGCAGACGCTCACGCCGCTCGCGCTCAAGCTGAGCAATCGCAAGAACATGCGAAGCAATCGCTACGAGCCGATCGCAAAGGCGATGGCCGAGCGAGGCGTTCAAATTGCGACCGAGCTGATCTGGGGTTTGCCCGGCGACAACCTCGCCGAGTTCGAATCGGGTCTCGATCGCCTGATCCGCGTTTTCACGAACATCAACATCTTCGGCTACACGCTGCTCCCGGGCACTGAGTTCTTCGCAAAACGCGACGAGTACAAGATCCAGACGATCCCGGTCGCCGGCTACGGCAAAGCCAAAGGCGAATACGTCGTGGGCTGTCACACGTTCGGTCAGGACGAAGGCATCGAAGGCTACTTTCTGATCACCGGGCACATCATGCTGATCCGCGGCTACATCATGCCGCTCACGGCGCGTTATCTCGCCCTGCGCGAGAGCGTTCCGGTCGGCGCAATGTTTCGGTCGGTGCTCCGCGCCATCGCGACAGAGTTCCAGCCAGACTTGCCCGAGCTCGATCTCAGCGACCGCATGCTCGTCTACGAGCAGCGCGACCAGCTCTACATCAAGGCGCTTCACGCGCGCCCGCGCTTGTACGAAGTCATTTCACGCGAGGTGGCCGGCTGGCTCGAGCAGCACGGCGCGAGCGCGGAAGTCATCGAACAGACGCGCGCAGTCCTCGAGCTCGATCAGGCGTTTTGCCCGCGACCCGGCGTTGCACACACGTTCGAGCCACGTTTCGGATTCGACGCGCAACAGGTTGCGTACCATCTGAACCGCATGGAGCTGCCCGAGCTCGAAGCGTTTCAACCTCGCACACTCACACTGTCCGTGCGTCATCCAGGCGGAGTCGGCGAGGTTTTGAAGGATCCCGACGGCGGTAGCTGGTTTCGTGGTCAAGTCCAAAATGCGCCCGTCGCGCGCATCGGTGCGGGCGAGCACAGCGCGGGCCATGCGCCCTGACGACCGGGCCTGCTACTATCATTAGTCCGATGGCGCGACCGAAGCAGACAACCAAGCGGAAGCGGACCGCACGAATTGCCCCGCGAGACGAACGCGACTCGCAGTCCGAGCGGTCGCGGTCCGATGGTGACGACGGCGACAGCTTCGAGGCTCAGGTCGTCGATAATGACGACAGCGTGCGCGCCGAGCCGACGGACGACGTCGAGCTCGACTTGGATGCAGTTCCGGCCGAAGTCGTCGACGACGAGGAGATCAGTCGCGCGCCCAATCGCCGCGGCGCAGCGATCACGCACGGCTCTGCACCACTCGCGCGGTACGATCCGCTGCAGGCCTACATGCGCGACGTGCAGCGGTACAAGCTGCTGACGCCGGAAGAAGAGAAAGAGGCCGCGACGAAGTACTTCACGACCGGCGACGTCGATGCGGCGGCGAAGCTCGTGACGGCAAACCTGCGGTTGGTCGTGAAGATCGCGTACGACTACCGCCGCGCGCACAAGAACATCAGCGACTTGATTCAAGAGGGCAGCATCGGGTTGATGCAAGCCGTCAAGAAGTACGACCCGTACAAAGGCGTGAAGCTCTCGACGTACGCAGCCTGGTGGATCCGCGCGTACATCCTGCGGTTCATCTTGAACAACGCTCGGCTCGTGAAAGTCGGCACGACACAAGCGCAGCGCAAGCTGTTCTTCAACTTGCGCAAAGAGAAGTCTCGCCTCTCCGCGATGGGCATCGAAGCGACGCCGGAGACGATCGCGAAGCGGCTCGATGTGCCGACCGAAGAGGTCGTGAACATGGATCGGCGGCTCGCCGCCGGCGACATGTCGCTCGATGCACCGATGGGCTCGGCGGACGGTGGCTCGTCGCAGAGTCGAATCGATTTTCTACCGTCGCGAACGACCGATGCGGACGAGGTGCTCGCGGACGCGCAGCTCAGCGCGATGCTGCGCGAAAAGCTCGAGCAGTTCGGCGGCACGCTCAAGGGTAAGGAAGAGCAGATCTTCAACCAGCGCATGTTGACCGAAGATCCGCGCACCTTGCAGGAGCTCGGGGACGAGTTCGGTGTCAGTCGCGAGCGCGTGCGTCAGCTCGAAAAGCGCCTGCAGATGAAGCTGAAAAAGTATCTAGCCGACACACTGGGCGAAGGTGTGTTCGAGCCGTGACCACGCGTGCGGGCCGACTGTCGATCGTCGCTACGCCCATCGGGAACCTGGAAGACATCACGCTGCGCGCGCTCCGGACGTTGCGCGAAGCCGATCTCGTGCTCGCCGAGGACACCCGGCGCACGCGCGTGCTGTTGCAGCAACACGGGATGAGCAAGAAGTTGTGGTCGTACCACGCGCACTCGGGGCCGCGCGAAACAGAGAAAGTGCTCGAGCTTCTCGCGGAGGGCCAGCAGATCGCGTTGGTCACTGACGCGGGAACGCCGCTCGTGAGCGACCCCGGTGCGGAGCTCGTCCGAGAGGCGCAGGCGCAGGGCTTCGTCGTCGAGAGCATTCCGGGTCCATCGGCCGTGCTGGCCGCACTGACGGTGTGTGGCCTTACGGCGGATAGCTTCAGGTTCGCCGGTTTTTTACCGCGTTCGGGTAAACGCCGGCGCGAAGCGCTCGCGGAGCTCGCAAAAGACCGATCGGCCACGGTGTTCTTCGAGTCGCCGCAACGGGTGGCCGCAACGTTGAGAGACTTGGCGGCTGTCCTCGCGCCCGATCGCGAGTTGGCAGTCTGTCGCGAGCTGACGAAGCTGCACGAAGAAGTCGCGCGCGGTTTCGCCGCCGAGCTCGCGGAGCGCTTTGCTGAAGGTGCGCGTGGCGAGATCACGCTCGTCGTGAGCGGCGCCCCCCGCGCTGCCGAATCCGAGATCACTCCGGAGACGGAAGCAAACTTGGATGCACGAATCACCGCGATGCTCGGAGCCGGCGAGACACCGCGCGACGTCGTGCGCGCGCTACAACCCGAGACTGCGCTGAGCAAACCGGCGCTCTACGCACGCGTCTTGAAGTTGCGCGGCGCGCCAGAAGAAGACGACTGAGTCAGTCGATCACTTTGTCGATGTGGTCGACGACCCTCGCGTTGCGCAACAAGAACGTCCAGCGCCGCTGGTGACTCGTGTCAGTGAGCTCGCCCGGGATGAGCTCGTCGAACGTGCACACGACCGACCAGCACAACTTGTCGGTCAACCGCGGCGTCAAACATTCGTTCAGCCGCGTCTTGATCCGCATCGAGTTGCCCATCGCCCCGAGGTAACCCTTCACCTCGGTGAACGCGTGGGTCGGCAGCGGCCCGCAGCGCTGCAATAAACCAGCCTGTTCAGCCTGCACCTTCGCGCGACGCGCCGCTTCTTCGGACGCGATTCGGGATTCGTATTGTTCGGCGTGAGCGGCGATGATCTCGTCCATGTAGGCGGGACTGATGCGCAGCTTGTTTGCGACTGCGGTCAGCCGTGAATCCGACTCGGTGGCGGACTCCGGCGCGCTCTCGTCGCCGCTCTTCGCTGCGAGCACGGAAGTCGACACCCCCGGTTTGCCCTCGCCGCTCTTGGCTGCGCGCGGCTTTGCCGCTGTATCTCGGGTCGCCGCGTACGCCACATCGAACGCGCGGTCCTCGAACGCTTGCAGCTCTCGTCGCAACGCCTCGAAGCGTGCGCGCAAGCTCGCGACTTCGACCGGCAGTGGCTCGCCTTCGCCGCCGACCACCAGTTGGTCGAGCGGCGCGAACAGTTGCGTCAGTTTCTCGGCGCGCTCGCGCACGGCCGCCCACTGCTGCTTGCGCGCCATCGCTTGGGTATCATCGAGAACAGCTTTGATCTGCCCGACGTTCTTCACGAGCTCGGCCGCGCGGAGCGCGGCCGCGTCCGTTCGCAGTCGCTTCTCCTCGAGCTTCTTCTGCTTCATGTGCTCGGCGGGCTTTCGTGGATCGCCCTTCACGACGTCGACGAACAAGGTCGGTACCGGCAAGTCCTCGTACTTCGCGTCCGCACCCACGCGGCGTGACGTGCAGCGCTCGAGCGCTCGATCGACCAAGCTGCAGCGCTCGGGCGTGTACCCGAGAAACGCCGCTTGGAGCGGCAGCGCATACCGGCCCTCCGGCGTGTCCCACGTCGCAGCGACCCAGACCGTGCCGTTGCCCACCGCGCCCAACAGCTGCGTCTCGCCGAAGCCGACGAACAAGCCGTAGACCTGATCGTCGAGCGTGACCTCGTAGCTCGGTCGCACCGTGCCGCCGAGCTCGCGCGGCTCGGCCTTCTTGCAGTGCATCCCCGAGCCCAAATCGTCCGCGCAGCGACCGCGTAGATAAAACTCGATGCCTTTCGTCGCTGCGAGCTCGGGCGACGCCTCGAGTGCAGTCACCGAGAGCTGAATGTCTTCACCTTGCGCGAGCGACGCCGGTGCGAGCTCACGTTTCTTCAGCAGGTCGTCCCAATCGACGCCGAACATCGTCAGCACGAGCGGCAGCACGAAGCACAAACCCGCCGCCGCGAGTGTCGTCACGATCACGCCCAGCTTGCGCTTGCCCGCCGCTCGCAGCGACGGTTTCGCCGGCTCGATCAAGCCGCCGGCGAGCGCTGCTTTGCACACGTCTTCGAGACGGTTTGCCGCGACTTGCACGATCGGTAAGTCGGGAAGCTCGTCCGGGTACGTGCGAAAGTAGCGCAGCTGCTCTTGGATCGCGGCGACGGACCGCCGCACTTCGGCAGTGCGGACGAAGCCCGACGCATACCGTTCGATTCGCTGTGCAACGTCGGCAGCCCCCGCGCTGCGCAACGCTAGTGCGAAGTCCCGGACTCGTTCCTGGACGTCTTGTATTCGCGCCGACTCGGCCACACTCGCTTCGTGAAGATGCTACACGAGCCGAGCGATCCACGCTGAATCCGTCGCGCTCCACGCGCCCTCTCGCCACGACTTCCGTGTGCAGCTGTGCGCGGCATGCTCACACTCAGTGCTCGCCCGGGTCGACTGTGGGTGCTGTCGATGCCAAGGGCGCGGGTTCCTGCGCCGCCGCGAGCAACGCCGCGTTCACCCGGAGGCGTGCGAGCAGGATGACGAAACACACCGCGGAGCAGCTGGCTGCGAGCGCAAACGCCGCACCGGGGAAGAACATCCGGCGCGCGACCGCGGACTCACTGGTGAAGAAGGCGAGCGTTTGGGTCAACGCGAGCGGACCGACGATCGAGCTCAAGCCCATCACACTCGCCATTCCGCCTTGCAGCTCGCCTTGGCGCTCCGGCCCCAGTTCGCGCGACATCAGAGCGTTGATCGATGGGTTGGCGATGCCTTGAATGCCGCTGAGCAGGAGCAGCGGATACAACATCCAGCGTTCCGGAATGAATGCGTAGGCGAGGAACACCGAACCGCCCCAAGCGACGCCGAGCAACGCAGCCCGACCTTCGCCGATCTTCTTCACGATGCGCCCGGTCAAGCCGGCCTGCACGATCGTGAGCGAGACACCCGAGACCGCGAGCGTGCCGCCGATGGCTGCAGGCGAGAGTTGGAACTTCGCGATCGCGTAGTACGCCCAAGTCGATGGGTAGACGTGAAACGCGAGCTGCCAGAAGAACACAGCGAGTGCGAGGCCGAGCACGGCACGCTGACCGCGAAACGCGCGCAGCGTGCCGAGCGGATTTGCGCGTGCGATCGAAAACGGACGCCGGCGTTCGAGCGGCAAACTCTCCGGCAGCACGAAAAAGCCGTAACAGAAGTTCACGATCGCGAGCCCGGCAGCTGCGAAGAACGGCGCACGCGGGCCGAGCTCGCCGAGCAATCCGCCGAGCGCCGGTCCCAAGATGAATCCCAAGCCGAACGAAGCGCCGATCAGGCCGAAGCTTGCAGCGCGTTTTTCAGGTGGCGTCACATCCGCGACGTACGCATTCGCCGGCGCGTAGACCGCGCCACACATCCCCGTGAGCGCGCGACCGATGAACAACCAAACGAGATTCGGAGCGAGGCCCATCAATCCGTAGTTCACGCCGAACGCGAACAACGAGATCAGCAAGACCGGACGGCGACCGAATCGATCGCTGAGGTTGCCCATCACCGGGCCGAACAAGAATTGCAGACCCGCAAACGTCACGAGTAGCCCGCCGCCGATGCGCGCTGCGCCGCCGATGTCCACGTCGGAGATTTCCATGATCAGCCGCGGCAGCACCGGCATGATCAGGCCGAAGCCGATGCTGTCGATCACCACCGTGAGCAACACGAAGATCAGCGGATTCTTTCCAGGCTTCGGCATGAGGACGCTGATCGCTTGTACCGCGTCTCGCACTTATTTTTGCGCCGATCTTTGCCTCGATTAGTGTCGCTCGCGTGCTCACATCGCACGCACGACGGCTCAACGGACCAGCGAGGGCGGTCCCGAAGACGAGCGTCACGGAGCCCTCACCGATCGTAAAGTGGGTGGGCGGCAAGTCGCGCGTGCTCGCGCAGCTCGCCCCACTCCTGCCGGAAGGCGTGGAGCTGATGCGACACGTCGAGCCGTTCGTGGGGGGCGGTGCGTTGTACTTCGCGCAACGCCCGACCCGCGCGCTGCTCGCCGACGTGAACCCGCAGCTGATCGCGACCTACGAGGCAGTGCGCGACGAGGTCGAAACCGTGATCGATCAGCTGAAGCAGCTGTCCGCGGCACACGGTCCGGAGCGCTACTACCACGTGCGGCATCGGTATAATCACGGCACGCGCTTGTCGCGCTCGGAACGCGCCGCGATGTTCATCTACTTGAACAAGACGTGTTTCAACGGCTTGCATCGCGTGAATCGGCGCGGCGAGTTCAACGTGCCGGCGGGCCGCTACACGAACCCGCGCATCTTGGACGCGGAGTTGCTGCGAGCGGCCAGCCGCCAACTCGCGCGCGCCGAGCTGAAGTGCGACAGCTTCGAGTCTCTGATCACGTACGCGAAGCCCGGCGACTTCATCTATTTCGATCCGCCCTACGCACCCGCGTCGCGGACGGCTAATTTCACGGCGTACGCGCAAGACGGTTTTGGCCACGACGAACAAGTGCGCTTGCGCGACGTGTTCCGCGAGCTCGACCGACGGCGCTGCAAGCTGATGCTGAGCAACAGCGACGTGCCGGTGATTCGCGAGCTGTACGCGAAGTTCAACCTCAACGTCGTGTCCGCGCCGCGGGCCGTGAACTGCGATGCGACCAAGCGCGGCCACGTTCAAGAAGTCGTCGTGCGCAACTACGGCTGACTCGGACTGGGGCGGTTTCGTCGCGCTGAGTCCGTAAACGCCCCGCAACGCCTCGCAATGCGTCGCAGTCCGTGGCAGCGCTGGGCTGACAGGGACCCGCGACCTTTGCTAGCGTCCCCGCCCATGCGCATCGAGGTCAACGGGGAGACGCAAAACGTCGACTCAGGCATCACGGTCGGCGCTCTGCTGAAAACGCTGGGCGTCGGCGATGGCCCCGTCGCCGTGGAGCGCAATCGCAAGATCGTTCCGCGAGCCGAACACGCGAGTACTGCGCTCGCCGAGGGCGATGAGCTCGAAGTCGTTCACTTCGTGGGCGGCGGCTGAGCCGGCGCCGGAGATAGTCATGGAAGACGCGCTGAAGATTGGCACCTACAGCTTGGGCTCACGGTTGATCGTGGGCACCGGCAAGTACAAAGACGCGGATCAAACGAAAGCCGCGCTCGAAGCGTCGGGCTCGCGTTTGGTCACCGTAGCCGTCCGCCGGTTGTCGCAGCTCCCCGGAGGCGGCGATTCGCTGATCCGCTGGTTGCGCGAGCACGATTACACGCTGCTGCCGAACACGGCTGGCTGTTACACCGCCGAGGACGCCGTTCGCACGTGCCGCCTCGCGCGCGAGCTCGGCATCGCGGGCCTCGTGAAAGTCGAAGTGCTCGGCGATCCGAAGACGCTGTTTCCCGACGTGATTCAAACGCTCGAAGCGTGCGCCACGCTGGTGAAGGAAGGCTTCACCGTGCTGCCGTACACGAACGATGATCCGATCACGGCCAAGAAGCTCGAAGACATCGGCTGTGCGGCGGTGATGCCGCTCGCCGCGCCGATCGGAAGTGGCCTCGGGATTCGGAACCCGTACAACATCGAGCTGATCCGCCAATCGGTATCAGTGCCGATCATCGTCGATGCCGGCGTCGGCACGGCTTCGGATGCAGCGATCGCGATGGAGCTCGGCTGCGACGGCGTGCTCATGAACACCGCGATCGCAGGGGCGAAGGATCCGGTGCGAATGGCGCGCGCGATGAAGCTCGCGGTCCAGGCCGGGCGCGATGCGTTTCTCGCCGGCCGCATCGAAAAGCGGCTGTACGCGACGGCTTCGAGCCCGCTCGCCGGCGTCATCGGTTCCAATCAGGGTTGAGCGGTGCCGTTCGAGCTGCTGCTGATCACCGACCCGGCCGCGCCGCTCGGTCTGATCGGATCGGTTCGAGCAGCGCTCGCAGGGCTAACCTCGCCTGCAACCCGCGTCGCGGTTCAACTTCGCGCCAAAGAGCTGCCGCGCGAGGTGGTCGTCACCGCCGCGCATGAGCTGCGCGCACTCACTCGAGCGGCCGGCGTTGCGCTGCTCGTGAACGGCGACATCGAGCTCGCTCGCGACTGTGCTGCCGATGGCGTGCACTTGCCCGAGACGGGCGTCACGGTCGAGACTGCGCGGGTGCAGCTAGGGGCGGCAGCACTGATCGGCCGGTCGTGTCACGATCCAGCCGGCCTCGCGCGTGCAGCTGAAGGCGGCGCAAGTTACGCGACGTTGAGCCCCGTCTTCGAGAGCCCGGGCAAAGGTCCGCCGCTCGGCCTCGAACGCTTCGCCGAGTGGACGCGCGCGACGCGACTGCCCGTGATCGCACTCGGAGGCGTCCGCGCGAGGCATGCCGCAGCGCTGAAGCGCGCCGGCGCGAGCGGCCTCGCCGTGATCAGCGCCGTGTTCGCAGCCCCGGAGCCCGCGCGCGCAGTTCGCGAGCTGCTGGACGCCTGGCGTTAGGCGTCATTTCCGTCACTGCGTCACGGCGTCACTGGGTGGCAGCGCGTTTTACGTCGGCGAACTGCGACTGCGTGCGCTCGTCGACTTCGTACAACCGGAAGCTCGGATCCTTTGGATCTGCGTAGATCTGATGCAGATCGGGAAGCATCCGCGGGAACTTCTCTTCCTCGAACGTCTTGAACGTGTACCAACCCATCGAGTCGCCGTGGTAGCCGACGACCACGATGTCCGCGCGCTTGTAATCGTCTTCCATCCGCCAGTAATCGAACATGTACAGGCGCTCGCGATCGGTCAGGTGCGCCGCGATGCGCTGCGGCGCTGCGATAGCCTTGTCGTGCGGCACGTGCTTTTCCAGCTGCTCACGCAACCGGTTTTGCGCCTTGGTCGGCACGTTCCAGCGTGCGATCCCGAGTGCACTCGGCGCGGTGAAAGCGACGAGCATCACGGCCAACCACAGCCCGCGAAAGCGCGACGCGCTGAACGCGATCACGGCCATCGCAAACAGCGCCGGCGAGATCTCGGCCTCGTAGTGGTACGCGCGCCCAGTCATCGCCGGGTCGTTCGAGAGAATGTTCACGAGCACGGCCGGGAGCACCGGCAAGAAGTACACCGGCCGCACCAGCGGGAAAAACAAGAACGGCAGCAGCAGTGCGGCGATGTACTCGAGCTTCGGTGGACGCAACAACGAATAGAAGAAGTAGCTCGGCCGCGTGACGAACGTCATCACGAACTCGTGCAAGTTCCGCCCGAGGTGCCCGTAATACTTGGCGAAGTACATCGTCTCTTCGCCCTCGCGGAAGATCGGGTAGACGAGCTTCATGATCACCGCGAACGCGATCACCCCGAACAGCGCAAACGCGACACCGACGCGCTTGCCCTTGCCGCGTGCTTGAAACACCAGGTACGCGCCGAGCCCGATCAGGCTGAGTGGAACGCTCTCCTTTAGCCCGAAGTACAACAAGCCGAGCCCGATGACCCAGCCGTAGCGCTCGGCTGCAATCGCGTACCACAGCCACGGGATCACGCCGAGCGTGAGCGCGAGCAAGTGAAAGTCGTAATACGCGAGCGTGACGTTGCTCGAGAACCCGAGGTACAACATCCCGACCAGCCACGCGAGCGACGGTCGATACTGTTGGTGCCGTGCCAAGGCGTAAATCCCGAGCGCGCCGACGCCGAACGAAACCGTCTGGACGCTCAAGAGCGCAACCGACGGCGAGATCGCGCGACACAGCGGCGTGAACAACAGCAGCACCGGCTCGAAGTGATCGGCGAAGATCCAGACGTCGCCCTTCATCGTCGAGTAGAGCGCGCCGCGACAGGCGTTCGCGTAGATCGCCAGATCCATCCCGGTTTGAAACGAGAGGTGCCGCAACATGACGACGAGCAGGTGCGACGACATCGCGAGCCCGATCGAGGCAACCACGTAGATGCGCCGGCGCTTGGGGTCGAGGGCATCGAACCAGGCGGACGCGCGCTCGAGCCAGTCGAACGCCCGACTGCCGACCGGCCGATACTTGAGAACGAGACAGATCGCGAGCGGCAGGAACAACGGCCCGTACAACATGAAGTTGAGATCGGGCAGGACGGGATGTTTGCGCGTCCGCACTCCACCGGTGATCAGAACGAGCAGCCCCGCACAGGTGCTGAAGTCGATCAGACGAGCGAGTAACGCGCGGAACATTCCGTGAGTGCTTAGCGCGCCTTCCGTGGCGAGCTCAAGCTGAACATTGTTGTCACAATCTCTTGAGCGTCTACCACACGAGAGCGCCTCTGTGAGCTGCAACGAACCAGCCGACCACGACTGACTATTAGAATTCGGCTTCGATGTGGGCGCCGTCGGCGAAGTCTGCGCGGAGCCGGCCGGCGAGCTGCGGCACGCGGTATGGGTCGAGCGGAAACAAGTTCAGCCTGAGTGAGCCGTTCGTCGCACACTCCGCTCCAACGTTTGCTCCGCAAGCGCCAACGGCCTCGGGGACCGGAGGGACCGGAACTCGGCAAATGCGCGCCACGACATCTCCGTCACGGCCATCGACGACTTCGACCGAGAGCGCCCACGAGCCACTCACCCCCGGTGTGCGAAACGTGAAGTATAGAGAATTTGCTCTCGGGCTCGCCACATCGATCAGCCCGACATCGCAAGGTCCCGCGGCTTCAGCGATGCCGCTGCAGCGAACGATCGGCGAAACCGGCGCGAGTCTCGGTTCGAGCTCGACCGGAATCGTCAGGTGGCTGTCGACATCCCAGCCGGCGCGGCCCCACGCCATCAGGTTTTCGGAGAGTTGTTTTGCGAATCCGGGCTCGGTCATGAACGAAGGTTGAAAAAACGGCCACAAGCCTTCGGGTCCGCGCCAGGGATTCGGCGTGCAGCAGACCTTGTTCGCAGTGCATGACGAGGTTTCGTACTCCTCGGCGACGCAGCCGTGCGTGAACCAGCGACACTCGTTCGACAAGCGGCAGCCCAGCACGGGCGGTCCCGAACCACCGCAGTCCGCGAAAAAGAAACCCTGGCGGCACTCGTCCGCGGGCGGCCGCGGGCCCGGACACTGCACGTTCGGATCGCGATTTGCGCGCATGAACTGGTTGAAGCCGAGGGACGGGAAAGCCGGTCTGCGATAACGCGTGCGCTCGCCCACCTCGGGCAGTCGCGCGCGCACCAAACCTTCCGGGCTCGCGTACATGAACAAAAACGACGGATCATCGACGCTCTTGTCGAACGTGTAGCGCACGATCTGCGGCTTGTTGTCGATCGTGCGAACGATTTCGACGCGCATCGCACCGAGGTCGACCACGTCCCCTTCACGAAACTGGAAGCGGGGTGCGCGGTAGAGCTGCTCGAGTTCGCTCGACAACATCGTTCCACCGAGCGTGGTCAACTCGAGCACGTTCGAAGCCGGCCGGTACACGTCGTGGGCGTACGGCGCCGCCGACAGGGTGAATGTCGCAATCGGCATCGGGTGCTTGAGAAACCAGCGAACGTACGGCGCGAAGATCGTGCTCGTGTGCTCGATGCCGCTCAAGATCACGAGCCGCTGTTGCGCGATTCGAGAGTCGTCGATCTCCGCGTCGCCCATGAAACGTCGGACGGCTTCGTAGTTGTCGCGCGCCCAGCGCGACTCGTTGTAGCTCTTGCTGCCGGCCAGCCAGACTTGAAAGAAGAGGACGAGCCCGAGCAACGTCGCGCTTCGGAGCACGATTTTCCAGCGGCCCCCGCGCAACACTGCGCGCAGCTGCGGCGCGTGAAACCCGACTGCGCCGAGGTTGCGCGGAATCACGTCGCTGAGGGTGCGCCGCAGCCGCGACGCCGCCGAGAGCAGCACCGCCGCAGCACCCACCGAAAACGCGAGCGCCGCCGGTAGCACCAAACGACTGGTCGGAAACGACGAAACCATCGGGAGTAGCGAGATGAACGCACCGGCCAAGAGCCAGCGCAGCTCGGCGCGCTCGCTCGCAGGCCGATTGCGCAGCCCGAATCGAAGTGTCACCGCGCACGCGAACATCGCGAGTAGGCCGAGCACGACGTGCCACGCCTGCCAATCCGGCAAGCGCAGCCAGATCTGCGGCGGGATCAACTCAAGCTCGAGCAATCGATCGCGCCAGGGCGTGTTGAAGCCCCACCAGTGCGAAGGAATCGAAAACACCAAGTCGGCGAAGAACACCGGCATGCGCTGCGAGGCCATCACGAGAAAACGCGCCGGCTCGGTCAGCGGATCGGTGTAGACACCCGAGTTCAACGCGCCGAACCCGAGCATGGCGCGGCACGCGAGGAACAGGACCCCCGGGAGCGCTGCCGGCCAGAGCGCGAACGCGCGTTCGCGCAGCGAACCCGTGTCGGCAAACAACTCGTACGCGAGCACGTATCCGAGCAACGGGAAGGCCCACTCCCCGCTCAAGAGCCCGACCGAAAAACACGCGAAGGCGATCCAGGCCTGCCGCCGCTCACGGCGGCGCCGGTAGCGCAGGTGCGCGCGTAGGCCCGCGAGACAGAACACCATCGCGACGAGCGTGCCGCGATTCGCGAGCCACCCAAGTGGCAGGGTGTGACCCTCTTCGAGCGCGAACAAGAAGAGCGCGAGACTCGCAAGTTGCGCCGGGAAGAGGTCGCGAAGCAGCGCTGCGGCCATCAGCATTGCGCCGATCCACCACAGGAACGAATGGACATGGCACGGCCAGGCGGCGTCCCCGAACAGCGCGCGATCGACCAAAATCAGCGCACTCGAAAGCGGCCGCATCATCGCGAGCCGCAGCCCGGGCACGGTCCACCACGGGAGGGATCCCGCCCGCATCAGCCGGTCGTGGTCAGCCGGAGTTCCATCCGTGAAATCAAATAGATCGAGCTTGTGGCGCGGGGAGGCGTAGGCGCCCTCGGCCATCGCCAGGGCCGAGATGTCGTCTGAGAAAAAACCGTTCTGCAGGGTCGGCCAACGCAGCCAGATGCCGAACAGCATGATCAGCCCGACACCGAAGGCGTACTCCCTGCCTCTCCACAGGCGCCGTGCAGTCGCTACTCGCATGCGTCGTCGAAGCGCGCCGAGGGTACGCAATGGCGGCGATCCAGTCCACGAGCCCCTTTTCCAAACCAAAGGCTACTGCTATCAGAGACGGGGACCCGCTTTTGGGGACCGGAGCTGTCAGACGTGCCTCGCGAGATCGTCCTTACTTCGGTGCCCGACAACGACTCGACGACCAAGCACGTCGAGCCCGTCCTGCCCGTCGTCACGGGCGAGGTCGAGCTGCCGAACGGGAGCTTCGCGTATCTCGAGCAAGGCCACGCCGATGCGCCGCTGATTCTTCTCGCGCACGGTTTTCCGGATCATCCAAAGACATTCCTGCCTCTGATGGCGTTGTTATGTGCAGCGGGCTACCGCTGTGTCGCGCCGTGGCTTCGGGGCTACGCGCCATCCACGCTGGCAGGCCCATTCGATCGGCAGCGCGTCGGCGATGACCTCGCGGATCTGGCGGAGGCACTGTCACCAAACGACAAAGCGGTCTTGGTCGGTCACGACTGGGGCGCGGCCGCTGCATACACCGCTGTCGGACGTTGGCCGCAGCGCTTTTCGAGCGCGGTCACACTCGGTGTGCCGCACGTAGCTGCATTCGAACGCAACCTGCGCCACAGCCGCTCGCAGCAGCAGCGCAGTGCGTACATGGCGCTGTTCATGTTGCCAGCGATCCCGGAGCGGCTGTTGGCGTATGCCGACTTCGCATACGTCGATCGCATCTGGCGTCGCTGGTCGCCGAACTACAAACCGAACCCCGACTACATGCGCGAGCTCAAGCACTGCCTTCGGGCGAGCATGCCGGGGCCGCTCGGGTATTACCGTGCACTGCGCCCATCGCGCACCCGGTTGCGCCAAGCGTTGCTCGATGCGCGCGTGCGCATCTACGTGCCGCTCTTGCACCTGCATGGTGCCGACGACGGCTGTATCGAGTTCGCGATGAGCGAGGGCGAGGAAAGCTACTTCGAGGGCGACTTCGACAATCGTCTGCTCCCCGGACTTGGGCACTTCCTGCATCTGGAAGATCCCCGGCAGATCGCGGATGCGATTGTGAAGTTCATCGACGAGCGCGGCCGCCGTCGGAGCGAAGTCGACGACCTGCTGGCGCGTGTGAAGTGACCCGCGCCGCCGGGAAACCGCTGAAACGCTGAGGCGGGTGGCCGCTGAAGCTGAACGGGTGAGCCTACGCGCGGCGCTCGCGTCACTTACAGGTGTGTATCGCACCTCCTGCACCTGCGTAGGGTCCGCTGCGAGCTGCACCTCAGATCGCAGCGTGTCAGAGTAAAGATCGATGTCTTCGTCGACGTGGGGCGTTGGCTGCCAACAGCTGCAACAGAGTCGTTATGCGGCGATCTTCCTCGCGTTCTTGGCGCTGTTTGCCGCTTCGAGCTGCGCGGAGAGACCCGTCGGCGAGTTCACGGCGGAGGACTGCAGTGACCTCGACGACAACGATCGGGACTCGCTGACCGACTGCGATGACCCAGATTGTTGGGTCTTTTGTCCGTTTAGGGGCGACACGCAGCTTGGCGACGCTTCGTCTTCGACGCCGTCCGACGCCGGGCCCGAGCCGACCAAGCCTGCTGCCGATAGCGGCAAGCCGAACGGGATCATCGAGGAAGACGCGGGCACGGTGCCGATCGATGCAGGCGCGGACGACGACGCAGGTAGCGCCACCTGCGAATGCGCGCCGGACGAAACTTGCGTCGATGGAGCGTGCATGCCGAGTGCGAGCACGAGCATCGAAGGCATGTACACACTGCGCGTAAAATCTGCGTTGGTCCCGATCGGTCCATCGGCCACCAGCTGCTTCGACTACGAGAACGTCGGGTGCGTCACGAGGCTTCCCGGAATCTGCGACTGCGAGGGCCCGGATACGTACGTGGTCGTCATGTTGAACGGCAACGTGCTGATGAACGCGACCACGACGCCCGTGCGCAACACGACGAATCCGCTCTGGACCGACAATCCGGTGGTCAAGATCATGCTGAAGCCGACCGACAGGCTGACCTTCCTCGCATTCGACTCCGACGGGATCGGACAGGATCCGCAGATCTTCAACTGCATGCCCGCTCTCTCCGAGCTCGAGTCGGGTAACGACACGCTGTCGTGCGCTCCGAAGGCGGGCTCGACCGTCATGCCCGCGGGCAGCAACTACGTCATCACGGTCGAGGTTCAGAAGATCGTGCCCGACGCGTCGATGCCGTGAACACCCACGGGATCTGCGCGCGCGCATAAACCGACCCCGCGCGGTTGCACTCCCACCTGCCCATCCGTACACTCGCGCGCGTCACTGGCGCGTCACTGGCCATGGAGGGCCGCTTGAAGATCGCGGTCGTAGTTTTTCCGGGGTCGAACGCCGATTTCGATGCGTTGCATACGGCGCGCGATGTTCTCGGAGCCGATGCCTATTACGTGTTCCACAAGGAAGCTGAGCTCGGCGCACCCGACGCGGTGATCGTCCCCGGCGGTTTTTCCTACGGGGACTACCTGCGTTGCGGCGCGATCGCCTGCTTCAGTCCGATCGCGAACGCGATCCGCGGCTTTGCGGAGCGCGGCGGGCCAGTGCTCGGGATCTGCAACGGCTTTCAAATCCTGACGGAGCTCGGCCTGTTGCCGGGCGTGCTGACACGCAACAAGCACCTGCGCTTCGAGTGTCGCGACGTCCACGTGCGCGTCGAGGCGGGCGGGCCGTTCACGCACAGCCTGCCGGTCGGCACGGTGTTGCGATTGCCGATCGCCCACGCAGAAGGCCGCTATCAATGCGATTCCGAGACGCTGCTCAAGCTCGAACGGCAGAACCAGATCGCGTTTCGGTATTGCGATGCGCAAGGTGAAGTCGGGCGTGAGCCGAGTGTGAACGGTTCGCTCGCGGAGATCGCCGGGATCTACAACGATCGCCGCAACGTGCTCGGCTTGATGCCCCACCCCGAACGCGCGAGCGAAGCACTGCTCGGCTCCGCCGACGGATTTCAGTTGTTCCAAGCGCTCGCCGCGCACGTCTCGAGCCAGAGCGCATGAGCCCACGAACGCCTCCCGAACCCGCAGTCGATTTGACCTTGGCCCGCTCGTTCGGGCTCAGCGAAGCCGAGTACCTCGGTATTCTCGAGACGCTCGGACGCGTGCCAACCTACCCCGAGCTCGGCGTGTTCAGCGTGATGTACTCCGAGCACTGTTCGTACAAGTCGTCGCGCATTCACTTGCGGCGCTTGCCGACCGAAGGCCCGAAAGTCGTGCAAGGCCCGGGTGAAAACGCCGGTGCGGTCGACATCGGCGATGGTTTTTGTGCGGTGTTCAAGATGGAGTCGCACAACCACCCGTCGTTCATCGCGCCGTATCAAGGTGCAGCGACCGGTGTCGGCGGCATCTTGCGCGACGTGTTCACGATGGGCGCGCGTCCGGTTGCGTCGCTCAACTCGCTTCGCTTCGGCCGGCCCGATCATCCGCGCACGAAGGAGCTGATGACCGGCGTCGTCAAAGGCATCGGCGACTACGGCAACTGCATGGGCGTGCCGACGGTCGGTGGTGAGGTCTACTTCGACAAGAGCTACGACGGGAACATTCTCGTGAATGCGTTCACGGTCGGGATCGCGAAGACCAAAGAGTTGTTCTTCGGGCTCGCCGCCGGCATCGGCAATCCCGTGATCTACGTGGGCAGTAAGACCGGGCGCGACGGCATTCACGGCGCGACGATGGCATCCGCGGAGTTCGACGACACGAGCGATAAGAAGCTCCCGACGGTGCAAGTCGGCGACCCGTTCATGGAGAAGCTGCTGCTCGAAGCCTGTCTCGAGATCTTCGCGCGCGATTGCCTCGAAGGCGTGCAAGACATGGGCGCCGCCGGGCTGACGTCGTCGTCGGTGGAAATGGCGAGTCGCGCGGGCAACGGCCTCGAGCTCGATCTCGACGAGATTCCGCGGCGCGCGAAACGGCTGAGCGCATACGAGATGCTCTTGTCCGAGTCGCAAGAGCGCATGTTGATGGTCGCGAAGCAAGGTCGCGAGCACGAGGTGTTCGAGCTGTGTGAGAAGTGGGATCTCGACGTGGCGATCGTCGGTCGCGTCACCGACACCGGCCGCTTCGTCTGCAAAGTCACTGCCGGCTACGATCCGCTCGACGAAAAGCCGATCGCGCGCGATCCACGCGTGGTCGTCGACATTCCGATTCCGATGCTCGTCGATGCCGCGCCGAAGTACGACCGGCCGCAGCGCGAAGTGGTGCGCGATCCGATCGCGAGCCAAGTGATCGGGCCGAGCGTCACCGATGCGAGCGCAGAGCTCCTCGCGCTCGTCGGTTCGCCGAACATTGGTTCGCGGGCGTGGGTGTATCGCCAATACGATCACGTCGTGCGCGACGGCACCGTGTTTCGCCCGGGCGAAACCGACGCCGCGATCGTGCGCGTGTTTTGCGAAGACGGCGAGCGCACGATCGAGAAGTACTTGGCGCTCAGCGTCGATTGCAACGGGCGTCACGTGCAGCTCGATCCGCACATGGGCGCCGCGATGGCGGTCGCGGAGTGTGCGCGCAATCTCGCGTGTGTCGGTGCGGAAGCGCTCGGGCTCACGGATTGTTTGAACTTCGGTAGCCCCGAAAAGCCCGACACGATGTGGCGCTTCAGCCGCAGTATCGACGGCATTCGGGATGCCTGTAACGCGCTCGGTATTCCGGTCGTGTCCGGCAACGTCAGCTTGTACAACGAGACGGACGGCCAACCGATCTTGCCCACACCGACGGTCGCGATCGTCGGTCAATTGCAAGACGTCGCGCATCGCGTCGGGCTCGCGTTCACGCCGGGTCACAGTGTTGCGCTGCTCGGGGTCCCGGCGCGCGGGTCGCTCGGCGGCTCCGAGTGGCTGACGCAGAAGGTCGACGACGTGACGGGCGAACCCGTCGGCATCGATCTGGCCGCGGAAGCGCGCCTGCAGAAGCTGCTGATCTCGTTCGCGCGTCAACAGCTCCTCGCCAGCGCGCACGACGTGAGCGATGGCGGGATCGCGGTGTGTCTCGCCGAGAGTTGCATCGCGCGCGGGGTCGGTGCGCAGGTGAAGCTCGGGCTTCACGGTGGTCGCGAGCTCGCGAAGTTATGGAGCGAAGAACCTTCGCGCGTGATCCTGAGTTATGCGCCGGAGCACGAGCGCACGTTGCGATCCCAAGCCGAAGGCGCAGGCGTGCCATTCACCGTGATCGGCACGACCGGTGGCACTGAGCTCAGCATCGATGCGGTCGTTCGCGTCCCGGTGACCGCGCTCGCGAAGGCGCATCGCGAGGCATTGGACGCAGTCGTCGCCTGAGCTTTTTGCCAGCCTCGGGCGGCCTTGACGCCGTACGCCATTCAGGTCTAGAAACAGTTCTAGATAAGAATGAGTCTAAACTGGGACCAGGCAGCTGCTCAAACGCTCCGCGACGCCGGGCTGAAGGCCACGCCGCAGCGGATCGCGGTTTTGCGTGCCCTGGATGGGGACGAGACCCATCCGACTGCACAGGAACTGTTCGAACGCCTGCAAGGCGAGTTCCCGACCCTGTCGGTCGCGACGGTTTACAACACACTCTCGGCGCTTACTCGGATGTCTCGCTGCGTGCCGCTCGAGCTCGGCGGCCCAGTGCGGTTCGACCCGAACGTCACCGCACACGATCACGCGGTGTGTGAACGCTGCGGGCGCATTCGTGATGTCTTGCAGCCGAGTACCGGCGCCGCCTCGGATCACTCGGCCGCTTCGGGTGTTCCAGCCACAGCATCGACCGCGCATTCGATCACGGGCGAATCACTCGCCGGGTTCGAAGTGCGTCGCGTCGAACGAATCTACCGCGGCTTTTGTGCGCAGTGTTCGGAAGCCGCCGAATCGGTAGCAGAGTGAGTCGAACGCGAGGACCACGAGGAGACAACACATGTCCAAATTGCTCAAAGGCACGAAGACCGAAGAGAACTTGAAGGCCGCGTTTGCGGGTGAATCACAGGCTAACCGCCGTTACCTCTACTTCTCCAAAGTGGCGGACGTGGAAGGTTATGCGGACGTCGCGGGCTTGTTCCGTGACACCGCGGACGGCGAGACCGGCCACGCGCATGGCCACCTCGATTACTTGAAGCAGTCGGGTGACCCGGCGACGGGCAAGCCGATCGGCTCGACCGACAAGAACCTCGCCGCAGCAGTTGCAGGCGAGACCTACGAGTACAGCGAGATGTATCCGTCGATGGCGAAGGCCGCGCGCGAAGAAGGCTTTGCCGACATCGCGGAGTGGTTTGAGACATTGGCCAAGGCTGAGAAGTCGCACGCAGGTCGCTTCCAGAAGGCCCTCGACACGCTGGGCTGATCGATCTGATCTGATTCGTTTCTGTCTGTTCCGCTCTCCCTCGGGAGAGGGCCGGCGTGTGGGCGCACGCGAGGCGTAGTAGCCGTACGATTGCTCCTGCCGTGCGCACCCGCGCGGCGTGTCGAACGCGTGTTTGCGCGCGTTCGACGCGCTCGATCCATCCCTCTCCCGCAGGGCGGCAATCCGTTCATCCCTGCGAGGCCACTTTGAAACCCGAGCAGACCCCGACGTTCGATCCGAACGATTCGCGTTACTGGGACCCGCGCGATCTCGAGAAGGAGCTGCACCGCGTCTTCTCGATTTGCCACGGCTGCCGCATGTGCGTGAACTACTGCCCGTCGTTTCCGGACATGTTCCAGCGGGTCGATGGGTACGTGAAGCTCGGGCGCGGTGAGATCGACGCGTTCGGCGCCGAAGACTACAAGTCGGTCAACGACCTTTGTTACCAGTGCAAGCTCTGCTACGTGAAGTGCCCGTACACGCCGGACGACGGGCACGTGTTCATGTTGGACTTCCCGCGGTTGATGCTGCGGCAGCGAGCCCAACGCGCGGCACGCGACGGCATCACGATTCAAGATCGCGCGCTCGGTGAGCCGCAGTTGCTCGGCAAGCTGGGGTCAGGGCCGGCGGCGCCGATCGCGAACCTCGTGAATGCGAACCGACTCGTGCGCAAGGTGCAAGAGAAGGCGGCAGGCATCAGCGCCGAGTTCAACCTTCCTCCATTTGCGCGAGTTGCGCTGCGCAATTGGTTCGAGACGCATACGCCGAACGCCGAGGCGGGCACGCTCGGCGATGTCGCGCTGTTTTCGACCTGCACGAGCGATTACAACATGCCGACTACGGGCATCGCGGCCGTGCAAGTGCTCGAGCACAACGGTTTGCGCGTGCACTTCCCGAAGGCACAGACGTGCTGCGGGATGCCGAACATGGACGGCGGCGACATTCCTTCCGCCATAGCGAAAGCGAAGCAGAACGTCGCGGCGCTGTACCCGCTCGTCGCGCAAGGCATGAGCATCGTCGTGCCGGGGCCGACCTGCTCGTACGTGCTGAAGAAAGAGTATCCGGAGCTGCTCGGCACGCCTGAAGCAAAGGCGGTCGCTGCGAGCACGTTCGACTTGATGGAGTTTCTGCGGAAACGCATGCAAGCGAACCAGTTGAAGAAAGAGTTTCCGAAGCCGCTCGGCAAACTCGCCTACCACGCGGCGTGTCACTTGCGCGCGCAGAAGGTCGGCTTTCCCGGGCGCATCTTGTTGTCGAAGATTCCGGGCACCGAGGTCGACGTGGTCGACGAGTGCTCGGCAGTCGATGGGACGTGGGGCATGAAAGCGCAGTACTACGAGCTCGGAAGGCGCTACGCGCAAAAGCTCGTGCGCGGGCTTTCGAGTAGCGACTACGACGCGGTCGCGAGCGACTGTCCGCTGTCCGGTTTGCGCATCGCGCAAGAGCTCGGCGTCGCCTGCTATCATCCGATCGAGTTGCTCAACCGCGCCTACGGCTTGCCTGAAGTCGCTGCAGCGGGTCAACCGCCCGAAAAGAAGAGTGCGGAGCCGTCATGAAAAAAGTCGATCGAAGCGAGTTGTTGTCCCTCGGGGCGTACGAAGAAATCCGGCCGCACTTTCGTGCGCGCATGATCGACGTGAAAGTGCGGCGGCGCATGAGCTTAGGCGCGCACATGTCGCTCGTGTTCGAGAATCACGACACGATGTTGCTGCAGGTCCAGGAGATGCTCCGAACCGAGCGGATCACGGGCGAGGGCGCGATCGCACATGAGCTCGAGACGTACAACGAGCTCGTGCCGGCGCCGGGGAGTCTGTCCGCCACATTGTTCATCGAGTACGACGAATCGGTGGAGCGCACGAAGATGCTCGCGAAATTCGCGACGCTTCGCACGGCCGTGCATCTCGTGATCGGGGAGAGCCGTTTCACGGCGCGGTTTGGGACGCACCACGGCGAGGAAATGGATCGGCTGCCTGCGGTGAACTACCTGCAGTTCGAAGTCGGCAACCACGCCGCGGCCTTGAAGGACGCGTCAGTGCCGGCCAAGTTCGAGATCACGCACCCTGACTATCCGCTGGCCGTGGATGTGTCCAAGGAGTTGCGGGCCGAGCTGGCGCGAGACCTCGAGTAACGGGGCGAAACTGCTCGATCTCAAGCGTGGCGAAGAAGTCGCTTGACGGCTTAGCGCAGGGGCGTATGTTCGGGTTGGTACAACTGTACGCACGGTTGTAGCCAGCCCTACTAGCCCACTGCCCCAGGTCGTCATGTTCGCTGTAGCCTCGGATTTCATTACGGATCTCGGCCGTCAGGTCAGCCAGACCAAGGACAAGGTCTGGACCGGCGTCACGCGCCGCGTAGTGCCCGCGCTCGACCGCGCCAGCGTCCGCCTCAACGCCGATGTTCCGGTGCTCGAAGCCGCAATCGGCCGGCTCGACGCCACGCTGTCGCTTCGCGCCGTTCGCGCGCGCGTCGAAGCGATCCACGACGAGACGCACGACACGAAGACCTACTGGCTCCGCCCGAACGCGCGCTTCGGCACGTTTCGCGCGGGGGCCCACGTGACTTTGCACCTGCAGATCGGCGGCCGCGCAGTCGAGCGTACCTACAGTTTGTCGTCGGCTCCGCGCACGGACGGGCTCGTTTCGATCACCGTGAAACGCGTCGCGGGCGGCCACGTGTCGAACTGGCTCGCGGACACGCTTCGGCCGGGTCACGTGCTCACGTTGAGCGCTCCGCGCGGCGAGTTCGTGTTGCCGAACGCGTTGCCTCGCAAGCTGCTGATGATCTCGGGCGGAAGCGGCATCACGCCCGTGATGTCGATCCTTCGAAAGCTCGTCGCGGAATCGGCCGCCTGCGACGTCACATTCTTGCACTTCGCGCGCACACCGCGGGACATCATCTTTCGCGAGGAGCTCGAGCGAATCTCGCAAGCGCATCCGAACGTACGCCTGGCATTTTGCGTCGAAGCGGATGGCGGCACTCGCGAGCAGGCCTGGACCGGCGCGCAAGGCCGCTTTTGCCCGGAGCTCCTGCAGGAGACTGCACCCGACTTTCGCGAGCTCGACACGTTTTTGTGCGGGCCGCCGGCGTTCATGCGCTGCGTCGTGCAGACACTCGAGCGCGAGAAGGCCGACCTCTCCAAGCTTCGCTACGAGCGGTTCACGACCGAAGTCGATGCGAGCATGTTCTCCGATCAAGTCACGCGCCTGCGATTCGTGCGCTCCGGCTTCGAGAGCGTCTCGAATCAGCCGCGCACGATCCTCGAGCACGCCGAAAGCGCTGGACTCGCACCCGTATTCGGGTGTCGCGCAGGCAACTGCGGCACGTGCCGCTCGCGCAAGTTGAGTGGTGTCGTCGTCGACGTCACGACCGGGCTGGAATCTCAACCCGGCGAACAGTTCATCTACCCGTGCGTCTCAGTGGCGCGCGGCTGCGTCGAAATGGATCTATGATGCTTCAATCAGTCAGCCAAACACGCAACGACGGCGTCGTTTCGCACGTAACCAACGTAGCAAACGACGTCAACGACAACATCGCCGCGTTCGGTCGTGAGATCGAAGCGCTGCGGCGCGAGATCGAACCGCAGCTCGGCGCCGAAGACTCGCAGCACATTCGAGCGATCGACAAGCTCTCGAAACGGCTCGAGATCACGGGCCGAATGTTGCTGCAGTTCAGCTTCGAGCCGCTCGCGTTCAGCGCGGGAACGCTCGCGCTCTGGGCGCACAAGTCGCTCGAGCTGATGGAGATCGGCCACATGGCGCTGCACGGCGCGTACGACGGCCTCGAAGGCGCGGATCGCTTCGAGTCGAAGTCGTTCCACTGGAAGGCGCCGATCGACGAAGCGAGCTGGCGCGTCGGACACAACGTTCGCCATCACCAGTACACGAACATCGCCGGCCGCGATCCCGACTTGAACTTCGCCGCACTGCGGCTGAGTCCGCGCATCGCGTATCGGGCAGCCCACGCGCTCCAGCCGATCACGAACGTGTTCAGCTGGTTCGGCTTCGCAACCGCGATCAACTTGCACGTGACCGGGATCCTCGACATCTACCTCGAGAAAGGCGAACCGACGGCAGTGCCCGACCGCGAGCGTGCGACCGTGCGCTCGGCGCAGCGCAAGTTCGCCTCGAAGTGGCTGCGCTACCACGCGCGCGAGTACGGGTTTTTCCCGATGCTGGCCGGGCCGTTCTTTCCGAAGGTCCTCCTCGGCAATTGGCTCTCCGAGCTCGGGCGCGACGTACACGCGGCCGCGATCATCTACTGCGGCCACGTCGGCGCGACCGATTTTGCTGGCGACTTCGAACCCTCGAGTCGCGCGGAATGGTACGCGATGCAGGTCGAAGCCGCGCGCGACGTCGAAATGCCGGAGTGGTTGTCGATCTTATGCGGGGGCTTGAACCTGCAGATCGAACATCACCTGTTCCCGCGACTACCGCCGAATCGCTTGCGTCAGATCGCGCCCCGCGTGCGCGAGATCTGCCAGAAGCACGGCGTGCAGTATCGCTCGGACTCGTGGTCGCGTACCTTGACGTCGGTCCTGAGCGAATTGCGCCGGCTCAGCTCGCGCGAAGCCGCTGCAGGATAGTCTCGACGCCCCCAAGCCCCGATGGTCCTGCGCGCTTCGCTCGAAAAGAAAGAGGAGAAGGAGAAGGTCCGCGTGGCTTTGATGCGCGCGGCCGTGCACCTGGCCGCAGCGCACGGCTTCGCGGGCCTCGGCTTGCGCGAAGTTTCGCGCGAAGCCGGCATCGCGCCGACATCGTTTTATCGGCACTTCGCAGACATGGAAGAGCTCGGAGTAGCGCTGATCCGCGAGCTTGCGGGCCGCACCCTGCGCGAGCTCGGCGAACGCGCTCTGGCTGCGCCGAAAGGTTCAGCCGTCGAACACTTGGTCGAATCGATGTTGTCCGCAGTCGAACAAGATCCCGAACTGGTCCGTTTCGTGATCGCCGAGCGCGCCGGTGCCTCGGCGAGCTTTCGCGCGCTCTTACGCGCTGAGCTCTCCGGGCTCGCGCGCACGCTGCACGCCGCGACGACGGGAGAAACCTTGCTGGAAGCCAGTGCGCCGCCGATGGCTGCCGAAGCTGCAATCGTGCTGCTGATCGATGCGGCGGGCACTGCCCTCGACGAGTTCGAGACCCGCCGCGCACAGCTACAGGAGTCTCTGGCATGGTCGCTCAGCGCGCTGCTCGCGGCCCCACCGCTGCACAAGGCATCGACGTGAGCGATCTCCGCGACAAGCTGCTCGAAGCGCACGTGCAACACGAGCTCGCGAGCTGGCAGGGAGATGCGCTCGCCGGCACGATCGCGGATTGGATCGCGCCGTTCTTTCGCTGGTTCGGCCGGACCAAGCTGGACGAGGTCGCGACGCGCCCGCAGATCGTGGGCGTAATCGAGCGCTATGTGATCGACTTGCGCGTGAGCGGCGGTATCACCGAGCTCACCGGAGAGATGTCGAACTTGGTCTTCTCCTCGAAGGCGAGCTCGGATACTCGGCTCGACGAAGTCGTGCCGCCGGCTTCGTACAACGAGTTCACCGACAAAGTGCTCGCGCTCGAAGGATTGCGCCGCGAGCTGATCTCGCTCGTCGCACAAAATGCCGGCGTCGCCGCGATCAGCGCTCGACTCGCTGCACGCGGGTTGCTCGACCTGCTCTCCCCACCGATCGCGCTCACCCGCGCGCTCGATGAAGTGTCGCTCCTCGGGCGGCTGCGCGCGTCTGTCTTGCCTCGGATAGAGACCCGAGTTGCTGCGGGGCTCGCCTGGTATCTCAGCCGCAATCGCGAGCGCCTGCGCGCGCACGCTGAACAGCACATGCTCGAAGAGCTGGACTCGGAGCGTTTGCGCGCGGCACTCGACGAGCTGTGGGACGGCCTCGCGTCGATGCGACTGTCGGAGGTATTCGCGCTCGTCGGCGAGTCGGACATCGAAGACTTCGTCGTGCTCGTCTACGAGTTTTGGCTGCGTTATCGCAAGACCGAGTACTTTCGCCGCATCTCGACCGAAGGCGTCGATCATTTCTTCGTGAAGTACGGCCAAGAGACGCTGTACGCGTTGATCGAAGACATGGGCGTGACCGAAGCGATGGTGAGCGCAGAACTCGGCATATTCTTGCAGCCGATCTTGGATCAGGCGGCTCGCACCGGCGCACTCGAGCGCTTGATTCGTCTGCGGCTCGAGCCGTTTTACGCTTCACAGCGCGTGAAAACGTTGCTCGGCGAGTGACTGGTGAGCAGGGCTCAGGCTCGAGCCGATGCGCGCGCGAGCAGCTCGCTCGTTCGCTCGACCTGCCGCTGAATCCCGAGCTTGCGATTGAAGACGAGCGCGGCTTCGAGGTGCGCGACGGCTTCCGCGGGCCGATTGCGCAACAGCGCGAGCATGCCCAAGTAGTGAGCGACGGAGCCCTTGTAGTCGTACGCGACACCGACCGCATTCATCCCTGCAAACGGCTCGAGCTTCGCGTAGAGCTGCTCCGCTGCCGTGGCATCGCCGAGTTGCCAATACGTCTCCACGAGCGCGCAGAGTGCACCGAGATCGCCGTAGTCGCTCGGCATGCGTTCGAAGATCGAGTCCGGAATGCGCTGAAGGACACTTCGCGCGAGGCCCGGATGCCCGGTGCTCGCCGCGAATGCGGCAACCCACGCATATGCGCCGATCCGCTGCGCCGGCGCGATGCGATCGAGCACCGACAGATCGAGCGAGTCGCCGAGTAAGCTCAGCTCGGACTGGTCGTTCTTCGCCTCTACCAGCAGCGCGTAACAAAACATCGACACCGCGGCGAGGCCACCGGTGACGCTGTCTCCAGTTCTGGTGCGCTCGATGGCGGCGGCGGCATCGTCGAGCCGGTGGTCCGCCAGCGCACGCGTCGCGCGAAGCAACTCGACGGCGCACCGGAGCTGCGGAACGCGACACGCTTCCGCGGCGGCAGCACACTGTACGATCGACAGATCGGCAGATTCGATGTCCCCCTCGATCAACGCGCACCAATACTCACTGATCTCGACGAAGACGCGTCGCAGTCGAAACTGAATCCCGAGCATCGCCTTGGGGTACCGTTGTTCGAGCCCACGGTAGGCGGCAAGTGCCGCGCGGCAGTTTGCAATCCGCGCCGGATCGCGTTGCGCGATCCGAGCGATCGCTACGTCGAGCATGACGTCGGGCTCTCCCGTGGCGGCGGCACTCGCTTCAGCCTTCGCGTAAAGCTTGTCACGCACCTCGCGATCGAGATCGACGTCGAGCTCGGCATGCCGTGCGAGTAGGACTGCGTGTAGCGCCTCGGTCTCCGGCGTTCGCCCGAGTGCGTCTTCGACGAGCGACGCGAGGTCGAGCGTATTGCCGCCGACCTGCGTCCAACTTGCGAGCCGCGCGGCGAAGCGTCGAAGCCACGGATCCGAGCTGATCTCGATCGCGAGCCTGGCGCCGTCCTCGAGCGCGCGCCAGCCGCCCTCGACCTCCCCTGCACAAAACAGATCGAGGCCGAGCTGGTAGAGGAGCTCGCAACGCCGGACCGCATCGCCGCCCTCAGCTGCGAGCTTTTCGAGCGCGCGACCCAGGAGCGCTGCCGCGGCTTCGAACCCGGAGGCCTCGCGCGCGGCGGCCGCAGCACGACCGCAGTGCAGCACCGTCGCAGCGAGGTTCGAAGGTACGGCGAGCAAGCTGTGCCTTGCGATCTCGCTGAGGCGACGCGCGTCAGACGCCTGGGACTGTTCCGACAGGACGCGTGCCAGTTCCGCGTGCAAGCCACCGCGCGGTGCAAGTCCGAGTTCGTCGTACAGCGCGTCGCGAACGAGCGCGTGGTTGAACTCGAAGCGATGCGGTGCAGCCGCGTCCGCGCGAATCAAACCACGCCCCAGCGCCGGCTCGAGCGCAGTCAGAACAGCCTCCAGCGGGAGCTGCGCAACGCGTGCGAGCAGCGCGGCATCGAAGGTTTGTCCGATGACGGCCGCAGCTTTCAGCAGCGAGCGCGCATCTGCAGGCAGCACGACCAAGCGCTGCTGAATCACGTCGCGGACGGCGGGCGGCAGCTCCGACGCTTCGAGGCTCGCAGCGTCGAGCGTCAGCCCGCGTTGGGCGAAGAGTTGCAGCACTTGCCGCACGAAGAACGGGTTGCCTTGCGTCCGTTGGTGGAGCAGCTCGCTCGAGCGCGAGTCCAAGTCCTTCGCGGTGAGCGAGCGAGCAAGCTCCGAAACCTCGGCTTGCGACAAACCGCGCAACGCCACGTGAACGGCCGAGCGCAGCAAGCGCTGCAACATCGGCAGCTCGTGTTCACGCACCGCCGCGACGAGCAACACACCCTGCCTCTCCAGCCCTCGCGCCAAGTGCCCGAGCAAGTCGACGCTCGCGCTGTCCGCCCAGTGCAAGTCTTCGATCACGAGCAGCCGCGGCGCCTCGGATGCGGCTGCAGCAAACCAGCGCGTGAGCTCGTCGAACAACCGGAAGCGCAACGCGTGTGTATCCTCCACTGCACGCGTCGCGCCGAGTAACTCGGGGACAAGCCTCGCGATCGCCCAGGAATCCGCGGGGAGATGGCGGCGCGTCGCTGCATCCGCGAGCGCGGCCCGCACGATCTCCACCCATGGCCAATACGCTGGCGCTGCGCCTCCTGCGTACGCGACGCCTTGCCAGACACTGAAACCGCGCACCCGCGCCCGCCGTACGAGCTCTTCGAGCAGTCGCGACTTGCCGATTCCAGCGTCGCCCGTGATCAGCGCGAGTCCGCCTAGTCCGCCCGCGGTGCGCTCGAGGCAACCCTCGAGCAGCTGTAGGCTCAGTTCGCGTCCGATCAGTGGATCGACTTGAACCGACCGAACCTGAGCTGCAGCCGTCAGCGGCGGGCGGGGCGTACCGACTGCGTGAAACCGATAACCTCTACCGTGCACGGTCTCGATCGGCTGGCGATCGCGCGCGCCCTGCCCCAACGCCTTGCGCAGCTTGGCAACCGTGTTCGACAACACGCCGTCACTCAATGCCTGCGCGTTCCAGACGCGTGTGATCAGCTCGTCTTTTCGAATCAAGCGGCCCGGGTGCTCAGCGAGGTAGCAGAGCAAGTCGAGCGTGCGCCGCTCGAGTGGAACTTCCGTCCCGTCGCGCACCAACCGCGGGCCATCTTGATCGATCTCGAAGCCGTCGAACACCAGCCGCATGTGCGGTTGGAGACTAGCAGGCTGCGTCGAGAACGCTTCCACGGAAACTCAATGCGAGTCCAAACGCACCTCAAGGCGGTGGCAATGCCGCACGCACGTCCGCGCAAGTGGCGGATGCCGCGACTTCCGCTTCGAGCCAACTGCCCGATTTTCCGGCTTTGAACTTGGGACTCTGCGTCGAGATAAAGCGTGCCTCGGCAGCAGTGCAGTCGCCGCGAGCCTCCACGTGACAACCGACGATCGTGTAGTCGAAGGAGACTGGCTCGAGCGCAGCTTGCTGCATCGACGCGCAGACATTTTCCGCCAGCGGCACTTTCAACCTGACGCGCGATGCGATGTACACGCCATCCAAGAACTCCGTCTGCGACACGCTCGACGGAGGTGTGAGATAACCAGCGCCCGTGATCGGAAGCGCAGTCAAACCCGGCGCTCCGTCTCCATCGTGATCGAACGGCATCAGTGCTTCGGTCGCGGGCCAGGCACCGCTGTCGTCGCTCAGCGCAGCACCAATGACCATCGGGCCCGGGTCCAGGATGGACATCGTTCCAGCCGCGGTGAGCGTGCCCGAATACATCGGCATGCTCGGTTGGTCGTACGCGGTGAGCGGCACTTGCATCGATGATTTCAAACCGCCCGCGACGGCGCTCGTCGTGACGGTCGGCGTGAGCGTGCCGCATGCGTGAGACTCGGTCCGCGTCGTGCCATCGGGTTGGCGGATATATTTGATCTTGCTCCACGCGATGAGGGTCCCAGTGCCACCTTCGATCCCGATCGTAGCGGGCCAGATCAGCTCGATCGCTGCTCGGCTTGCGCGTGTGTACTCCGGCGGGAGATCGCAAGCGGGCAACTCAGGTGCAGCGGCCCCGGCGGTGGGTGCAGCCGGAGCGGCCGCCCCGGCAGCCGCGCCTGCCCCGGCAGCTGCGATTGAAGGCGCCATCGATCCTCCAGCCGCGCTGCTGCTACCAGCTGCAGCCATCGCCGATCCCGGCCCCCCCGCACGAGCAGCGATCGGATCCGCTGCGCTTCCCCCAATCGGCGCAACTCCGCCCGCAGCGCCCCTGCCGCCGACGGCTGCACCGGCGATCCCTTCCGGTGCGCCTCCCCCGCCCGCAACCGGTTGCGAGCTCGATTCAGCCGGCCCGTCGCTCTGACACGCGACGCACAGCAACACCGCGACTTGCACTGCGACTCCCGCACGAGATGATCGTTTTCGCATGATCCGCTCCTCTCTCTCGATCGATCACTCCTCCGATTTCGAATCACTGATTGCAGATGCTCGGGCCGCCCGCAGGAATTCGTCCGAGGCCCGCATTGCACATCTCGTCGTTCGAGCTGCCACCCCAGTGCAACGTGTTGCCCGTCGTGTTCTCGTACGTGCACGCGACCTCGACCGTGTCGCCCGCTTTGAACTGCAACATGTCGATGGGGTACGTGACCTGATCGTCGAAGTTGTACGGTCCATCGAACAGCACCACGTCGCCCTTCGACGTCGTATGCGCGATCACCTGCATCGAGACGCCGGTCTGATGCATGTGCGGCATGATGCCGAAGATCGTCGCTTCGCGATCGAACGTGCACATGCCGCGGCTCGTCGATCGGCCCGGCGGAACCGTGAGCTTCGTCGGACCCGCGACCACGCCATCGGCGACGACGCGAACGTCGCTCTCGTCGATCGGCTTCATCATCGCACCGGAGCGCCCGCGCAACGGCTTGTCGGTCGCGTTGAACAAGTGCAGGTTCAAGAGCAACTGGCTGCCCTGCTCCAGCTTCATCGCGACGCCCGGAGGCAGGAGCTTCTCTCGGGTCCCCACCCCTGAGCCGTAGATGTTCTGCGTCCCGAGCGTCGAGACATCGCACGCGCTCACGCCGTCGGGCTCGCCATCTGGTTCCGCGGATGTCGTGAGTGCGACGTGATGCGTCCCGAGTGGCGACATGCCTCGCCACGCGCCAATGAACACGGTGGTGTCGACCGACTTGCGCACGCACACGTATTGCTCGGTGCCGGATGCAAGCTCCCAATCCGCCGCGA
>Ga0193752_1000448_pt1 | contig 39729 bp, 42 predicted proteins | sample H1c1metaG_FD_144924 | JGI IMG/M metagenome (GOLD analysis project Ga0193752, IMG submission 144924) | Soil microbial communities from a riparian zone of the East river system, Colorado, United States - H1c1 | ecosystem: Environmental > Terrestrial > Soil > Riparian zone | place: USA: East River... | reverse complement strand
GGCGGCAGGCGGCGACCCGGGATTCATCGGCTTCCTGCCGATCATCCTGATGTTCGTGCTGCTGTATTTCCTCATGATCCGCCCGCAGATGAAGCGCGCCAAGGAGACCAAGGCGATGATCGAGGCGCTGCAGAAGGGCGACGAGGTGATCACCGCCGGCGGCGTGGTCGGCCGCATCAGCAAGCTCGGCGAGCAGTACGTGACCCTCGAGATCGCCCCGGGCACCGAGATCGTGGTGCAGCGGGCGGCGGTCCAGGCGCCCCTGCCCAAGGGCACCATCAAGACCCTGCAGTAGCCGCGTGAACCGCTATCCGACCTGGGGCTACGTTCTGATCGGAGTCGCGATCCTCATCGCGCTCCTCTACACCGTGCCGAACCTCTACGGCGAGTCGCCGGCGGTGCAGATAGCCTCGGCCAAGGCCACGGTCAAGGTCGACACCGCGCTCCTCGCGCGCGTCGAGGAGACGCTGAAGAAGGCCAACACCCCCTACACCCGCCTCGCCGCCGACCCGGCCGGGATCAAGGTGCGCTTCGCCGACGGCGACACGCAGCTGCGCGCCTACGATCTGCTCAACCAGACGCTCAACCCCGAGAAGGACAACCCGTCCTACGCGGTCGCCCTCAACCTGCTGCCCGCCTCGCCCAACTGGCTGGCGGCGATCAACGCGACGCCGATGACCCTCGGCCTCGACCTGCGCGGCGGCGTGCACTTCCTGCTGCAGGTCGACATGAACGAGGCGAAGAAGAAGCGCCTCGAGGCCTTCACCGCGGAAATCCGCCAGCAGCTGCGCGACCGCAACATCCGCCACACCGGCGTGACGCGCGAAGGCGACTCCCTGCGCGTGCGCTTCGCCGACGCCGCCATGCGCGCCAAGGCCATCGAGGCGATCGGCGCCAGCATCCCCGACCTCGCCCTCACCGAGCGCGACGATGCCATCGTCGCCGTCATCCGCGCCGAGGCGCTCAAGCGCATCCAGGAGTCGGCGCTCAAGCAGAACATCAGCACGCTCAACAACCGCGTCAACGGCCTGGGCGTTTCCGAGCCGGTCATCCAGCAGCAGGGCGCCGACCGCATCGCGGTGCAGCTGCCCGGGGTGCAGGACCCGGTGCGCGCCCGCGAGATCCTCGGCCGCACCGCCACGCTGGAAGTGCGCATGGTGGACGAGGAGGCGCAGCGCAGCGGCAACACCATCGGCGCCGACGTCTTCCCGGAGAACCGGCGCGACGGCGTGAAGATCAACGTGCCGGTGAAGCGCCAGGTGGTGATCACCGGCGACCAGTTCATCGGCGCCGGCGCCACCTTCGACCAGGACCAGCGCCCGGCGGTGAGCGTCGACCTCGACCCGGCCGGCGGCAAGGTGATGCGCCAGGTGACGCGCGAGAACCTGAAGAAGCAGATGGCCATCATCCTGTTCGAGAAGGGCAAGGGCGAGGCGATCTCGGTGGCCACCATCCAGGGCGAGTTCGGCAGCCGCTTCCAGATCACCGGCAACTTCAGCCCGGTGGAGACCAACAACCTGTCGCTGCTGATCCGCTCCGGCGCGCTCGCCGCGCCGATGGAGATCATCGAGGAGCGCACCGTCGGCCCGAGCCTGGGCAAGGAGAACATCGAGCGCGGCTTCCACGCCACGCTGTGGGGCTTCCTCGCCATCGTCGTGTTCATGTCGGTCTACTACTCGCTGTTCGGCGTCATCTCGTCGGTCGCGCTGGGCCTCAACCTGCTGTTCCTGGTCGGGCTGCTGTCGATGCTGCCGACGACGCTCACGCTGCCGGGCATCGCCGCCATCGCCCTGACCCTCGGCATGGCGATCGACGCGAACGTGCTGATCAACGAGCGCATACGGGAGGAGCTGCGCGGCGGCGCCACGCCCCAGGCCTCGATCGCGGCGGGGTACGAGCGCGCCTGGGCGACGATCTTCGATTCGAACGTCACCACCTTCATCGTCGGCGCCTCGCTCCTGATGGTCCCGGGTGCGGTGCGCGGCTTCGCGGTGGTGCACTGCCTGGGCATCCTGACCTCGATCTTCTCCTCGGTGGTGGTGTCGCGCGCGATGATCAACCTGGTGTACGGCCACCGCCGCAAGGTGGCGAAGCTGTCCATCGGCAACACAGCATGGAAGTGAACTAGCCCATGGAATTCTTCAAGATCCGGGGCACCATCCCCTTCATGCGGCATGCGTTGATCTTCAACGCCATCTCGTTCATCACCTTCCTCCTCGCGATATTCTTCCTCGCCACCCGCGGCCTGCACTTCTCGGTCGAGTTCACCGGCGGCACGCTGATGGAGGTGAGCTACCAGCACACCGCCGAGGTCGAGCGCGTGCGCCAGACCCTCGACAAGGCGGGCTTGAAGGCCGAGGTGCAGAACTTCGGCAGCTCGCGCGACGTGCTGATCCGCCTGCCGGTGCTGAAGGACGTGCCGGGCGCCGAGACCTCGCAGAAGGTCACCGCGCTGCTCAAGACCGACGACACGAGCGCCGAGGTGCGGCGCGTCGAGTTCGTCGGGCCGCAGGTCGGCGGCGAGCTCGCCGAGATGGGCGCGGTCGCGCTGCTCCTGACGTCGGTGGCGATCGTGCTCTACCTGTGGGTGCGCTTCGTCAACTGGCGCTTCGGCCTCGCCGCCATCGTCGCCAACCTGCACGACGTGGTCATCATCCTGGGCTTCTTCGCCTTCTTCCAGTGGGAGTTCTCGCTCTCGGTGCTGGCCGGCGTGCTCGCCGTGCTCGGCTACTCGGTGAACGAGTCGGTGGTGGTCTTCGACCGGGTGCGCGAGAACTTCAGAAAGATGCGTCGCGCCAGCGTGCCGGAGGTGATCGACGCTGCGATTACCGGCGTCATCTCGCGCACCATCATTACCCACCTTTGTACCCTGGCGATGGCGTTGACCATGTTCTTCTTCGGCGGCGCCGCCCTGCACTACTTCGCGCTCGCCCTCGCCATCGGCATCCTGTTCGGCATCTACTCCTCGGTGCTGGTAGCGAGCCCGCTGCTGGTCTGGCTGCGCGTCAAGCGCGAGTGGTTCGCCCCGCCGCAGAAGCGCAAAGGCCACGACGAGCACGAAGGCGCCGTCGTTTGAATTCGGGGACGGAGCCCGAACTAATTCGGGCTCCGTCCCCGAATTACCTGAGGATCTGCACCAGGTTTGAGTAGTCGTCCGTCCAGGTACGCCACTCCGGACGGTCCTTCGGCGCCTCGGCGCCGGCCTTGACGATGGCGGCGCGCTGCAGCGCCTTCGCATCCCGCGATACCAGCACCCAATCGGTCCGCGAGCGCCTGCTGTCGTCCTCGTCGTCCGGGTCGTCGCGCACCAGCACCGCATGGGCGCCGTTCTCCTTCGCGATGCGCGCCACCACCGGCACCAGGTCGAGGAAGCGATTGGAGACGTGGAAGGCGACGACGCCGTCCTTGCCGGCGTGCTTCAGGTACACCGCGAGCGCCTCGCGCGTGATGAGGTGCACCGGAATGGCGTCGCTCGAGAAGGCGTCGACGGCGAGCACATCAAATTTTTGCGGAGGTTCGCGCTCCAGGGTAAGGCGCGCGTCGCCGAGCGCGACCTCGACCTTGGCGGGGCTGTCGGAGAGGTAGGTGAAGTCGCCGCGGGCGATGCGCACGACCTCGGCGTCGATCTCGTAGAACTTGTACAGGTCGCCGGCGCGGCCGTAGGCGGCGATAGTGCCGGTGCCCAGGCCGATGACGCCGACCCGCACCGCCTTGTCCTGCCGCGACGCGATCGCCGCGCCGACACCCGAGCTCTCCTCGTAGTAGGTGGTCGGCCGGTGGCGGAATTTTTCGTGCAGGTGCTGCTCGCCATGCATGATGGTGCCGTGCACCAGGCGCCTGAGATGCGACTCGTCGCCCGGCTCGCCGTATTCCTTGACGCGCAGCACGCCGTAGAAGCTGCGCGAGGCGGCGCGCACGTCCTTCTGGTCGGTGAAGCCGCTGTAGACCGCGCCGGCGCCGACGCCGACCAGCACCGCGAGGCCCGCGATGCGCGCCACCATGCTGAGGTCGGCGAAGCGCACCGCGGCCAGCGCGGCCAGGCCGACGAGCGCCGCACCGAGCTCGTAGTAGCCGTTGAAGACAAGCGGCGCGACGATCGCCACCAGCACGCCGCCGAGCGCGCCGCCGGCCGAGACCGTCAGGTAGAACGCCGTCAGCCGCTCGGCCGCGGGCCGCAGGCGGTAGAGCTCGCCGTGGCAGAAGAAGCAGCCGATCAGCAGCCCCGGCAGGAACACGCCGAGCTGCACCGCCAGGTCGTAGTGATACCGGTCGTCGACCAGCATCCCGGTCATGAGGCCGAGCGCGACCAGCACCACCGGCCAGATCCAGCGCGGCCGGTACCAGCCCTGCCCCTCGAAGGTCAGGATGAAGCTGAGCAGGTAGATGGTGAGCGGCGCCAGCCACAGCAGCGGCACCGACGCCACGTTCTGCGTGAGATGGTTCGTGACGGCCAGCAGCAGCGCCGACCCGGTGGCCGACAGGCCAAGCCACAACAAGACAGGATTCCTTTCTTGTTGCCCTCCGGACGCTTCACCGCGCGGGAGAGCGGCCGGAGGAGTTAACCAGGCAACGGCAGAGCAAAGAACGGCGAAACCCGCGAAAAGCAAAGACCAGCCGACAACCTGCTCGCGTGCGGTGAAGACCGGCTCGACGACGAACGGGTAGCCGACGAGCGCGCCCAGCGAAGCGAGGTTGGAGATGGCGAACAGGCGGTAGGGATTGCCCTGCGGATGCGCGCGCACGTACCAGGCCTGCAGCAGCGGGCTGGTCGAGGCGAGCAGCAGGTACGGCAGCCCGACCGACACGCAGAGCAGCAGCAGGATGCGCGAGACCGGCTCCTCGCTGCCGGTCGGCTTCCACGCCTCGCCGGGCGCGATCGGCAGGAGCGCGACCGCCGCAGCGAGCAGAAGCGTGTGCACCACGGCCTGCATCCTGCCGGGGACTTTGGCATGCAGGAAATGCGCATAGGCGTAGCCGGCGAGCAGCACCGTCTGGAAGAACAGCATGCAGGTGGTCCACACCGCCGCGCTGCCGCCGAACCAGGGCAGGATCAGGCGCGCGATCAGCGGCTGCACGAGGAACAGCAGGAACGACGACAGGAATATGGTGACGGCGTACAGCATCAGCCGCGGGCTCTGCTGTTGTTCAAACGCGTTTGGCGAGGTCGGCGGCGAGGCCGGTGTACTTGGCGGGAGTCAGCGCGAGCAGCCGCTTTTTCGCCTCGGCCGGGATCGGCAGCGATTTCACGAATGCGGCGAGCTGCTTGTGGTCGAGGCGCTTGCCGCGGCTCACCGCCTTCAGCTTGTCGTAGGCGTCGGGCACGCCGTGGCGGCGCATCACCTGCTGCACCGCCTCGGTGAGCACCTCCCAGTTCGCGTCGAGGTCGGCGGCGAGGCGCGCCGGCTCGGCCTCGAGCTTGCCCAGGCCGCGCAGGCAGGAAGCGTAGGCGAGCAGCGTGTGGCCGAGCGCGGTGCCGATGTTCCTCTGCGCGGTCGAATCGGACAGGTCGCGCTGCCAGCGCGACACCGGCAGCTTGTCGGCGAGGTGGCGCAGCAGCGCATTGGCGACGCCGACGTTGCCCTCCGAGTTCTCGAAGTCGATCGGGTTCACCTTGTGCGGCATGGTGGAGGAGCCGACTTCGCCCTTTTTCGTCCGCTGCCGGAAATAGCCGAGCGAGATGTAGCCCCACAGGTCGCGGTCGAGGTCGAGCAGCACGCTGTTGGCGTGCGCATAGGCGTCGAGCAGCTCGGCGAGCCAGTCGTGCGGGTCGATCTGCGTCGTATAGGGGTTGGCCTGCAGCCCCAGGGCCTCGACGAAGCGGCGGCTGAAGCGCTCCCAGTCGACGCCGGGATAGGCGATCAGGTGCGCGTTGTAGTTGCCGACCGCGCCGTTCGCCTTGGCGAGCACCGCGACTTTGGCGATGCGGCCGCGCGCGCGCTCCAGGCGGTGCGCGAAGTTCGCCATCTCCTTGCCCAGGGTGGTCGGCGACGCCGGCTGGCCGTGGGTGCGGGAGAGCATCGGCAGGCTCGCATGGCGCAGCGCCAGCGCGCGCAGCGCACCGACCAGCTCGTCCAGGCGCGGCAGCATCACCTTCTCGCGCGACTCGGCCATCATCAGCGCGTAGGAAAGGTTGTTGATGTCCTCCGAGGTGCAGGCGAAGTGGCAGTTCTCCAGCGCCCGGCTCGCCTCGGCGTTCTTCGCCAGCCTGGCGCGCAGCCAGTACTCGATCGCCTTGACGTCATGGTTGGTCTCGGCCTCGATGTTCTTGATGTGCTCGGCGTCGCGCTCGGAGAACTGCTCGACCAGCTTGCTGAAGATCGAAGATACCTTGGGCGAGAAGCGCTTCAGTTCCCTGATGCCGCGCTCGGCGGCCAGGGCTTCGAGCCAGGCGAGCTCGACCTTGACGCGGTAGCGGATGAGGGCCTGCTCGCTGAAGTAAGCGCGCAGCGGGTCGGCGGTCCTTGCGTATCGCCCGTCGAGCGGCGAGAGCGCGGCGAGCGGCGAGGGCATGCCCCTATTATAGAGGGGATGCGAGTTTTGCTCTCCGAGGCGCGCGCCTGCCGGGTCTGCGAGAAGCACCTCGAGCCCAGGCCCGTGTTCCGCGTCGGCGCCAAGGCCCGGCTGCTCATCGTCGGCCAGGCGCCGGGGCGGCGCGTGCACGAGACCGGCATCCCGTGGAACGATCCCTCGGGCGACGTCCTGCGCGAGTGGCTCGGCATGGACCGCGAGGCGTTCTACGACACCTCGCGCATCGCCATCGTGCCGATCGGCCTGTGCTATCCGGGCACCGTCGGCGGCGCCGACCTGCCGCCGCGGCGCGAGTGCGCTCCGCTGTGGCAGCCGCGCTTTCGCGCGGCTCTACCGGACATAGGGCTCACGCTGCTGGTCGGAAGTTATGCTCAGAACTTCTATCTTGCCTCCGCCAGGAAAAGCTCTCTTGCACAGACCGTCCGCGCCTGGCGGGACTACCTGCCCGAGTTCTTCCCGCTGCCGCACCCGAGCTGGCGCAACATCGGCTGGCTGAAGAAGAATCCCTGGTTTGCAAAAGACGTGTTGCCGGCGCTGCGCAAGCGCGTTGCGCGCATGTTCCGGGCTGTATAATCCGCGCCCTCATGAAGCTACTCGCCGCACTGATCAGCCCGTACACGCGCAAGGTGCGCGTGGTGCTCGCCGAGAAGAAAATCGAGTGCGAGATGCAGATCGTCGACGTGGTGCCGGCCGACAATCCGGTCAACGCGCACAACCCGCTCGGCAAGATCCCGACGCTGATCCTCGACGACGGCACCGCGCTCTACGATTCGCGCGTCATCGTGGAATTCCTCGACAGCGTCTCGCCGATCAGCCGCCTGATCCCCGAGCCGACCCGCGACCGTGTCGCGGTTCGCCGCTGGGAAGCGCTCGCCGACGGCGTGCTCGATGCGGGCCTGCTGGTGCGCTACGAGTCGATCCGCGACAAGAAGGAACAGAGCAAGGGCTGGACCGACAAGCAGCTCGCGCGCATGAAGCGCGGCATGGAGCAGATCTCGAAGGAGCTCGGCGAGCGCGCCTACTGCCACGCCGACCGCTACTCGCTCGCCGACATCGCGGTCGCCTGCTGCATGGGCTGGCTCGACTTCAGGAAGCCCGGCGGCGTCGACTGGCGCAAGGACTACCCCGCCGTCGCCCGTCACTACGACAAGATGATGGAGCGACCGGTGTTCGCCGACACCATCCCCAAGTAAATGGGGACAGACCCCGTTTGTTAGCCCCGTTTATTAGGTGATCACGCCTCCGCCGAGGCAGACGTCCTGATCGTAGAGCACGACCGACTGCCCGGGCGTCACCGCCCACTGCGGGGCAGCGAAGTCCACCTTGATTCCAGTGTCGGTCGCCATGACCGTGCATTCAGCGTCCGCCTGCCGATACCGTGTCTTCGCCGTGTGGCCTGTTTCGCCAGGCAAGCGTCCGGCGGTCCAGCTCGTATCGTCCGCCCGGAGGGACTTCTTCATCAGCAGCGGATGGTCGTGCCCCTGCACCACCACCAGCTCGTTCGTAGGCACGCGCTTCTCGGCGACGTACCAGGCATCGCCGGCGCCGCCCAGGCCGATGCCCTTCCTCTGCCCGATCGTGTAGAAGGCCAGGCCGATGTGCTCTCCCAGCCGCCTGCCGTTCTCGTCGATGATCGCTCCCGGGATCTTCGGCAGGTAGCGATTCAGGAAGTCGCGGAACGGCCGCTCGCCGATGAAGCAGATGCCGGTCGAGTCCTTCTTGGCATGGTTGGGCAGGCCGGCCTCGATCGCCAGCCTGCGCACGTCCGGCTTCTTCATCTCGCCCACCGGAAAGAGCACGCGCGAGAGCTGCGCCTGGTTCAGCCGGTGCAGGAAATAGCTCTGGTCCTTCGCACCGTCACTGCCTTTCAATAGCTCGTATTTTTCGTTTTTTTCGCCGACGCGGGCGTAGTGCCCGGTCGCGATCTTTTCCGCGCCCAGGCGCATCGCATGATCCAGGAAGGCCTTGAACTTGATCTCCGCGTTGCACAGCACGTCGGGGTTGGGGGTGCGGCCGGCCGAGTATTCGCGCAGGAAATCGGCGAACACCCGGTCCTTGTACTCGGCGGCGAAGTTCACCGCCTCGAGCTCGATGCCCATGACGTCGGCCGCGGCGGCAGCGTCGATCAGGTCCTCGCGCGTCGAGCAGTACTCGTCGTTGTCGTCGTCCTCCCAGTTCTTCATGAACAGGCCCACGACGTCGTGCCCCGCGCGCTTGAGCAGCAGCGCGGCGACCGAGGAATCCACCCCGCCCGACATGCCGACGACGACTTTCATGCGAACTCTTTGGAGAACAGGTGCAGGGGATAGTCACTGCCCGCTAGATAGTCCTCGATACACTTCAATACGAGAGGCGATCGCGCCGCTGCGCTGGCCTTCACGTCGGCCGGGCTGAGCCAAAGCGTGCGGATGATTTCCTTGTCCAGCTTGCGGTCTTCAACGCCGAGAACCTTGCCGCGAAAACAAAAGCGCAGGAAGGTCACGTCCTTCGGCGCGTAGTGCCAGCGATAGACCCCCACCAGGCCGGTGGGCTCGAAGCGGTGCGCGGTCTCTTCCATCACCTCGCGCGCGCAGGCGGCAACCAGCGACTCGCCGGGGTCGAGGTGGCCGGCGGGCTGGTTGATCACCTTGCGGCCGTCGATCATCTCTTCGACGAGGAGGAATTTCCCGTCGCGCTCGATGACGGCGGCCACCGTCACCGATGGCTTCCAGATGCTCATGCGACTTTTCGGGTGTTCTTCCGGATGAAGTCGGCCATGCGGGCCACGCCGGCCTCGATCTGCTGCTTGGAGGCGGCGTAGGAGAAGCGCACGTGCTGCCCCTCGCCGGGCACGCGCGCGCCGAAGTGGATGTCGGCCAGCAGCGCGACGCCGGCCTCGTTCAGCAGGCGCTTCCTGAACTCCTCGGAGTCCGCGGCGCCGATCATGCGGCAGGCCTCGGTGACGTTCGGCCAGACGTAGAAGGCGCCGCCGGGGGTCAGGCATTTCACGCCCGGCACCTTGTTCAGCAGACCCACGATCAGATCCCGGCGCTCGAAGAAGCTCTTCTTCATCATCTCGGCTGCGTCCTGCGGGCCGTTGATCGCCTCCACCGCCGCCCACTGGCTGATCTGCGAGGCGCACGACTCGGTATTGGTGATCCAGCGCGTGAAGTGCGGCGCGAGGATCGGGTTCGAGGTAAAGCCGATGCGCCAGCCGGTCATCGCCCAGGTCTTCGAGGCGCCGTCGGAGATGATGGTGCGCTCGTACATGCCGGGCACCTGGGCGATGGAAAAGAACTCGCCCGAAAAAACCAGCCTGGAGTAGATCTCGTCGGCGTAGACCCAGACCTGCGGGTGCTTCTTCAGCACTTCTGCAATGGCTTCGAGCTCTTTCCTCGACAGCAGGCCCCCGGTCGGGTTCTGCGGGTAGTTGAGGATGAGCAACTTGGTCTTCTTCGTGATGAGCCGTTCCAGGTCCGAAAGGTCGAAGGAAAAACCCTTACCTTCCTTGAGGTGGATCGGCACGGGCTTGGCGCCGTTGGCCAGGATCTGCGATTCGTAGATCGGGAAGCCCGGGTTCGGGTAGATCACCTCGTCGCCCGCGCCGTAGTCGGTGGTGGTCAGGATGGAATAGGCGATGAAGGGCTTGGCGCCGGCGCCGACCACCACGTCCTCGGGCCGGATCGGCAGGCCGCCGCGCATGCCGGCCATGTAGCGGGCGGCGGCCGTGCGCAGCTCGTCGATGCCGGCCGAGGGGGTATAGCCGTGCTTGCCTCCCTTGATGGCGCGGATCGCCGCCTCCTGCACGTGCTCGGGCGCCGGGAAGTCGGGCTGGCCGATGCAGAAGCTGATGATGTCCTTGCCGGCGCGCGCGAGCGCATTGACCTCGGCCAGGACGACGAAGGCGTTCTCGGTACCCAGGCTCGAGGCCCGGCGGCTGATCTCAGGCATGAAAATCCCGCTGGAAAATCCGTATTATGCCGTCCCATGCTGGTCAACTGCGTAGCCTACGAGAACGGCCGCCGCCTCGGCGACATCGAGCCGCACCAGATCAGCGACTACCTGAAGCGCCCCGGCTGCTTCGTCTGGGTGGCGCTGAAGGACGCGACCGAGGCCGAGCTCGGCGCCATGCAGGAGGAGTTCGACCTGCACCCGCTGGCGGTCGAGGACGCGCGCCACGGCCACCAGCGCCCGAAGATCGAGGAGTACGGCGACTCCCTGTTCGCCGTCCTGAACACCGTCGAAGTGAAGGGCGACGAGCTCAACGTCGGCGAGGTCGACATCTTCGTCGGGCCGAACTACGTGCTGTCGGTCCGCCAGCGCAGCGAGCGCGGCTTCCAGGACGTGCGCTCGCGCGCCGAGCGCGAGCCGGAGCTCCTGAAGCACGGCTCGGGCTACGTCCTCTACTTCATCATGGACGCGGTGGTCGACCGCTATTTCCCGGTGCTCGACGCCATCGAGACCGAGCTCGAAGCGCTGGAGGACCGGATCTTCACCGGCACCTCGCCGCGCCAGAACATCGAGGCGCTGTACTACGTGAAGCAGAAGCTCATCACCCTCAAGCACGCGGCGAGCCCCCTGCTCGAGTACTCGGGCAAGCTCTACGGCGGGCGCGTGCCGCAGGTCTGCAGCGGCCTGAGCGAATACTTCCGCGACGTCACCGACCACCTCATCCGGCTCAACCAGTCGATCGACGCCGCGCGCGACACGGTGAGCACCGCCATCCAGGTCAACCTCGCCCTGGTGCAGGTGGGCGAGAGCGAAACCACCAAGCGCCTCGCCTCCTACGCCGCCCTGGTCGCGGTGCCGACCATGATCGCCGGCGTCTATGGCATGAACTTCGAGTACATGCCCGAGCTGAAGTGGACCTACGGCTACCCGCTGGTGATGGGCATCATGGCCGTCCTCGACGGCTATTTGTTCTACCGCTTCCGCAAGTCGGGATGGCTCTAGAACCCCAGCTCGGCGCGCACCCCGTCCCAAGGCACCGAAACACCTCCGTCTGCGTCGCGCTCGATCAGGCCAAGCTCGGCTAGACGCGACACGTCCGTGTGCACGTTCTTGTAGTCGCGCCCCAGGCTCTTGGCCAGTTCATAGATCGATGCCGCTCGCTCCTTTCGAAGCCTTTCGAGAAGCACCCAGCGGGCAGGTGTCAGCGTCTTAAGGAGCAGAGGCAGATCCTCGAAGGAGAGGACGGAGAGGGAAACGGCTTTGCCGTCCTGCGCCTGCCGGTTCCATGCCGCCTCGAAGCGGTCGAGCGCGTCTCCGGCGCCCGCGACCCGCACCTGCAGCAGCCTAGAGGGCTTCGACATCGCGCTCGAAGTCGTAGCGCATCTGCTCGACCGAGCGGAACGCGTAGGCGCTGGCGCGGCCGCGGACGATGCGCCTGCCGTTCTCGTAGACCACCAGGTCCCTGTAGCTCAGCCGGTAGGCATTTCCATCAAGGGAAATCGTGAAGCGCCCGGAGGGCAGCACGACCTGCTCGATATATGGCATGGAGCACCATAATACAGAAGGCGTAAAATGCCGTCCATGAGCGACTTTTTCAGCCTTTACCGCCATGGCTTCGCGCGCGTGGCGCTCGCCACGCCCCAGGTCAGCGTCGGCGACCCCGCGGCGAACCTCGAGGCCACCGTCGAGCTGATGCAGCGCGCGGCGCGCGAGAAGGCGGTGCTCGCCGTGTTCCCCGAGCTCGGCCTGTCGGCCTACTCCTGCGACGACCTGTTCCACCAGCAGGCGCTGCTCGGCGCCGCCGAGGAGGCGCTGCGCGGCCTGCTGGCACGTTCGCGCAAGCTGCCGCTCGCCGCGCTGGTCGGCCTGCCGGTGGCGATCGACGGCCTGCTCTACAACTGCGCCGCGCTCATCGGCCAGGGGCGCCTGCTGGGGGTGGTGCCGAAGACCTACCTGCCCAACTACCGCGAGTTCTATGAGGCGCGCCAGTTCACTCCCGGCGGCACCTGCCTGAAGACCGAGGTCGCGCTCGCCGGGCAGACGGCGCCGTTCGGAACGAATCTGATCTTTGCATTTAATGAAACGAAGAACTTTGTGTTGCATGTGGAGATCTGCGAGGACCTGTGGGTGCCGGTGCCGCCCTCCTCCTTCGCGGCCCTCGCCGGCGCCACCGTCCTCGCCAACCTGTCGGCGTCCAACGTGGTCATCGGCAAGCACGGCTACCGCATGCAGCTCGCCGCCAACCAGTCGGCGCGCTGCATCGCCGCCTACCTCTACAGCGCCTCCGGCCAGGGCGAATCGACCACCGATCTTGCCTGGGACGGCGACGCGATGGCGTTCGAGAACGGCACCCTGCTGGCCGAATCGAAGCGCTTCTCGAGCGAGCCGCAGCTCACGCTCGCCGACATCGACCTCGGGCGGCTGCTCGCCGACCGCATGCGGCAGAACACCTTCGGCGCGAGCCTGCAGCGCCACGCGGCGGAGGCGGCGCGATTTCGAACGGTGGAGGTTTCGCTTCCTGTTCCACAAGGAAAAATTCTTCTTGGAAGAAAAGTTGCCCAAAAACCGTATGTCCCCGACGACCCCGCCACCCGCGACGCGCGCTGCGAGGAGGTCTACCGCATCCAGGTGAACGGCCTCGCCACGCGCATGCGCGCAAGCGGCGTGAAGAAGCTGGTGATCGGCGTCTCGGGCGGCCTCGACTCGACGCAGGCGCTGCTGGTATGCGCCCGCGTGATGGACGAGCTGAAGCTGCCCCGGCGCAACATCCTCGCCTTCACCATGCCGGGCTTCGCCACCTCGAGCCGCACGCGCAACCAGGCCTGGCAGCTGATGCGCTCCCTCGGCGCCAGCGCCGAGGAGATCGACATCCGGCCCTCATGCATGCAGATGCTGAAGGACATCGGCCACCCGTACGCCAAGGGACGCAAGGTCCACGACGTCACCTTCGAGAACGTGCAGGCCGGCGAGCGCACGAGCCACCTCTTCCGCCTCGCCAACCTGCATTCCGGCCTGGTGGTCGGCACGGGCGACCTGTCGGAGCTCGCGCTCGGCTGGATGACCTACGGCGTCGGCGACCACATGTCGCACTACAACGTGAACGCCAGCGTGCCCAAGACGCTGATCCAGCACCTCATCGGCTGGGTGGCGGAATCGAAGCAGTTCGACGAAGCGACCTCGAAGACGCTGCAGCGCGTGCTGGCGACCGAGATCTCCCCCGAGCTGATTCCCGGCAGCCAGAAAACCGAAGCCACGGTGGGACCTTACGAGCTGCAGGACTTCAACCTCTACTACACCCTGCGCTTCGGCTACGCGCCGTCGAAGGTCGCGTTCCTCGCCGCGCACGCCTGGAAAGGCAAGTATTCGCTGAGCGAGATCCGCAAATGGCTCGGCGTGTTCCTCAAGCGCTTCTTCCAGACCAGCCAGTTCAAGCGCAGCGCGATGCCGAATGCGCCGAAAGTGGGCTCCGGCGGCTCGCTCTCGCCGCGCGGCGACTGGCGCGCGCCGTCGGACGGCAATGCGGTAGCGTGGCTGGCGGACCTGAAGAAGGTCCCGACGAAATAATTCGGGGACGGAGCCCTAACTCTGCGGAAGCGCCGGCGGCGCTTCCCTGGCGGAGTTAGGGCTCCGTCCCCGACTTTGCTACCCGCGGGTGGTGGTCTTGCGGATTTCCTTCTCGTCGGACCACTCGAGCAGGCCGTTGCGGATGTTCCACAGCTGCAGGTTGAGCTTGTAGTAGACGTCCTTCGTCTCCTTCACCTGCTTCACGATGGAGACGATGTTGCCCTCGAGGCGGTACTGCGCGCCGACCATGCGGCCCATCTCGGCGGCCTGCTCCTTCGCATAGAGCTCGCTCTGCTGGCGCTTGAGCTCCTCGGTCTGCTGGCTCATGCCTGCGGCGTCGACGGCGAAGCGCACCTTGCCGCCCTTCTGCAGCTCGGAGCGGATGCTGTCGGTGATGGCGCGGGTGTCGATGTACTCGCTGGTCTTGTTCCTGACCTCCTGCACGGTGACGACCGGGAGGTTCGCGCTGGCGATGATCGGCGCCTGGTTCATCGAGCGCGCCATCGACTCGGCCATCATCTGCAGGTCGGTCGAGCCGAACTGGTTGGTCAGCGTCTCGACGCCGCGCGCGTCGCCGTAGCGCGTCTTCTCCGCGCAGCCGCCGGCGAGGGCGGCGGCGGCCAGCGCCGCGGCAAGAGCCAGGCTTCGGGTGGCGTTCATTCGTCGCTCCTCAGGATCAGGCGGAAGTCGACCGCCTTGGTGGTCGGCGAGACCGTGTTGAGCATCAGGTTGGAGTTGTCGTAGAGCATGACCGGCTTCCAGGATTCCTCTTCCCACGCGCGCATGCCCTCGCGGTCGATCCAGCGGAACTTGTAGGAGACGCGCTTCACGCTCTTGCTGTCGTTGTTCAGGTTGGCGTCGATCTTCAGCAGGTCGCCGGTCCTGGCGCAGCGCATCTCGGTGGCCTGCACGGTGCTGCGCCGGCCCTCGGTGACGACCTTCGCCTTGACCAGGTCGTCCATCGAGCCCACTTTGGTCTCGCCCACCGGGCAGCCGAAGGCGTAGCCCGGCACCTCGAAGCCCTTCTTGGTGGCACAGCCGGCCGCGAGCATGCCCAGGGCAACCGCGGTAACGATAACTTTCGCATTCATCTTGACCTCCCTCCCAAAGCGCTTAACGCGCGACATCGGCTTTGGGTGCACTTACAAAAACCTGACGGCGTAGCAGCCGAAAGTCTACCACCGCGTGTCTGCCGGAAACGCTGATCGGGACGGCCTGCTCGCCCTCCAGCGTCTGCACCAGCACCTTGTGCTGCCCGGGCGCCAGTCGGGTGCGCGCGACGGCGAGATCGGAGGGCAGCGCGCGCCAGGTGCGGTCGTCGGCCGAGTTGAGCGCCACCGCGCCGATGGCGAGGACCGCCGCCGCCAGCGCGATTCCGGCGCTGTCGCGGTCGCTGGCGCGGCTCTGCGCCTGGTACTGCAGCGCCGCGCTGGTGGTGCCGCGGATCGTGGCGCGCAGCATGATCGACGGCATGTCGTCCTGCAGGCTGCGGCGCGCCATGAGGTCGATGCTGGTGAGCGGCGCGAGCGGCAGCGAGCGCCCGTCCACGATGATCTGCAGCGGCCTGGCGGTCTCCGCCGTGGTCATGACGGGATACGACGCCGGAATGAAGATGAGCCTGTTGCTCACCCAGATCGGCGTCGTGAACTGGCGCGACTGCAGCGCGGGCGCCGAGCCGCTGCCGAGTATGAGCAGCACGTCGGTCATGCCGTCGTCGGGCGCCGCCATGCGCGCATCGAGCCCGGCGAGCGCCTCTTCCAGCAGCGGCTGGTCGGGCTGCAGCTCGTTCGCCAGGCGATAGCCCGGCGCGGCGAGGCTCGGCTCGCCGAGCGCCTCGTAGATGAAGCCGGCGAGGTAGTGCGAGAGCGCGCTCTGGTAGCCGTTCCTGAGCGCGTTCACCGCGGGGTTGTCGATGGTCGCGACCGGGTAGCCGTTCAGGTCCTTGAAGCTCGAGCGCGCGCCGCGCTTCTTCGCTTCCTCTTCGACCGCTGCGACCTGGCGGCTGCGCCGCTCGGCGATCTCGGCCTCGAGCTCGTGGGTCTGCTTGATGGCGACGCGCGCACTGTCGAAATCGCCCAGGGCGAGGTGGTTCAGCGCCATGTAGGTGAGCAGCATCACCTGCTCGTAGTCGTGCGCCTCGTAGGCCCGCAGCTTGTCGCTGAGCACGTAGCTCGCGGCACCGCCGACCATCCGCGACAGGTCCAGCGGGCTCACGGTACGCGAGCCCTCGATGGCGGCGCTCGCCGAAGTCCACGCCTTCTGGCTTTCGTCGTAGCGGTTGCCGAGGCGCTGCAGCATGCCGAGCTCGAGCTGGTAGAGCAGGTTCTTCTTGTCGGCGTTGCTCGAGTCGAGCAGCTTGATCGCGCCGTCGACGTTGCCGCCGGCCGCCCGCTCCAGGGTGCCGCCGAGCTCGGCGTCGTAGCTGCGCACGGCGGCGCAGCCGGAGACGCACAACCCGATGCCGATGGTCAGCAGGCGGCGCCAGTTGCGAATCCCGTGCGGCATACCTCCCCTGCGATGTTTCTGTTGCGAGCGCCATTTTACGCTCGCGCTATGCGCCAGCAGCAGCGACGGCGTTTTTCTTGACCCCCTGACAAGGGGGTCGTGACCCCCGCGTACGCGGGGGGAACGGGGGGTTGGTTTTACAAAAGCGGAAAGACAACCCCCCGCTCGCGTTGCTCGCTCCCCCCTTGTCAGGGGGGCGAATCAGAACCGGCTACTTCTTCAACGCGGTGGCGGAAAGCCTCTGCACCTCGAAGCCCTCGCAGCTGAAGCCGGCGCTGCCGCAGCCGGACGCCTTGCCGGCGTCGAGCGCGCGCTGGTAGTAGACGGCGGCGGCGTCCTTCATGCCCAGCCCTTGCGCCGACTCGGCGAGCAGGAAGTAAGACAGGTCGCTCAGATAGCCGACCTGCAGCACCGAGATCGCCAGGTCGCGCCAGTTCTGCCCGTCATAGAGCACCCTCCACTTCGCTTTTCTCGTCGAATAGCCGAGGCTGCACTCGGAGCGGCACTCGAGCACCGTCTTGCCGCTCCTGAAGCGCTGGAAGGGCTCCGACTGGAAGGTCATGGCGTCGCCTTCCTTCGCTACCTTCGCCGCGTACTCCTCGCGCGACATCTCGCCCGGCTTGGCCGCCAGGAAATGCGGCGCGTCGTGCGGCTTGCCCTTCGCCGCCAGGTAGAGCGGCTCGACCTGCGCGCCGAGCTCCTTCAGGTGCGCGGCGCGGTTCTGCGGCGAGGGATGCGTGGAGATGAACTCGGGCTGCGCGCTGCCGCCGTCGAGCTTGCCCATCTTCTCCCACAGCGTGACGGCCGACTTCGGATCGTAGCCGGCGCGCGCCGCGAGCTCGATGCCGATCTGGTCGGCTTCCGACTCGCTTTCCCTGCTGTTGGGCAATTGGATCGCCACCGCCGCGGCGAGCGCCGCGCCGCTGAGCGCGAGGCCGGCGGCGGGCGAATCGGTGCGGCTGGAGACCGCGATCGACGCTACCGCCAGGCCGACCGAGGTGGCCATCGCCACCGACATGCGCTCCTGGGTATGGTTGGCGAGCGCGTGGCCGATCTCGTGGCCCATCACCTGCGCGATCTCGTCGTCGCTCGCCTTCAGCTTCTCCCACATACCGCTGTAGATCGCCATCTTGCCGCCCGCCATGCAGAAGGCGTTGACCGTCTTCGGGTCGTTGATCACCTGCACGTCCCAGCCCCAGCTCGCCGTCTCGGGGCGGAAGCGCACCGCCTGCGCGATCAGGCGCTCGGTGATCTCGCGCACCTTCTCGACGCGCGGGGTGGCGCTCTCGATCTGCTTTTTCTTGTCGAGCTCGCCCATCATCTGCGAGTAGGCCGCGGCCGAGCCGCTCACCGCCTGGCTTTCGGACACCAGCATGAACTGGCTGCGCCCGGTGAGGGCGTTCTGCGCGCAGCCGGCAAGCAGAATAAGCAGCACTGGAAAGAACCGGAGCATGGGATTGATTTTACGAAGATCCCCGCCCGGCGGATGTAACCGGTTGTTTCCGATGCGGCGGCGCGGGGTGGAATTTGCCGCCGGGATGCCGTAGGCTTTCGCCGGCATGTCGAAGCAAGAGCCCGAGTTCCGCCACCCGCCGATCTGGATCCACGCCTCCGAGGCGGGAAAGTGGCTGCTCTCCCGCCGCGAGGCGAAGCGGCGCGCGGTCCTGGCGATCCTGGACCGCGTGCCCGAAAGTCCGGCTAAGCCGCCTTCCGCTCCGGCGGCGCCGCAGGCAACTCGCCGATCGCGGTCCTGATCGCGTCCTCGACGCGGTCCAGAAACACGAACTCCAGCTTCGCGCGCGCCTCGGCCGGCACGTCCTCGAGGTCCTTCTCGTTGCGCTTGGGCAGCATCACCGTCTTGATCCCGGCGCGCAGCGCGGCGAGCGTCTTCTCCTTCACCCCGCCGATCGGCAGCACCAGCCCGCGCAGCGAGATCTCGCCGGTCATGGCGACGTCGGCCCGCACGGGCTTCCCGGTGAGAAGGGAAACCAATGCCAGGAACATCGCCACGCCCGCGCTCGGCCCGTCCTTCGGCGTCGCGCCCGCAGGCACGTGGATGTGGATGTCGGTCTTGTCGAGGACTTCGCCGAGATAGCCTTTGACGAGAGTCAACGCCGCCTGCGCCGACTCCTTCATCACGTCGCCGAGCTGGCCGGTCAGGATCAGCTTGCCCGAGCCCGGCACCTTCGAAGCCTCGATAAACAGGATGTCGCCGCCCACCGGCGTCCACGCGAGGCCGGTGGCGACGCCGGGCACCGCGGTTCTTTGCGCGGCTTCATTCTCGAATTTCCTGGCGCCGAGAATGGCATGAAGATCTTTTGCTTCGACAATAACTTGCTGTGAAGCACCTTCGGCGACCTTCATTGCCACGTTCCTGAGCACCGCGCCGATGTCGCGCTCGAGGGTGCGCACGCCCGCTTCACGGGTGTAGTCCTCGATAATTGCCCTGATTGCATCTCCACGAAGCTCTACCTGTGAAGAGGAAAGGCCGTTGGCCTCGAGCTGCCGCTTCACCAGGTACCGGTTGGCGATCTCCATCTTCTCCTCGGTGGTGTAGCCGGGGAGCTGGATGATCTCCATGCGGTCGCGCAACGGGCCCGGGATGGTGTCGAGCATGTTGGCGGTGGTGATGAACATCACCTTCGACAGGTCGAAGTCGACGCCGAGGTAGTTGTCGCGGAATTTCGCGTTCTGCTCCGGGTCGAGGACCTCGAGCAGCGCGCTCGACGGGTCGCCGTGGAAGCCGCCCGCGCCGACCTTGTCGATCTCGTCGAACATCAGCACCGGGGTGCGCGACTCGGCGCGGCGCACCGCCTGGATGATGGCGCCCGGCAGCGCGCCGATGTAGGTGCGCCGGTGGCCGCGGATCTCGGCCTCGTCGTGCACGCCGCCCAGAGCTATCCGCTGGAACTTGCGTCCCGTGGCGCGCGCGATCGACTGGCCGAGCGAGGTCTTGCCGACCCCGGGCGGACCGACGAAGCACAGGATCGGGCTCTTGCCATTCGGATTCAACTTTCGCACCGCGAGGTGCTCGAGGATGCGGCGCTTGATCTTGTCGAGGCCGAAGTGGTCCTCATCGAGGATGCGCCTCGCTTCCGCAACGTTGATCTCGTTCTTGTCCTCGGTTTTCCAGGGCAATTCCGCCAGCCACTCGAGGTAGGTCCTGAGCATCGAGCCCTCGGCGCTGCCCTCGCCCATGCGCTGCAGGCGCTTGAACTCCTTCACCGCATGCTTGTGCGTGTCCTCGGGCATGCCCGCGCCTTCGATGGCCTTCTTCAGCTCGTCGAGCTCCGCGGCCGAGTCCTCGCCGTCGCCCAGCTCCTTCTGGATCTGGCGCATCTGCTCGCGCAGGACGTGCTCGCGCTGGCGCTCGTCGAACTCCTTCTTCGTGCGGTCGCCGATCTCCTTGGAGATGCGCAGCACGCCGACGCGCTCGCCGAGCAGCGCCAGCACCTTGTCCAGGCGCCGCTTGAGGTCGAAGGTCTCGAGCAGCTCCTGCTTCTGCTCGTTCTTCACGTCGAGCAGGTTGGCCACCATGTCGGCGAGGATCGCCGGCGACGTGACGCCCTGCACCAGCGTGCCGAGCTCCTCGGGGGCGCTGGTGAGCAGGCCGATCGCCTCGGCCGCCTGCTCTTTCAGCTGCAGGAAGCGCGCCTCGATGTCGGGGGTCATCTCGCCGTTCGCCTCGATCATCGCGACGCGCGCGACGAGGAACGGCCAGCCGGTCAGGAACTCGAGCACGCGGAAGCGCCCCTGGCCCTGCACCACGAGGTGGTGCGCGCCCTCGGCGCCGGTGATGTAGCGCACGACATTGCCGGCGGTGCCGACCCAGTACAGGTCGTCGGGGGCGACGTCGTTCTTCTGCGCGTCCTTCTGCAGCAGGAAGCCGATCTTCTTCTCGCTGCGCACCGCCTCCTGGGCAGCGGCGACCGAGACGGCGCGGCCGACGGTGACCGGCGCGATCACCCCGGGGAACAGCACCGTGTTGCGCATCGGGATGACGATCATCGCGTCCTCGGGCAGCGGCTTGAGGGCCGCGCCCTGGCCGCGCGGCGCCGATGCCGCGTTGCGGGCTGCTTCGTTGCTGGCAAGCACGTCCTGGTTCATGCGCCTTCCTTCCTGCGGAATATCAGACTGAGAATGCCGTCGCCTTGCGACTTGGACCTGAATTCGTAGAGGTGGACCGGAAACTCGATGCGCCGCTGGAATCGCCCGTAAGGGATCTCGACGCGATGGATCTGCGCGCCGTGCTCGCGGCAGGGGAACGAGCGCAGCGCGGAGAGCGTGATGCCGTCGGCGTCGGCCGCGACGGTGACCGAATCGGGCGACACGCCCGGCAGCGCGACCTGCAGGCGCAGCTCGTCGCCGCTTTCGACGATGTCGACGGGGGGCTCCCACGAGGCGGGCTCGTGGGCGAGGAAGAACTGGCGATGCAGGCGGTCGGCCTGCTCCAGCACCCGCAGGGCCTCGCTCCACATCCAGGTTGAAACGTCGCGTGATCTCACAAAGGCCTATCTGGCGACGCCGTGCCGCCGAATCAAGCCTCTTGCAAGCAGCGATCCCTACGGACCGTAGGGATTTACTTCACTTCAGAAACTCAATGCTTCTTGTAGGTCGGGCGGCGCGGCGCCATGCGGACGGGGTTCTCGTCCTTGTGCCGGTAGTTGATGCGGCCGCGGGTGATGTCGTAGGGCGACATCTCCAGGCGCACGCGGTCGCCGGCGAGGATACGGATGCGGTGCTGGCGCACCTTGCCGCCGGCGTAGGCCAGCACTTTTGCGCCGTTTTCCAGCGTGACGCGAAACTGGGTGTTGGGCAGCACTTCCTGCACCGTGCCTTCCACCTCGATCATCTCTTCCTTAGCCATGGCAAAACCTTTTCCACGCCGTGCGGCGTAGTGACCTGCAATTGATCCGGAGCAGGACTGCGGAGGGACTGCGATTATACCCGGAGGGTAGTTGGGGCTAGCCGGATGTCTGTTTCAAGAGCCAGCCGCGAAACGCCTGCACCGCGGGGCGCTCGGCAATGACCTCTGGGCACACAAGGTAATAGGCCGACCGCGGATTGACCTCGACGTCGAAGGGTGTTCGCAGCCGGCCGGAGGCGACGTCGGCGTCGATCAGCGGGCGCAGCGCGAGGGCGACGCCGAGCTTCTGCGACGCCGCCTCGAGCGACAGGATGTTGGACGAGAAGCGCGGCCCGCGGCTGCCGTCGACCCGGTCGTCGACGCCGGCGTGCTCCAGCCACTTCTGCCAGGCGTTGCCGTGGGCCACGATCTCCATCGCGTCGTCGTGCAGCAGGACGTGGCGCGCCAGGTCGGCCGGCGCGCGCAGCGGCGGGTCGCCGTCGATCAGCTCGGGACTCGCCACCAGCACCATCTTCACGCCGAACAGGCGGTCGGAGCGGTAGCCGGGATACTCGCCCTGGCCGAGGTGGATCTCCACGCCGGAGGCGTCGCTCCTCAGGTCGAGGGTGCCGATGACCAGGGGCGAGTCGAGCGCGCCCGAATCGACCATGCGGCTGTTCGCCACCACGCGCACGTCGATCTTCGGCTCGCGCTTGGCGAAGTCGGCGAGGCGCGGCATCAGCCAGCGCGCGGTGAACACCGGCGGCGCGGTGATGATGAGCTCCGCCTCGCCGCCGCGCTCGCGGATCATCTCGACCGCGGTGGCGAGCGCCTCGAAGCCCTCGCGCAGCTTCGGCAGGCAGGCCTTGGCCGCCTCGGTGAGCTGCACGCCGCGCCCGGCGCGGCGGAACAAATCCACACCGAGGTATTCCTCCAGGCTCTTGATCTGGTGGCTGACCGCGGCCTGCGTGATGTGCAGCTCGGCGGCGGCCTCCTTGAACGACAGATGGCGTGCGGCGGCCTCGAACACGCGCAATGCATTCAGCGGAGGCAGGCGATAAATCACGCTTGCAATGAGTTTTTCTTATGCGAGGAATGAGATTTCATCGTTTGTCCCGAAGGGCGCGTGGCCTTATCTTGATCAGGCAGGAAAAGAGAAGGAGAGACGAAAGGAAGCATCATGAGAACGTATCGCACCCCAACCACGGCTGAATTGTACTCACTCGAGCTGCGCGCCCGCCGCATGCAGCAGGAAGAGCTCGGCCGCCTGCTCCGCAAAGGAGCGCTCGCGGCCAAAGCGGTGCTGGTAAGCGCCGTTTCGCAACTCGGCGCAAAACTCAGCGCAAAGGTGGTCCGCCATGCGTAGCCACAGTAACGAATTTGTCACGCCGTTCTGGAAGGATGCGCTCGCCTCGCTGCCCAAACCGGTGCAGCAGCGCTATTCGCTGCAGATGCACGCTGCGGAACGCTGGGAACTCGGCTTCGGCGCACTGATCGAAACGGTATCGCGTGCCTGGGCCGGAATCGGACGACTGTTCCATACGCCGAAAGCCGCGCACTAGACAAACGGGTTTTAACCCACGGATTCAAGCTTGCTCCACCGTCCGCGCAAATCCGACGCCTCCTCCTCCTCCTCTGGCTAGGGCTCGCGCGGGCGGTGGGCATCTCTCACCAAGGTGCCGCCTTGAGGGATTTTCGAAGATAGAGCGGATGTCCGGGCTCCCCGGCGCCGGTGATCTTCAGGACGTGCAGTTGCATTCCCGCCAGTAGCTGCCTGACTTGCCTGGAACGTTCCAGGCCGTGATTTCCCCAGGCGCAAACCACCAGATCGGCTTCCTTCGCCGCGCGCAGGATCGCGGCGTCGTTGCCCGACCCGACCGGGTCGCGCACGCGCCTTAGCGCCTGCGGGTCGGTCGAGCGCCAGCCGAAGATGTTGGTGACGATGAGGGCGCCGTAGCCCCAGGCCTCGGCGTAGGCGCGCGCCCGCGCGCAGGTCGGGTCGAGCTTCGCCTCGTCGGCGGTGCTCGGGTTGAGCATCAGGAAGTTGGCCACCGCGCCGGCCTTATCCCAGCGTCGCCACAGCAGGTAGCGCCAGCGCCGGCAGTCGGAGAACAGGGCGCCGGAGTCGTTTTTTATGATTCCCACGGCTACCATTATCCTGATGAAGCCCAAGAGCCCGCGCTCCGCCGGGGCGGTCGTGTTCCGGCGCACCGACCGCGGCATCCGCATCCTGGTGCTGCGCGCGTTCAAGAACTGGGACTTTCCGAAAGGCCTGGTCGACACCGGGGAGGAGCAGATCGCCACCGCCAGGCGCGAGGTGGCCGAGGAGACCGGCCTCACCGACCTCGACTGGCCCTTCGGCGAGGAGTTCAAGGAAACCCTGCCCTACGGCGAGCGCAAGAAGGTGGCGCGCTATTACCTCTGCGAAACGGGCGAGCATGATGTGAAACTGCTCATCTCGGCCGAGCTCGGCCGCCCCGAGCACCAGGAGTTTCGCTGGGTGAGCTTCGACGAGGCCGAGGACCTGCTGCCGCCGCGGCTGACCGGGGTGCTGGGCTGGGCGCGGGCAACCATTACCGGAAATTGAGCAGGTAACTAACAAATTAGAATTCAACTTTAGGAGGAGCTCCATGGCAACCACCACCACCCCCAGCGGACTGAAGATCGAAGAGGTAAAAGTCGGCACCGGCGACCTCGCCGTTGCAGGAAAGAACGTCACCGTGCACTACACCGGCTGGCTGACCGACGGCGTCATCCAGGGCAAGAAGTTCGACTCGAGCAAGGACCGCGGCGATCCGTTCGTCTTCTCGCTCGGCAAGGGTCAGGTGATCAAGGGCTGGGACGAGGGCGTGCAGGGCATGAAAGTCGGCGGCATTCGCAAGCTCACCATCCCCGCGGACCTGGGCTACGGCTCGCGCGGCGCCGGCGGCGTGATTCCGCCGAACGCCACTTTGCTGTTCGAAGTCGAGCTGCTAAAAGTCGGTTGATCTTGAGGCCGCTTTCCCGCGAGGTGGCCCTCGGGCTGCGCCGCGGCGTCGAGAAGGAGAGCCTGCGCGCGACGCCCAACGGCGCGCTCGCCATGACGCCGCACTCGCCGGCGCTGGGCTCGGCGCTCACCCACCCGCACATCACCACCGATTTCAGCGAGTCGCAGCTCGAGCTGATCACCGGGGTGCACGCGAGCGCCGAGGCCTGCCTCGAGGAGCTCGAGCGCATCCACCAGTACGTCTACCGCAACATCGGCGACGAGCTCCTGTGGTCGGCGAGCATGCCCTGCAACCTGCCGGCCGACGACGCCATCCCCATCGGCCGCTATGGCACTTCGAACAGCGGGCGCCTCAAGACCGTCTACCGCAACGGCCTGGCGTGGCGCTACGGGCGGCGCATGCAGACCATCTCCGGCATCCACTACAACTTCTCGCTGCCGGGGATGACGAACGAGAGCCACTTCGCGCTGATCCGCAATTTCCGGCGCATCTCATGGCTGCCGATCTATCTCTTCGGCGCCTCGCCGGCGGTGTGCAGCAGCTTTGTCGACGGCAGAAAGCACGAGCTGCAGAATCTTTCCGCCAACACCTTGTACCTGCCCCACGCCACTTCGCTTCGCATGGGCCGGCTCGGCTACCAGAGCGACGCGCAGGCGAGCCTCGCGGTGAGCTACAACAGCCTGGCGAGCTACGGCGCCTCGCTCTACGAGGCGCTCACCGTGCCTTATCCGTCCTACGAGAAAATCGGAATACGAGGGCCGGACGCGGACGGTCCCGATTCCTACCGCCAGCTCGCCACCAGCCTGCTGCAGATCGAGAACGAGTTCTACACCACCATCCGCGCCAAGCGCCCCACCCGGCGCGGCGAGCGGCCGCTGCACGCGCTGCGCGAGCGCGGCGTCGAGTACGTCGAAGTGCGCCTGATGGACCTCGACCCCTTCGCGCCGCTGGGCATCACCGAGCCGACCATGCGCGTGCTGGACCTCCTGCTCCTGCACTGCCACCTGAGCGACAGCCCCAACGACTCGCCGCGCGAGCTGTACGCGGTGGCACGCAACAAGCTCCTCACGGCGCAGCGCGGCCGCGAGCCGGGCCTCGTGCTGGAGCGCGCCGGCCAGCAGGTGACGCTGAAGGAATGGGGCGGGCAGATCCTCGGCGAATGCGAGCCGATCGCCACGGCGCTCGACGACGCGCTGGGCGGCGCCGCCTACCGCGACGCGCTGGCGGCGGCGATCGGCGTCATGGGCGAGCCGGAAACCGCGCCCTCGGCGAAGGTGCTGCACGCCATGGCGCGCAACCACGCGAACTCGTTCGTGTCCTTCGTGCTCGCGCTGTCCTTGCTGCACAAAGGCTCATTGAAAAACAGTCCCATGCCTGCGGACGCCGAGCGGTACTTCGTCCGCTTGGCGGAAAAATCGCTTGAAGAGCAGAAAAAGATCGAGGCGGCGGACAGCGTCGATTTCGAGACCTACCGGGCGCGCTACCTGTCGCCCGAGCTGCTCAAGCTCTAGCCGGCTACTTGGCGGCCCCGGCGAACACCGGGCGCGTCGGCGACAGGGCCTGGAACGGCACCCCGTATTCCTTCAGGAAGTGCTCGACCGCCGGCAGCCAGACCTTGGCGCCGCCCTCGGCGCTGAACACATAGTGGCCGTCGTTGCCGAAGGCCGGCTGCATCACGTAGTCAGCCTTCGCGCCGCCGGCGGTGAAGCGGTCGTACCAGAGCCGCGTGGTGGCGGGGTTGAAGTAGCGGTCGTTGGACGAGTAGTGGAACAGCACCGGCACCTTGATCTGCTTGCCGAGTGCGTCGAGCAGCTTGGCCACCGGCTCCACCGCGCAGGGCACGCCCGGCCGGTACTCCGGGTTGCCGCCGCGCCCGGCGGCAAAGCCGAGCACTGCAACGAGGCCCTGAGGGGCACGCATTGCCGCGGTGAAGATCGAGACCATTGCACCGGCCGACTGTCCGGCGAGGATCATGCGCGAGCCGTCGACGTAGGGCAGGTTGCGGGTGTAGTCGTAGGCCGCCATCACGTCCTGGGAGGCGGCGCTCTCGGCCTTGCGGAAGTCGGGGTTGCTGCAGGGACCCGGATCCTCGGCGTAGTCGCCGCCGGTGAGGCCGAAGCCGCGGCGCAGGGGCAGCACTACAACGTAGCCGTGGCGCGCGAACTCGGTGGCGGCGGCGAGGAGCTGGTCGGGGGATTCCTTCAGGCGCTCGGCGCGGGTGCCGGCGACGCCGTGGTTCAGCACCACCGCACCGAAGCGTCCTTCGCCTTCCGGCCGCACGATGCGGGCGGAGATGGTGTAGCCGGCGCTACCGACGGGAATGCGCACGTCCTCTGTGGTGACGCCGAACTGCGCGTAGGCCGCTTCGCCGATGAAGAAGCAGACCAGCCCCACCAGCGCGCTCAGCAGCGCGCTTCTCCCTAGCAAATGCATCTACGTTCACCTCGTCAGTTACGTGACGAAGTGTAGAGGAACCAGCGACGCGCGCAAGACTGAAAAAACGACTTGCAGCGCCGCAAACCCGTCGGGGCAGCCCGACGGAAACTGCTATTTCCTGAACGAAGAAATCACGTCCGCCACGCACGCCGTCAGCTTCTTCGCGTAGCCCAGGTGCAGGAATTCGTTCGGCCCGTGCGCGTTCGAGTGCGGCCCGAGCACGCCGGTGATGAGGAACTGCGCCTGCGGGAATTTCGCGCCCAGCATGGCCATGAACGGGATCGTGCCGCCTTCTCCCATCCACATGACGTCTTTTCCATAGTGCTTCTGCGAAGCCTCTGCGAGGGCCTTGTCGAGCCAGGGCGCCGTAATGGGGGCATGCCAGCCGGTCGCCGCCTGGCCGTAGTCGAAAGTCACCTTGGCGCCGTAGGGCGGATCCTTCTCCAGCAGCGTCTTGAGGTTGGACGCGGCGGTGTCCGCCTTGACGGTGGGTGGTAGCCGCAGTGACAGCGCAAGCGCGGTCTTGGGCCGCAGAACGTTGCCTGCATTGGCTGGCAGCGGCAGGCCCTCGGCGCCGGTGACGGCGAGCATCGGCCGCCAGGTGCGGTTCAGCACCAGGTCGGAAAGCTCGCTGGACATCGGCTTCATACCGCCGACGAACGGAAACTTGCGCCAGATCTCCTCGCCCAGCACCCCGGCGGCTTTCTTCGCCTGCGCGCCGCGCTCCGGCGGGATCGGCGCGTGGAAAACCGCGTGCTTCACCACGCCGCTATCTGCCGCGTCGACGCGCTCGAGCAGCGTCCGCAGGATGCGGAAGCTCGACGCCACCACCCCGCTCGCGTCGCCCGAGTGCACCCCCTCGCTCAGCACCTCCACCGTCAGCACGCCGTTCACCAGGCCGCGCAGCGAGGTCGTGCCCCAGAGCTGCTCATAGTTCCCGCACCCCGAGTCCAGGCCGATCACCAGATCCGGGGTGCCGATTCTTGCAGCCAGGAATTCGAGGTATGCGGGCAGGTCGTAGCTGCCGCTCTCCTCGCAGCATTCGATGAGAATCGTGATGCGGGGATGGTCTTTCTTCTCTTCGTTTAAATGTTTTAAAGCAGAAATAGAACTAAAAACCGCATATCCGTCATCCGCGCCGCCCCGTCCGTACAGCTTCCCGTCCTCGATCACCGGCGTCCACGGCCCGAAGCCCTCGCGCCAGCCGGTCATCTCGGGCTGCTTGTCGAGGTGGCCGTACATCAGGATGTTGCCCCGGGCCTTGCCTTCAATTTCCAAAAACAAGACCGGGGTCCTGCCGGGCAGCCGGACGATCTCCTGCTTCATGCCCGGCACCGCGTGCTGGCGGCACCATTTGTCGGCGAGCTGCACCGCTGCCTCGATGTGGCCGTTCTTCTCCCAGGCCTTGTCGAAGTGCGGGGACTTGGCGGGGATCTTTATGTATTCGACGAGGGTCGGGACGATGGCGTCGTCCCAGAACTGCCCGATGTTTTTCATCCCTCCTAATATACCGCGGGGACGTACATCTCCTTGGGAACCGGGCCGCGCAGGTAGTCCGGGTTATGGATGCGCTGGGGGAGCACCACCGGCGCGTGCGGCACCTCCTGGTACGGGATGAGGGTGAGGAGGTGGCTGATGCAGTTCAGGCGCGCGCGCTTCTTGTCGACCGCCTCGACCACCCACCATTTCGCCTCGGGGATGTGGGTGCGCTCGAGCATCGTCTCTTTCGCCTTGGTGTAGCGCTCCCAGCGCCGGCGCGACTCGAGGTCCATCGGCGAGAGCTTCCATTGCTTGAGCGGGTCGTGGATGCGCATCTGGAAGCGCAGGTGCTGCTCTTCGTCCGTGATCGAGAACCAGTACTTGATCAGCACGATGCCGGAGCGCACCAGCATCTTCTCGAACTCGGGCACGTCGCGGAAAAACTGCTCGTACTGCTGGTCGCTGCAAAAGCCCATCACACGCTCGACGCCGGCGCGGTTGTACCAGCTGCGGTCGAACAGGACGATCTCCCCGCCGGCCGGCAGGTGGGGCACGTAGCGCTGGAAGTACCACTGCGTGCGCTCGCGCTCGCTCGGCGCCGGCAGCGCCACCACCCGGCACACTCGCGGATTGAGGCGCTGCGTAATGCGCTTGATGGCGCCGCCCTTGCCGGCGGCGTCGCGTCCCTCGAACAGGACCACCACTTTCAGCTTCTGCTGCATCACCCAGTCCTGCAGCCTGACCAGCTCGCCCTGCAGGCGGAACAGCTCCTTGAAATAGTTGCGGCGCTCGGACGATGCGCTGGGTGGCCCGTCGTCGATCTCCATCTCGAGCTCTTCGTCGAGGCTGTCGAGGGTCTCGTCGTAGACCTTGCGATAAAGGGCGTTGTCTTCGTGGGGGCGGTCGTCGTTCATCCATCGATAGTGGAAGGCGAATGTGTCGCTTTTCTTACACAGCCAACCGTCATTCGGCTGTCACACGCAACTTCTACTCTCCGCACAGATGGTTACCGCACGAATCTCAGACGACATGCAAGGTCGTGATGATTAAGCGCGTGCGCTCGATTTTTCTGTCCGACATCCACCTGGGCACGCGCGCCTGCCAGGCGGGGCGGCTGCTCGAGTTCCTCAAGGCCTACGAGTGCGAGCACCTCTTCCTGGTCGGCGATGTCATCGACCTGTGGGCGATGCGCAGCCGCGGCATCTACTGGTCGGAGGAGCAGAACACCGTGGTGCAGAAGGTCCTCAAGCGGGCGCGCCACGACGTGCAGGTGATCTTCGTCCCCGGCAACCACGACGAGGCGGCGCGCGAGCACTTCGGCGCCTCCTTCGGCAACATCCGCGTCGAGCGCGACTGGCTGCACGTCGCCGCCGACGGCAAGCGCTACCTCCTCGTGCACGGCGACGAGTTCGACACGGTGACGCGCTACCACAAGTGGCTCGCCCTGCTCGGCGACAGCGCCTACTCCGTGCTGGTGCATCTCAACCTATGGTTCTCATGGGTTCGCCGCAACCTCGGAATAGCAGGGTATTGGTCGCTGGCCGGCTTCGCCAAGCGCCAGGTGAAGACCGCGCTCACCTTCATCTTCGAGTTCGAGGAGGCGGTGGCGCGCCACGCCCGCAACCGCGGCGCCGACGGCGTGATCTGCGGCCACATCCACGCCGCCGCGCAGCGCGAAGTCGACGGCATCTCCTACCTCAACTGCGGCGACTGGGTCGACAGCTGCACCGCGATCGTCGAGCACCTCAACGGAACGATGGAGCTGGTTCACTGGCAGGACGAGCGCGCCGCACCAGCTGCGGCGCCGCCCCTTGAGACGAATAGTCCGCCTTCACCGCAAGACCGGATTGCGGCGTGAAGGCAAGCGGCGGGCGGCCGACGTAGAAGCGGAACGGCTCCGACACCTCCGACAGCTCGTCCCCGTCGCGCAGCACGCGCGTCACGGCGAAGTGCAGGTGCGGCCCGCTCGACAAGCCGGTACTGCCGGCATAGCCGATCAGCTTGCCCGGCTCGACGCGCTCGCCGCTCTTCACCGCCACGCCCTCGTGCATCAGGTGCACGTAATTGCCGACGGTGCCGTCGGCGTGCAGGATGCGCACCACGTTCGCCTTGCTGCGGTAGGCCTCTTCGGTGCCGCCGGCGTCGTTCTCCGCCACCGTCTGGAAGACCACGCCGGCGCGTGCGGCGAGGATCGGCGTGCCCTCGGGCATCGGGATGTCGACCGCGTTGCGGCTGGCCGGGGTGAGGTGCGTGACGATGCGGCCGCCGGGCGCCTGGCCGATGACGAAGGTGCGGCCGTCGAGCCAGGGCATGCGGTATAGCGCCGCCGGGTCGTGGCCGGCGTTATAGGAGCCGTAGCGGTAGCGGTAGCGCAGCCGGTAGCCCCAGCCCTTCTTCTCCACCGGCGTCAGGCGCGTCAGGTCGAGCACCGTGTTGGGCGGCACCACCGCGACGATCGGCACCCGCTCGGTGCTCGCCAGATTGGTGAATTCCGTGAACAGCACCACCACCGAGACCGGGATCGGTCCGTCGTTGTGGGCACGCACCACCGCCCCGTTCCCCTCGCGCGTTCCCTTCACCGTGAGCGGATAGGTCGACTGCGCGAGGGCGCCGGCGAACCACGCCAGCAGGAAAGCCGCGAACCACGCGCGCGCTAGCGAGGTCATTGAATTATTCTACGCACCCCTCATGGCGCTCCTCAATCTGCTCAACGCACAGCTCGCCTACGGCGATGTGCCGCTGCTCGACCGCGCCGCGTTCTCGATGGAGCCGGGCGAGCGCATCGGCCTGATCGGCCGCAACGGTACCGGCAAGTCGTCGCTCCTCGCTGCGATCGCCGGCACCGCGACCCTCGATGACGGCGAGGTGCGCAAGCGCGATGGATTGCGCGTCGCCCTGGTTCTGCAGGAACCCGAGCTGGACCAGGATTCCCCGGCCAAACCGCACAAGCTGAATGAATTCATGCACCGCTTCGGCGTCGACCCCGATCGCACGCCGGAGGGCATGTCCGGCGGTGAGCGCAAGCGGGCGGCGCTGGCGCACGCCTTCGCCCTCGAGCCCGACCTGCTGCTGCTCGACGAGCCGACGAACCACCTGGACATCGACGGCATCGTGCAGCTGGAGAATCTGCTGCTCAGGATCCCGGCGGCCATCGTCATCACCCACGACCGCGCGTTCCTCGACCGCGTCGCCACGCGCATCCTCGAGCTCGACCGCGGCCAGCTGTTCTCTTTCGCGGGCAATTTCTCCTACTACGAGCGCACGAAGGAGTCGCAGCTCGCCTCGGAGGCCGTCGAGCGGCGCAAGTTCGACAAGTTCTGGGCGCAGGAGGAGGTCTGGATCCGCAAGGGCATCCAGGCGCGCCGCACCCGCAACGAGGGCCGCGTGCGGCGCCTGGAGCGCCTGCGCGAGGAGCGCGCCGCGCGGCGCGAGCGCAGCGGCAACATCAACCTGAACGTCGCCAGCGGGCAGCGCTCGGGAAAACTGGTTTGTGAATTGACACAAGTGAACAAGGCGTTTGACGGCAGACCGATCGTCAAGGAGCTGGATCTCATCGTCAGCCGCGGCGACCGCATCGGCCTGATCGGCCCCAACGGCGCCGGCAAGACCACGCTCATCAAGCTCATCCTCGGCACGCTCGAAGCGGATTCAGGCGGCGTGCGCCTGGGAAGCAACGTGCAGGTCGCCTACTTCGACCAGATGCGCGAAGCGCTCGACCCGGAAAAGACGGTCGCCGAGACCATCAGCCCCGGCTCGGAGTGGGTCGAGACCTCGGGCGGCAAGAAGCACGTCATGAGCTACCTCGGCGACTTCCTCTTTCCGCCGCGGCGCGCGAACTCCCCCGTGCGCATGCTCTCCGGCGGCGAGCGCAACCGCCTGCTGCTGGCGCGCCTGTTCGCGCGGCCCGCCAACGTGCTGGTGCTCGACGAGCCGACCAACGACCTCGACATCGAATCGCTCGAGCTGCTCGAGGCGGCGCTGCAGGATTACGACGGCACGCTGCTCCTGGTGAGCCACGACCGCGCCTTCCTCGACAACGTCGTCACCCAGACCCTCGCCTCCGAGGGCGGCGGGCGATGGAAGGAATACGCCGGCGGCTACAGCGACTGGGTGCGGCAGAAAAAACCCATGGCTTCGCAGGAAAAATCAATCGCGAAAGACACTACGGCCGCCCAGAAAGCGCGCGTCAAGCTTTCTTACAAGGAAACCCGCGAGCTGGAAGCGCTGCCGCGCGAGATCGAGGCGCTCGAGACCGAGCAGAAATTACTCTCGGAGAAGATGAGCGCAAGCGATTACTACCGCCAGCCGCCCGCCACACTGCGCGGCGACCAGGCGCGCGCCGCCGAGATCGCGAAGCTCGTCGAACAGAAGCTCGAGCGCTGGCAGGCGCTCGAATCAAAGGCATAGATCCGAGGCCCGAATCTTGCGACCTTTTGCGGGCTGTACTTTCAAACCGTAAAAAGGAATCGGAAATGGAAACCTCGGAAATCCGCGAGAAGATGAAGGTCATCGGGTCGGACAAGCAGCCGGTGGGCACCGTCGACAAGGTCGAGGGCGAGCGCATCAAGCTGGCGCGCAACGATCCGCAAGCGGGTGGGCAGCACCACTACATCCCCGCGGACTGGGTCGACAGCGTGGAGGGCGACCAGGTCCAGCTGCGGCAGAAAGCGCAGGACGCGCGGCAGCAGTGGCAGAGCTGACCTAAAGTAACCTGAGGCAGTTAAGATCGCGGCCGAGGGAGGCTCAATGAAGCTCTTGTCGGCCGCGGTCCTGCTGTTGTGTTCCATCGGTACTGCTTTCGCGCAGTACCCGTCCAAGCCCATCCGCTTCATCGTAGGCTTCCCGCCCGGCGGCTCGGCCGACCCGACGGCGCGCATCATCGGCGCCGCGCTCGCCGACCAGCTCAAGCAACCGGTGGTGGTGGAGAACCGCCCCGGCGCCGACAGCGCCGTCGCCGCGCAGCAGGTCACGCAGATGCCGGCCGATGGCTACACCCTCTTCTTCGGCTCGAACAGCGGCCTCACCGCCGCCGTGGCGCTGAAAAAAGATCCGCCATACGACCCGCTCACGCAGTTCACCCAGGTCTCCCTCGTCGGCCGCGCCACCGTGATCCTGTACGCCTATCCCGGCGTGCCGGCGAAGACGCTGAAGGAGTTCATCGCGCACGCCAAGGCCAACCCGGGCAAGCTCGCCTACGGCACAGGCAACGCCCTCTCCATCCTCTACAACGTGCAGCTCATGAGCTCGACCGGCATCGACATGCTGCATGTGCCCTACAAGGGCGAGGGCCCGGTGCTGCCCGACCTCCTCACCGGCCGCGTGCACTCGAGCTTCCTCAGCACCGCCACGGCCATGCAGAACGCGAAGGACGGCAAGTTCCGCGCGCTCGCGGTCCTGCTCGAGCAGAGGAGCCCGCTCATGCCGGACGTCCCCACCATCGCCGAGGCCGGCGCGCCGGGCGTCACCGTGCGCCAGTGGGCCGGCGTCTTCGGCCCGCCGAAGATGCCGCGCGAGATCGTCGCGCGCCTCAGCAAGGAAGTGAACGCCGCGCTCAAGCGCCCCGACGTGGTCGAGCAGCTGCTGCGCTACGGCTACTCGCCGGAAGGCTCGACGCCCGAGAAACTGCTCGAGATCAACCGCGAGGACCTGGCGCTCTGGCGCAAGCTCATCGCCGAGGCGAAGATCCCGCTGGAGTAACCGGTTCGACCCCCTGACAAGGGGGTCGTGAGCCGAAGGCGAACGGGGGGTTGGTTTCCACGCGTCCATCCGATTCACAAATCCCGAGGTGATCCGGGAATTCGACGCGGTGTGCGCCACTGTGCTGAATGCACTTGGGGAAAGCTGAAACCAACCCCCCGCTCGCCTTCGGCTCGCGCCCCCCTTGTCAGGGGGGCGAGTCAAATCAGGTGAGCCCCGCGCAGAAGTGGCCCACATGGGGGTGCAGCTTCTCCCCTAGAGCCTTCGCGTCGGCGTTCGCGGCGGATAGCCGCGCCACCGCCTCCTCCGCTTTCCGCCGCAGCGCCTCGACGTCGACCGTCAGGAGCTTGCGGCTGCGCATCACCCAGCGCCCGGCGATCATCACGCTCTCCACGCCGGTGCCGTCCTCGCCGAAGACGATCTGGCTCGCGAGGTCGTTGAGCGGGATGTAGTGCAGCGCCGAGAGGTCGAGCAGCACGAGGTCGGCCTTCCAGCCCTTCTCGATGCGGCCGAGCTTGTCGAAGCCGAGCGCCCTGGCGCCGCCCACGGTCGCCGCATGCAGCGCCTCGCGCGCGCTCACCCAGCGCTCGGGCGCATGGCCCTTCACGCGCGACACGTAGGACGCGAGCCGCATCGCCTCGAAGGCGTTGAGGTTGTCGGAAGACGCGCTGCCGTCGGTGCCGATGGCCACGTTCAGGCCGCGATCGAGCATGGCGCGCATGTCGGCGATGCCCGAGCCGAGCTTGAGGTTGCTGCCCGGGTTGTGCGAGATCGAGCAGCCGGCGTCGGCGAGGCGCTTGCGGTCGTCCTCCTCCAGCCACACGCCATGCGCCACACAGAACTTCTCGTTCAGCAACCCCAGGTCAGCCAGGTGCGAGACAAGCGTAGCGCCATACACCTTGTGCGCCACCGCGGCCTGCATCTTCGACTCGGCGACGTGCATCTGGACGCCCAGGCCGTGCTCCCTGGCGAGGTCGCGGCACGCCGCCAGGAATTCGTCGGAGCAGTGGTGCGGGATAGTCGGGCCCAACGCGGGTTTGATTTTCTCCTTGTCGAATTTCCATCCGTGAACGATTTTTACGGCTGAAGCAATCGATTCCTGATACGGCGAATATCTCGCCTTCATCGCCTGGCTGCGCATGGGCTCGGGCAGCGCCTCGGCGAGGCCGGGAATCGCCTCGTAGAAGCTGCGGTCGGCCATCATCGGCGCGATCGCGGCGCGCATGCCAGTCTCTGTGTACGCGCGCGCCACGGCTTCGACGCCCTCTGCGGTGGGCAGCGGGAACTCGGCGAACATGTCGTAGCCGGCGGTGCAGCCCTTGCGCACCATCTCGGCGGCGCCGATCAGCGCGGAGAGGTGCTTGTCCTCGAGCGTGCGCCGGCCGGTCGCGCCGGGCTGGGCGTTGAGGTAGGTCTCGAGGTTGTAGCGGTCGAAGCTGCCCTTGGCGAGGTGCGTCTGCGCATGGTTGTGGCCGTTCACCAGGCCCGGCATCAGCGCGCGGCCGGAAGCGTCGACACGCTCCATGCCCTCGCCCTTGATGGCGCCGCGCGGCACGACGTCGGCGATCGTGCCCTTGTCGACCAGGACATCGAGCGCCTTCGCCTCGGCCGACGGCGTCAGCACCAGCGCGTTTTGTATGAGGATCAAGTCGGCAGTCCCGTTACCAGGCGCGCCTGTTCGAGCCGTAGAAACGACCCCGAGCCTTCGCCGTCAATGGAGAACCCGTAGGACAGCACGCCCCTCAATGTCACGGCTCCCTTGGGAACGCGGGAGCCGGGAAGCGAAACGGCGGCTGCCTGGGAGCAATGCGGACAGCCGCCCGGCTCGGCCACCAGCATCTGCGCGCTGCCGTCGTGCGTGTCGACCACATAGCCGGCGATCTCGACTTCCGTGCCCGACAGCGCCGCGCAGCGCGCGCTGTAGCCCAGCTCCTCGAACAGGTCAGAGAACTTCAGCCGCACGCATCACCTCTCGCTCCATGTGCGCCATCAGGCGCACGCGGTAGCCGTTGAACGCCGGGTCGGTCATGCTGCGCGGGCGCGGCAGGTCGATCTTCACTTCCTCCAGCACCCGCCCCGGCGCCGCGCTCATCACCACCACGCGGTCGGCGAGCAGCACCGCCTCGTCGATCTGGTGGGTGACGAAGAGGATAGTCGACTTGAAGCCGGCCCACACCTCGAGCAGGAACTGCTGCATCAGCACGCGCGTCTGGAAGTCGAGCGCGGCGAAAGGCTCGTCCATCAGGATGAACTCGGGGTTGCCCACCAGGGCGCGCGCGATCGCCACGCGCTGCTTCATGCCGCCGGAGAGCTGGTGCGGGTAGTGCTTGGCGAACTTCACCAGCTTCACCCGCTCGAGGACCTCGCGGCCGCGCCGCCAGCGCTCGTTCTGGTTCTCGCGTTTCATCTTCAGGCCGAAGACGACATTGTCTTCCACGTTCAGCCAGGGGAACAGGGAGTGCTCCTGGAACACCATCACCGCCTTGGGGTTCGGGCCGGTGACCTTCTCGCCGCCGATCAGGATCTCGCCGCCCGACACCGGCTCCAGGCCCGCGCACAGCTCGAGCAGCGTGCTCTTGCCGCAGCCGCTCGGCCCGAGGATGGCCACGAACTCGCCGGAGGAGACCTCCATGCTCGCGTCGCGGATGGCTTCCACGGCCAGGCCTCTGGCGCCCTGCCAGATTTTTTTCACGTTCTTTATCTGCAGCGAGCTCATCGTTTCTTCGACCCCCTGACAAGGGGGTCGTGAGCCGAAGGCGAACGGGGGGTTGGTTTTCGGAATTCGATAACCCCCCGCTCGCGAAGCTCGCTTCCCCCCTTGTCAGGGGGGCGAACCAACCGGGGGGTTGTTTTTGCACGTCCACCAACCGCAAGCAGTTGCGTTGTGCACCCATGCCTCGCCGCTACGTCGCATACCGAAAGGACCTGAAGCCGCGCGCGCGCTCGTTGCGGAGCAACGCGACGCCGGCGGAGCGGAAGCTGTGGTACGAGTTCTTGAGCGGCGTGCCGGAGAAGTTCACTCGCCAGAAACCGCTGGGGCGCTACGTCGCGGACTTCTATTGCTCCCGGCTTCGCCTGGTGATCGAGGTCGACGGAGACAGCCATTTCAACGAACGTGGCGAGAGCCACGACCTCCTGCGCACCGCCGAGCTGCAGTCGCGAGGGCTCGAGGTGCTCCGATTCACGAACGCCGAGGTCATGCAGGAATTCGCCACCGTATGCGAGGCCATCCTGCGAGCGCTCAGCGAAAACTGAAAACCAACCCCCCGTTCGCCTTCGGCTCACGCCCCCCTTGTCAGGGGGGCGAACCGGCCGGAGATCGTGCTCTGACCCGGAATTCATTCGGCGGCCTTCCACCACAGGATCTTCCGTTGAACGAAAAGAAGCAGGGCGTCGACGGCGTAGCCGGTGACGCCGATGATGCAGATGCCGAGCATGATCAGGTTGGGGTTGAACATCTCGCGGCCGAGGATGACGATCATGCCGACGCCGTTCTTGAGGCCGACCATCTCGGCTGCCAGCACGGCCATCCAGGCGGCGAAGAAGTTGATGCGCAGCATGGTGAACACCTGCGGCAGCACCGCGGGGAAGACGACCCAGGCCCACACCTGGGCGCGCGAGGCGCCGAAGGTGCGCGCGGTCTTGACCAGGCGCTGGTCGACCGACTGCACTGCCGCCACGGTGGAGAGGGTGAGGAGGAAGTAGACGCCGGTGAACACCACGAACACCGCGGTCGGGTTGCCGATGCCGAAGAGGATGATGCCGACCGGGATCCAGGCGATCGGCGCGATCGGCGCCAGGCCGCGCACGATCGGCAGGACTGCCGCCGAGGCGAAGCGCGACATCGACACCAGGATGCCGGTGGCCACCGCGGCGGTGAAGCCGATGAACAGGCCCGCGACCACGCGCCAGGCGCTCGCCAGGATCGCCACCGGGATGGTCATCCCCTCCTTGCCGAAGCCGACGCGGAAGTCGCTGTCGATGGCGAACTTGATGAACGACGACGGCGGCGGGAACAGCGTCGTCGTCATCCAGCCGCGGGCGGCGGCGAGCTCCCACAGCCCCACCAGGACCAGCCACGGCACCAGCGCCGCGGCTGCGGCTCTCAGCATCAGCCCAACGCCGCCTTCAGGAACCTGAAATCGATCAGGTTGGCCGGCACGCTCTTGATGTAGCCCAGCGTGGTCATGTCCTGGATCGCCGTGCGCATGCCCGCCTCGCCGGCGCCGATCAGGTTGACCTGCGGCATCTGCCGCGGCAGCGCGGCGCGCAGGGTCTCCTTGTCGACGCGGTAGAACTTGGAGGCGTCGAGCACCTCGACCGCCTTGTCGCGGTCCGCCTTGATCAAGGTGTCGGCCCTGAGCAGCGCGCGCATGTACCGGGTCGCCGCCTGCGGGTATTTCTCGAGGAAGTCGATGCGCGCGTTGGTGACGCAGTCCGGGCCGTCCTTGCCCCAGGTGTCGAGGTTGGAGGCGATCGGCACGCCGCCCAGCTTGTCGACCAGGCGCGTGGCGAAGGGCTCGACGTGCGTCACCACATCGATTGCCTTGGCCTCGAACGCCGAGGCCATCGACAGCGTGTCGCTGAACCAGACCATGTTGAAGTCTTCGTACTTGAGGCCGTTGCTCGCGAGCGCGCGGTAGGCCATCAGCTCGAAGGTATTGAGGCGCATGGCGCCGATCTTCAGGCCCTTGCCGCGGTGCTGCTTCAGATCATTCATGGATTTGATTCCCGAGCTGCCCTGGGCAATCAGGAACAAGCCGCCGGCGCCGCTGCCGCCGATGATGCGCACCGGCGCGCCGTTGTTCGCGGCGACGATGACGTTGGTGAACGGGATGTGCACCACGTGCATCACGCCGCCGGTGAGCGCGGTCAGCGCATCGCCCGGGTTGGGCATGAACTTCATGTCGACCTTGAGCCCCTCGGCCGCGAACAGGCCGGTCGCCTGGGCGTAGAAGAGGGGCGACATGCAGATGCCGACCAGGTGTCCGACGTTGATGACGTCGGGCATGGCCTGGGAAAAGCTTTTCTCTGCAAGACCCAGGCTGGCGAGGGCAGCCGTGGATTTCAGGAACTGGCGGCGTTTCATGGAGCCTCCCTTTTTGTTGGTCGGCTCTATTTCGCAGGAGCCGTGCCAGGACAAGGCTACACGTCTACGCCCCGGGAATGGCCAACTCCGCCCTCAAGTGGTGCTTGCTGCGCCGCACACGCCTCGGTGCGGTGCGGTACACTGCGGCCCCCTCCAATTCGAAAGGCGGCCGCAATGACGACCCCCACCGACCTCATCTCCAGCGGCCTCATCAAGGAAGACCTCGTCATCGGCAAGGGCGAGACCGCCGCGCTGGGCAACGACGTCGTCGTGCACTACGTGGGGCGCATGGCGGACGGCAAGCAGTTCGACTCGAGCGTCAGCCGGCGCGACCCGCTCGACTTCTCCCTCGGCGCGGGCGACGTGATCCGCGGCTGGGACGAGGGCATCCAGGGCATGAAAGTCGGCGGCAAACGCCGCCTCACCATCCCGCCCGAGCTCGCCTACGGCGACCAGGGCTGCGGCGGGATCATTCCTCCGGCGGCGACGCTGGTGTTCGAGGTGGAACTGCTCGAAGTCTTGTAGTCGGCGTACCCCGGGCTTCCTGGAAGTCGCGCCAGGTCACTTGGCGCGGCCAGGGCCGCGCTACCGGATGCGGGTCGGCCGGGCCATGCGATCGAATCCTGAGGATGTGCCCGTCCACGGGTGCCGCTGCGCCGTCCGGCGGG
>Ga0193752_1000447_pt1 | contig 39773 bp, 41 predicted proteins | sample H1c1metaG_FD_144924 | JGI IMG/M metagenome (GOLD analysis project Ga0193752, IMG submission 144924) | Soil microbial communities from a riparian zone of the East river system, Colorado, United States - H1c1 | ecosystem: Environmental > Terrestrial > Soil > Riparian zone | place: USA: East River... | reverse complement strand
TTCCGAAACTGTGCATTGTTATTTGCCGAAGTTGTGCACTGCTGTTTGCCGAAATTGAGTATTGCTATTTTCCGAAACTGTGTACGCGTAGTTGCCGATTTCTGTGTATTGTTAATTGCCAATCACACTTACCTCCCTATATTATGTTCATTGCAAAAAAGAATCGCTTAATAGCCTGTATTGGCTCTAAATTATCATATGCCCCCTAAAATTCATTCAAAGCTTTCTGTAACGCATACATCCCCTGAAATTGAAACAGTCGGTGAATATGTCCGTCAACCTACATCTCCTGCTAATGCATATCTAGGTGCAGAGGAATACTTTCTTAACATAGTTGGTGAGGATGGTAAATCCAACAGACAGCGAATTGAAAATACTTATATCCGTCATGCTGATAAAAGACTAAAAGGTTCACCAGCTGATATCTTACCATTGAAGACTGGAACAACGTTGTACATTGAAGCAGATCAAATTAATACCCAGGCATTTCTCACCGAAGGTATTGAGGTTGTGTCAACAGATGAACCAGCATTTAAAGCAGCTCAGTTAGCAGCACTTGAGGCAGATCTTGGTTATGTAGCGGTGAATACACCTATCAATGGTAAACTAAGTACAGGAATCAGCAAAACTGTTTATCCGGATTTGACTGTCTGGATATGGTGCAGATCTCTAAGCCCAAGGAATCAAGAAGATGATGAATTGAAAGGTGAATTTTTTGACCTCAGTCCATTCATTGAACGAATCAGCACCAATGTTGGTAAGAATGGTGGAAACTTTCAAATCGTTCTACCAGCTCTGGAATGTGTGCTGGATGGGGATAATAAATGGTCATTAAGAAAAAGTACAATCACACAATTCCCAAGCAGTAATGAATATGTTGCCCAAACATCTTTATATCAGTTAAATAATAATGGAAGGAATGTGGATGAGGTTTTAAATAGGTCTCAGTTCTTATTCCAAAACATGATCGGCACCAATGACCTGGTATTGATCCGGTTTGAAACCCTGGATATGGAAAAAGAACAACGTTACACTGATCAGGATGAGTTCTATGTAAACAAAAAGAACATAGCAGGCAGGATCTATGATATGATTGGATTAATTGATTCATCTACTCAGGTAGTCAGTGCAGCATCCAATGACGTTAATATTCAAATAAATGGTAGGGATCTTTCCAAGCTTTTCTTGGACGACGGTGTTTTTTTCCAGGCACTTGAAAACAGCCAGGGGATTCTAAAATTTGCTGGACAATCTACTATCAAAAGCCCTCTGATAAACAGGCTGTTTGCAGATAATGGAATGTCCTTTATAGGACTGTATATGCACACCTCCATTGAACATGTACTAAAATTCATCATGCAGCAATTAGCTGTTATTAAAATAGTTCCTGATGAATTATTCAGCAGTTACGGAGATAGGAGAAATAAACGGTACAATGTAACAAACCACAAGGACAAGGCAATTGAAAACTCAGATTACAGAAAAATCCATACTGAAGAGCTTGCATCCGGCATCTGGCAAATTGTTAAGTTAGTTATTGATAAGTCAGTTTCCCAGAGAAGAGTTGCCGACAGTTCAATGAGTATGGCAAACGGCTCACTAATAAATTTTATTAATGCTGTCTGCCAAATGCCTCTGGTAGAATATTATGCAGACACATATGGTGATCAATATCATTTGATTGTCAGAAAGCCGCCACATGATCAGAAGGCACTAATATCTCTCATTGAAGGTAAAATAAATAGTGAAGATGGAACTGTAACTACAGCTCCTGCCATTATTGATATCAATTCCGAAGATGTTTTTGATGAGCAATTAACCTTTGATGATACAGAAGTTTATTCATGGTATCATTTTTATTCAAAAGGGGCATTGATTGGGGATGCACAGAATTACTCTCTATCCTACTTACCAGCTATATACCTTCCTGAGTATGCCGACATTTGGGGTAATAGGCCAATGCAAAAGAGCCACACCTATTTGCCTTATACTGGCAATCCTAACCCTGGAAATGCCTTAGATCTGTGTGAAAGACAAGCTCTCGAAGACCTCAAATACGTTGTGGAAACCAGCCAATACCTATCATTCACCAGGAAAGGCCAGATAAGACTTAGTATGGATCGTAGGTTGAAAATTGGCAATGTGATCAGATACAAACCTACAGGAGAGATCTTCTTTATTGACCATGTAACCCACAGTTTTGCTATTAATGATCAATCCATAGATGCTACCACAACAATTCATGTGAGCAGGGGCATGATTGAGCAACTGATTTACGGGATCTACCTAAAGAATGAGAATGATGAACCTAGGTGGGTCAGTTATTTCAACATAGTTAACACAGACCTGGTTTTTAATGAGATTCAAACCAGCAAAAAGGTGGCAGTACGATCCAAACCCATTGAAAGCACCTTGGTAGAAAAACGTTATGTAAATCAATCTGGAAATACAGGAATATATTATTTGGAAAGATATAAGAGCCATCCTGAAAATAGAAACACCTTTATAAGGTTTGTCAATGAGATTAATAAGCTTGGATATCGGGTGATCATCACTGATACTTTCCGGTCTCATCATGAACAGTGGTTATTAAAATACGGTGTTGGAGGAAACATCAACAATGCTGAGCCTGGGACAAGCAGGCATGAGCAAGGGGCTGCTATCGATATAAACCTGACAAATGATATTACTAAAGAAAGGTTGCGTAAAAACAGCTCCTATGAGTCCTGGGTGAAGTCCGGTGTTCCCGCCCTAGCTAAATCAATGGGAATTAAATGGGCAGGGGGTAGCGGCTCGTTTGGCAACTACGTGGATCGGGTGCATTTTGAGATTGAAGGAACTCCAATAACCAGGGTAGAAAAAAAAGAACCGGAATATATAACCAAGGTTGAAAAGACAATTGATAGAAATGCTGTTTTCTCCAAATACAAAGTGAATAAATTCAGCTTTAATTTCTTTCTTAAAAAATTGCAATTTGATCCTACTTATAAAAATGTAACAAGCAGAAGCATTCAGGAACAGGGAGGGCAACTATTGTCTGAGGTTGAGGTAATTGGAATAAAAAATAAAATAAAAAAATAATTCATGGAAAACTTTAATAATATAAGTATTGCTCACGATGAAGCTGAAATGTATTCAGCTGGAATAGCATATATCGTTATTCCAAAAGACATAGATAGAGCTAAGTATATTGATCATTGCTATAAAACTGGCACAGTTTCAATAGTTTCTGGGGTTAATGGATATACCAACCGTGTTCCTATTGATCAATCCACTATTAATTTTATTACATTTCCCAATACCGTTAATGAATTTGGCAGTGCAGTTTCTTTTTTGATTGATCCTGTTCAAAAAGTGCCAATTATAGTAGGTGTTTACAATAAACCTGATGATGTAGGTGAGCTGGAGGAGAATTCATTTAGATTCAAAAGAAAGTTCCAAAACAAGATAGTTGATATTGCCGGATCTTCAGAAAAGTCATACTTGTCTTTAGGTGTTTCATCTGATACTGGCGGAGAGGTTAATGTAAATGTGCATAGTGATGATAGTTCCGGGCGTTTTAATGTTAGAACTGCCGGTGACGTAAATATAACAGCATCAGGTAATACAAGTATTGAACAATATCAGAAGTTAACTATAACCACATTGAATGAAGATGATGAGGCTGATTTCTCAACTTTTGAGCAGGAAAGTGATACCAATAAATTCTCTTCAGATAACCATGAAATCTACACAAAGAAGCTGTCAATCAATGAAGGAGAGGAAGCATTTCTTTTAGGAAATAAGGTTAAAGCATTTTTAGATGATCTAATCCAGGAGTTAAGCAATATTACTGTTACTACAGCCCTAGGCCAAATGCCAATCCTGAACAAAGCTCAGGTACTGATATTTAAACAAAGAACTGAGTCGCTACTTTCAAAAATCGCTTTTATAGATAAATAGGATTGCTTAAACATCCAACCATCGCTTTACAGATCGCTCTTAACCTCAATTAATGGCTATTATCAGGTTTACCAGTACTCCAAAAGAGATAACAATCCAGGTAGATGAACATGTGCGTTACCTGCCCCTAATGCGTCCACGCATCTACTCCATTCAAGGTAAAGAATATGGTTTTGCTGTCAAATATCCGGATCAACTCCCAATTCAGATGATGGTTTCGGATCTTATTTACATTAATGATGTAGCTGCTACTGTTTTTGAGGCTGTTTCATTTTTAGTGAGTACCATTCCGGAAGTAATAAATAATCACAAAATTAAACCTGTTCATAGGTCACTTGATTCCATTCCAGACGGAGAAAACAGGAAATTGTTAAGCGCGGTTGAGTACCAGATTTTGCAACAGATAATTGAATCTTTTATCAATTCCTGAAAAGGTAATCGAAATCAAACTGCTCGATCTTGCGGAAAAGTGGTGCAGGTGACCCATTATTGGAAAAGGCAATTTCTGCTATTGAGGTTCTGTATACAGACCCTCCGGAACGTATTTCAGATTGAGAATGATGGATATAATCTTGCAAAAGGGGTAAGTAAAAAAAATATTTCTGAAAATATTTTACTTTTTTTCTACGCCAACTTAGTTATTAAAATACGCACAAAATTCGTGCATTAGTAATAATTGCCTAGTAATATTATTAATAAATATTACTAATACTTAATGCGTAAATAGCTATAAATAAGTTGGATATATGAACATACCCGGTTATCTTCGATGAAATAAATCGAAAAAAATGAAACAAACCACCGCAAAAAAACTCCGCACACAAATTGCCAAGGTTATCAAAATGACTGATTCTGCTCCGTCAAAATTGTTTCCAGGATCTACAGTAAGGCAGGCGAAAGTTATTTCCCTGAGCAAAGTGTATTCAAAAACCGTTTAACATTCATTAACCAATAATTTAAAATCGATTTTATGCAAAAAAGTAAACCAACCCCAAAAAAGCAGGAATTCACACAACATGGTTTGAACTTCCAATTTATCCCAGGCACCACTTCTGGAGAGCAAATTAATTCTCTTCAGGAAATCAAAGATGCCATGAGTGATATTTTAGTGCAATATGTTAATGGTGAAGATGGTTCGCTGGCAGATAATACAATCAAAGTAATAACTATGTTATATATGCAGGCTGATGCGGTGGCAACACAGAAAATGACAAAAGCAGCTTAAGACGATGGTTTTGTATTTATCAACTCAGCAAATAAATTTCATGAAAAATGCCATGTTAATATCCAAATATAAATTGATGAGTTCAGACAGCCTCTTCTACCTGATTTCCAAACGCAAAATGTCGAAGAGGTCATCCCTGATTATAGCAGCTATCCTTGAGATCCGCTTTCCAACACCCTGGAAAGTTCGCTAACAATCAAATCTTGAACTTAAACCGCCATGGGAGACTGTGAGCGGTTTTTTGAATTTCATATGTTTCTGAACAGAATCTTTTATAGCCCCATGGCTTTAGCTGTTTTTCCAGGAGAAAATTAGATCCTTGAAATGTTTATTCAGCTTATCGTCCTCCTGTAGGAATATTTCTGAATCTTGCATTATGACTTTGGTCATCAGTCTTCTAGTTAAAGAGTCAATATCTGTTGATAACTTCCGAAGCTTATCTAAAGTGTCATATTTCTTGCTTTTTTTTGTATCTAATGTTTGTCCATGTAGATATCTTGAACGAAGGTTGTACGTGGATTTAAGAAGATCATAAATGCTGGTTCTCTCAGTCACGTTATCTCCTAAATAAAAAGCCGCTCTCTCACTCACCTTATGCGAAACTTCACTGCTTTCGTCACCTGAAAATAAGCATTCATAAATAGGAACATATAGTGAAATTTTGGTATGCAAGTGAGGTTGAGTTCTTGCCAATGTTAAAAATTGAATGGCCCTGGAAATTCTATCGGTGCTGTTATAATCTAAAAAGTAATCTGGTGATATGTTTGAACTATTAAGTCGAGCGGGTATTTCCTGATAACCAAAGTGGTGCTGGGTGGTTGTCAATAAGTTAAGTCTATCGCTAATTTCAATTGCTCTATTGATCTCATCCAGTGAAAATCTTGTATCTCCAGTTAAGCCAAAGCTACTAGTATAAACTTGAGAGGATTGAACGGTATAGCATTTGGTTTCTGTACCTGTGACAGATATAAACAGGCTTACAGAATTATCCTTGATAAACCAAAGCGAAAAGCAAAATATGGTAATGAACTGGGTAGAATTGACAGCATACTTATGGATACCTTCCAGATGAAGAATAGAGAAATCTTTCATCGACCTATAAAAAAATGGATACTTATACAGTCGCTGCGTGACATTGGTACCTATTTCACTCGCAAAGGTGTTTTTGAAAAAAAAAGTGTGAATGACTTTATCATCTTGAGACAGGATAAAGCTATTGTAATTATAGTTTTCAGCATCAGATTCGATACGGATATTATCCAGACTTAAGATTTCATAAAGTGCCATGCCAATTAGAGAGTTTTGTTTTTTAAGTGCTAGAGTTGGAATGAATATTAAAATTAAAAACAACATGCATATTTTCCAACTAGAAGCCTCTATACTAGGGCTTTTGGCTTATCCAGATATCTATGATAATATCAGAGATATTTCCATGCTCATCTGCTACAGCGCTTGAAATGTTAATTGTAAATGAATTGACTGTAATGTCACTTACCAATGGCCACAAATATGATCTTGATGCGATTAAGATACTTGGAGGAGTCTTAAATCTGGGAAGTTTTTCACCTGAGATTGTAGTGAGAGTATTGAAATCAATTCTTGCAATGTTGTTAACTACATTCAATTTATTTACATTAACTTTTTCAACAATAAAAATATTTTGTTGGATTATGTTCTTTTGATATATAGCTTGGATTTTCTTCTCAAGGCTGGCCAACCTTCCGAATGCAGCTTCGGTACCGCTGTGCAATTTAGTTAGTCTTGTAGTTTCAGCAATTAGATCTTTGTTAAACTCAGTCTTAAAATCGCTGATACTTTGGTATCCCAAAAAGGCAATAACAGCACCGATAATAGTTGTAATTGCTACAATATATTCCTGTTTGCTTTTTAATTCGAAATATTTCTCATCAGTAAGTCCGCTGCTGAACTTAAAGGAACTTTTAAACGCCTCTATATGTTTCCTAATTGACCACCAGCTCCATATCGTAAAAACAACTGACCCTAAACCCATGATGACCAAAATTGATGGTAAAAGCTGAACAGTCGTTTGATCCATATATTTTTGAAATTATGTTAATTACTTATATGCAAAAAATATTCTTACAGGTAGGGATATACGTTTAATGTTCAAATAAGCGAACTAAAAACGGAACTGCAATGTGTCATTGCGTTTTGATTGGCCGGCTTTGTTCAATTTTAGGGTGTACCCCAAAATGTGAAAAATAAATTCATCAATTTGTATTATAATATTTCGTTTACTCACACATAGTTCCTATTTTTAGGATTTAAAGCCACCTAACCTAAAATTGTGAATCATGAACGCACTCTATTGCCGAGTTTCCACCCTGGATCAAAAGACAGACAGACAAAAAGTGAACGAAGCTGATTTTAGTGTAGTTGTTGAAGATAAGTGTTCCGGTGCGGTTCCATTTTTTGAAAGAGAAGGGGGAAAGGAAATTCTGAAACTGATCAACAAAGGAGCATTAACTACATTGACTGTTTGGACAATTGACCGCCTGGGGAGAGATCTTAGAGATATTATAAATACCATCCACTTTTTCACTGAAAAGAAAATCAGCATTAGTTTCATCTCTCAGGGATTGACCACCCTGGACAAGAATGGTAAGGAAAACGCTATTTCAAAAATGATGATTAGTATCCTGGGGGTTGTTGGGGAAATGGAACGCTCCCAAATAAAGGAAAGGCAATTGGAAGGCATCAAGATTGCAAAGCTCAAGGGTAGTTACAAAGGAAGGGTTTCGGGATCAACTGAGGATGCACTTGTTTTCTTGTCTAAAAAACGTAACAAGGAAGCTTTAGCCTACCTAAAGAAAGGATACAAGGCTGTGGAAGTAGCAAAGCTGACGGATCTTCATTTGAACACCATCACAAAGATTAAGAAGTTAGGGTTAGTTGTTTCAAAATAAACTAAGTTGGATTGTTAGTTATTATTGTCTGGCTTGTACTCTTGGTCGGCCTTTGCACCGGTAATAAAAAGGTGCCCTCACGTGCCTCTATCGATAATCCACCGCACCCGGAAGCAGGATCGTTGAAAAGTGTTTATTTGTGTGGAAAAGCATAAAAAAGCAAAGGAATGGTACGTATCGCAACACATTTTGCTTTACATTTGTAAAACAAATCTGAATCATTTGTAAAACAAAACCCCCATTGGAGTGGGGGTCAAGATTCGGTAAGACAATTCAGCGGAAATCGGAGTTTGGACCTCTTGTTCATGTCGCTTTTCTTCCCGATGAGTAGATTCTGCTAAATTAATGATTTTTAAGCTATCATATTTCATGATGGCTTTTTTTCTGTCATTAAGTTCTTAACACCGCATTAAAGAAAATATGACCTTAAACTGAACAGATAACAAGGGAGGTCATTGATACCACGCCGTTATATAAGCACCAAATTCCTCAGCCATCTCATTCATCTCATGACCATCGAACACCCAGCCATCTGAGTAACGCAAGTTGCCGATATAATAATTATTGATGATCAGTTGAAACGCGCTCGGATTGCCGCTGCCTTGTACCGGCATGAATTCACCATGGTAATCTTTTCCTTTGTATTCGAAATCTATCGGGATGCGGTCAGCCATGCCGCGAAAGTAATACTAAATTATTTAGTAATCTTGGAGCCGTCGCCTATTTTGTTAAGCATGGCCGTGTCGAGGCTATTGGGGTTAAAGTTAGGTGAAACAAAGCCATTTGAACCGGATATGCTTAATCTGGAACTCAGCTTGATTACTTCCTTTTCCAATGTCTTAATGCGTTCAGCAAGAGTCGCACTGTCACGTATCAAAGTTCCGTTTCGCACTTCCGTAGCGTATGCTTCCTTGGTTTGGTTGTTTACGCCGGTGTTATAGCTTAGCCAAGAGACACCCCCCAGTACTGCGACAATGATGGTGGCCACCGTTCCTATTTCTTTACCCGACAAGCCATGGAAGGCCGGCTTACGATGTACCCCTTTATCCTCAATGGTCTGTATGCAGTTTTCGAGGAATTTGACCGCTTGCGCTTTGTTCTTTACAAAATTTCCATCCCATTGATGATTTCCTACATGGAAATCGAGGTAGTTAAATTCATGAATATATATTTCTTCCCTTGAGCCTTTGCCGAAGATTTCTTCGATCAAAGATCGTGTCTGTATAATCCATGTTGGATCACCGTAGTTGGTTTGTGTTGCCAGGTTACTGATCTGGCGTTTCAATATGGATATGGCTTTGCTCGCTTTCATGTTCCGAATATAAATAAAATAAGTAAGTGCTTCGCCCAATACCCCACTCCGAAGACATTTAATTGCAACTTAGCATAGTTGTGGTAACTAATTAAAGTTGTATTCACATTACTGTTTTACGAGCTGAAGGGAGTTCGCTTTCCTTATAAGAATAAAATTGGACACTTCCATTACCGTCAATAGGGAAAAAGGTAATTTCTTTTTTCCAATCTCAATCTGCATTTTTGAAAGTTAAATTATTCAACTATGCCGAAAATCACCATTGACACGGATCTAATAGATTCCAAAATTGCTCAACTCAATCTTGAAATTGAAAGACTCCAGCACATCAAAGAAGTGCTCCCTGACATGATTTTGGACACCGTGATTTCTTCTCAAAAGAAGCCACTAGCATCAGAATTTATTACTCAATTCTTAAAAGATGCACCCAGCGGAGCCTCATCAGAGCAACTTGCGGATCAATACGCGGTTATTTCTGGAAAGTCAAAGTTTGAAATAAAGAGTTTAATAAGCAATACATTATCGCGGATGAAATCTGCAGGGAAGATCGAAGTGTCGGCAAAATCAGCGGAGGGTTGGGAAATTTATGAATTGGTTAAATTACCATAGGCTTATTACCATGATCGAAACTTTAATTTCTGGACTGCATTTGGAGAGGTGTCGTGGTTGTCAGCTATGGACTTGGTTATAGTCTGGTTTTATATTGATCAAGTTCGTCGTCGGATAATTCGTGTGGCTCAACCAGCCTGTAATGCTTTTCTGACGCAACAGTAATTTCTCCACCCTGCATTTCAAATTCGAACAATGCTATTTTACCATCTTTCATGAATTGAGCAGCGATTGGTTTGCATATAAGGGTAGCAAATTTCTCTTTCGCCATTTCAAAATCCTGTTCAATCTGAACTACTCCTAATTTATCATTCCCTCCTTTGGCCTGAACCGGTATCACATAGTGGACACCTCTTTTGTCGATACCAACATATACCTCATCGGTTTCAATTTGCCCTATCGAAGAAACAGTTGTTCGAAAATGATTTTGGAGTGAATAGCAAGTATATCCAGTGAAAATGTCTACTAACCTGTTATATCTTATTTTCGCAAGTAATGCTTGCTCATCACTCATAGCATATCTTGCAATAATGCCAGGTGTAGCATTAAGCACTTTTGTTTCAGACAAAATAGAGCTTGGTACGATAGCAATTTCCTTAATCAAAACAAATTTGTATTGGGAGCGACCAGTGTTTTTTATCACCCATTCTTTGGATGCCGGTGCTGTATCCACAATCTTTTTAGGGAGAGCATAACGATAACGAAATGAATACAGTACGTCACCAAGATTTTTTGGTAACTTAATTTCTAAGTGGTTCGCCTTTGCAACTAATTCTTCACGCTCAAATGGAATTTCTGTAATCCCTTTTTTATAGTAATCAAAGAAAATAGCTTCAATAAGTTGGGAATATGTATTAGCTGTCTTTTTCATTTTATCAAATTTGTAGGCCAGGCCATCTTAGAATGACAACCTCTTCATTTAAATCACTTTTTGTAGCTGTCGAAAATCTTGTCCGGAATAGGTCAATCCTGACAACTTCATACCCTAATGATTCCGCAATCTCTGCAATCAAATTGCCCGTCCTAATCATTACTTGAAGATAAGAAGCCTGATCACCGACAACATAAGCAAGCATTGCGTTAGGCCTTAGAATTGACTGCAAGTCAAGCAAGTGTTTAGCCATTCCTCCAAAATACAAACGAGTGACAGTGTGATATAATCGCTCAAAGCCCGATGTTTTCCCCATTTCTATTCTAGTTTGCTCTATTTGATTCGCAATATCCTGGATAGTGGTGAAGCCTTGGATATACTGACCATCTGTGTCACCTTTGTAAACACTTCTAGTATTTGATCTTACAAGAGTACGTTTGAGAGCTTGTAGCTCCACTTTATTCTTGACAAAACCAAGTAGTACTGACTCTAATCTTGTCGTTCTTGAATAATCTTTTTCGTTCGGATATGGAGGAGAAGTTATTACTGCTGAAATTCGTTTCCCCCGCAAACATGATTTAAGATTGCGGGCATCTCCTAAGATCACTTTGGATTTGGTCAATGTAGCCTCTTTAGATTTAGATTTGAGATCATCAATAATTTTCACCATCTCACTTTCCCAACTAGAGAGGACTTCAGCGTCTTTTTTTATTTTGCCTATACCGACCTCGGGACCAAATTTAAGGTTGCTGAATTTGAAAACTGTTGAATTCGCTAAAGCTAGAAGAAGATACTTATGATATTTAGTATTTGCATATTTTGAAATTTCCCCCCGTAAAACTAGGCATTTGTGTAAGGGAAGGGGGCTTATAGAATCCTTAAGCAAGATTTTTTCCTGTTCCTCAGTGAAACGGCTAAGGTTTAAAGCTTCACCATTGCCTTCAGAAATTACATCAGAGATTTTTTGACGTCTAAGTTTCGCTGCGGCTTTTTTTAAAACAATTTTATAGGTTTCTTCCAATCTTTTTGGGTTGACATCCCAGCTTGTTTTCACTTCGCTAGCAAAATGCACCATTGGATTAGCCTCAACCCCTATCGATGGAATATTATTGAGCTTTGCTTCAACCAAAGTAGTTCCTGTTCCACAAAAAGGATCTAAAAGCAAATCGTTCGATGTTAATTGAAATTCTTCAATGTAATGCCTCACCAAGTGAGGCGGGTAGGAAAGAACAAATCTGTACCAATCATGAAATCGTCTGTCGGCATTATCTAATTTATTTTTTACTGAATTTTTAACTACCGGTCCCGCTTCGATTGTATCCACTAATGTTCCTTTTTGGCAAATCTATTTTTTCTAGCGAGATTTCCAGCACATTTTTTTTGGCTTATTGTTGTTATATATCAAAAATACTAGCTGTCAGCTTGGATTATTTGCCAAACCTAAGGCTAAGAAGAAAAAGCTATTTCATCTTCAGATACAACTTTATAGCATAAAATTTTGATATTACAAAAGTGTAATCCACATACCAAGACTGGAAAGAGGTATTAGCTTCATTTTAGTATTAACTATTAGCATAACGTTTAAACAAAAAAGCAATCCCATGCAGGAACTGTACCATGTCACCTGGTTCACTCAAGAAACCTATTATTCCCTCATTGTTCAAGCAGACTCTGAAGAAATAGCCAGAGGTGTGGCAGGATTGACACCTGAGCAGGAATTGGAGTATGACTTGGAAGCTGAAGAAATATCACTTGATTTAACCTTACCTGGTAACTCTGTGTTGATGCGAAAAATGGTGCAGATAAACTGATTGTACCATTTTGCACAGTTAACAAGAGGCTTCATTCTGATATTACTAACCAATGAGACAAAAAAAACCAGGAGTTCCGGCTGGTTCATGCTCTATTCTGGATCAATTTAAACTAACTCTACTTTCTCAAGCTGCTTGGCCAGCCCCCTAACAGTTTTGGCTATCTTATCAGCTTGAGGCTTACGTGGATGTTTCACACCTGACGCATACTGTCTAACTAGCCCTGGATTCAATCCGGCAAGCTTGGCAACATTGGTTATGTTCAGATAATCATGCTTCATAAAGAATGACTGCATATCATACCTAAAGGTGAAATCCAACTCATCCGTTTTTACTCTTTTCCAGAAAGGATCTTTATCCCCTCCATGCTGCTGATAATCCTCAATAAGATCTTTAATGTTTTTAATGATGGTATCAATGTCTGGAGCTATCGTGTTGGGCATAAAGTGTCCCTTATTCACTATCCTACCAGAGAAGTCTTTTCCACCTGCTTTTTCGATGATCATTTCTAGTTTCATTGTACTTAGTTTAAATTTTTAGAGTTTAAAGAAAACAGGGAGGCTATTTAAGCCCCGCCTGTTTCAGTAGATCATGCAGCAATCCTTTTCCTAAATCTTTGGTTCCATGATCAGGGATTGAAAGGTGATTCAACTTCTTAGGATGAACAAATATCTTATGACTTCCGTTCTGCCTATCGAATACGCAACCAATTGCTTTCACTTGCTTGATCAGTTGTTTGCTATCATCGATTAAAAGTAGCGAAATTGCTACTTATACCTAAATTTATTTATATCTTTTTTGATAATAAATGCTAAAAAATGACTTCAGGCAATATCTTAAGAATTTTAACTAAGGGTTTCTACTAATCGAATATTCGATTTTACTCTTAATTAAGTGGCTATTAGTTACATATAATAGGAACAGACATTACAATAAACAAAATGTGAAAAAGTATTACGAACGTATAATTTTTTTTTCAAATCATTAAAGGTAGATTGCTTCTGTCCTCCAAACAGCTGTCATGGAGACTCCACAACAAAGGAGGTTTCATTATGGCAAAATGGTTCAGACACAGAAAAACCGGAAAACGAATTTCCCGGTTTCTAGCAAAGCTATTACCTATAGCTTTCCTTTTTAAAGAGTGCCTAGAGTTAGTTAATGCATTGGGGAATGTAAGAATACTAATCTAAGGCGAAAGTGGGGCAGGCTTCGGCCTGTCTCATTTTTATAAATGTAAGGCATCTAGTCTAATTTCCAAATTTATTTGATGGATTCATTCTGCGGATCAGGATAACTTCCAATATATCCTCTAAACCTTTGAGGCGTAATTGTTCAAAGCTTATTTATGAACAAATAAAATTTCTATCAAAGATTTAACTGAATTGGTATATGTTTTACCAATGTTTTACCCAAACGAAAATGTAGATCATAAACGATTATACAACAACCGATTATCAAAAATCTAGTGGTCCCGACAGGAATCGAACCTGTATCTAAAGTTTAGGAAACTTCTATTCTATCCATTGAACTACGGGACCTGGCTGAATCTTTATTACTTATAAACTGTAAGGGAAAAAGAACATAAATCCCCGACAGGGCGGCAAAAATAAAGCTTTCCACCGTTTTTCGCGTTTTTCCTTCAAACTAATGTTTCTTTAACGTGAAATAGTAATCTTCCACTTGTTGTCACCGGGTAATTTATCATGAATTTTTCACTTGTTCAATCCAATCGGCTGTTTTAGCTGTCAGCGATTTCATATCTTTGCGTCCCTCAATACCAGATATGAAATTTTATAATATTTTGATTCGTTACAGGCTCCAGATTGGTATCCTGTTGATAGTTATAGGCATTATCGCCAATGTGTTTGGCAGTTTTTGGCCGGCATTTCCTGCTTACCTGGTCGGCATAATTCTGATAGCCGGACATTTTTTCTTCGGACCACTCCGTGTGATCCAGGAATATATGGAAGCCGGTGATATGGAAGGAGCTGAAAAAGTGATGAATTCAATCAAATTCCCTAACCTGCTTTATAAACCTATCCGTTCTGTTTACTATACCCTGAGAGGCAACGTGGCGATGATGAAACAGGATTTTGTCGGTGCAGAGCTGAACATGAAAAAAGGAATCGATCTGGGTATCCCGATGAAAGAAGCGGAAGGTGCCAGTTTTCTCCAGATGGGTATGCTGAATATGCAGAAAAATGATTTCAAACAGGCTGAAAGTTATATCCGCCAGGCGATCAGGAAAGGTTTGCCTGATAAGGAAAACGAAGCTGCTGCTTATCTCCAGATGTGCTCACTCATGATGAATAAACGCGAATTCCGTGCTGCCAAAGACTTCTTCCGTAAGGCAAAGGCACTTAAGCCAACCACTCCTGAAATCGTAAAACAGCTGAAAGACATCGAAAAATACATTACAAGAATTCCGGGATAATTACGTAGCGGGAATGTACCTGGGTTTTTGTAGCGGCCTGGGCTTTGGCCTCTGCAAGACTTATCTAAACTCCAGCACCATCTGTTCCCCCGGCCATTTGCCGAACCGTTGAGCAACTGAATTAAAACGGAAGGAAAAAATGTCCTTCAATTTCTTTTTTACGACCAGTACATTGGCAAGATCGCCGAATATCCATAAAGGATTTTTGTAGTGCACTATATCCGTCATTTCAACACCGCCATCTATTGGTTTGAAATGATGCTGATGATGCCACATGTTATATGGACCGTGTCTTTGCTCATCCACAAAATATTTCAACGGATCAACATGCGTGATTTCAGTCATCCAGTATAACGGTATCCCAAATAAAGGACTCACCTTATATTCGATAATCTGCCCCTGGTAAATTTTATCCCCCTGGTATTTTGAAATCACTTTAAAACCCAAATATGCCGGAGTTAGAACCGGGAGATTCTGGGGACTCGCAAAAAAATCCCAGATTTCTTTGACAGGTACGGGAATACGTTGAACACTTTTTAAGGAATATACAGCCATAATGATGATGTATTGAACATCGTCACTACAACCATCACAAGGTTCAATATGTTTACAATGTGTAATCTTTTTTTATCTGGTCCATACAGAGTTTCATAGTGGCAACCAGGGTCTTAACCAAAGCAGGGATCTGCCCTGTATCCGTTCCCGATTTACCATTGCTTTCGATCGTCCGTACCAGTTGTTTTAACCTTTCAATACCCATGGAATCGATGGTGGACTTTAATTTATGAGCCAGTTTACTTAACCCTTCCCAACGCTGATCGCCGGTAGCCATTTCAATATCTTGCAAAGCTTCAGGCATGGTATCGAGGAAAAGCTGAATCATTCTTTTGACAAAATCCTGGTCACCGCCGGAAATGGCTTCGACCATCGATAGGTTATATAACTTTTCGCCGGGAGCCTGTATTATTTCAGCCGGTCCCATTGTTGCTGATGTTGATACAGCGGTCCCGGATGCAGAGTTTGCAGATGCTGAGGTTGCGGATCCAGCGGCTCCGGATGCGGAGTTCCCGGATGCGGTTGAATCTATTCCATCGGTAAAATCTTCCGACTGCGCAATTTGCGATTTTGCTATAACCAGATTTTTAGAAATTACCTGGAATAACCTCGGTTCGTCAAATGGCTTTGAGAGATAATCATTCATTCCCACTGCCATGTACTTCTCACTATCACCCTTAAGCGCATTTGCCGTAAGTGCAACTATTGGTATCTGCGATATTTTTTTATTTTCAAGGGCTCTGATATTCTGGGTGGCCTGCATACCATCCATCTCCGGCATCTGTATATCCATCAATATAAGATCATATTCGCTTTCCTGCACCTTTCGCAACGCTTCCCGGCCATTGACCGCGATCTCAACTTCAAATCCCCACGATTCCATAATATGTCTTGCGAGATACTGATTGAGCTCGACATCCTCTGCTACCAAAATCCGTCTTTTGCCCAGGCTTTGATAATTAATTTCCCGTGACATGTCTTTATTCTTTGGTTTATAAACACTGATTCCAAATGGCAATAAGAATCTGAAAGTAGAACCTTTTCCAGGTTCGCTATCTACAAATAACTGTCCACCCATTAACTGGATGAGCTCTCGGCAAATACTTAAGCCAAGACCGGTGCCGCCATATTGCCGGGTGACCGCAGTGTTGGCCTGCATAAAAGGTTCAAAAATTTCACTGTGCATATCCACCGGAATTCCAATACCAGTATCAGTTACAGTAAATTCAATCCAGAGCAATGACTCGCTTGATTCGTGGACGTTTGCACAGATGGTAACCGATCCTTTATCAGTAAATTTAATAGCATTGCTTATCAAATTATTCAATACCTGTCCAAGACGGTGTGGGTCGCCAATAACAGTAACATCAGGATTCAGTGAAATAGATGATTGTAATACAATTCCCTTTTCTTCCGCTTTATAAGTAAAGGTCTGAACACAGATTTCGATACGTTCTGCAATTGGAAAATCAATATGCTCAAACTTCAGTTTGCCCATCAGGATTTTCTCAAGGTCCAGCACATCATTAACGATCACCAGGAGGTTGTTCGCTGATTCCTGTATCATTTTCAGATATTCCATTTGCTGTTCATTGAGATCCGTTTTTACAAGTAAGCTTGCAAAACCGAGAACACCGTTCATTGGTGTTCTTATCTCGTGACTCATATTGGCAAGAAACACTTCTTTTGCTCTCGACGTATCTTCTGTAATTTTTTTTGCTAACAATAATTCCTTCTCCGATTCTACCCGATCCGTGATATCTTGTGAAAAACCAATGATATAAGGCTCCAACCCTTCTTCTTCAACCTTGTAATTTTTGTATAAAAGAAATATGCGTTGACCGGATTTGCTGATTACACAAAACACGCCTTTGCACTTTCCCTCACTTATCAAAGGATCCAGGTATAAAGTTTGAAAGTCTTTTTCATGCTCAGGTGGAATAAAGTCAGAGACAAGTCTGCCGACCATTTCATCTTCTGAAAATTCAAGTAATTCGCAGATAGCTGGGTTCACAGATAACATCCTGCCAGTCATATCATGTGTGCAGATCAGCGCCTGGCTATAATTGAAGAGGTCACGATATCTTTTTTCGCTTCTCTGGATCTGTTCTTCAATCCGTTTTTGTTCAGTTATATCGAATCCATAACCAATCAGCAATTTTAAATTCCCGGATTCATCAAATACAGGATATAAGCAACGCAGCTGATGCTGGAGACTACCATCTTTCAAAATAAATTCCTCTTCCCATTTGATTTCCTCTGAGGTCTCCAAAACTGCATCCAACATCTTTACTCTCTTCTCAAGCATTTCTGCCGGTAGCTTGCGGAGTAGAAAATAGTCTTCATCCCTTTTTCCAACCAGCCATTTTCTTACTACCGGATCTTTGATGGCAGTCTGGTTAGCGAAAAGATATTCACGATTTGTATTAAATACTACGAGATCCGTTGGAATGTTATCAAGTACATCTTCATAAAACTTTCTTTGCTCCTCTAATTTGAGCCCAACCAATTCCTGGCTGATCTCGGTTATCCCATTAATTTTATTTCTAAGGGAAGTTTCGGTTTCTGAGCCCGCAAGTTTTTCCACGATGATCCGGTGAAGGGTTTCTATAGTATTCTGAGTATTCACGCCTGGGTGCACATTGTCAATTTAGTTGAAGCATTATAATTACCTGGCCTTTAGCTCGCCTGCCTGGATCATACGATAGATCGTGGATTTCCCGACATCAAGTTTTTTAGCTACCAGTAAAACATCTTTATCGTATTTGTCCAGGTAATGCTGAATAATCTGGATCTCATATTCTTTCAACGACCTTTCTTTATTCATCAGATCAGCTACTTTAGCTGTGGTATTGATAGATATATGTTCCGCTGCTATCGTTTCCCCATCGGTCATAACGCAGGCCAGTTCCATTACTGACTTCAGTTCACGAACGTTACCGGGAAAAGCGTAGCCAAGCAACTTTTGCTGTGCATCAGCATCCAGTATTTTCTTATCTCCACCATTTTCTTTTGAAAACTGATCCATAAAATGTTTGGCCAGGATAACGATATCATTACCGCGTTCACGAACCGGTGGAAGATGGATAGGCAGACCTATCAGTCGATAATAAAGATCCTCCCTGAAGTTTTTGCTTTGTACTTCGTCCAGTAAATTTTTATGCGTGGCAACAATGATTCTAACGTTGATGGGCACTACTTCATTTCCACCGATCCTGGTAATCTCTCTTTCCTGCAAAACCCTCAGGAGTTTAGCCTGCAGGTTGATATCCATTTCCCCAATCTCATCCAGGAACAATGTACCACCGTTGGCTTCCTCGAACTTGCCAATTCTTCGGGTAACCGCCCCCGTAAATGCTCCTTTTTCATGGCCGAACAATTCACTTTCTATAAGGTCTTTTGGAATAGCCGCAACATTCACAGGAACGAATGGCTTTTTATGTTTTTCGGAATTGTAATGGATGGCTTTTGCCACCATCTCCTTTCCCGTGCCCGTTTCACCGGATATAGAAACCGTGATATTTGTTTTGGATGCTTTTTCAACCAACGCAAATACCCGCTCAATGGCATCACTTTTTCCGATCAGGAACTTTGAAAAATCATATTTTTTTCCAACCTGTTCCTTTAGCTGTTCCACTTCCTTGCGCAGTCCATCTATTTCTTTCAGGTGTGCAAGTATGTTCCAGAGGCGGTCCTTGGTGTCATCGTCTTTGACGATATAATCGAAGGCCCCGTTTTTCAACAGGCTGATAGCGGTTGCCACATCATCCTGGCCGGATATAATAATAACCTGGATGTCTGGATGAACCTCGCGGATCTTTTTCAGGACCTCGCCACCATCCATATCTGGAAGGGAATAATCGAGTGTAACCACATCTGGTTTCTCATGTAGTGCACCAAAAAATGCTTTGGAACTTTCGAAGCGACGAACTTCGTAATCAGGATTGAGTGAAAGGTAATGGTTCAGCATGGAACCGTACCAGACATCATCTTCCAGGATGAAAATTTTGAGAGAATTTGGGTTCTTCATGGTTTGGGTATGGACTTGAAGCTATAAACGCAAATGATGAAAAAATATTCCAGAATAAGGAATAATTCCAAAAATAATACCTGGGTATATAACATGCATGGTATCAATGAGTAAGGGGAAGTACTTAGGTGAATACCGGGCGGTACATCCCGGCACTATGTAAACTAACCCACCGTCGGCGGTTGTGAAGTATACCCTTTACCTTTGCAACATGGCCTTATCTGACAAACTCAATGAAAAATTCCGTGAAACTTTTGAACAACTCAATGACCAACAAAAAAAAGCCGTAAATACCATTGAGGGCCCGGTGATGGTGATCGCAGGCCCCGGCACCGGCAAAACCCAGATCCTGAGTGCAAGAATCGGGAAGATTTTGCTGGAAACTGATACCGCCCCCGATAATATTCTCTGTCTTACCTATACAGAAGCCGGTGTAGTAGCCATGAGGAGAAGATTATTATCTTTCATCGGCCCCGATGCCTACAAAGTCCGGATCTATACTTTCCATGCATTTTGTAATGATGTGATCCAGGATAATCTTTCCCTGTTTGAAAAAACTTCAATGGACCCGGTTTCGGAACTTGAAAAAATAGCATTATTCAAGGAACTGATCGATACCTTCCCAAAAAACCATCCGCTAAAAAGATACAGGGGGGATGTATACTACGAGATCCGCAACCTGCAATCGCTGTTCAGCACCATGAAACGTGAAGGTTGGACCCCGGCTTTCATCGACGAAAAGATCACCAGTTATCTCGAGAGTTTACCAACCCGCGAAGAATACATTTATAAAAAAGCGACCAAACAATACAAGGCCGGCGATCTTAAAAAAGACAAACTGGATGAAGCAAAGGAGCGCATGGAAAAGCTTCGCGCCGCAGTAAATGAGTTCGACCGTTTCCAGGAACTTATGCGATCACGGAACCGCTATGATTTTGATGATATGATCAATTGGGTCATCAAAGCTTTCAGGGAAAACGATTCACTGTTAAGGAAATACCAGGAACAATTCCTCTATATCCTGGTTGATGAATACCAGGATACCAGCGGTACTCAAAACTTACTTGTCCAGCTATTGATCAACTACTGGGACAAGCCCAATGTTTTTGTTGTGGGTGATGACGACCAGAGTATCTACCGTTTCCAGGGTGCAAATATCGACAACATGCTTGCATTCACAGAAACATATAAGGACCTGCTCACTATCGTGCTTACGAATAACTACAGGTCAATTCAACCGATCCTTGATATATCTAAAACATTGATAGATCGAAATACGGGCAGATTAGTCACTAAGATGAGCGGGCTTTCAAAGGATCTCCAGGCATCAAATCTTGCCATCAATAGCCTGACTCATCTTCCAATCATCAAAGAATATGAATCACAGCACCAGGAGATGATTGATATAACTCTCCAGGCTGAAAAGCTGATCAGCGAAGGTGTTGCGTCCGGACGGATCGGGATCATTTATAAAGAGAACAGATACGGCGAAGACCTTGCACAATATTTCAAACTAAGAGGGATACCCGTTTATAGCAAACGGGATGTGAATATCCTGCAGATACCCGTTGCCGCTAAAATCATCCTGTTTTTTAAATATCTCGCTGCTGAATTGGAAACACCATTTGGTGGAGATGAAATGTTATTTGAAATCCTCCATTTTGACTGGTTCGGAATACCACCGATAGAAATTGCAAAACTGTCGATCGAAGTAGCTGATAAAAAATTCGGTTCACAAAAAACTTCGCTCCGCAAATTACTTCTTGAAAAATCAACCCAACCACCAGCGGACCTGTTTGCAAAACCTTTCAATGAGAAATTGAAATTTGCCGGAACTGTAATGGAAAAGCTTATTGCAAACGTTCCTAACGTTACCCTGCAAACGCTATTGGAAAATATAATCAGGGAAGCGGGCGTCCTCAGGCATATTATGCAGGATCCGGAGAAAGTCTGGCTCATGCAGGTAGTAACTTCACTGTTTGATTTTGTAAAGGAGGAGACCAGGAGGAATCCGAAACTAAGATTGGCTGAGCTCGTAAACATATTCAACCTGATGGAAAAAGAAGAGCTTGTACTTCCATTGGTACAGGTGAGCGGTAATGATAAGGGAGTTAATCTTATGACAGCCCATGGTTCCAAGGGACTGGAGTTTCAACACGTGTTTGTACTGGGTTGTAATTCTGCTTATTGGGAGAAGAAGAGAAAACCAGGCGGAGGTTATAGTTACCCCGATAACATGTTTTCCACGGTAAGCAACGCCAATGATGATGAGGAGTTAAGAAGATTATTTTATGTAGCCCTAACCCGGGCAGAACAACATCTGCAGATGTCGTATAGCCGTTTCCGTAACGATGGACGGGAGCTGGAGCCCTCCATGTTTATTGCAGAAATACAGGATCGCCACATCATTCCGACCCAGAAGGTTATTATGGATAAGTCGGTTATACTTGAATTCCAGGTTTTATCTTTCGCTGAAAACCGTGCGCCTGAGATAGGTCATGTGGAGGAAGAATTTCTTCATGCCATGCTTGAGAAGTTTGTTATGAGCGTCACTGCGTTGAACAACTATCTTAAGTGCCCGCTTGAGTTTTATTTCAAAAACCTGGTCCGGATACCTTCACCCAAAAATGAAGCAACAGAATTCGGATCGGCCGCACACCATGCATTACAAATGCTGTTTGAAAAAATGCAGCAACGTAATGATCAGTTTCCTTCCAAAGAAGAATTTCTCACTGACTTTGAATGGTACATGCATCGCCACCGTGAAAGTTTTACAAGAGAACAGTTTGACCGCAGGCTTGAATATGGATTCCAGATATTGACGGATTATTATGATAAATATATAAACAGCTGGAGCAAGGTGGTTTCTGTTGAAAGGAACATCAGGCAGGTCGCTATTAAGGATGTGCCTTTGAAAGGCAAACTTGATAAACTTGAGTTCGATGGTAAGCTGGTAAACGTAGTCGATTATAAAACCGGTGATCCCGACAATGCAAAACCAAAACTGAAAGGACCGAACGATAAAGATCCCAACGGCGGGGACTATTGGCGCCAGGCTGTTTTTTATAAGATCCTGGTTGATAATTATGAAAGAAAGGAATGGAAGGTTGCAAGCACCGAATTTGATTTTATCGAACCCGATAAAAAGAAAAACTATCAGAAGATTAAGGTGATCATAAACCCGGAAGACATTACAACTGTAACAAAACAAATCGTAGAAACCTGGCAAAAGATACAGGCCCATGATTTCTACACAGGTTGTGGCAAACCTGATTGTCATTGGTGTGAGTTTGTGAAGACTAATAACCTTGCCATTGCCTTGCATGATATTAGTGTGGATGAAGATGAATAGATTCCCCTGTACTGAAATGCTAAGCTTTTGTCAAAACAATTATTATCCACTCAAACCCATTAAGTTTGTAATCCGCATTGGAACAGTATGAAAAAAAATAGTTTTGTATTTTTTACCCTGATTTGTGCATTTGTATTATCTGGTATGATTGGTGGGTCGGGTTGCGCGAATGTAATTCCCCCGACAGGCGGGCCAAGAGACTCATTACCACCAATCCTGCTGAATTCAAACCCAAAGGATTCTACCACTAATTTTAAAGGTAAAAAGATCACACTTTCCTTCAACGAATATGTGCAGCTGGAGAATATTCAGCAAAACCTGTTGGTAACGCCCGTGCCAAAAATTACACCCACGGTGCAAAATAAATTACGGGAGGTTACTATAACCCTCAGGGATACACTCGAACCTAACACCACCTATTCACTCAACTTTGGTGATGCAATCAGGGATATTAATGAAGGCAACCCGTACAAAAATTTTACCTATTTATTTTCAACCGGCAGCGCACTTGATTCATTAACTATTCCAGGCAATGTTATTATAGCCGAAAGTGGCAAAATTGATACTACAATAGTTGTAGTATTGCATAAAAACTTTGCAGATTCCGCACTTCGCGATCGCCCGCGTTATGCAACTAAGGTTGATAGCAAGGGAAACTTTGTGTTTCGAAATTTGCCAGCTGACACTTATGCCCTGTATGCATTTAAAGATGAAAGCGGAGGCAGAAGATATACTTCCCCAACACAGCTTTTTGCATTTTATGATACCCTTGTATCTAGTATTGATCCCCCGGAAAATATCATCTTATATGCCTACCTGGAAAAAGATACAGCGCGCCCGACCATAAGGCGACCGACTGCCCAGCCTAAGCCTGCACTAAAAGGAAATGCAGCTATAGCTGACCGGCTATTAAGGGTTCAGACCAATCTTACCGGTAGCCAGCTTGGCTTACTTCCGTCTGATACATTCCATTTACTTTTTCCATTGGATTCGCTCAGGCAATTCGATTCAAGCAAGGTAATATTGGCAAACGAAAAATTTGAACCGTTAAATAACTACCGTTTTTTGAGAGATACCAGCGGAAAACGCATAGCAATCTTTTATCCCTGGACAGAAAACACGGCTTATAATCTTGTTCTGGATAAGGAATTTGCAGTCGATAGTTCAGGACGAAAACTTCCGAGAACTGACACTATTTCGTTCCGTACTAAAAAAGAAACCGACTATGGGCTGGTCAGGATGCGTTTCCCTAATCTTGACCCGGCTCGTAATCCTGTGCTGCAGTTTGTGCAGAATGATGCCGTCGTCTATACTTATGTTTTTGGAAACAACCGCGAATTCAACTCGAGGTTATTCAACCCGGGCGAATATGAGCTTCGCATTCTTTACGATGAAAATAAAAACGGGAAATGGGATCCCGGTAGTTTCTTTATTAACCGCCGCCAGCCTGAAAAAGTAGTGCCTGTACAACGGAAGGTTAATATCAGGGCCAATATCGATAATGATATTGAAATAACCCTGTAACCAAATTATCTTTGCGTTATGCAGTTCTCTTCGGCCTTACTTGAAAATGCAGTGAATGAATTTGCGAAGCTTCCCGGTATCGGAAAAAAGACAGCTTTGCGGCTTGTGCTGCATTTACTGAAGCAGGATGAAGGCATTGTGCAGGGATTTGGAGAAACCATTATCAAAATGCGTAAGGACATCCGGTTCTGTCAACGCTGTCACAATGTGTCGGATGGGGAAATCTGTTCAATTTGTTCGAACAGGATGAGGAAACAGGAGATGATCTGCGTGGTCGAAAACATCAGGGATGTGATAGCCATCGAAAGTACCCAGCAATACAATGGACTATATCATGTTCTCGGAGGTATTATCAGTCCGCTGGACGGAATTGGTCCGGATCAGCTCACTATCGAATCATTGGTAGCAAGGGTACAGAAAGAATCAACCCAGGAAGTAATTTTTGCCCTTAACCCTAATATCCAGGGCGACACGACCATATATTATACACAGAAAAAGTTAAATCCGCTGGGCGTAAAGGTTACAACCATTGCCAGGGGGATCGCTTTTGGTGGCGAGCTTGAATATGCAGATGAAATGACATTGGCCCGGTCAATCACCAACCGCCTGCCAGTGGAAAGTTATGTTACAAAATAGCGCTTACCTGGCCGGTTTAGAACATTAATAGGCTGGCTTCCCCAAAGTCCCGGCCAGTCATTGCTTTGAATTTAGATACATTTTATTACCTTTGCATATTCTTACGGGCGGATTTTGTTTATTGTTCGGCCCGTGAGTCCCGCAGCACAGCTTGCGGGATAAATTGAACTAATAAACGCCAAGAAACGCTCCCACGCATTTGTTTCCCAACGTTTATTATTCGGTTATTCAATGATTTAGATTTTCCCGGCATGCCTGTGTTCTAAAAGCAAATGCCAGCCAGGAAAATGTTTATTAATCACGAAAAAAGGAGCGGTAATGCGAAACATCAGAAAAGAACTCGAAAAACGGATTTTGATAATCGACGGAGCCATGGGCACCATGATCCAAAGATATAAGCTGGAAGAAGCTGATTACAGGGGCGAACGATTTAAAGACTGGCATACAGATGTAAAGGGCAACAACGACCTGTTAAGCATAACCCAGCCACAGATAATCGAAGAGATCCACAAACAATATCTTGAAGCCGGTGCTGATATCATTGAAACAAATACTTTCAGCTCTACCACTATAGCACAGGGAGATTATGATATGCAATCAATAGCATACGAACTGAATGTTGCTTCAGCAAAAGTGGCACGCAAAGCTGCTGATGAATACACTGCAAAAAATCCTGAGAAGCCACGCTTTGTTGCGGGTGCAATCGGGCCATTAAATAAAACACTCAGTCTTTCGCCGGATGTAAACAATCCTGGTTTCAGGGCAGTGACATTTGATGAAGTGGCTACTGCATATACCGAACAGATCAGGGGACTTGTAGACGGCGGTGCAGATATACTTCTTATCGAAACGATATTTGATACACTTAACGCAAAAGGTGCTATCTACGCGGCAAAAAATTTCTTTCGCCAGAACAATATGAAAGAATTGCCTATTATGATCAGCGGTACAATCACAGATGCATCCGGCCGTACACTCAGCGGACAAACACTTGAAGCTTTTTATGTTTCGGTTATGCATGCAAAACCATTGAGCATTGGTCTGAACTGTGCTTTGGGAGCTTCTGATATGCGTCCGCATATCGCTGAGCTTAGCCAGATCGCCGCTTGCTATACCTCTGCTTATCCAAATGCCGGTTTACCAAACGCAATGGGTGAATACGACGAAGAACCACATGAAACAGCACATTTCCTGGAAGAATGGGCAAAAGAAGGTTATGTAAATATCGTAGGCGGTTGTTGCGGCACCACACCTGATCATATAAAACATATTGCGGACAACGTAAAAAAGTTTGCCCCAAGACAGTTACCTGTGCTTGAAGAAACGCTTGTCTAATCCCTATCAATATTGACCCAAGAAAGTATTATGTCTACAGTTATAAAACCGTACTTAAGGCTCTCCGGACTTGAACCACTTGTAGTAAGGCCAGAGACTAATTTTGTAAACGTTGGTGAACGTACCAATGTAACCGGATCAAAGAAATTTGCGCGTCTCATACGCGATAATAAATATGAAGAAGCGCTTAGTGTTGCCCGCCAGCAGGTTGAAAGCGGCGCTATGGTGCTTGACGTAAATATGGATGATGCCCTGCTGGAAGGTGTGCAGGCGATGACGACTTTCCTTAACCTGGTGCAGAGCGAACCGGATATAGCGAGGATCCCTATCATGATCGATTCCTCCAAATTCAGCATCATTGAAGCAGGATTGAAATGTGTACAGGGGCGTTGTATCGTTAATTCAATCTCCATGAAAGAAGGAGTTGAGAAATTTATCGAACAGGCATATGTGTGCAAGAGTTTTGGAGCGGCTGTGATAGTAATGGCCTTTGATGAAAAGGGCCAGGCAGATACAAAGGAAAGAAAGGTTGAAATTTGCCACCGTGCTTATAAAATTCTCGTAGAGGATGTTGGTTATGATCCCCAGGATATCATATTCGATCCAAACATCTTTGCAGTAGCAACGGGTATTGAAGAACATAACAACTATGCAGTTGATTTTATTGAAGCCACTGCTGAAATAAAAAAACTGATGCCACTCACCAAGATCAGCGGTGGGGTTAGTAACATATCATTTTCTTTCCGGGGCAATGAACATGTTCGTGAAGCCATGCACTCCGTGTTTCTCTACTATGCCATCAAGGCCGGTATGGACATGGGTATTGTAAATGCGGGCCAGATGGTAGTTTATGATGAGATCGAACCAACCCTGCGTGATCTTTGTGAAGATGTGTTGCTTAACCGTAACAATGATAATAACGAAGCAACTGAAAAACTGATACAGTTTGCTGAGACCGTTAAAGCCAAAGGAAAGGTTGAGGTAAAAGATGAAAAGTGGAGAACCACATCTGTTGAGGAAAGACTTAAACATGCGCTCGTTAATGGGATCACTGACTATATAGATGAAGATACAGAAGAAGCCCGGGTCAAATATCCAAAGCCGCTTGATGTGATTGAAGGCCCGTTGATGGACGGAATGAATGTGGTGGGTGATTTGTTTGGTAGCGGAAAGATGTTTCTGCCGCAGGTAGTAAAAAGCGCAAGGGTAATGAAGAAATCAGTTGCAATACTTACACCTTATATTGAACAGGAAAAAGCCGATCGTCGGGCCGCACATGCCGCTGCAGGTACTATAAATGATGAGTCCGGTGGCGCTGCAAAGGTTTTGTTGGCAACCGTAAAAGGTGATGTGCATGATATCGGAAAAAATATTGTTGGTGTTGTACTTGGATGTAATGGTTATGATATCATAGATCTTGGGGTGATGGTACCAACTGAAAAAATTCTTGAAACAGCCAAAAGGGAAAACGTTGATATTATCGGGCTCAGTGGTCTCATTACACCTTCACTTGATGAAATGGTGAATGTTGCGAGGGAAATGAAAAGGAGAGATTTTCATTTGCCCCTGCTTATCGGAGGAGCTACCACTTCAAGAATGCATACAGCGGTGAAGATCGCACCAGAGTATGAACTCGGAGTCGTGCATGTACTTGATGCTTCACGCAGTGTAACCGTAGTAGGAACGCTTCTGAACAAAGACAATAAACCGGCTTTTCTCGACAAGCTGAAATCTGAATACAGCAAACTCAAAACAGATTTTAGCAATAAGAAATCGGCCAAGCAATATCTTTCTCTCGAAAATGCTCAAAAAAATAAAACTAAAATAAACTGGGATGTATTTACACCGGTTAAGCCCAGCTACACAGGGATTAAGGTTTTTGATAATCACGATCTGAAAGAGATAAGTGAGTTCATTGACTGGCAACCATTTTTTATTGCCTGGGAGCTTCATGGAAAATTCCCGCAGATTCTTACCGATAAAGTTATTGGTACTGAAGCAACCAAACTTTATAATGATGCACAAAAGCTGTTGAAAACAATCATTGATGAAAAGTGGTTGCAGGCAAAGGGTGTAATCGGTTTCTGGCCGGCAAATTCCGACGGGAAGGATACTGTACATCTGAAAGATGGCGACAAATCAGTAGAACTCGAATTTTTAAGGCAACAGATTAAGAAAACAGCTGACCAGCCAAACTTATCACTGGCCGATTTCATTGCACCGGAATCTACCGGTAAGCAGGATCATATTGGTGCATTTGCTGTGTCTATTCATGGTATCGACAAACATATCAAAAGGTTTGAAGAGCAATTGGATGACTATAATAAAATCACTCTCCAGGCCCTTGCAGACAGGCTTGCAGAAGCTTTTGCTGAATTCCTCCATAAAAAGGTGAGAACATCGGATTGGGGTTATGTAACCGAAGAACACCTGACCAACGAACAACTTATAAAAGAAGAGTATATGGGTATCCGGCCGGCACCAGGTTATCCGGCTTGTCCCGATCATACAGAAAAATATAAATTATTTGAACTGCTGCAGGCGGAGAAAAATGCAGGAATAATACTGACAGAATCACTGGCTATGTTCCCGGCCTCCTCGGTTTGCGGCTGGTACCTGGCAAATCCTGAAAGCAAATATTTTGGTGTTGGCAAGATAGAAAAGGACCAAGTGGTAGACTACACGAGGAGAAAAAAAATGCCACTTGAAGAAGTGGAAAGATGGTTGAGACCGATACTGGAATATGATAGTTAACTTTATTTTCCACTATTCTAACCCTGGCAATTAAGTTGTAATACCATGTTTATTTCAGCTAATCTTAAGAATAGTCGTGATAAAAATGAGGCCGCAGTAGCGACTGAAGGAAATGAAAAAACAATCATTATCCCTTCTAAAGCAAATGGTAAAGGTTCAGCTGTAAACGGCGGCGAATTGTTGTTCCTCGCTATTGCCACCTGCTTTTGCAATGACATCTACCGGGAAGCATCCAAACGAAATATAGATATCGAATCTGTCGATGTTACCGTCACAGGTGAATTTGGTGGAGAAGGTGAACCAGGTAATAACATTGAATATAATGTTAGCATTGAGTCCAAATGCCCTGAAGAAAAATTAAGGGACCTGGTGAATTATGTTGACTCGATAGCAGAGATACATAAAACAATCCGCAGTGGGACACCAGTCAGGTTATCGTTTTTCAAATAACCACCAGTTCTTTTTTCGTGGTTTGACTTTATAATTGCCGGTTATATATGTAAGGATATGTTGCATTGCTTCATCGATGTTATCGGTGAGCAATACAAGCTTCATATCAGCTGCGGAGATGGTGCCTGCTTCTACCAGGTAATTACAGTATTCAATCAGGTCCTTATGGTACTCGGTTCCATAGATTACGATGGGAAATTGGGTCATCGTTTTAGTTTGAATCAGCGTAAGCGTTTCGAAGAATTCGTCGAGCGTACCAAAACCGCCGGGCATAATAATAAATGCATAGGAATACTTTTTCAGCAGCACTTTCCTTACAAAGAAGTGCTCAAACGTGATGGAATGCTGCATGTAGGGATTAGGCTTTTGTTCAAATGGAAGCTGAACATTACAGCCTACTGAATTACCATTATTTTCAAAAGCACCCCTGTTTGCGGCTTCCATTATACCTGGCCCTCCCCCTGTCATCGTTGTAAACCCGATTTCTGAAATCCGTTTACCAAATTCCCTTGCCGCTATATAATACTTGTGTTTTTCATCGAACCTTGCTGAGCCAAATACCGTGATACAAGGTCCGACAAAATGCAGTGTCCTCATCCCCTTGATAAGTTGCTTAAACACCCGCCACGCGAACCCCAGCTCATGTTCACGGCTTTGCGGCCCGTCAAGGTAAACCTGTTGTTTGGCGGGAATTATCGGTTGTATTTTTTTTATCGTCTGTGCTTTCATTGAAGTATGTAAATTGCCTGCCAATATTATTCAATATTATTATTGACTTTCAATATAATTAATAAAAGACAAAGCATGCGTATCATCAGTTATAACGTAAACGGCATTCGTGCAGCTATCAATAAAGGATTTATTGAATGGCTCAAAACAGATCCTGCCGATATTATTTGCGTACAGGAAACCAAGGCACTCCGCGATAATGTCGACCTGAATTTATTCAGCAATCTTAAGTATGAGGATTACTGGTTTTCAGCACAGAAAAAAGGTTACAGCGGTGTTGCCGTGTTTACAAAAATTAAACCGGACAATGTTATCTATGGCAACGGTCATGCGGTAAGCGATGATGAAGGACGTGTTCTTCAAATGGATTTTGGAGAACTGCGACTTATCAATGCCTACTTTCCATCTGGCACTTCGGGAGATGACCGCCAGGATTTCAAATACAAATGGCTCGATGAATTTTATAAATTCGTTACAAAGCTGAAGAAGACTCATCCCAAACTGATTCTTTGTGGCGACTACAATATTGCACACAAAGAAATGGATATCCATGATCCGAAAGGAAATAAAAAATCAACCGGGTTTTTACCGGAAGAAAGGGCCTGGATGGATAAACTTTTTGAAAGTGGATGGATCGATACTTTCCGTGAATTTCATCCTGAACCTCACAGGTATAGCTGGTGGACACAGCGTTTTCCAACCATTCGTGCCCAGAATAAAGGCTGGAGGATAGATTATATCAATGTAACAAGCCCGTTAAAAAACCAGCTGGTTTCATCCGAGATCTACCCTGATATTAAACATAGCGATCACTGCCCGATATACCTGGAATTGAAAAACTGATATCGGGACTTATTAATCTTATAACAATGTTCATTTATAATGTTACTTCGAAGGTCAGCTGGCAGATTCAGGACAAATGGATAGATTGGATGCTTACAGAGCATATCATGGAAATATTGGAAACAGGATTGTTTTTAAAGTATCAGCTGGTGCGTTTAATGGATGTTGACGACATTGACGGACCCACTTTTGCAGTTCAGTATTATCTCGATAACCAGGAAAACTATGACCGTTATATCCAGCATTTTGCGCCAGGGCTAAGGGAGAAAGTCAGAAACAGGTGGGGGGATCATGAGATTTCTTTCAGTAGCCTGATGGAAGTTATTAACTAATTGTGGATAAGAATATTTTAACCTTACGCAATAGGAAAAAAGTTGTACATTAATCTCAAACCCAGTACAGGCAAGCATTTCAGCTACCGATCTCTGAAACCCTTGCTGGTGGCGGCTTTTGGTGGCACAGCCAGATCAGAACCTGCATCAGAATCCTGAAATTTTCTCATATAATCCTTATCCATTGCGGTTTTTAGCAAATTTTCAATCTTCTAAAATAATTGCACAAAAGTTTTGTGTATATGAAAAAGCTTCTAAATTTGTCATGCTTAAAGTAAATAAAAATATTACACTATGAACAAAGCTGAATTAATCGCAAAGCTCGCTGACGATGCAGGCCTTACAAAGACACAAGCAAACGCTACATTAGATTCTTTTGTTGAAGCTGTTACTAAAACACTGAAAGGTGGTGGTAAAGTAACGCTTGTTGGTTTCGGAACTTTTTCGGTTTCTAAGAGAGCTGCCCGTAACGGCCGCAATCCTCAAACCGGAGCTGTCATCAAAATCAAGGCTAAAAAAGTTGCACGCTTCAAAGCTGGCAAAGAATTGCAAGCCAAATTATGAGTTTGATGCACTGCATCCAAAAGTTCCGCTACTTAGACTATTCGAAGTACCGGAGCTTTTTTTATTTTTGAATAAACACAAATAGAATAACTTCGTTTCATAAAATCATTCAACATGGGCAGAGGAGATAAAAAAACCAAAAAAGGAAAAACATTCAAAGGGTCATTCGGTAAATCAAGACCTGCAAGAGCAAAGAAAGTAGCTAAGAAAAAAGAGGCTTAATAAATATCGGCTGTTTACCTTGTTTATGACCAGCTTCGGCTGGTTTTTTTGGCTGGTGACCCCGGGGTTTCACCCCGGGTTATGCGAAGTCAACCCCTTCGGGGTTGATTGATGTACGGGATAGTTGATGATATTTCGGGGTTGATTGTTGTACCGGATAGTTGATGATATTATTATAGTTGCTTTGCCCTTGTTGTTATTCCCTCAGGTTGAAACCATAAGACAGTTCAGCTCAGATTGAGTATCAACTTCTCCACTTCAGGGTGGAGCAGCGGCCTCTTCACTTGAGTGATATGGGTTGTATTTAAGCAACTATTTATCATCCATTTCGTAAACTTTTATCTAACGGTTTGCGGTTTATGGAGCAAGTCGCTCAAGCTGCCAGACGCCGTCGCTTAACAGACCAAACTGTAGCCGGTCGTGCAGGCGACTGGCTCTTCCCTGCCAGAATTCAAAACTGACTGGCTTTACCCGGTATCCGCCCCAGTGCGGTGGTCTTGGTACCGGCTGTCCCGCAAATTTATCACGGAACTGCTTTTCATTATTTTCGAGCCATTGACGATTTTCTATTACCTGGCTCTGAGGCGAAGCCCAGGCACCCAGCCTTGATCCCTCAGGACGACTGAAATAGTATTGATCACTTTCTTCATCGGAAATTTTTGCAACAACACCGGTGATCCTAACCTGGCGTTCCAATTCTTTCCAGAAAAATACCAGGGATGCCCTCGGGTTTTCTTCCAGTTGCTGACCTTTGAAACTATTATAATTTGTGAAAAAGACGAAACCTTTCTGATCATATCCTTTAAGTAATACAATCCTTGCCGAGGGCACCGCATCTGCTGATGCAGTAGCAAGGGTCATCGCATTCACTTCTTCAATCTGCGCCGCTAAAGCTTCTTTCCACCATTTTTCGAATAGTTCGAATGGCGAGCCGGTATCCTCTTCATTCAGTGATTGTAATTTATAATCTTTCCGGATATCTGCAATTGATGTCATAGACCCTAAAATTACATACAATCAGGTATCTGTTATCAATATTATGTTACGGTCAAACTATCATCATTCGCTGTTTTTTGAAAAGAAATTTCAAAAGTAGTTGCTATTACCAGGAACCTTTTATTCATTCCACCCGTATAATTAGAGGTATAACATTGAAATGTATGTAAACAATTAAAAAAGATTTTCAAACAAATCCAGGACAAAAAAATACCAATATAAAAATTACCGGTATGAACACAAAATTGCTAACCTTTCTTTTTTTATCATTAACGACATTAATCGCCTGTAACAAAAATGATGATGACCCGTCTTCTCCTGCACAGCTCAGCACTGTCGCTACTTCCGGCACCTGGAGAGTAACCAGTTTCATTGAAGATAACAGGGATCAGACCTCAACATTTACAGGCTACACGTTTACATTCAGCGCAAACAATGCAGTAACAGTAGTTAAAGGATCTTCGACTGTTGTAGGTTCCTGGGCCACGGGCACCGATAACTCAAAATCAAAACTGGTGCTCGCTTTTGCAAGCCCTTCCGCTTTTGAGGAACTAAGTGAAGACTGGCTGGTTATTGAAAATACAGGTACGAAGATCAGGCTGCAGCATGTAAGCGGTGGCAATGGCGATACTGATTACCTGACTTTTGAGAGGAACTGATATCACACTATCCTTCAGGTTCCGCTATAGACTACAATTCCATTTCGGGATTTACGGGCGATTGACCAGAGGTTAGTACATATCCGGGATTTATCAGGAATATACAGCCGGATGGTTCATTTCTGGGATTTACCAGGGATTGACGATTGGTTAGTCTTTCCTATCCATCATGTTGCCGATATCGGTTACCCTTTTTAGTTGGTTGTCAAGTTTCTTGTTTTGTTCAGTTAACTGCTGAAGATCCCGGTTCATTTCTTCAAGGAAGGTTACTTTTTTGTGAAGTTGCTGCCTTTGAAAATTAGATTCCCTGAGTTTGTCATCGGCATCGGCTAACAATATAGACAGGCGCTGATTCTCTTCCAGCATTGATTGTTGCCTGAGCTTCAATCCATCAAACTCGGAGGTGAGTCTGAAAAAAGACTGTTGCAGATCCTCATATTCAAAGCTCCGGTTTTCCGGTTTGGCTATATAAGTCTTAAGTTTTGAGATATTTTCCTGCAAACCATTAAAGTCACTATAGGCTTTGTCAAGTCGCTCCTGTATCTCCGTGGTGAGGTGCTGTTGCTGCCTGATCATCCTGAGCTCATTTTCTTTCTCAAAAAGATTCTTGCGAAGTTCATGCAAGTTGGCGTGTAATTCCTCATTAACCTTCTGGGTATTCAGGTGCCTGCGTTCAGATTCCTTAAGCAGGTCGATTTGACCAAGGAGTCTTGAGACATGCTGATTGTGTTCATGCAGGTTATTGTGTGCAACATGGAGTTGATCCAGGTAAGTCTTCTCCTGTTGATCACTGGTTTCCTCCTTCGGTCTTGAGAGTTCTTCCAGCCTTATTATTTCTTTTTTTGTTTCTTCCAATTCTATGATCAGCAGGCTCTCGTTGTCGCGGGTCATCTCAAGATCACGACGCATCTGTTTTTCAAGCTTTTGCCTTGATTCAACTTCTTCTACATATTTGAGGCGCCATTCGTTACCTGGATTGAGGCTGGAACCTGCCAAAACGGGCCTTTCAGCGTTGGAAGGCGGCGGATTTTTGCTGCTGGTCCAGAAAAAATGGATGGAAAAGCCCAGAATAATTGCCCCGATCTGGAAAATTAATATTTCCACTATGCTCACAGTAAGCTGGAAGCCAAAGATGACTACAAATGAATTCATAACGGTTTTGGGTTAACGTTTATCTTCCCGGTTATCGGGAATATAAAACAGGGACCGTCTTTCAATGGATCGGGAGTCAGGGGTAATGAAAAAACCACCCGTTTGGTGGTTTTTCGTAGCGGTAAAGTAGTAACACATTCCGGATTATGCAAGCTATTTAAAATCATATCTCTATCCTCCTGATGGTCAATCCCTTACAAGTGTACCGACCTGCTGGCCGGTTACAACACTGTGAAGATTGCCTGGTTTGTTCATGTCAAAAACAATGATTGGCAATTTGTTTTCCATACATAAGGTAAAGGCAGTCATATCCATCACCCTCAGGTTATTCGATATGCATTCCTGGAACGTGATCACATTATATTTTTTTGCAGTAGGATCTTTTTCCGGATCAGCTGTATAAATTCCGTCCACCCTGGTTCCTTTCAAAATAACATCAGCCTGGATCTCAATTGCCCTTAATGAACCCGCTGTATCAGTGGTAAAATATGGATTTCCTGTGCCAGCACCAAAAATTACTACCCTCCCTTTTTCAATGTGTCTGATGGCACGGCGACGTATATAAGGTTCTGCAATTTGTTCCATTTTAATAGCGCTCTGCAAACGGGTATATACTCCGATTTTTTCCAGCATTGCCTGCATTGCCATTCCGTTAATTACTGTGGCAAGCATACCCATATAGTCACCATGCGCCCGTTCTATCCCTGTTTCCTTTTCGTTCATGCCACGATAAATATTTCCTCCGCCTATAACTACTGCAACTTCAACCCCAAGATCCACGATGCTTTTTATATCATTCGCATATTGTTCTGTAATTGCTGTATCGAACCCAAAACTCTTATCGCCCATTAAAGATTCCCCTGAAAGCTTAAGCAGAACACGTTTGTACTTTGGAAGCATGTGAATTACAAGATTTTAAAATTATGAAGCCTTATTCGTGCAAAGAAAAGGATTTTTAATTTAAGTCTCTCCTTCGCTTTAGGGTAGATGGGGCTTTGACCGCCGAAGCTTTAACCGAAGGACTGCAAAGCCCCATCTACGCTAAAGCTTCGACGGGCGAGGCCCTCATCTACGCTGAAGCTTCGGCGGGCGAGGCCCCACCTTCACTTAAAACGTAGTCGGGCCTCGCCCGTCGAAGCCTTAGCGTAGTTGGGAAAACAGAAAAGCCGCTCCTTTGGGGAACGGCTCTCTTATGTCTGTTGAATTCAGTCTTATCCGAGTGCAACTCTCTTAAATTCTATGATCTTAATGTCACCGGCAGATTTAAGGTAATCAGCAATAGTCTTGCTATTGTCCTTAACAAATACCTGGGCAGTAAGTGTTTGTTCCTTGAAGAACGCATTCAGTTTTCCATCAGCGATCTTAGAGATCATTTCAGCTGGTTTACCAGCCATCTTTGGATCAGCCTGGATCTGTTCAGTAACAATGGCTCTTTCACGGTCGATGGTTGCTTGTGGCACAGAGTCAGCATCAACAGCTACGGGGTTCATTGCTGCAATCTGCATAGCAACGTCCTTTCCGGCTTCAGCTGATTCTTTGTTCATTCCAACTAGTACACCGATGCGGTTTGCACCATGTATATAGGAAGCTACGAAAGGAGCATCAACTCTTTCCAGTTTTGTGATACCGATTTTCTCACCAATGCTGGCAAGTTTATCGTTCACAAGATCAGAAATTTTTGCACCATTAATAACTACATTGTTCAGTTCATCAATTGACTTCACATTATTGGCGATCGCAGCATCAGCGATGCTTTGAGCGAAAGCTACGAAGTCTGCATTTTTGCTCACGAAATCAGTTTCACAGCTGATACAAACAGCAATACCGGTTTTCTGATCAGGAGTTGTTTTTGCAAGAACAACACCTTCTTTCGCTTCACGATCTCCACGAAGAGCAGCAACCTTAGCACCCTTCTTGCGGAGCCAGTCGATAGCAGCTTCAAAATCACCACCGGTTTCAGTCAATGCTTTTCGGCAATCCATCATTCCGGCGCCAGTTGTCTGGCGGAGCTTGTTAATATCAGCGGCTGTAATAGCAACAGTTGACATAAAAAAATATTTGAAATTTTATAAAATTGGTCAGGGACACATCCTTAAATGGATCCCTGACCGTATAAATATTGTGAATGATATTGTAATCGAAAAAGCTGATTAGCGTGGACCGCCCGGACCGCCTGGTCTGCGTGTAGCACCACCTGGTACACGGCGCTTAGGTTGTGTTCCACCTCTTACCTTACCACCGCCACCACGTGCAGCTTCAGCTTCCGCTTCAGCTTGCAGACGTGCTGCTTTCTTATCTTTTTCATCATCACCTGAATCGTCTACTTCTTCATCTTTTGCAGCTTGTCTTTCAGACAGGCCTTCAGCGATAGCAGCAGTGATATATTGAGTAATGATTGCGATTGATTTTGTTGCATCATCGTTAGATGGGATAGCAAAGTCAACTTTGTTTGGATCACAGTTGGTATCAACCATTCCAAATGTTGTGATACCTAAACGTTTTGCTTCAGCAAGAGCGATATGCTCATGACCGATATCAATGATGAACAAAGCTGCAGGTACACGTCCCAGTTGTGAGATACCGCCCAATACTTTATCCATTTTATCACGATCGCGCTGTAATTGCAGGCGTTCTTTTTTAGTCAGGCTCTCTGCGCTTCCGTCGCCAAGCATCTTATCAATGCTCTGCATCTTTTTCACACTCTTACGAACCGTATTGAAGTTTGTAAGCATACCACCTAACCAGCGTTCAGTAACGTAAGGCATGTTCACTTTCTTTGCGCAATCAGAAACAATTTCTTTTGCTTGTTTCTTGGTTCCGACAAACATGATCTTTTTACCGCTACGGGCAACCTGTTTCAATACAGCAGCAACTTCCTGAAGATGTTCTGTTGTTTTGTTAAGGTCGATAATATGAATACCTTTTTTTTCAGCAAAGATGTATGGTAACATCTTTGGATTCCACTTCTTGCGCAAGTGACCGAAATGTACACCTGCCTCCAGTAATTGTTGTTGTAACGAAGTGTTATTTTCCATGTTATTTATTCTTTGAATATTTTGATTAGAGATAAGATTAACGCTTGCTGAACTGGAAGCTTCTACGTGCTTTCTTGTGACCAAATTTCTTACGTTCAACAGATCTTGGATCACGTTTCAGAACACCTGCAGCTTTAAGAGCAGGGCGGCTTTCAGGATTAAGCTCAACCAGCGCACGGGCGATACCCAGTTTTGCTGCTTCAGCCTGACCTTTCATACCACCACCGGTAGCATTGATCTTAACATCATATTTATCTAATACCTGGAGGGTTTTCATTGGCAATTCAACCTGGTTTTGAAGATAAACCAGCGAAAAATATTGTTTGTAGTCTTTATCGTTTACAACGATTTTGCCAGAGCCTTTTGAAAGGAAGATCCTTGTAACTGCTTCTTTACGACGGCCTACTGCGGTTTTTTGCTTTTCCATGTATGATTACAATTAGAAAGTTAATGGTTGTGGTTTCTGTGCAGTCTGCTCATGTTTATCACCAGCATACACGAATAATTTTTTGTACACCTTGCGACCAAGACGATTTTTTGGCAACATGCCCTTTACAGCTCTTTCGATAACTGCTTCAGGACGACGGGCAAGCAAGTTTCTTGCAGTTTCCGCTTTTTGTCCACCAGGATATCCTGAGAATGTCAGGTATTCCTTGTCGTCAAGTTTCTGGCCGGTGAAAACCACTTTTTCGGCATTAATAACAATGATATAATCTCCGCAATCAACATGTGGCGTATAATAGGCCTTGTTCTTACCACGAAGAACAGCAGCTATTTTCGCGCACATGCGTCCAACGGTTTGATTAGTACCGTCCACAACGTACCAGTTGTGCTTTACGGTAGCCGCGTTAGCATGTTTGGTAGTAAAATGTAATTTGCTCATTTTGAATTTCTGTTTAAGTTTTGCCGCTATCCCGGCTTTTGATAATTTTTTGGACTGCAAAGGTAGATGGAATGAATCAAATAAAACACAAATATCAAAAGTATTTTTTGCACGTATGCTTGTAATGCATTGATTTTCAATAAATATTTTGCTGCGATTTTGAAGTTGGTTGCATCTCGCAATTGTTATGGCACAATTATGCAACAGTTTTTGGTCGCTTCATCGCACCGTTGGGAGTGGGATTGTGCCTTTTTGCGGCTGTGTCCCGTGGTTAATACCTTTCGTTATGCCGTTATTTGTTCTTGTCTCCGATCGGCTTTTTTTGCCCTGATCAGCTTCAATAACTGCGATTATGGTACGAAGTGCTGGTTTGCTTTCTTTGTTTACCAGCATTCTTATGCAACAGTTTTTGGTCGCTTCTTCACTCCGTTGGGAGCGGGATTGTGCCTTTTTGCGGCTGTGTCCCGTGGTTAATACCTTTGCTCATGCTGGGAGTGGTTCTTGTCTCCGATCGGCTTTTTTGCCCTGATCAGCTTTGTTTGGGTTTCTTCAAGTGCTGGTTGCAGTATCGCCCTTATCGGCGTCCGTAAC
>Ga0193752_1000446_pt1 | contig 39789 bp, 40 predicted proteins | sample H1c1metaG_FD_144924 | JGI IMG/M metagenome (GOLD analysis project Ga0193752, IMG submission 144924) | Soil microbial communities from a riparian zone of the East river system, Colorado, United States - H1c1 | ecosystem: Environmental > Terrestrial > Soil > Riparian zone | place: USA: East River... | reverse complement strand
TCGACGCGCAGGCCGTCACTAACTTGCCGCGCTCGCCTTCGCAATTCGGTCGCGCATCGTAACCCCAGGCTTGCTTGCCGGATTTGATGTCCACCGCGTAGATACCTGGGCTGAGCTTCTGAGAGCCCGCGATACCCGGATCGCTGATCGCCGCAAACAATCGCGCGCCATCGGTGCTGATGCCCCAGTGAACGCCGCCGAGCGCCGTGCCTTGGCCAAAGCGAACGTTCCAAAGCTTCTGGCCCGTATCCGCGTCCAGCCCCCAGGTGTCCCCCGATTTCTGTCCGGCCAACACGATGTCTTTTCCGCGCGCGCCCTTCGCGATGATTGCGCCTGCGCCGAAATCGAAATCACGACCGGCGCCCGTGTCACCTTCGATATTCCAGGGGCAGTTCGGACCCGACGTTTGCTTGTTGCCGGTGCAGGCCATGTTCCAGACATCGAGTTCCATCGCTTGGAATTTCCAGGCTTCCTTCCCCGTATTCAAATCGAGCGCGATGACTGCGTCCGACGTATCGGTGCCAGGATGCGAAGTGTTTTCGCCGGTGGTGACGATCACGCGATTGCGTTTCTCATCGACAACCGGGACAGACCAAATGGGCGCGCCGGATGGACCGCGTTGCTTCACGCCCGTAGTCGACACCTTGCCGGTGTATTGAGCCGTCGGCATCGTATGGTATTCCCACAATTTCGAGCCGTCTTTAGCAGACAAGGCAACGACGGCGCCGTGGCCGACGCAGCACTCGAAGCCCGCACGACCACCGGCGCCGACGCCTGAAGCGGAAATCGGCACGATGACTTTATCTTTGTAAATGACAACGCCGCCGCGAATCGAACCGGGGTTGTCCCTGGCTTGACCATCTGCCTGCCAAAATTTAGTGCCGGTCTTCGCATCGACGACCAAGATGTCGCGACCGACAGAGACAGCAACCACTTTGCGACCCTCGATGTCGCCGAACGCCGGCGTGTTGCGCGAGCTGGCCGCGATGTTCCATTTCACGCAGCCGCTGCCCGTGTCGAGCGCGGCGAGTTGACCGCCACCGGTGATGAACATCGTGTCGCCGACGATCGCTGCGCCCGTCCCGCTACCTTGCGCGGGGAAGCCGATCGCCCAAGCGATTTCGAGGTTTTTCATGTCAGCGGCTTTTAAGCCCGCTTGCGCCGCAGTGAGCATGCGCGACTGATTCTTGTCGACGCCGTACCCGATCGATACAGCTGGCTTGCTGACATCGACGTTGCGCTTGTCGACCGGACACATGATTTTTTCGGTCCAGTTGGCGGCCATCGCGGATTGACCGGACGTGAGATAGGCCACGACCTGCGCTCGCTCGCCGACCGATAGACCTGCGGCCATCGGCGCCATCTTGCCGCCTTCGGCCATAGCATCTCGCAACGTACCGGCTTGCATGGCCGAGAGAGCGGCCAGCGTCGGCACACGAGTATCGGTAGGCGCCGCATGGCATGCCGCACAGGTTCGATCAAAAATCGGTCGCCCCGGATGATTGGCCTGCGGGGGCGCTTGCGCCAAGACGGGTGCGGCAATTGCGGCCAGCAAAATCATCGACGTGAATCGGGTGAGAATCGTTAAATTCATGAGCTCGCTCAAGAAGGAAAATGCTGGCCAGACGATCCGCGAAAGAATAGCCGGTTCGCCGGGCACTCAGTGTGAAGAAAGCTACAACTGAGACGTATTACCCCGCCAAATCGATCCAGCGTTCGCGCTGCATAGCAGCGCGACAATAAAGTGAAGCCGACGCAGGTTTTAAGGGCTTATACTGCGTTTAGTTGATGACACCAACTAAATAAAACGAAAGCTCGGAGACAAGAATGAAACGACTGATCGCCGCGGCGTTCGCGCTCGCATGCACGACAATGGTCTACGCACAGACGCCGAGCGTGAGCCTGCAGCCGCCACCCAATGCGCCGCCCATCAAGGAGAATCCCGCAGGTCCTTATGCGGTGACCGTGGAAGCGGATCCCAGCCTGCCGACTCACACGATTTATCGGCCGACGGATCTCAAGCCTTTCAGCGGCACTAAGAGTCTGCCGATTGTGAGCTGGGGCAATGGCGCGTGCGCGAATGCCGGCACGTTGTTCCAAGTGTTTCTGACTCAAGTCGCCTCACACGGGTACTTGGTCATCTCGATCGGACCGAAGGATGCACCGCTGCCCGCCTTCGCTCAGGGCGCGCGACCGAGCGCCGGCGCGACACCAGCTCCGACTCCTGCGCCCGCAGCGACGCCCGGCGCAATTCCGGCGCCGGCCTCACGCGATGCGCAACTCATCGATGCTATCGACTGGGCCATCAAAGAGAATGATCGCAAGGACAGCGCGTATCGCGATCGCCTGAACACCAAGAAGATCGCAGTGATGGGTCAATCCTGCGGTGGCTTGCAGGCGATTGCATCGTCCGCCGATCCTCGCATCGTCACTAGCGTGATCTGGAACAGCGGCGTGTTTGTGGAAACCGGCAACACTGCGGCCAGAAGCTTAAGCGGTGCGCGCAAGCAGAGCTTGAGCAAGTTCCACGCACCTGTCGCGTACTTCATTGGCGGACCTTCGGACGTCGCCTATCCGAATGCTGAAGACGATTTCAAGCGCATCGAGGGTGTGCCGGTATTCAAAGGCAACATCAATTCCGGTCATGGCGGTACGTTCCGTCATCCAGGCGCCGGTTGGTTCGGCGAAGTCGGCGTTGCGTGGCTGAACTGGCAATTAAAGGGCGACAAGCAAGCGTCGCGCTACTTCGTGGGCAAGGACTGCACCTTGTGCACGAATCCGATTTGGACAGTGGAGAAGAAGAAGCTGGATTGAAAACGGCTACAGGCTACAGGCTACAGGCTACAGGCTACAGGCTACAGGGATGATCGGACGACGAGTCCAGAGTCCAGAGTTCAAAGCGCCAGCGACGAGATCGCTGGCTCTCCTACCTGTAGCCTGCAGCCTGATCGCTGCAGCCAGCAACTCGTCAGCGCACGAGTTGCTTGCCTTCCCACACTTTCCGTTCGGCGGCGCGTAGGTCATTCACGGCCGCTGTCTTTGCATCGAACACCATCACTGAGCGCGTGGTCGCGTTGTACGTCGGCCAGTTCGGCATGCCGGAGTGATTTGGATTGCCGTTGCGGGCGAATGCGATCCACGCATCGCTCATCGCATCTTCAACAGCCTTGGCGCCTGGCCGCGCATTCGCATTCGCAGTCGCGTTGCTGAAGACAAACGGAATCTCTGCACCATGCGCCGCCTTCATCGCCGTCGGTTCGAAATCGAAGCTATACACGTACATCGGCGCGACCTTGGACTGGGCTTCGGCGAGACGCACCGTGCCCACGTGGAAGCGGCTGCTGCGAATGCCGATCATCACATCCCAAGGCGAGGCGTTCGGACGTGATTGCTTGTACGCGGCAACCAGTTCATCGACATTCTTGCCGTAGAGCGGCGCCAGCTCTTTGCGAATTTCGTCTTCAGTACGCTTGCCGAAATTCGGCAGCTCGCGCGCGTACAGCGAGTACTCATCGCGATTCGAACCCGCAATGACGGGGACGTTGTGACTGCTGGCCGCAGCGGCCGGCACGAACATATCGACTGGCAAATATTTGCCATCGGTAACCGGACCGAAATCCGGTTCGGTGCGACCCGTTGTCGTCACTGCCGCCAGCAATGTTTCCATCGGCAATGCCTGCAACTGAGCTGCGGTCATGACTTTCAGTTTCGCCATCACGGTTTCCGTGTTCTTGATGGCGTTGGCGAGTGGCGCGCCGTTCAAACGCGAACCGCTTTCGATGATGCCGCGTTGGAACAAGCCTTTTGCCGATGGCACGCCGAGTAGCGTCGACACTTTCGCGCCGCCACCCGATTCGCCGAAGATGGTCACGTTTTTGGGATTGCCGCCGAACGCCGCGATGTTGTCGCGCACCCACTCAAGCGCCAATTGCATGTCTTGCGTACCGGCATTGCCCGAAGCCGCAAATTCATCGCCGCCCACTTTGCCGAGATATAGATGACCAAAGACATTCAGGCGATGATTCACCGTCACAACGACTAGATCGCCCCGCTTCGCGAGACGCGCGCCGTCATACAACGGCTCTGAGCCGGCGCCTGCATAGAAGCCGCGGCCGTGAAACCACACCATCACCGGACGCGCCTGATCGTCGGTTTGCGGCGTCCAGACATTCAGGACCAAGCAGTCTTCGCTGACCTTCAGCAATTCGCCTTCAGTCGTCGTGCGACGACCGACGTCACCCGCTTGCGGACAGATGTTGCCGAACTTCGTTGCGTCCGCAACACCTTGCCACTTCGCCACCGGCTTACCGGGTTTGAAACGTGCCGCGCCGGCCGTCGATTGACCGTAGTGAACGCCTTTGAATACGACGACTCCGCGATCGTTCAGATGGACGCCTTTGAGTTCGCCGAGCTTGGTCTTGGCGATCGGATCGTGAGCGGCAGCGGTGGAACAACAAGTAATTGCCAGCGCAATCGTCAGCAGACGTGCACGATGCATGAGTGAGTCCTCGATGAAATGGAGTGAGATTCTAGCGGGTAGCGGGTAGCGGGTAGCGGGTAGCGGGTAGCGAAATCAAATGCAGTTTCATTGAATCGCGGATCAAGCATTTTTGCTCGTCCACTCTTTCACTACCCGCCGCCCGCTGCTCACTACCCGCTTCGTCCGATTAGTTCGGAGCCATGCTGCCACGCGGCGCGCCTGCGGGCGGGCCGTTGGGTACAGTCTTCGACTTCACCACACTCGGCTTCGCTTCGAAACGGGCTGCGTCATCGCCCGCCGCGGTGAACGCAGGCCAATTGAAGCCGTCTGCACAGGTCAAGGATTTTGCCTTCGCATCGGCCTTCGCAAATGCCACCCAGCACGAGCTCACGCGCTTGGCGACTTCGCGATCGCTAGGCTGAACCGTACCGCCCACTCGCAGCGACGTTGTATTCCAGCTATCAAACACATAAACGATTTCCGCGGAGTGTGGCGCGCCTTGGGGCTGTTCTTTCTTGCGCCACTCAGGGACGTACGCAAACTGATAGAGGAACACCGGGGCCTTTGCACTCATGGCCGTCGCAACCGTGCGGGCGCCATCGAAACCGCCTTCGCCGTTGTTGGAGCCGATGATGAGCGGCACATAGTTAGCCGTGCCGTCCTTGAACGCGTCTTGCGTTGACTTCACCTTGAAGCGCGCATCGATCGGTGTGCCCAAAGCAGTCGCCGTCTCGCGTTTGCTCAGAATTGTCTCAGGCGTCACGGCGCGCAATTGAGCGAGCGTCGCGTCTGCACCTACGCCGACTTTCTCTGCCCACGCTGTGCCGGCCTTCTCTGCCGCTTCCAGCGTCTGACCTGGACGCAACGACGCGCCGGATTGAATGCCCGCTTTGGCGAACAAGCCCTTCGCGCTTGGAATACCGAGCAAGTTCACCACCATCCCGCCGCCGGCCGATTGACCGAAGATCGTTACGTTCTTGGTGTCGCCGCCGAACTTACCGATATTACGTTGCACCCATTGCAGAGCGGCAACGGCGTCCATCAATGCGTAATTGGCTACGGCGTCCTTGGGTTTCGCGGCCTTAGTGACGGCGGGATGGGCCAATGATCCGAGCGGTCCCAGACGATAGTTCGCCGCCACGATGATGACGCCGTTTTGTGCAAACGACGGAGCGTTGTACGAACCCAAGCTTGCACTCCCCAAGTACGAAGCGCCGCCGTACAACCACACCATCACAGGTGCGTTCTTCGCGTTCGCTGGCGCGTGAATATTGACGTACAAACAATCTTCCGACGTTTTACCCGTGACACCGCCACCATTGGGGGTCTTGCCATCTGGATTCGTCGGCTGCGGACACGGCATTGGGAATTGCGTCGCATCGCGATCGCCTTTCCATTTGTCCGGTTTCTGCGGCGCTGCCCAACGCAGATCGCCCACAGGTGCTTTCGCAAAGGGCACGCCCTTGAATGAGTTGACGCCATCTTTCGCGTCGCCCACCAGCGTGCCGGAATCGACAGTCACCTTCACCGGCGAAGCCATCGCTGTGACGGCCAGCGATGCGCTCAACATCGCAGCAGAAAAAATAGACCGACACATGTTTTGTTCCCCTAAAAGTCGCAACCGACCCAATCTTCGATAAAAATCATCGAAATACAAAAAGCGGCTTATTTACGAGTCGCTTGCCGCTCGATTGTCAGCAACCCTGACGATCATTATTACAGACTTTTTTGTTTGCAAGCACGCCTGACTGTTATTTGTGCAGTGCAAATAATCAACTGCCTCCGCTGTTTCCTACAGCGGCTGAGCGCCACGGAATGTCAGAGGGCTTACTGGAGGTAGGCCTAACGCGTCCTGCACAGACCTAACTTTCGAAGAGTAGCCCCGAACTCCGTTCGCCCTGAGGAAATCGAAGAGATCCTCTTCCGATTGCTTGGGAGGCCGAAGACTTTTGAGATCGTTTCGACTCACTCAACGCAAACGGAGAGGGGACTTTAGCGATGAGAAGCGCAGACGCCACCGAGCATCAGTCAAGGGAATATACCGATGCCGGCGGGTCCAAAGTTCTACGAAGTCTTCACAACCTTTAGTGGGGTCGCGTTCTTCTTGTCGCGCTCCGCGACCATTTGTTCCGCAAACTGACGTTCGAAATGCACCTGCATCTGCCGCATCTGCTCGACGTCGTCGAGATTGTTCGAAAACATCAACTCGATGGACATGCCGCGCATGACGGTTTGATGTAGCGAGATCAGCACTTCTATTCGATCGACTTCTGCGGGCACACCGAGCGACTGCGCCATTCGAACCGCGGCGCTGCGCCTCATGTCCGCCCAGAGTTTCAGGAAGGGCGCGAAGCCCTTGCGTAATGTCTTATCGCTGCGCGTCGACATCATGATCTCGAGCAATGCGATGGCGCTCGGTCGGCTGTGCACCGACCAGCTGACGTCGGCGGCCGCGTAGAACCGAGGCAACCCTTCGCCGTGCGGATCGAGTTGACCGCGTCGCTGCTGGGCGTGGTCTTTGACTATAAAGTCCGCAACCGACAACAGCATCTTCACGCGCGTCGGAAACTGATGCAGCATTGCGCCGCGACTCACTCGCGCCTTCGCCGCAACGGAAATGGTTGTAGTTGCCGAGTAGCCCTTTTCGTAGAGCAATTCGATCGCGGCTTGTATCAGCTTGCTGCGCGTGGTCGCGCTGCGCTCTGCGTTGGATCGACGCGGTTGTTTACGGCGTTTGGTAGTTTTTGTAGCCATCGCGGAGTCTTGCGCAGCTGCGACGCAACGCGTCGCATGAAGCTACTGTAGCGCAAAGCGGCGACTGCCCGAGAGAAAATGAGCAGCGAACATCCGTTAGGGCACCCATCTAAATAGCGACGCGTCAGTAGAACGACAGAGTCTCGATGCCTTTACCCGCCGTAAATGTATCGACCACTTGCTGGCGCTGCAGATCGATGACGGAGATCGTGCCATCCCCATGATTCGAGACCAGCGCCTTGCGACCGTCGGCGGTGTAAGCAATGCCGAACGGTTGTGCGCCAACCTTCAACGAGACTTGTCCGGCCGCGGGCTTGTCCGAGTTCAGAATATTCGCTGATCGTTCGCTGACGTTGATCGTGACCAGCGAACGGCCGTCGGCCGAATATTTCGCGCGCCACGCGCCTTTGGCATTACCCGCAAGCTCGATTTCCTCAACCACCGCATCGGTTGCGGTGTCGATCGCAAACATTTTCGGTTCCGACAGGTCCATCGCCAGCACGCGCTTGCCGTCTGGCGATGCGGTGATGCCCTGCGTGCCGCGCGGCATCGGAATTTTGCCGATCATCTTTTTAGCAGGCAGGTCGATCACGCTGATGAACTTCCGGTCGTTCTTGTTCGCGACGTACGCCTTGCTCCCATCCACCAAGACAGCCGCCCAATGGCCCGTACCTTCCGTGTCGATCGCTGCGGTGACCTTCAAGGACTTCGGGTCGATGACGAGCAATTTGCGGCTGATATCGCAGCTCGCGTACAAAGTGCCTTGTGCATCCACTTGCAGGCCGTGCGGCGCGACATGCGGCGTGATGTCGATCGTCCCCCGAACTTTGCGCGTCGCGAGATCGATCACTGCAATCGAATGACCCGGGTTCGGGTTGCGGCCGTACACGCCGTCGCCGTAATCGGGGACGTACGCAGTCTTGTGATCGGGCGAGATCGCCAGTTCGTGCGGTGTACCGGTAATCGTCAGCGTCGAAATTTCTTTGAAAGTATTGGGGTCGAAGAAGCGAACCAGACCGCCAATCTTGTCGATCATGATCAAGCCATTGGTGCCGCTTGTATGGTTGACGTCGCGGTTAACGTCGCCGTGGACGTCGCGATCCGCCGCGGACGCCGAACCCAAAGCTAGCAATGCAGTGAAGAGGAAGCCGCGCATACGTACCTCAACTCGTGCTTTTAGACACATAGGGCAACAAGCGCCCAAGAATAATCACCGTCACCCAAACTAGGAGCGACAGTGCTGCGACAAATTTCGTACGGGTATCCGTATCGGCGTCGTCGGCCATCAATTCGATGCGCGGCGCTTCGGCGCACTTGAACCACAGGGCATTCGCGCCGCCGAGGCAGATCGCCAGTAGCTTGAATCTAAACGCGGTGCTGGGCCAATAGTTCTCAGGATATGCGCAAAGGAAGACGATTCCGCTTAAGAAGTTGAGCGTGAATCCAACAACCGCCAACGTAATGAACGACTGGACCTTCTTAATCGAAAGTTGGCGCGCGAATCCGAGCATCCGCAAGTCGATCAACAGCATCGCGCCCATCAACAAACAAAGCCCAAAGAAGTGCACTGTTTCGGCGGCGGGAAACAACCAAAAGAGATCGCGTGCGGCCTCACCCAGCCAGCTCTGTCCCATCCATCGACCGATAGACATCAGCTCCATCTTTGTCTATTCCGGCACGCTGGTATAGCCGACGATGCGCCCGGCCACGATCGCACCGAGCCATAGGAACACACAGAAGAAGGCGATGACTTGCGCGCGGTGCGATGGTTTGTCTTCGACGTCGCGAACGTCGCGCGCCAATACGGCCGTGCCGGTCGCGGCAATTGTCAGCAGCGAAATCTTGGTGAGAAACGCCGTGTTGTGCAGGAACGCTGTGTAGTTAGCCAGGAACAGCAGCGAGCCGGAAATGATGTTGATGACGAAACCAGTCCACGCCACGCGAAAGAAGGGCCGTGTGGCGTGCAGCGGAATATGCCCACCTAAGCTCGCGAAACCGCGCGACCGGCCTACGACGTGCAGATCGAAGAGCAACAAAATGCCCACCACCAACGCCATTCCAATGGCGTGGGCGGTGAGCGTGATGGGGTAACCCCAATCCGACTCGGCAACCCATCGAACGAGCGCAGTCTGTGAAATCGTTTCGAGCAGGGCCAAGGGATCGTCTACGTAATGCTTGCTTTAAAAGACGACGCGCTTAGCGCGCGTTGTCGTGACTAGTGCCGTCGACGATGTGATCGAGGTCCGACTCCATACACGGCAACGCTTCGTTCACAGGCTTGTCGGTACGCTTGAGTACGCGCTTACGCATTGTCCATGGCTCGGCCAACACAGCCGGATCATGGGCAGTAGCCTGGTACTCGAGCTTGTCGCCATCCAAGCGAATCGTTTCCACCACCTTGAGCTCAGGCGTATGGAAAGCGCCGTCATCGATCAACCAAGTGTCATCGACGAAATTGACGGATTCGATCACGAGTGTGTCGCCTTCCCACTGACCGACGGAATCGCCGAGATAGGTGGGTTCAGCATCTTTACGATGCGGGCGGCCATCGGTCGGAATGACGCGAAATGCCGCCCCGAACAAATCGGTGTAGAGCATCACTATTTGCCCGGGTGTTTGCACGAACACGTCTGGTGCGCCGATGCGCGGCAGACCTGGATTGCCACAACGCAGCGCCGGATCCATCTTTACTTGATCGGCGTCCAACTGCTTCACTCTTGCCTGAAACTCCGGCTTGTACTTGGGACGATCCAAGCCCATAGGACGACGAGTGGGAGCTGCAGCAGCACCCGGCGCAGGCGGCTCGGGCGGGCATACGATGCAAATGATGCTGCCGTCGGCCGTTCTCTTGCCGCCGCCAAACGTATCGCCACCTAATCCGTCACGTACCCACGTGCCGCTGAAGTTCGGCTTGCCGTCGGCGGTGCGGGGAACGGCAGAAGCTTTCTTGTCTTGGGCTTTCACAGCATCGGCAGCGATTGCCGTGCCACCTAGGAAGGCCACGCACAGCGCGGCCGAAATCGCATGTCTTAGTTTCATACTGACCCCTCGCTTACCTACTTACTTGGCAACCGGTTACGTGACCGATGCAGCCTGAATTTGAAATCTAAAGTCGTTCGATGACGCTGCTCTGCGAATCAGCGTCGCTTGCGACTACTCTCGATCCGGCGAGGTCTGAATGAACTTGCCGTCGGGAAATTCGAATCGGGTTGCGAAGCCCAAGTTCTTCGTGCCGTCACGGGCTGGAAAAATCGTGATCTTCATCGGCTTGCCGCCGGCGAACAAAGATTCTTTGGTGATGCCGGCAGCGCGCGCCATGCCGACAGGAACCGTGTTCAGTCGCCAAACGGATTCGACGCCTTGCTCGTCCTTCACTTTCAGGTGAACGTAAATGTGGGGGTTGACCCAGTCGACGCGTTCCACGATGCCGGTGAGAACAACCTTAGTCTTCACATCGAATTGGCCGCTGACCGAATGGTGGGCGAACGCCGGCATGCTTAAGCCCGCGCCCACTAGAACCGCCAAAGCGCAGACACGAGCGAATACACCGAGACGACGATGCGTCATAACAACCCCCCACTAAACCTGTTTTGACTCGACCAGGCGCTCAATCAATTGGGGCAGGATGCCGGGGGATTATGCAGACAGTATGCAGGGCTAGGACGCGCAAATGCCTATAAATCACTTGCCTTGCGGGGCTTGCCTATCTTCGGTTGAGCGTTCTAAATACGCGGCCGAAGACGCCAAAATGAAACTCGATATCACCGCCAAATTGTTCCTGATCCTGCTGGCCTTGGCCATTGCCATTAGCGTGGCAACGGGCGTTGTCACGCGCGTCAGCTTCAAGTCGCAGTTCTTGGGCTACCTCAATCAGCAAGGCTCGGAACGCGTGCAGGTGCTGGTGCCTGAATTTGCGAAGGTCTATCAGCGGAACAACAGCTGGAGTTACTTCCTCGAGAACCAACAGCGCTGGATTCAGTTCTTGCGCTTCACTGCGCGCCAACCCAATACGCCCGATCTCGCGAGCGTTCACCTGCGGATGGTGCTGCTCGACGACAATCGCCGTTTCGTCAGTGGCTATCAAGAAGACTTTGGTGAGTTGACGTCGACGCGCCCGATCCTCGTTGACGAACGGACAGTGGGCTATTTGGGATTGCGGTCGCTCGGCAACACGATGACCGCTGCGGATGTGCGCTTTCAACAGAGCCAGTTGCAAGCATCGTGGATCATCGGTGCCAGCGTGGCGCTGTTGGCGGCGGTCGCGGCATTATGGTTGTCACGCTCGCTACTGACTCCGATGCAACGCATCACAGTTGCTACGCAGCAACTGGCGGATGGCAAGTACACGATCCGCATCGCCAACACCACAGACGACGCAATCGGTCGCCTAGCGCGCGACTTCAATCGCCTCGCGGAGAAGCTCCAGCGCAACGAACAACTACGCCGCGACTTCATGGCCGACATCGCACATGAGCTGCGCACTCCCTTGGCAGTCTTACGTAGTGAGATCGAAGCCATTCTGGATCGCGTCCGTGAACCGACAACACAAGCGATGAGCTCGCTGCAGGCGGAAGTCGGCACGCTTGCGAAAGTCGTCGACGACTTGTACGACTTATCGCTCGCCGACGTCGGTGCGCTGACTTATCGCATGGAGCCAATTGACATCGCGCCGGTGTTGACGTCGACTCTGGATGCGTTTAGCAGTCGATTCGCGTCTTCAGAGCTCAAGTTGACAACATCTATCGCACCCAACGTGCTGCTGCGAGCGGACAAAGAGCGAATCCAACAGCTCTTCAACAATCTACTCGAGAACATGGCTCGCTACGCACAGTCGCCGGGCACGTTGAAGGTTGAGTGCGCCTCACGCAATGGCATTGTAGCCATCGACTTCCACGATTCGGGCCCCGGTGTGTCCGATGAGGAACGCGCGCACTTGTTCGAACGTTCATATCGAACCGAATCTGCCGGTCGCCACGCACGAGGCGGCGCAGGCTTAGGCTTAGCCATCTGCCTGAAAATCGTCGAAGCCCACGGTGGCACGATTTCGCCGCACGTCTCGGACCTCGGAGGTTTGCAGATTTCGATTCGCTTTCCCGACCGCACCGGCAGCAGCGCATGACCACGTCGCCATTGATCCTGATTGCAGAGGACGAAGCCAAGTTGGCAGCTGTGGTGGCCGACTACTTAACTCAAGAGCAGTTCCGCACAAAGATAGTCAGCGACGGCCGTCGCGTAGCTGCGCTGGTCAAAGAGCTGAAGCCGGATCTGCTGTTGCTCGATTTGATGCTGCCGAATCGCGGCGGACTCGAGATCTGCAAAGAGATTCGCACGTTCTCGCAATTGCCGATTCTGATGATCACGGCAAGAACCGAAGTCGTCGATCGATTGTCAGGCTTCAACTCCGGCGCTGACGACTATATTTGCAAACCGTTCAGCCCAAGCGAAGTCATCGCTCGCATTCGCGCCGTGCTACGCCGCACACAAGGCGCCCCCGTTGCAACACCGGGACTCGCCATCGACGAGCTTGCTTTCAAAGCAACGTTGGACGACCGCCAACTGAATCTCACTCCGTCCGAATTCAAATTGCTGAACATTCTCGCGTCCGCACCGCAACGCATTTTCTCTCGCGAACAAATCATCGACGCGCTGTACACAGACGGCCGCGAGATCGTCGATCGCACCATCGACAGTCACATTCGCAACTTACGCCGCAAGCTTGCTGAAGTGCGACCAGGCAGTGAGTGGATTGAGTCGGTGTATGGAGTGGGATATCGGCTCTTAAGCGGCTGAGATGGAATGAGTGAGTTGCGGGTAGCGGTTAGCGGGTGGGGCAGAGAAGAGTCAGCAGTGCAATTCAACAGCGACGGCTACCGCGCCGGTCACTGCTCCCATCAGCTCAGCAAACGCCGCGTAATCCTGAAACCATTCATCAGATTGGCTGAATGAGCGAACAAGCATGCCAGCGTGGTCGGCATTGAATCGTTGCGCCTCAATGATGGCAGAGGCGGCGCGATGCAAAGGCTGGTACCGAATACCACATCAGAGGCGTGGTGCGCTCGGTGGGGTCGAGCGAATTGTTGGTCTATTTGCCTTGAATTTTCGAGACAACATAGTGCCATTCCATTCTGCCTTTTGGCTTCGGGCCGCCGCCCGAAAAGTACATGGCTCTGTTGAAATCGCGTGCCTGACCAGGTGGAATTTGAGGATAAAAACTTTCGGTGCTCTCACCGATCGTGACGCAGGTCTGTGACGACAAATCGCCAGTGCAATCCTTGATAGACACGACGAGCGTCAATTGATTGAGAGTGAACTGCTTCGAATTGTTTTGAATCCGACCCGTCAACTTGTATCCGCCGTAGTCTGGAATGAGCGCAACGCCCTCAAGCTTTAGCTCCGAGAGCGCTATCCGAGTTAGAGCGGCGTTTTGCTGCTGCTCATTGATAAGATAAATGACCCCACCAATCACAACGCCAACCACTAGCAAACCTAAAGCATATTTCCTAAAGACTGCCGATGCGATGAGCAAGATCAGAATAGTGATTACGAAGAGCCAGATCATGATGTTCTATGCGGAACGATGTGGACGACCTAAGTATCGTAGTTAGAGGCGGTGAGAGATACCGCCTTCGGAGAGCATTCCCTGTCGACTTGTTAGATAACATCGATCTCCGTTCAACTGCAACCTAATCGGCTCGAATTGCAGTGCCAACTTGGGGATCGTTCGAGGCTCCGGCACACTCAGTAACTCTCGCTCGTTGGAACCCCGGCATCGATGTCGTAGTAGTCGCTGCGAATAAAGGCGATTAGATTTGCCAGTAAGCATACGTCACTTACACTTGTCATGGCGGCCGGCGGTCCTTCGTTTGCATGGAGACTATGCAACTGCAGCACGGAGACGCTCTATGTGCTGTGGAAAAACAGGACCCGCTGAAGTCCAGGCGACATTAGGCAGCAGTCCGAAGATTCCGTCGAGGTTGTCGGATTGAAGTCACGTCGATCGTCTTCAATACATGACACGCATACCTGGAATCCTCCTATGACCCCGATCCTTACCGCCTTCACGGTCTGGCCTTTGAGGGGAACCGATCCGCAGAGTCCGGACTTTCTACTTAATGAGCAATTAGAGGAGCGTTAGCAATGAACAAGAACACCATCTGCCTGTGGTACAACCGCGACGCGGAAGCGGCTGCGCGTTTTTACGCCCAAACCTTCCCCGACAGCACTGTCGGCGCAGTGCAACGGGCGCCGTCCGACTTTCCAGACGGAAAGGCGGGCGACATCCTAACGGTCGAGTTCACAGTGTGCGGCGTTCCGTGCATTGGCCTCAACGGCGGCGACTCGTTCAAGCCGAACGAGGCCTTCTCATTCCAGGTCTCGACCGAGGATCAGGCGGAGACCGACAGGTACTGGAACGCGATCGTCGGCAACGGCGGCCAGGAAAGCCAGTGTGGCTGGTGCAAGGACAAGTGGGGCGTTAGCTGGCAGATCACGCCGCGCGTCCTGACCGAGGCGATGGCCAAGGGCGGCGATGTAGCGAAGCGCGCGTTCGACGCGATGATGAAGATGCAAAAGATAGATGTGGCCAAGATCGAGGCTGCGGTGCGCGGCAAGGGATGACACGGCCCACGTTTGATCCGAGGAAGAATTGGGCCAGGCCCTGGGGTTTACGCACGAAACCTAGACGAGTGAAATAGCCTGCTCTACTTGTCTTTTCCGTTCGCGTTGAGCGAGTCCCGTGGGATTCCGGTTGGTCTCGAAGCGATCTGAAGTCCGAAGATCCCTTCGACTCACTCAGGGCGAACGGTGTTCGGAAGGGAGTTTTCCTCTCCTTCTCCTTCTTTTTCTCCTTCTCTTTCACTTCCTCCTGCCCGCTCTCCCTCCGTTCGCGTTGAGTGAGTCGAAACGATCTCCTGGATGGATTTCCAGTACACCGTCCATGGTGATCTCAGGGCGAACGGAGTTCGTTGGAGGCAAGCCCCTCCTCTGACTCTGTTCGCATTAAGCCAAGCTCATGTAGCTCTCGATAGAGCTGCAAGTTCCCCTCAAACCGAATCGCGCGCATTCCCAGGTCCCTCGCTACATCAACGTTTTCGGCTAGATCGTCAATGAGCAGCACCTCGCTGGGCTGTGCGCCGAGGTCTTTAAGAATGAACTCAAAGAACCCACGCTCCGGCTTGCGGTGTCCGATCTCGTAGGAAAAGTATTTGCGCCCGATGTGCGAGAAGCATTCGTACTCAGCTGCGATTCGACTCCCTCTTCTTTGCTCTTGATTGGAAGCGAGCGATAGGCTGCGACACTGGACATGAGCTAGCCGATCGATCAACCCGCGGTTAAGTGTAAAGTCCGACATCCAGCTATCAAGATAGTCGCCGGGTTTCAATCTTGGCTGGCGCTCCGATAACAATCGTTCCAGAAAACTCAGAAAATCGCACTCTCCCCTAAGCGCTCTATGAAACTCTGGATCGGAAAACAATATCTTTCTAAAAGCTCGAGGATCTCCACTCCATTGGAGCGCCCCGCTCACCTGCGCTTCCAAATCAGAACGCTCGAATTGCAAGACGCCGTCAACGTCGACAAGTAGATGCATATGGGTGCTCGCGCCGACCTCAGGTGCGTTACGAAGAAGTTGCTCAATCAATGCTCGCTTGGCCTCTGTATACGATTCTCGATCACCTGCGAATTTGCGTGCAAGCTCCAGTTTTAGACTTCGATACTGCTCGCAGGCGAGAGCACTGGTCCGAAGAAAATCTCTGAACCGAAGATAGTTGCGCCACTGCAGGTCCCCGTATTTCACGATGTGGAGATGCAGCGTCCGTACGTCCGGCGAGGACTCTCGAACAAACAGATGACCGCCGTTCTCAGCACTATCGCCGAGATAGATGAAATCGATACTCGTCAATCGGCCGATGAGCTCTGGAATTGATTCGAATGTCGCGGCGCCACCGGCGATATCGACGATCGGCTTCGCCACCAGACCCGGTACCGATGTACTGCCTACATGCTGGACATCACGCAGGAGACTGCCGGCAGCTTCTAGAACTTCCTTGCATGCGTCAGCCCCAAGCACGACCCAGGCTGGATCGTGTTCGACTACCGCAACGATGTGCTTGTTTAGCCCGATCATTGTCTTAAGTGCGGGGGACGCGTCACTCTCAAGCTGTTGTTAGCCCAATGATTCCACATGCTTTTTGTGGACGATACAAAATGGAGACACGTTTTCGCCTTCATGGACTCTCACGTTCCAGTTGAGGGTAGATTCGAACTTCTGAAGTACGTATTGAATATCTACTACGAGCGATGGCGTGAGATCCACCCGTTTCTCGCACGCGACGAGCAGACCTTCCTTCTCGCCGCAGCCATCGAGCTCCAAATAGTACTGACCACTGTCCGGCGGAACCCCGTCGCGACTGTGTTGCGTCAATACTTCATAGAGTTCATCACGAATGCCAGGATAAACACGATCGTGTTCCGCTCTATAGCTAAGTGCGTCGCAAAAGGCTTGCATCGATGGAAATTCAATCGCGTCAAGTCGTCGAAGCATTTCCGGCAACGCTTTCATCATTACCGCATTGACAAGCAGTAGCGGTCGGTACTTAGAAGGCAGCGCCCAATCATCACTGCCTTCATCTACGAAAACGTTCTCTCCGATGAGAAATAGGTCGTTGAAGCGACAGCTCTCTCGCTCGCACAGCGCCTCTAGTTCTTCAAAAGACAGGCGCTCTTTACTCATGGTCGTATGAAGGGGTTCGGCCTGAAAGCATTATTAGCCCGGCTTGGAGCACAGCTTACCTTTTTCTTATTCGGCCGCGCAGTCAGCGCTCTTGTGTCGCGTCCATCACGCCGATCGTCTCCAACCACGTTTCCACCAACCGCGGCCACTGCGCGATGGGAAGCTTATTCGGGCGCAGGCCGAATGCATGACCGCCCTTCGCGTATAAATGCATTTCCGTCGGGACACCGGCCTTTTGTAGCTCCGCGTAATAGGTCAGCGAATGCTTCACGGGGTCCACGGAATCGTCCTCGGCGTGCAGCAGAAACGTCGGCGGAGTATCGGCGCGGACGCGAATGTCCGGGCGCAGCGTCAGTATCGTCCCTGGGGTCCAAAGATGACCGGGATAGACGACGATCGCGAAATCAGGACGGCAACTTTCTTTGTCAGCGGCATCTACCGCAGGATAGGTTCGCTGACTGAAGTGCGTGCTGACGGCAGCGGCGAGATGCCCACCGGCGGAAAATCCGATCACGCCGACTTTGTGCGGATCGATCTTCCACTTCGTCGCATTCGCGCGCACGAGCCCGAGCGTGCGCTGTGCGTCTTGCAATGCCGTTTGTACTTTCGGGTAGTAGCCGCGTCCGTCCTTCATCGTTGGGCCCGAGTCGGGCACGCGGTACTTCAACAGCACGCACGTGATGCCTCGCGCTATCAGCCAGTCGCAAATCTCCGTGCCCTCCAGATCCATCGCCAAGAACTGATAGCCCCCGCCGGGAAATACGACCACGGCCGCGCCGGAGTTGCGGCCCTTGGGCGCGTACACCGTCATCGTGGGCACACTGACATCGTTGGCTCTGGGCCACCCCTCGCGTCCCGCAGGCGGACCAACGGATTCCGGTTTCGGATTGGCCAGCGGATTCGGAGCAGCGCCGGGCCAAATCGGGAGTTGTAAATTTCCGGACGACGGTTGCCAGATTTCCGCTCGTATCGGCGAGTGAACGAGCACCAGTGCAGCTGCCAGCGAGAAAAAGATGGATGTGTGCATTCTTTTAATCCGAGCAGATGACGCAGCTCAGTTGGGGGCAACGTTCCAGAGTCGATTAATTTCGTCGACTAATTTCGGGAGGCTGCTTTCGTTGTAGCCTCGATGCTGAGCCGCCACCTTGCCATCCTTGCCCACGATCACCAATCTCGGCAGCGCGTCAACGTCGAACTTGGAACTAATGCGTCCGTCTCGATCGTGAGTGACTACTAAATCGTAATCCGCGAAGAGCTTGACGACTTGGCTGTACACGCGCCGCTCTTCTTTATAGTTGACGATGACGACAACCACTTTATCCCGGCCGGCACGCTTCTGAATTTCCGCAAGAATAGGCAACTCCTTACGGCAGGGCCCGCACCAAGTTGCGAAAAAAGAAACGATCACCAACTTTCCGCGATGTTGGCTGATCTGTACTCGCTCGCCTGTTTGGTCTTTTCCGAGATTGTCGAAGGGCTCTTGGCCAACACTGATGCCAGCGTGTGTGGGACTGACTGCTGCCCACAAAAGCAGCGAAAGGAAAAATTGCTTGGTCATCGCCAACATCCTCCCTGAAATCTTGTTAATTCTGGCGCGTAATAGTTACGGCAGACATGCTAGGAAAGCAACACCCCTCCCGACCCGTAGAATTGCCGGATTGCACACACCGTCATCCGGGGTTTCTGCTGCAAAGTACAAGCTTCATTTACTGGTTGCATCCCAGTCTGTATGCGTCACCCCGTCATTCATCTCTAGGCTTATTCCTCCCGCGACGGCGCCACCTCCGCCGGTACCCGCACCCTTTCCATCCTGCTTTGCACCGGTCTGGTCGCCGCCGCCACCCTTCCCCTTTCCGCCGCCGGACCCGCCGCCGGGGCGAGTCGGCCCCTGCTTTGGAATCGGCAACTCGGTGGATACCGGCTCTAGATCAAGGACCTTTCGAATGAAGTTACGCAGCGAGACCACCAACGCGTCGGTGTGAACAGGGCGTCCCGCAACGAGATCTGTCGCCGCCCGAGCCGCAAGCCCAACTTGCTCCTCGTTGCCAAGTAAAAGCACGTCCGACAGCGCCGCTTCGACGGCATCGCGGATGCGGCGCGAACGATCGGAGGACCCCGAGTTCGAGATGTCCGCGCCTGTTTCTGTGACTCTGCCCTCGGTGAATTCCGACGTGGCCCGTTGGCTTAGGATGTCGCGCAGATGCATCGGATTCACCGCCAGATCGCCGGTAAAAGAGCCGCCCAGGGTCTTGTAGGCGGCAATCAACGTGCGCAGGCGTTCGTTGATCTGACGGTTCTCACGCTGGCGTCGCTGTTGCACCGTCTCCATCACCAGCAAGCGGATGCCTACCATCATGAACGTGACCACCACCAGGCCAAGAAGCGTCGTGATCACTGCCTGCCACGAACTAAAATCTAAGTTGCGCATATTGGAATCCGATCTTCAGGTGGCTGACCATGCAAGCATTTCGTACCGGGCTCACTCATCTACTTGATCAACTGAGCTGTGACGCCTGAATTGTTTGCCGATATTGAACACCGGTAACCAGGATTTTCCCCAAGACATGAAGCGCTGAAAGCACTTCGAGCCATACGACGTTCCAAGCTCATCATCGCTGATTTTGCGATGGACTGTCGTTCACGGCGTGCTTGAGAGGAAATTCCAATAGCGCTATTTGACAAGTCCGCTCACCGATCTTTCTTGATGCGATGGATGGCGCAGAGTTTGTTGCCGTCTGGATCTCGCACATAGGAGAGGTGCATTGCCCCCAAGCTACCTTCACGCAGGCCCGGCGGATCTTCGATCGATTTGCCACCGTGCGCAATTGCGGTGTCGTGAAATAGTCGCACTTGCTCCGGAGAGCTGCATTTGAAGGCGATGGTGCCGCCATTTGCAAAGGTCGCCTCTTCGCCATCGATGGGCTCACTGACACAAAACGTGCTTCCGTCGTGCCGATAAAAGAGCCGAGCGTGGCCGGTGGCCGCAGCGTTGCGCACCGGTTCGCCCGCTCCGAGCGTAGCGAGCACCGCGTCATAGAAACGCTTCGAACGCTCGATGTCGTTTGAGCCGATCATGATGTGATTGAACATTCTGTCTCCGTAGTTACGCTTGCGATTCTGAATACCAGCGCTCAGGCGGGGCGAGTCTTCGAGCGTCCACTGGAACGCTTCGTTAGCGGTGATGCGGCCGGCATCTCCTCGCGAATAACACGGCGCAGCATTGCCTCAGTGATGGGCTGAGAATCGGTGTCCGCCAGATAAGCTTTGAGAGCTTCGTTCATCATGGTTTGATACCCGGAGCCTGCTTTCTCTGCACGTGATCGAAATTCATGAAGTACTGCGTCATCGATAAAGATAGTAATGCGCGTCTTTCCTTTGGCGGAAACAAAGGGATTGCGCTTCGACTTGGAGAAATCGTAGTTAGCTCTCATAGGTGCGGATTTCATTCGGAGTAGCTTGACGGGCTGAGATTAGCCGGACCGATTCGTTACGTAACGTGTAAATGACAACTAGCAATCGGCCTAAGTTTCCTTCGCCGATTGCAACGAATCGTTCTTCGCCTTCCGCATCTGGATCTAAACGGTGACGCGACAGGGGATCGAGAAAAACGCCTTCGGCATCGGCAAATGAAACGCCGTGCTTCCGGAAATTACCCACTGCCTTGTTGGGATCGTATTCAAAGTCCATTTGCGACCGACGATATGCATATTATGCATACCTGTCAAGCCGCCTAATTAACGATTACGAGCCTAAGACGCGAGGTGTACAGTGTTCGCTGATGAAGATATTTGACTTCCAGACCTCGCTAGGGCATCCAACATCCCCAGCCTGTCTACGCGTGCGCACAACCCGTCAACCGCCCTGTCCCTTTTGGGCGGTAATGATCCAAGCACGCGAATCAAAGAGCACGCCGTCCTTGGTCATATGCGTCTTCAGTAAGTCGCGCAGCCGTTGCGACGCCTTGTCGCGCGCTTCTTCGGTTCCCGCGAGCGCGTCCTTCACAAGGTAGAGATTGCTGAGCGCATCAAACGCGCTATCGACGTCCGGCCCATAGAAGACTGGTTCTCGCACGTCGGTAAAATCGATCGAAGCAAAGCCGGCCGTGCTCAGAAGTTCTGTGGCGATAGTGGGATCGCCAAGTGAAAATGGCGTCAAAGCATTTGCGGCAACCGCGGTGCCCGGGGCCAAGGCTTGCCGAATGGAACCTGACCACTCATTGCGCTCCTGGCTCTGCCATACCATCCATGCAAGGCGCGCATCCGGACGCATCGCGCGGGCGATATTGATAAACGCCGCCGCAGGATCCGAAAAGAACATCACGCCAAACCGGCTGATGCAGAGGTCGAAGCTGGCAGTGGAAAATGCGTGGTGCTGAGCATCACCGTGCTCAAACGAAACATTTTTCAACCCCGCTTCGTGGGAACGTCGTCGAGCGACGTCGAGCATCTCCGCGGACGTATCCACACCGATCGCGTTGCCTTCCACCGCAACGCGGGCGGCATCACGAGTCGATTGTCCTGCGCCGCAACCGATATCGAGCACGCGGTCACCTATGCGAACGCTGGCGGCGGCGCGCAAATGCTGATTGTGCCGTTCTAATTCAGCGTCATAGAAGTCTGCACGATCCAACATCAACCCTCACTTAGTTTTGTCTCAGTGACTTGACCGAGGGAATCGCGCGGTGCCGATTGGGCGAACCAGCATTGAGTCTTTCCCACCGATGAGCTTCATTTTGCCGACCAACGACTACTTCCGACGCTTTAGTGTCTCCTGAAGCAAGGCAATCGCTGATGCCTCCGTCGCAGCGTTACCTGAAATCACTACGACGATAGCCGCATCCTTGAGCATCGTCCCTGCGGACCAACCCGAATCTGGCGCCACCCAGCCTTTGCTGCCGACGTTGGGCAAGCGCTTGAAGCCTTTTACTGCAGTGGGCTCTGGGAAGTAATTTGGAGGAACTACGCTCACGGTGACAGAAGCTGAGTAGGTCTTGTTGTGCCAGTTGCATCCAGCGCCACCCGCCGAGTTCTGACCAGGGCCAACCTCGGCACCGGCGTAGCCGGCGATCTCGGCCTGGGTGAACAGCTTGCACTGAGGATTGGCGGATGGGGAAATCTTGGCGTCCCCGGTAATCTGATCCTTCAGCTTGTTTGGATCAGTCGTCTGTGCACTGATCGGTGCTGCAAGCATCGTTGCAAACGTGATGGCAAAAACTAAGTTGCGCATGAATTGCTCCTGCGTTGATGTTTGTGGCGCCGGTGCCCGTGTTCACCTGTGACCTTACCGCGTTGGAACATGGGCTTGGTCGAGCGCGACGAAAATAGCTCTATGCCTACACCAGCATCGGCTGGCCTCCCGATTAAGCGATCTCGGTTCTCAACGCTCGAAGCAATCTGCAAGGCATTGGGCTGTCAGCCGGGGGCTATTCTGGAATACCGTCAGCGTTAGACATCCAACGAAGAGAAGATCGCTATGCGCTCAACCCTCACCCGCCGCTTTGCTCGCGCCCGTCGAAGGCGACTCCTGTCCGATCCCGGCCAATGCTATCCCTGCATTGGTGTTCTCTCGGTTCAACGACACATTGAGTGTCCTTGAAGAGCCATCCTCGTTCACCCCCGAACGGGGAGAGGGATGGAACAGTGTCCGTCCCCTCCCTAGCCCTCCCCCGCTTCGCCTTCAGCTACGCAAGGGAGGGGATGTGCGCACGGAAGGGAGGAAGGGTTACGGCGCTTCGCGATACGCCGCTCTCACAGCGCCGGCCAATCGACCGCCAGCGCTTGGATACTTCGTTGCCAGTTCCGCAGTGAGCGTCTCACTGACTTGTTCGACCGTTTTGCCTTCCTTCTTGAGTTCCGCGGTACGCGTGCCAACTGCCTGCATGTACGAACGATAGTCGGCCATGTACTTCGCATCGCCATTCGGACCGTGACTCGGCACGACGATCTTAGGCTTCAATGCATCCAGCGTATCTAAAGTTGTTAGCCAGGCTTTCACGCTCGACAGCGGACTGCCGAAAGCCGGCAGCGCTTTCATAGCTGTGTCGCCGGAGAACACGACGTTGTCGCCTTCGACGGCGATGACGGTGTCACCTGCTGTGTGATTGGGACCCACTGCCAGCAACTTCACTTTCACGCCGCCTAGATCGATGGTTTTGTCTTTCGTGAAGACTTCCGACGCTTTGCGGAATTCAGCGCCCTCCAACAATTACTTGTTGACGGCCGAGCGGCTCCGGAACGCATCGGCGGTACCCATGCCTTGCGATGCAATCTCGTCGACTTGCGCTTGCGAGCGAATCATCTTGGTACTTGCGGGAAACGCGTTGGCGCCGAGGTCGTGCTCTGGGTGAACGTGGGTCGTCACGAGGTAAAGCGTTTCGTTCTTGCTCACCTTCTTTACTTCGCGCAGCACGGCTTCACCGTTACGCTTGCCCATGCCTGTGTCGACAACTAGCGTCGCTTTGTTGCCGACGATGATGCCGACGTTCGGCACGCCGCCAACGCTGCCATCGGGAATGACGTAAACGTGCTCGGAGACTTTCTCCGTCACGCCTTCACGAACGAAAGGACCTGCGGGCGCGGCGCCGGCAGCAGGTTGTTGTGCGTGGACCGGGGCAACGGCCGCGATGCAGGAGAGCGCCGCGAGGGCGAGATATGAATTACGCATGGGAACCTCTATTTCTCGACCAATCATTTTTCAACTAAAACCTGTTCAACCCAATCGAGACGCGCCGCGTTGAATTTCGAGCGTACGACGGGCACGCCGTCATATGGGAATTCTAGCAGCGCTTCGTCCGCGCCGAACTTCGGCCATTTGACGCCGCCCGCATCACCCGGATAGCCGGTCTTTGCGAACGCTGCCCAATACCTGTTCGCAGCTTGCGCCACCTTCTTACCTTCGTCGTCGAATTGCGAGCCCGCGCGCGGTCGATCGAATACGTACGAGGTTTCGGCGCCATGCGACAGACCAAACACCGTCTCACGTTGAGCGACCGGCACATACGAGAAGTGATACACAAACGTCGGCGCGATCTTCGCATGCTCACGCGCCAACGCACGAACCGGTTCGCTGATCGATTGATCGGTGATCATGTTTGCGACAATGCGCTCGGGATCGCCGGTCTTATCGGGGTCGAACAGCTTCATGAATTCTTCGCGACGCGTCGTGATTTCGCCCATGCGCTGCGAAGCATCAGTGTTGCGGCGAGTGAGACTCGCCTCGTCACTGTTGCCGCCGAACAGAAACGGAATTTTGGCTTCCTTGTGTTGAGCGAATCCTACGTACGCATTGGCTTCGATCAACACACCGTCAACGACCGGTCGCGGTTGATCCGCCGATCCAACGCCGCCGGCGCCACGCATCATGTCTGCGAAGGGTAGCCCACGAAGCGCTTTGGCCGCAGCGGCGTCGCTCCCTTTGATGCCTGCGCGTTCAGCGAAAGCAGTGCCCAAGTCTTCGACGCTCGGCGAGCCATCTGTCGTGTGAACCGGTTGTGCAGGCGAGCGGCCAAAGCCCGACTCCGAAATGCCCTTGTGGAACAGGCCGCGAGCCGACTTCGCCAGCATCAAATACTGAACGGACATTGCACCGGCAGAGCCGCCTGCAATCGTGACGTTGCGCTTGTCGCCGCCAAACGTTTCGATGTTCTCTTGAATCCATTTGAGCGCCGCGATTTGATCCATCAAGCCATAGTTGCCGAGCGGGCCTTTGGGATTCTCGCGAGTCAGCGCCGGGTGCGCGAACCATCCGCCACGACCCAATCGATAGTTGATGCTGACGAGCATCACGCCTTGCTTCGAGAATTGCGCACCGTCGGAGCCGGCGCCGGAGCCCACAGCAAACCCGCCGCCGTGAATCCACATGAGCACCGGCAGTTTCGATTTCGCATTGGCGTTGGCCGGACGAAAGACATTTAGATAGAGGCAATCCTCGTCTTGATTGCAGCTGCCGCCGAAGGCGTTGGCTGCACGAGTACCTTCCCAAGATTTCGGCGCCTTCGGTTCCCGCCAACGCAGATCGCCAACGGGCGGCGCGGCAAACGGCAGGCCGCGGAATACATTGACGTCGTCTTTGACGAAGCCTTGCACCTGGCCTTGCTTGATCTTGACGGCGGGGCCGCTGAGTGGCGGCGGCGGTTCAGGGGGTGCTTGCGGCCGCGCGGGCGGCGCCTGCGCTAGGCTTAACGAGCTCATCAAGCTTAAAAACAGCACAGTTGCGATTCGTTGCATGACCCTACCCTATTTGAATCTGAACTCGACAATCTGAACACGTCGATCTGAACATTTAGCGCGGTCTGCCTTCTACGCAGACCTTTAGGAAGGCCGGGAGGTTGCCAGCGAAATGTGCAGGGAATTCGGAGGCCAACACTATCTATACGAATCAGGGCTCGATAGGTTCTGCCGCGCCGGGAAATGCACTGCGCCGCTGCGAATCATATCCGGCCGACCCCGTCTCACGGGTCGCCTATTGACAGGTACACCAGTAGAATTCGGACCTTCAGCTTCGATCCCGTCCCTTTCTGAGATCCTTCTCCGACTATTCCGTTACTCCGTTCACCCTGAGTGGGTCGAAGGGCTCTTAGGTCCGACCGCCAAAAAGCAGGAGCCCTTCGACCCACTCAGGGTGAACGAAGTAAAGAGAAGAGCGGAGAAAAGGAAAGGGTTCCGCGAGAGACAGACTGAAGGATCACTATTCAATCAGTATCTTTGATAGGCGGCCGCAGGCCGCAATTCGGGGGCTTCATGCAACGACGGCAATTTCTCGTTAGCGGCGCCGCTTTGGCTTCAGGTTGGGCACTCGGCGCTCGAGCGGGCGAAGCAGACCTCTTTCCAATCGTCGAGACAGCGGACGGCAAGGTGCGTGGCATCGTCTCCGGTGGCATCTCGGTGTTCAAGGGCCTGCGCTACGGAGCAGATACGTCCGGCCGCAATCGCTTTGTGGCGCCGCAGCCGGTAAAGAAATGGGCCGGTGTTCGCGATGCGTTCGACTACGGCAACATCGCACCGCAGATTCCCGCCGATCGCCGTCGTGGCTATGCCGATTTGATCTTGAACGACATTCAACCGGGCGGCATGGGCGAGGACTGCCTCGTGCTCAATCTGTGGACGCCTGAAGCCAAAGCCAGCTCGAAGCGTCCCGTCATCGTTCGTTTTCATGGCGGCGGCTTTTACGGCGGCTCGAGCAACTCGCCCGGCAGCGATGGCGAGATGCTTGCTCGCTTCGGTGACTGTGTTGTGGTCACGGTCAATCACCGACTCAGCGCACTCGGCTATTTGTATCTCGGCGAGGCGAGTAGTTCTGGGAACGCGGGCGACTTCGCCGACTCCGGTGCGGCCGGCATGCAGGATTTGGTCGCATCGCTCAATTGGGTCAAAACGAATATCGCTGCATTCGGCGGCGATCCGAATCGCGTGTTGATCCTCGGACAATCCGGCGGCGGCGCCAAGGTGAGTCATTTGCTGGCGATGCCTTCCGCCACAGGCACGTACCAACGCGCTGGGGTGATGAGCGGCTCGCGACTGGTTGCGATGAGCCGCAAAGAAGCTACCGAAGCGTCCGACAAATTGCTGCAAAAATTAGGGCTCACGCGCAAAGACATCGGCAAACTGCAAAGCGTCCCCTATACAACGCTGCTTGCGGCACAAGCCGACGTCGAAGCGGTGGAACGCTCGCGCGGCGAAGCGCCTCGTTCGTTCGCGCCCGTCATCGGCGCGTCGATTCCTCGGGATCCGTTCGCTCCCGATGCGCCGCCGATCTCGGCACAGATCCCGCTGGTCGTCAGCAGCGTGCTGGATGAACGCTCGTATCGCGAGACCAACTTCGAGATGACGTGGGACGCCGTCAAGAAAGTCATTGAAGGATTGGCCGGCGCGGACGCAGATAAAGCGCTCGCGATGTACCGCAACGAAGATCCGAAAGCGACGCCGTATCTCGTCAATGCTCGCGTCATCACCGACACGACGTTCCGTCGCAATGCGCAAGCCATGGCAGATCTCAAAGCGGCGCAAGCCGCTCGCGGCGGCGCGCAGGTGTGGATGTATTTGTGGACGGTGCCAAGTCCTGCATTCGGCGGTCGCTACGGCGCTACGCATGGCATCGACGTCTCGCCATCGATGCATGACATTCGCTTCCCACTCATGGGACCCAGCGCGGACAACTTGCGGCTTGCGGATCAACTCGCCGGGGCATGGGCCTCTTTCGCTGCGACTGGAAATCCAAACAATGCACGGACGCCAACATGGCCGACGTACGACGCTACGAAACGCACGACGATGGTGTTCGGTTCGCCGAGCAATGCGGTGGACGATCCACGAGGTGCGTTCCGTGAATTGTGGAACAAACACGCGGGCACACGTTCGAGCGAAGATTGAGCAGCGCGATGCGCTGCTCAACACAGTCGTTAGTCGTTAGCCGCTAGGGGTGAGCCAGAGTCGGAGTCGGAGTCAGAATCAGAATCGGAGAGTTTTTAATGAGCAGATTCTTCAAACACGTCTTTGCGCTTACGGGCGTAGTGCTGTTAGCGCTGCCTTTGGCGGCAAGTGCGCAGCCAGCGAAGGCCGGCGCAAAAGAGCCGACGTTGCGGACCATCGAATCGAACGGCATCAAGATGCGCATCGCCGAGATGGGAACAGGCCCACTGGTCATTCTCGTGCACGGATGGCCGGAGTCTTGGTATTCGTGGCGTCATCAATTGCCGGCGTTGGCCGCTGCGGGCTATCACGCGGTAGCGCCTGATATGCGCGGGTATGGCAAAACCGACAAGCCGCAAGCCGTTGAGGCTTACGACATCCACCAAGTCACGGCGGATCTCGTTGGCATCATCGATGCGCTTGGCGAAAAGAACGCGATGTTGGTGGGTCACGATTGGGGCGCAATCGTTGCGTGGCAGGCTGTGCTGCTGCATCCGCAACGCTTCACATCGCTGGTCGCGATGAGCGTGCCTTACAGCGGCCGTGGCCAACAATCGATCGTGCAAAGTTTGCAGCGGACGCTCGGCGAGAATTTTTACTACATTCTCTATTTCCAGGAACCGGGCGTTGCCGAAAAAGAATTCGACGCCGATCCGCGCGGCATCTTGAGCCGCCTGTACTTGTCGCCCGATTCGCCACGCGAAGCCCCGACGGTGACTGACACGAAGCGAGCGGCCGGCGGTTGGATTCCAAGACTCGGCAAACCAAAAGAGCTGCCGTCTTGGCTGACGAAAGCCGATCTCGACTACTACGTAAATGAATTCACCGCGTCGGGCTTTCGCGGCGGCATCAACTACTACCGCAACTTTCATCGCAACTGGGAAACGACTCCGCAGTTGAACGGCGTACAAGTGAAGGTGCCGGTGCTCTTCATTGCCGGCGAAAAGGACTCGGTGATTCGCGGCGCGACAGCAGAAGGTTTGACGACGTCGATGAAGAACGCGGTGCCGGATTTGCGCGGGGTGAAGTTATTTCCGAACACCGGCCACTGGGTGCAGCAAGAGAAAGCAGCCGAGACGAATGCGGCGATGGTGGAGTTTTTTAAGAGTTTGAAGAAGTAGGTCGCGACCTCCGTTCGCGTTGAGACCGCCATGGATGGTGGGAATGGTGTGAGTTTTCCTCTCTTTCTCTTCGTCGCTCCCCTCCGTTCGCGTTGAGTGAGTCGAAACGATCTTCTTCCGGATCCCTTCGACCCACTCAGGGCGAACGGTGTTCGTTTTGCGGAACACCGTCACCCGTTCCCGTGCCAATTGCCTCACCCCGCGACGCGGGGTCTACTTGGCTTTGCTGGCTAGCCCGCCCTTCGGCGCGTCAGCCGCCGGACGGCGTCTGCGGCGGTGGTCCGTTACGCACCGACTTCGACTTCACCAATCTCGGCTTATCCGCAAACTGCGCGGCATCATCGGCTGCGTCCGTATACGCGGGCCAGTTGAAACCGTCGGCACAGGTGAGCGACTTGGCTTTCGGGTCCATCTTGTAGAACGCGACCCAGCAGGAATTCATCTGCTTGGCGACCGAGATGTCCATCGCATCGGCCTTGCCATTGGCGGTCATCGCCCACGAAGACGTGGCCAACGAATCGAAGCTGAACATGATCTCTGCCGAGTGAATCGCGCCTTGCTTCCATTCGCTGCTTCTAAACGCCGGCACATGCGCGAAGTGATAGAGCCACGCACCCGCCACTATCGCCTGCCAACTTCGCAATCGTGCGCGCACCGTCGAAGCCGCCTTCGCCGCTGTTCGAACCTACCAACACAGGCACGTCGATTTCGGTGCCCGCGTTCAATGCATCGATCGTCGAGGTGGTGCGAAAGCGACCATCGATCGGCGAACCGACGCCCGAGCGCGTGTCGCGATTGGCAGCAAAGGTTTGCGCCGAGACAGTGCGCAATTGTGCGGCCGTCGCATTCTCTGGAACTCCGAGCACCTTGGCGGCTTTCACACCGAGTTGTTCCACTTCGGCAAGCGGCTTGGATTGACCTAATGCTGCGCCGGATTGAATCACTGCTTTGTGATAGAGGCCTTGCGCGGACGGAATCGAAAGCAAGCTCACGACCATCGCTGCGCCGGCCGACTGACCTGCGACGGTGACGTTGTTGATGTCGCCGCCAAACGCTGCGCCGTTGCGCTTGATCCACTCGAGCGCGGCCACCGCATCCATCAACGCGTAACTGCCCAACGGATCTTTGGCCCCGGCTTCTTTGGTCAGCGCAGGGTGCGAGAAATTCGCCATGGCACCTAACCGGTAATTAATGGAAAAAGTCAGCACGCCTTGCTTCGCGCCCGATGTGCCGTTGAACGAGCCCAAATGTCCGGCGCCGAGATAGCCGGCACCGCCGTAGAGCCACAATACAATCGGCGCTTTGTTCGCGTTGGGTGGCGCGAAAGCCGTGAGATACAGGCAGTCCTCGGATTGCACACCGACGACACCGCCGCCGTTTACTGTCTTGTTGTCAGGATTCACTGGCTGCGGACACGGCGCTTCATTCGCAACGGCCGCACGCTCACCCACCCAACTGTCCGCTTTCTGCGGCGCCTTCCAACGCAACGCTCCAACTGGCGGCTTCGCAAACGGCACGCCGCGGAAAATATTCACCCCGTCGCCGTTGTCGCCGACCAACACACCCGTGTCGATCGTCGCCTTCACCGGTGCGGCTAGCGCGGATGCGCTTGCCAATAGACTTGCCAATATAACTACTAACTTAGACATAGTTCCCCCTGACATTTGCGAAAAGAATTCGACCAATAATCATGGCCTGCTCGTTCGATTCCCTCCCCCTGTGACAGGGGGAAGGGATATTAAGAAAAAAACGGCTACCGCGCGTTGCGCTCTTTCCAACGTTTGTATTCCGCCAACACCGGCTCGCCCCAACTGCCGTACCACGCATAGCCACCACGACGTTCTTGTTCGATCTCGCTCAACTTGTACTTGATCACGCCATCGCGGCCCGCAAAGATTGGGCGACTGCTGGTGGTTTCGTAGAAGCGAGCCCAGATGGGCGGCGCAGTGGGATCGTCACGCGCGATTCGATCGTTGTCCGTGCGCTCGATGCGCACGCCTTTGATCTTTGCGCGCTCGTACCATTCGGCGCCTGCGCGAATCGCGTCGACAATCTCAGCACTTGGCTTGTCGATGCTCATCAACAACAGCAATGCCCCGGCACTTTCGCTGCCACTCAAGGCGACGGGTTCGAACTTGCGCGCCGCGCGGCACTCGTTAACTTTGTCGTCGTACTGTTGACACCAGACGGTGCGCTTACCGCTCACGATCTGCTGCGTGTTCAGAATGAACCGGACACCGCTATCGAACGACGCCTGTGCCGCTTTTCGCTGCTTCGCGTTCAGCCACGCGAAATCGTCCGCCGTCGCAGCCTCCCGAACCAAACGCATGAGATCCGACATCTCATCATCGTTGAAGGTCGAGAAATGATCGTACGGGTTCGTGAACACCGGATACGAATGGGGCCAGCCACCGGTGGGATACTGCGCGCGTAAAATAAAATCGAGACCCGCCTCAACGGATTTGCGATAGCGCTCGTCCTGTGTGACTCGATAGCCGCGCGCCAACAATCGCAATTCATTGACGGTGGACTTAATCAATGCGCCGCGTCGTCCCCAAGGACCTACGGCCGTTTCATCGCCGGTCCACGGCTCGTTGATCGTCACCATCAACGGCCAGCCGCCGCTTTCGGCTTGCCACGTCAGAACATTTTGGGCGGCGCGCTTGCCGTCTTCGCTTCGATACCAGGAATCGGGATTCTCTTGAATCCGCGGCCACCAATTGACGGGATAGTTGCGTGCCCGCGCAGATTCGTTCTGCGCGGGCGACGAGATCGAAGCCGCGCATAAGCACAGCAGCAGAAGCGACCGAATCAATTGCATCGCGACCTCTTAGCGCCCGTCTTTTCTGGCCAGCCAACCAGCAGGCCAGCTAGCCAGTAAGCGTGTTGCGTTACTGCGCTTTTGGCGCTGGACGCTGATAGAGCTCGATGGTGTAACCGTCCGGATCTTTGACGAAGTTCGTGCCATCGACAATTGGACGCGTGGTCTTGTAACCCGCCGCCACCACACGTTCGGCCATCTTGCGGCCACTCGGTACGACGATCACGATATTGCCGAATTCGTTTGCGCCGGGCTTCACTTCACCTTTGCGAATCACAATCAGCGTGTCTTCCCGAATGTTTCCCGTCAATCCCAGTAGGTACTCCACAGCTTCGCCTTGAGCCGGGACTTTCGCGCCGACTTTAAGGCCGAGCACTTCGGTATAGAACTTCTTTGAGAGCTCAAGATCGCTGACGCGAATGCCCAACCCTGAAATGCGTGTGGGTTTCGTGTCATCGGCGAGCGGCGCTTCCGCGCTTGCCAACCCAGACATCGCCAACAGAGCAGAAGAGATTAGGATCGTTCGTAGTTTCATGATTTACCCCTGAAATAAATGCGCTTCGGCGAGCGAGGGCGAGGCTTTTGTTAGCCCCTTTCCCTACCCTCTCCCGTCAGAGAGAGGGTGCCGAGAAAAAATTACTTGGCCGCAGTGGCGCCGTCTTTCGGCGGCAAGATCACCGCGTTCGGTCCGGCTTGAACCTTCGCGTTGCGGTCCGGAACAATGCCGTCAACAGCAAGCCCGCTTGCGCGTTCGACGCCCGTATCCTTCGGCGCTAACGATTTGTACGACGCGATGGATGCAACCAGGTTCGATGCATCGGGCTGAGCGACATAGGCAGGCAACGCCTCGACACGCAGTGCGTACGAGATATGCGTCTTCTCGCCATCGACGCCGGTCGGGCTGTAGTCGGCCGCGCGTTGCAGTGCGTAGTACACACCCGGCAATTGCACCCACGTCAGCGACTCGATGACGGGACCGCGTGCCACCACCCAACCTTCGTAAACCGGTTTCCATGGACGATAGCCGCCGACGTAGCCTCGCAGCGATCCGTCTTCTTTCATCGTCAAATCAATGCGCGCGCGAAGCAGTTCAAGATCGCGATCGTAAGCAGGATTGCGCATGTTGGCGTTCGACGCCTTCGTCGACACGACACGGCCCTTTACTGTGCGCGCAGGAAATACTGCTTCGTACTTCGCGTGCGGCTTGATGCGGAAGGTATAGTCGCGAGCAATATTGCCGTTGCCGTCTTTCACCATCTTGTCGCCACTCAAGTAGAAGCCGACTTGTACGTCCTTGTCGTTCATCGGGTCTTTGCCGTTGCCCGAGATGACGATCAACGTCGTCCAGCCGCCATTGCGCATCGAATCGTTGAACTGCAATGCGCCGCTCGACAGCCGCTCCGGGCCGCGATACGTCTTCCAACACCCGAGTGCTTTGTAGAACTCGTTATCGATTCCTTTCTCACCCGAGGGACTCGTGAAGCCATTCTTCTTGTTGCCGTCGAGATCGATGCCTTCGCTGATCGTGCCGGTCACACCGGTCAACCCAGGATCGGGCGTTGATGTTGGATTGGTGTAGACGTTCGCCCGACCCTTGCCGCGAAACGCCATTTGGTTTTGTCCGTGGACGGGACTGCGCGTGGGGTTTGCGGGATTACGCAGCCAGTCGGCTTCTTCTTTCGTGTAGCCGGCGTCCGTCATCACCTTGATCCAGTCGATTTCCGGATTGGTGCCGGCCGGACAATCGGTACCCGGATCGATGACGCCGGCCGTAGCGCCGTAGTACATCGCAGGCTCATTCCACTCGACGACGTAGGACTTTGTCCATCCCGCCAACGCGAGGCCCGGCGCGGCCAAGGCTCCCGCGAGTGATAGGACGGCAATAGAAGTTCGCTTCACGATCAACTCCTAGCCCATCACTTCGGAGATAGGACGCGATGTCTTCATCGTGCCGACGCCGAATTCGCCCACCGGTGCGCCCACCAACTGCATTGCAGTCAACGAGACGCGCGTGACCGAGTCGCCTTGCGAGTGAATGTGCTGACCAGCCTTGTGTTTGCCGCCCGCACCACCCGCCAAGAACATCGGAATGTTTTCGATGGAGTGAATCTTTGCGTAGCCCGTGTCGCTGAACGCCAGCATCAGCATGTTGTCGAGCAATGTGCCGTCGCCTTCTTTGATCGCATTCATCTCGGCCAGGAAATCACCCAAGCCTTGCATCACCAATCCGGCAAGCTTGCTGGTTTCGACTTGATAGCCGAGCTTTGCATCGGTGGGTTCGTCGTGCGTGATTTGGTGATAGATCTTGCTTTGGCCGGCGATGTAAGTCTCAGACGACCCGGCGGTGTGCACGAAGTTGAATACCTTCGTTTGATTGCAGGCCAAACCCATCGCGAGCAACTTCGCCATCGTTCGCGTATTCGCGTTGACGATATCGACGGATGCACCACGCACTGGTTCTTTGGGTGAGCTGGGGATGAGACAGGCCTCGGCCTTGTCGGGCCGCTGCAATTGAATCTCGAGCGAATTCTCCATCTCGCGTACCGAGGTGAAGTACTGGTCGAGCTTCACTTGATCGGACTTGCCGAGATTCGACATCAGCGATTGACGCTGATCTTTCACTGCCGACAACACGCTTTGACGCAGCATGATCGACGGATCGGGTTTCCAATTATCGGCGTTCGGATCTTGGAAGCCTTGACCGAACAACCGCGTATACAGCGCGAGCGGCGTGGCTTCTGGAGTTGCGAACGTGTTGCCGGTGCGGGTCGAGTAGCTCACGGGACGACGTGACACTGAGGCGTCGACGTCCAGGACTTTGAAGCGCGTGCCGCCTCCGATTGCGTCAGCCACTTTGGTGTCGATGGTCTGCGCTTCGAAGCGCGCGGACGTTGCTGGGGCAATGCCCGACAGGATGCTGGCGTGACCGCTCCAGTGAACGAGATTGGCGCGACCGTCGGGGATGACGCGGAAACCCGAGAATACCGACACCTTGTCTTTCACCGCTTTGAGCGCTTCCAACTCAGGCGTGACTTCATAGCCGGCGCCGATCTTCGTTGGCACCCAACGAGTGCCGCCCGCGGGCGTATCGGTGAGTCCCAATCCCCAGAAATACGTACCGAAGCGAACAGGCAGCTTCGCGCCATCGGCGAAAGCAGTGCCATTGCCGTTCAGAAACACATCGAGCGCAGGGAGACCCATATAGACGGCCGAGCCGCCCAACATGCCGCGGAGTAACGAACGTCGATCGAACTTGAGACTCATGGGCTAACTCCTGCGGTTTTTTGCTGTGCGGCCTTCTGAATCGGGGGACGGGCGCCGCTCGGGATCACAGCCTTAAAGAATTCGGGGGTCGATGCGATCTGCATCATCAAGTCGGGCACGCGATAACCATTGGCGGCAAACGCTTTCGATTGATCGGCCAAAAAGTCTTCGTCGCGGTCGTCGGTTTTGCGACCGACGCCATATTGGTAGACGTTGCGCACGAGGCAAGCCGGCACGCGCTTATCGTTACGCAACATGTCGCCCAAGCCTTTTGCGCCTGTGAACTTCACGCCATTGAGATCGGCGGTCACATCGATGGGCGCGCCATTTTCTGTCGTGCGCAGCTGACCCAGTCCATCGAAATGTTCGAGCGCGAGACCGGGCGGGTCGCTGCGGCGATGACATGATGTGCAACCGGTGTTTTCCATGTGATCGAGCAAGCGGCCACGCACCGTGCCTTTCTTGCTGTCTTGGACTTTAGAGAAGTCCACATCCGCAGGAGGATCGGGCGTCAACTCGCACATAAAGATTTCATGGACCTTAATACCGCGACGCGTAGGTGACGACGTGCCGGGATGCGCAAACAACGATAAGAACGCTACCTGCGTCAGGATGCCGGAGCGCTCCGACGATTCAGGGAATGTGTACGGCGTCCAATCGGTAGCCGACAAGAACGGCACGTTGTAGACAGAAGCGAGCGGACGATTGATGAACGTCTCGTTCGAGGTGAAGAGATCGCGATAGTCGCGCTTCTGGGTGACCAGCAAATTGACTGCTGTCTTCAAGGCCTCTTCTTTAGCGCTGTCTGCGACCGATTGATTGAACTTCGGATAGATCGCGGGATCCTTCACGATGTTGTCGAAACCATCGAGCTGGAACATATCGGCCAGGAACGCACGCGCGCCTACTTCGTAACGCGGCGAGGCCGTCAAACGATTCAGTTGTTCTTTGAGCCCTGCGTCCGTATGCAGCGCGCCACTGCGCGCAGCGGTCAGCAACTCAGCATCCGGCGCGGCGTCCCAAAGCAGGAACGACAAGCGCGATGCTTTGGTGAACGCATCCAGACGATATTGCGATGGGTTCGCCGGATTCGGCTCGGCCATCTCCACTCTAAATAGAAACTCCGGCGCCACGAGCATGCTGTTCAACGCCAGCTTGAGGCCAGCGTAGAAATCGTTGGCTTGCTTCGCACCGACCGCAGCGGTCTTCACCCGGGCTGCAACTTCCATCTCGGTCATCGGCCGACGGAACAGTCGCTCGCCGTAGGCTTCGACGAATTGGCGCGTACAGGCATCATCGGCCTTCGCGGCATCGACGGGCTTGCAGGGCACTGAAGTCGGGCGCTGCTTCTCGGCCAGGACTTGAGTGGCAATCGTCGCGGCTAACGCAAAGTACTGCTCGAACCCCGACGAGGTCAGCGACAGCTGTGCGCTACCGACGGCCAATAGGCCCTCTTCACGGCGTTCCGGTTCAAAGCGAGCTTCGATTTTGATGGCGGGACCGAACACGTCGGCCACGATGTGGCGATATTGGCTTTCGGTTAGGCGGCGAACGCCCACTTTGACGGCCTTGGTTTCGGGCTGCGATGCGATGGTCGTCGACGCGGGGCTCGATACTGGGCTCGATCCGGCAGGCGGTGCGGCCATCGCGATTGCGCCGACGATACTCAGCGCGCTGGCGCCAGCCAAAGCGACGCCAATGAAACTTCTCTTATTAAACAATGCTCTTTCCCCCAACTCGTCAATGGCAATCGCATAGGCGATTCGCTGCCCGACGCAAGCTATAATACTATTGGAGTGATCGTCAATTAGTACCTTGAGAGCGAAGTGAGTGGATTTATTAAGCGTCGCGGCTGTCTCAGAAATGTAGCACTGCAACAATTATTGGAGCACTCGTGTGTTGTTTCATTCACCTTCGACAATTGGGGCGACTGTCACTTAGCGCCCTTTGAGGCGCTCAGATTCGGGCGAGCTGAAGCTCGCACTTCTTATACAAATGTCATGCGGAAAGTCTTATGACGAAGTTTAAATTCTCACCCGGCATCCATGCCCTATCGTTAGCCGCCATCGTGTCGGGCATGGCGGCTGTTGTTGCGCTGTCGCTGCTCCTGAACCCTCAAGCTCGGGCTCAAGACGCGATTGTTCCAGACGAAGAGGCCGGCGCAGAGGTCTACAGTTCGGTGTGCAAGGGGTGCCATGGTGTCTCCATCGCGCCGACGTTACGGGGCATCCTTAAAAGGCCCATCGCCAGTATCCAATCGTTCGGCGGCTATAGCGCCGGGCTGAAAGCCAAACAGGGTGAGACGTGGACAGAAGCCAATCTCAACGCCTTCTTAACTTCCCCGACAGAGTTCGCGCCCGGAACGCTGATGACGCAAACCATCCCGGAGGCGCAACGCAGAGCGGATGTGATCGCGTATTTGGCGTCCCTACCGCCGCCTCGCGAATAGTCACTCCATAGTCTCGCGGCCACCGTTGTGGCCGCCGTTGCAGCCGAGGGATGCGCGCGTTATAAGCGTGCATGCCCATGCCGAAGAAGACGCGCAAGCCCACTCGCAAGCGCGCAGCCAAGCCGCCCTCCGCCACCCGGCAACGACTTTCGCCTGCCGTCCGTAAAGCTCAAATCGTGGATGCGGCGGCGCGATTGATTGTGGCTCAAGGCTTCTTGCCGCTGCCCATCGAAAAGCTGGCCAATGCAGCCGGCAGCAGCAAGGCGCTCATCTACACCTATTTCCCCGATCAGGATCTGTTGTTCAACACCTTGTTGGAGCGGGAGCTCACCGGTTTGTTGGCCGCCGGTCTCGACACCGCGTCGAAAGTGAAGGACTTGGAACAAGCTGCCGTCTTGTGTTCGCAGTTATATTTCGAACATGTGGCGCGATACGGCCCACTGTTGAATGTCTTGTTGTCCGATCGGTATATGGTGGGCCGCATCGATCGGAATGTGCTCCGCGCACGCAACGAAGTGTTGCAGCGATTGGCGCAACTGGCTCAAGCCAGTCTGCCGCTCGACAAGCGAGAGGCGCTAGCGGCGCTCGAAATGATTACAGCTATTCCAGAAGAAGCCGGCCGTTTGGCGTTTCACAATGAGATCGACGTGAAGGTCGCGAGGCAGATATGCCGCTCGCTGATTCCGAGCGCGCTCAAAGCACTGCAGGATCCGGACAAAGTGCTGGCGAGTGTGCGCTCGGCGATTCCACCGATTGTCGCCGTTTAATTTTGTATTCGAGCGTCAGGCTCCGGCGGCGAACGCACGACGTCTCTCGATCCCTGTAGCACCATGGATAAACACAATCGCTCGCCGGACTGGAGCGAGATTCGTTTGTCGGAAATCAACTTGCCCGCCCGCAAACACAGCGTCGTCAGCACAACTGTGCAGCCCAGCGCTACCGCGCGCTCGATGCCATATAAATCAACCAGCCCCTGAGCGTGCTCGTGCACTTCGGTGCTGCTGCGCTTGTGATGTTCTTGGCGGAGCAACGTTCGCACTTCGGGACTGCTCAATAATGTTTGCAACAAGCCGCCACGCAAACTCATCAGGCGCAGATACGCGCTGGTCGTGGCGGTAATTCTCGCGTAGTGATCGGGGTTGCGCTCTTCCTCCACAGCGCGCGCGGCTCGAATGTGCGCGAACTCGCGGCGCGCCAATTCGGCGAATAATTTTTCGCGGCTACCGAAATAGTTATAGGCCTGCGTTTCGCTGATACCGGCGATCGACGCGATTTGCTTCATCGATGCCGCGTGCAGCCCCTGACGCGCGATAATATTTTGCGCGACGAGCAAAAGCTGTTCGCGACGTTCTTGCGGCGATAACCGCGTCCGCAAGCGACGCGACGCGGCCCGCTCCGAGGAAATCGTGACGCGAGCGGCAGGTTCCTCCGGTGCGCGAGGTAATGGCGGCTGCGGCTGCAACGCACCACCACTGCGTCTCGCCCAATACCCGCGGGGTGGATAGGGCACGAGCAGCCGGTCGCAGATTTTTGTGAGCGCATTGCCGCTGACGCCTAGCTGGGCGGCCACTGCCGTAATGGGCTTGGACCAGACTCGCTGGTAAAGCTCCTCTCGGGTCAGTGCTACCGGTCGCTTGCTCGAGACCATCTGCTCACTTTTAATTTATAGTGCGGCCAAGTGTGACAGGCTCTCAGCAGGTTCTGAGGGAGCCGACCAGAAGATCACCCGTATGTAAACTGGGTTCGGGTCGCGGAAATTAGCTTTTTACGACGCTTTCCACCGGAATACAGCGCGGACAATGTGCATCACTTTTACGATCGACACAACGTTTACACAGTGGGGATTGCCATGAATCGATTCGTCAGCAAGACGCTCGCGGCCATCGTAGTAGGAGCCGCACTCGGAATGACCGCAAGCATTGCGGTTGCGCAGCAACCGAAGCCGACCGCCGAGCCGAAGAAGGCACCGGCGCCACACACCATCGGCTCCGCCAAACTCATCATCGCCGACGTCAAACAGAGCCAGACGTTTTTCGAGACGGCGTTCGGTATGAAGGAAGTCGGTCATTACAATTCCAAAGAAGTTTACGATGAGCCGATCATGGGATTCGATTCCGGCGCGCGCCTTGCATTGTTTGGAGCGCTGGCCGAGAAGCCGATCAAAAAGAGCCAGTATCCGGTCGCATTGATCTACGTGCCGAATCTCGACGCTGTCGTGAAGCGCCTTGAGGATGCCAAGTACACAGTCAATCGATTGCCTGCGGCGCAATCCAGCACATTCAAGATTGCCATCGCGCGCGAACCGAGCGGCAACGCAATCGAAATTTTGGAACGTCCCGGCACCAAGATGGAAGTGGGCGGCTCGAAGATCATCGTCGATGATCGGCAAAAGGCCGAGGATTTTTTCCTGCGCATTTTCGGTAGCGGCATCAAGTCCGGTCAGCGTTACCAGACCGCCGCGTACGACGAAGTGCTGATGAATTTCGGCGAAGGCGCATGGCTTGCGTTGTTCCAACCGAAGAGCGAGGCGCCACTGCCGAAGAGTCAGTATCCCGTCGTTGCGATCTACACGTCGGATTTCGACGCGGTGAAAAAGCGAGTTGAAGAAGCGGGCCTCGGCTTTCGGCCGGTGAAGTCCAGCACGCTCGGACGCATCATCATTGCCAAAGATCCGGCCGGCAATGGTATCGAAATCATCGAACGAACTGCGGCGAAGTAAGCGTTAGAGCAGGGGCTTGTTGCCGAGCGGCAAGCCTCTCCTTAG
>Ga0193752_1000445_pt1 | contig 39812 bp, 37 predicted proteins | sample H1c1metaG_FD_144924 | JGI IMG/M metagenome (GOLD analysis project Ga0193752, IMG submission 144924) | Soil microbial communities from a riparian zone of the East river system, Colorado, United States - H1c1 | ecosystem: Environmental > Terrestrial > Soil > Riparian zone | place: USA: East River... | reverse complement strand
CGAGCGCGGCGGTAGTTGGGACAAGGGCAAGGGCTGCGAAACCTTTGGCCCCGTGGGCCCGTGGCTCGTGACCCGCGACGAGATTCCAGATCCTCAAAGGCTCGGCCTGTGGCTAGAGGTGAACGGGGAGCGCATGCAGAACGGCAATACGACAACGATGATCTTCACGGTCGCGACGCTGGTGGTTTACCTCAGCCGATTCATGGTCCTGCAGCCGGGCGACATCATCACCAGCGGAACACCACCCGGCGTCGGGATGGGTCAGAAGCCACCGCGTTTCCTGCAGGCCGGCGACCGGGTACGCCTGGGAATCGAGAATTTAGGCGTTCAGGAGCAGAAAGTGATCGCTTATCGTCCCTACGCGGAGCTGGCGTCGTGAGCTTCTTCGCCAACCGCTTCGCAGGCCGCTCGGCCATCGTCACCGGCGGCGCGTCCGGACTCGGCCTGCGTACCGCGATGCGAATCGTGCGCGAAGGCGGTCGGGTTTCACTCTGGGATATCAACCCAACGGCCCTCGCCGAGGCCAGCAAGATCGTCGGTGCGCAGCACGTAGCCGTGCTCGACATCGCGGATCCGCAAGCGGTAAGCATTGCCGCGAAAACCACGGGCGAGTCGCTCGGCAAGATCGACATCCTCATCGCCAGCGCCGGCATCACCGGCGCGACCTGCCCGCTGCACGAGTTTCCAGTTGAAAACTGGCAACGCGTGATCGACGTGAATCTCAATGGCCTGTTCTATTGCTGTCGCGAGATCGTGCCGCTGCTGGTGCGTAACGGTTACGGGCGGATCGTCAACGTCGCCTCGGTCGCGGGCAAGGAAGGCAATCCAAACGCCTCGGCGTACTCCGCCTCGAAGGCGGGAGTGATCGGCCTGACGAAATCGCTGGGCAAGGAACTGGCGACGCGCAACGTGCTGGTCAACTGCATTACGCCGGCCACCTTCGAGAGCCCGATCCTGTCCCAATTGCCGCCGAGCCAGGTCGAGTACATGCGCTCGAAGATTCCGATGGGCCGGCTCGGCGACGTGGAAGAGAGCGTGGCGCTCGTCTGCTGGCTCGCGAGCGAGGAATGCTCGTTCTCCACCGGCGCGACCTTCGACATCTCGGGCGGCCGGACGACCTTTTGAGCAAAAGACGGGATTGACGTTGACCAGTATGTAAGATAGCGTTCCAAATAGTGGGACGATGAGTCCGGGTGAGGAAATCACCAAACGGCCCAACCCGAAGGGGCGAGTCGCGCGGATCTACAACGAACGGGGGTTTGAATGAAACGGTCGATCACTGGCCAGACATCCGGCCAACGCTGGATTCGACTCTCGGCACTCGGGATCAATGCGCTTGCCCTATCCAGTGCTGCGTTTTCCCAGCAGGCGCCCGAGACGGCGGACGAGGAGGACATGGAAACCGTCACCGTCACGGGTTCGCTGCTTCCAACTACCAACACGACATCGCCCACACCGCTGACGATCGCGTCGCAGGAGCAGTTAGTCCTGGCTGCTCCCCGCACGTTGACCGAAGCGCTGTTGCAGTTGCCGGTGTTCAAGGGTTCGCCGAGTGTGGCGAGCCAGGGCACGGGAACGACGGGCAACAACGCCGCGGCGTATCTGAATCTGCGCGGGTTAGGGACCCAGCGCACTCTGGTACTCCTCGACGGCCGCCGTGTCGTCGCCGCGTCTTCCGCGGGCAGCGTCGACGTGGCGATCATGCCCGAGGCGCTGGTGAAGGCCGTCGATGTCGTCACCGGCGGCGCTTCCGCGGCCTACGGTTCCGACGCCGTTGCCGGTGTCGTCAACTACCGGCTCGACACCAAGTACGAGGGCCTCAAGTTCTCGGGCCAATACGGCATCACCGATTACAACGACAACGAGAACTACAAGTTCTCCGTCGCGGGCGGCACCGCGTTCATGAACGACCGCATGCACTTCGTCGGCAGCCTCGAGCACTACGACAGCAAGGGTGTCGAGACGAACAATCGCCGCCCGTGGGCGTTTCACGGCCTCGGCATGATTCCGAATCCGAACGTGACGGCGGGCAATCCCGCCTCGCCGACCAATCCGCGGCAGCTCGTGGTGCTCGATCCGTACTCTTCGGTAGCCGCCCAGGGTGGTTTGATCACGAACACCGCGCTGCGCGGCACGACCTTCGACCCCGACGGCAACCCGTTGCAGTTCCAGTACGGCGATCTGCTGACCGCCACGCTGATGCGCGGTGGGGCGAGCTACAACCCGAGCCTCGAGCTTGTGTTGCAGCCGGCCCAGACGCGCACGGTCGGCTTCGGTCACCTGAGCTTCGACGTGAACGACAACATGTCATTGTTCGTCGAAGCCAACTACGCCGAGAACGACGTCGAGTACAACAGTCTGCCGACGTTCGAGCTGTCCGCCACGGCGTTCACGATCTTCAGCGACAACGCCTATCTACCAGAGTCGGTCGCGGCGGTCATGAATGACCCGATGGCGCCGATACCATCGGTGACGGTCGGCCGCATCAGCTCGGACATCGCCATTCCCCACCTGATCGGCACCAGCGACACACAGCGCTTCGTCGCTGGCATCGAAGGCTCGTTCAGCGAGAACTGGACGTACCGCGGTTATTTCCAGAACGGCGAAAACCACTCGGTCTTCAAGACCACCGACGATCCCATTTCGAACAACCTCTATCGCGCCGTCGATGCGGTCGTGAGCAACGGCAAGATCGTGTGCCGTACGACCATCACCGATCCGAACAACGGCTGCGTACCGATGAACATCTTCGGCGTCGGCGCGCCGTCGGACGCTGCGCGCGCTTATGTCGTCGGCACGGCGATCCAGGACGTCACGGTCAAACAAAACGTGGTTGAAGCAACCGTCCTCGGCCGCCTCGGCAACCTGCAGGGTGGCCAGATCGGTCTCGCCTTCGGCGCGGGATATCGAAAGGAAGAGTTTGATCAGACGACGGATGCGATCTCGCAAACCATTCGCACCGGCGCCGGCATCCCGGGATTTCCCGCGGGGCTGGTCAACACGCTGGGCGGCTTCGAGCGCACGAATCCGCAACCCTCGGCCGGCGAGTACGACGTCAGCGAGGCCTTCGCCGAAGTCGATCTGCCGCTGATCGCGGGCAAGAAGCTCGCCGAGTCGCTGAATGTGAATGCAGCGATCCGCTACACGGACTACAGCACCAGCGGCGGTGTCACCACCTGGAAGGCCGGCTTCGTCTACGAACCGATCAAGGGATATCGTCTGCGGGCCACCCGCTCGCGCGACATCCGCGCACCCACGCTGGGCGAACTGTTCCAGGGCTCGAGCCAGGGCACCGCAAGCATCATCGACCCATTCCGCGCGGGCGCCACGGGCACGGCCCTCACGGGCAACATCGGCAACACCACGCTGCTGCCCGAAGAGGCCGACACGACGGTCATCGGCCTCGTTCTGGCACCGGAGTTCGCGCCGGGCCTCACGCTGTCGATCGATCGCTACGAGATCGAAATTGCGGATGCGATCGCGACGCTCACGGCGCAGCAGATCGTCGACACCTGCTTCGCCGGCGCCTCGGATCTGTGCCAGTACATCCAGCGCGACTCGACCAACGCGATCTCGCGGGTGCGCATTCCGTTCCTCAACGTCGCGGAACGCACCACCACCGGCATCGACGCGGAAGTGTCGTATTCGCTGCCCATCGACAAGGTGTTCTCGCTCGGTGGCGGCTCGCTCACGTTCCGCCTGTTGGCCAATCGCCTCGATGAGTTCAATACGCAGGTGCAGGGCGCGCCCGTGCTGAAACTCGCGGGCGACGTCGGCGTCAACAGCACGCCGAAATACAGCGGAGTACTCTCGGCACAGTTGAACGGCGGGCCGGCCTCGCTGTACGTGCAGGCGCGCTACATCGGCAGCGGCAAATACGACAACACCAGGACCACCACCGACCTCAACGAGAACTACGTGGGCTCGATCACGTATACCGACATGACCGTGAGATACGGCTTTGGGGAAAACGAGAAGTCGCAGGCGTTCTTCTCGGTGAACAATCTGTTCGACCGGGTGTTCCCGCAAACACCCGGCATCCTGATTTCGGCCAGCAGTCTCGGCAATCGCACGCTGTACGACGTGGTCGGACGCTCCTTCTCGGTCGGCTTGCGACACGAGTTCTGACAGTTACCTGTAGCCGGGGGAATACGACATGAAAAGACGATCATTCATCCAAAACGCCGGAGCCGCCGCCGCGGCCGCGTCGCTCGGCGCAATCGCGTTGCCGCCGCTCGCCTGGGCGCAGGAAAAATCGAAGCTCAAGATCACCGGCATCCGGCTCGTGAAGACGAAAGAAAAGAAGCCGATGCCGAAGTACACGCCGTCGGCGGGATCGTGGTCGACGCAAAACGTGGAAGTCGCCAATCCGGTGTCTATCTACCCGGAGTATAAGCCGACCCGCAGCCTGTTCGCGGCCACCGCGGTCGACAGCTTCACGGTCGAGGTGACCACCGACAAGGGCATCACCGGTCTCGGCCAGGGCGGCCCCGGCGGCGGCCCGATCGTCACGGGGCATCTCGCGAAGCTCATGATGGGCCGCGATCCTTTCGACATCGAACGCAACTGGGACATCTGCTGGCGCGCGACGATGTCGTACGGCCGCGCGGGTGTCGTGTTCAACGCAATCTCCGGTTTCGACAACGCGCTGTGGGACATCATCGGCAAGGCGTTGAAACTGCCGGTATACGAGCTCATCGGCGGTGAAACCAAGGATCGCATTCCTTCCTATTGCACCGGCAACGACATCGAACAGCACGTCGCGTTCGGGTACACCAAGCTCAAGCTCGCCATGCCGCACGGCCCGGCCAGCGGCCGCGAGGGCATGCGCGAGAATGCGAAGCTCGTGGAGCGCGCGCGCAAGGCGCTCGGTCCCGATGGCGAGATCATGCTCGACTGCTGGATGGCGTGGACCGAGCGTTACACCATCGAGATGGCCGAGATGCTCGAGCCGTATCGGGTGTACTGGATGGAAGAAGTCCTGCAGCCACACGACTACGAAGGTTTCGGCCGACTCAACTCCGCCATCAAGTCGACGCGTATCGTCACGGGCGAGCACGAGTACGGACGCTACGGTTTCCGGCGACTGCTGCAGGTGAATGGCGCGCAGATCTGGCAGCCGGACCTCGCGTGGTGCGGTGGTCTCACCGAGCTGCGGAAAATCGGCGCGCTCGCATCCGCGTACGACATTCCGGTGATTCCGCATGGCGGCGGCCTCAATGGCGCGAGCCACTGGTCGATCGCGAACATCAACGCGCCGTGGTGCGAACTGTTCATGCCGCCGCCGGGCGGGCCGAAAGCTGCGTACGAGATGTTCGAAGAGCGCTACGGCATCACGCGCGGACCGGAAGGCATCTACATGCATCCGCCGCGCGAGCCAGGCTGGGGATGGTACTTCGAGTCCGACGGTCCGATCTGACGTCTCCTCCGCGTCAGTGAGCAAACCGGGAAGGATACGGTGGCTGATGGTGAGCCTCGTGCTCGCCATCGCCGCCGTCGCCTACCTCGATCGCGTCAATATTTCGATTGCGGCTGCGTACCTGAGGCATGACCTGGCGCTGACGCAAGTTCAATTGGGCGTCGTCTTCAGCGCCTTCGTGCTGGGCTACGCATTGACGCAGCCCTTCGCCGGCCGCATCGCGGATCGCTATGGCGCCTATCGCGTGATCGCGATCGGCATCGTGTGGTGGAGCGCTCTCACGGTGGCAACCGCGCTGGTGCCCACCGGGTTCGCGGGTGCCTTCGGTGTCATGCTGGCCGTGCGCTTCATCCTGGGCGTGGGCGAGTCGGTGATTTTTCCAGCCAGCAATCGGCTGGTCGCGAACTGGATTCCGCCCAAGGAACGCGGGCTCGCAAACGGGCTCGTGTTCGCGGGCGTCGGTGTAGGCGCCGGCATCGCGCCGCCCTTGGTGACGACCATCATGGCGGAGCACGGCTGGCGCTCCGCGTTCTTCGCGACCGCCGTGATCGGGATCGTCGCACTAGTCGCTTGGCTGCTGCTCGCGCGCGATTCGCCGGCGCGGCACCCCTGGGTGCGAACGCCTGAGCTCGATCACATCGCCGCCGGCCTCGAGACGCCGGTTGCGCAAGTCCACGACGCACCGAAAATTGCCTCGTGGCGAACGATCTTCAGCAACCGGCAGGTCATCCTGCTGACGCTGAGCTATTTCTGCTTCGTCTACGTGGCGTACATTTTCTTCACGTGGTTCTTCAATTATCTGTCCACGGTGCGCGGGCTCGATCTCAAGGCGAGCGGCAATTACGCCATGTGGCCGTTCATCGCCATGGCGATCGCGTCGCCGGTGGGTGGCTGGATTTCCGATCGGCTGTCCGTGCGGCTGGGCCGTCGCAAGGGCCGCTGCGCCATCGCAGGTCTGGGCATGGCCGGCGCGGCGGTCTTTGTCGCCCTGGCTACCCAGGTCGCGGACGCGCGCGTCGCGGCCCTGGTGCTGGCGGCAGGCTCGGGAGCGCTGTATCTCGCGCAAAGCGCGTTCTGGACATTGTCGGCAGACTTGGGCAAAGCCTCCGCCGGCTCTGTCTCGGGCGTCATGAACATGGGCGGCCAGCTCGGCGGCGTCGCGGTCGGCATCGTCTCCCCGATCATTGCCGAACAGTTCGGCTGGTCGGCCTCGTTCCTGTTCACGGCCGCGCTGGCGTTGGCCGGCGCGGCCGCCTGGTTGTTCATCGATCCGGATACGGAGCTTGGCGCGGATTCCAATGCGGTGACGACGCGATCGGCCGCGCTGCGCCATTGAAAAGGAGAGCGCGCTTGCATCTCTTCAAACCTCTATTGCTAGCGCTCGCGACCTTCGGGTTGCCGCAGATCTCAAGGGCGGCCTGTGAGCCTGACCCGCGCGCCGATGCCGTGACGACCGCCTGGCGACAGCATCAACCCCAGCAGCGATTGGAAGACCTGAACCCTGCGAGCGCGCTGTGTTTTCGCCAGGACCTGGTCAAGCGGCTGACGACTTCGCTCGGCCCGCTGGTGGGTTACAAGGTCGGCGTCTATACGGCGGCCGCGCGCAAGTCATTCGGCGCATCGGCGCCCGCCGTCGGCGTGTTGCTGCAGAAAATGCTCGTGAACGAGGGCGCGGAAGTATCGGCGTCTAGCGGTGTGGCGCTGGTTTCCGAAGCGGACTTCCTGCTGGTCGTGAAAGACGCCGGCATCAATGGCGCGACCACGCGCGAAGAAGTCTTTCGTCACCTGCGCGGTTTCCGCGCGTTCGTGGAGTTGCCGGATCTCAATTACAAACCCGCGCCCGCGCCGAACCTCGGGCAACTCATCGCACTCAACGTCAACGCGCGCGCCGGCGTCATGGGAAGGGAACTGCCGTTGCCGCAAACTCCCGCGGGGTTCGCGGGCCTCGCGAAGCTCACGGCCGACGTCACGGTCGAGGGTGCCGCCGAGGGAAGTGTGCACGCACGTGGCGTCGCGGCTGAAACGCTCGGCGATCCACTCGAGATCGTGCGCGCAGCGCGCGACGGTCTGCGCCAGGAGGGCGCAACGCTCAAGGCGGGCGACCTCATCAGCATTGGCTCGCTGACACCGCCGCGACCCGTCAAAGCGGGAGAGACACTGAGCATCCGCTACTCGGTCGCGCCATCCACGGTCGAGATAGCCGTGAAGTTCGTGCCCTAGACTCCTTATATATATGAACGCCGACCTGGACCGCGCGACTCACAAGGCCATGCGGCGGCTCATACCTTTTCTGTTGCTGATGTACGTGCTGGCATTCCTCGACCGCGCCAATATCGGCTTCGCGCAACAGGCCTTTCAACTCGACGCCGGGTTGTCGAATGCGGCTTACGCGCTTGGCGCCGGCATCTTCTTCATCGGTTATGCCCTGTTCGAAATACCGAGCAATCTACTCATGCATCGCGTGGGCGCGCGTGTGTGGATGTGCCGCATCATGGTGACCTGGGGCCTCGTATCGCTGGCGATGTTCGCGGTGCGCGGCGAAACCGCGTTCTACAGCTTGCGTTTCCTGCTGGGCGTTGCGGAGGCGGGGTTCTTTCCCGGCGTCATCTACTTCCTGTCACAGTGGTTTCCGGCGCAGGCGCGCACGCGCGCGCTCGGATTGTTCTACTTCGGCGCGCCACTCGCGTTCATTGTCGGCGGACCGCTCTCCGGTGTGTTGCTCGACATGCAGGGAGTCGGTGGACTTCATGGCTGGCAATGGATGTTTATCGTCGAGGGCGCGCTTGCAAGCATGGTGGGCGCATGGGCGTTCTGGTACCTCGACAATCGGCCAGAAGACGCGCAGTGGCTCGATGCCGCGGAACGCGACGCACTGGCGGAGGCCATGCGGACCGAAGAGAGCCGCAAGTTGAGCCACGGACCCAAAGGCGCGCTCGCTGCGCTCACGAACCCGCGGGTTTTGTTCCTTTCGACTATCTACTTCGCGATCCAGATGAGCGTGTACGGCGTCGTGTTCTTTCTGCCGTCGCAGGTGGCTGCGCTGCTCGGTACCACCGTGGGTACGGAAGTGGGATTGGTCACATCCATTCCCTGGCTCTGCGCGCTCGTCGCGGTGTACCTGCTGCCGCGGTTTGCCGCGCGCAGTGCGCACACCGCCGTGATCGCAGCCGTCACGCTCGTGGCGAGCGCCATCGGCATGGCGATGTCGGTCGCCTCGTCATCGCCGCTGATCTCGTTATTTGCGCTCTGCCTGGCCGCCGCGGGCTTTATCGCCGTGCAGCCGCTGTTCTGGAGTTTTCCCACCGCGTACCTTGGCGGCATTGCCGCGGCCGGCGGCCTTGCGTTGATCAACTCCCTGGGATCGCTGGGCGGATTCGTGGCGCCCAATATCAGAACCTTCGCGGAAAGCACGTTCGATTCGCCGCGGGCCGGTCTGTACCTGCTAGCCGGCACCACGCTGTTGGGCGCCTTCTTGTTCCTGGGCTTGCGTGAGCGCACGGTACCTGTCACCCCCGTTGAGAGTCGCTGAGGCAGATCGATGCAGAACATGCCGACGATCAAGCAGGTCCGTGCGTTCACGCTGCGTGGGGGCGGTGCCGACTATCACGACCAGGGCGGCGGGCACTGGATCGACGATCACATCGCGACCCCGATGAGCAAATACCCGAAGTACCGGCAGAGCCGGCAGAGCTTTGGACTCAATGTGCTCGGTACGCTCGTCGTGGAGATCGAGGCGAGCGACGGCACCGTGGGATTCTCCGTCACCACGGGCGGGGAGCTCGGCTGCTGGATCGTCGAAAAGCACCTCGCGCGTTTTCTAGAGGGTGCACGGGTCACCGACATCGAAATGCTGTGGGATCAGATGTTCAACGCGACGCTGTATTACGGCCGCAAGGGCATCGTCATCAACACGATCTCCGGCGTCGACCTTGCGTTGTGGGATTTGCTGGCCAAGGTGCGCGGCGAGCCGGTGCATGCGTTGTTAGGCGGCCCCGTGCGCGACGAACTGGTGTTCTACGCCACGGGCGCACGGCCGGACCTGGCGCAGAAGATGGGTTTCATCGGTGGCAAGCTGCCGCTGCATCATGCGCCCGTGGAAGGCGAGGAGGGGCTGGCGAAAAACCTCGAGCTGCTGGCCGACATGCGCGGGCGGGTCGGCGACGATTTCTGGCTCATGTACGACTGCTGGATGAGCCTCGACGTGGAATACGCCACGCGGCTTGCGAAAGCCGCCGCCGAGTACAACCTGAAGTGGATAGAGGAAGCGTTGCCGCCCGACGACTACTGGGGATATGCGCAACTGCGCCGCAACGTGCCGCGCGGCATGCTGGTCACGACCGGCGAGCACGAGGCGACGCGCTGGGGATTCCAGCTGCTGCTCGAAATGGAATGCTGCGACATTCTCCAGCCCGACGTGGGCTGGTGCGGCGGCATCACCGAGTTGTTGAAGATCTCCGCACTCGCCGATGCCCGCGGGAAGCTGGTCGTGCCGCACGGCTCGTCGGTGTACAGCTACCACTTCGTGATTACGCGGCAGAACAGTCCGTTCGCGGAGTTCCTGATGATGGCGCCGCAGGCGGACAAGGTCGTGCCGATGTTCGCGCCGCAGTTGCTGGATGAGCCGGTGCCGATCAACGGGCGCATGAAGGCTTCAGCGCTCGACAAACCAGGCTTCGGTGTACGGCTGAACCCAGCCTGCGACCTGCACCGCCCCTTCCCCCGATAAATGGGGTCAGACCCCATTTGCTGGCAAAAGGGGCCGGACCTGCGTCTACGCGCACGAGCAACCGTGCCCTGAGATCGCTACTCTCGTGCCAATCGCATGTGGGAGGACCGATGGAACGCAAGATGGCCGAGCAGATCGTGGTATTCGTCAACGGATGCGTCGATCAGTTGATCGCGACGCTGCCCCCAGTCGAAGCGGAAACGTCGGCCGAAGAATTCGCGGCCTACAAGCGCGGCGTCGCCAGAGTCATCAACGCCTTCGATGTTGAGATCATCGGTCGCATCGCGCGCGAGTATCCGGATCTGCGGCCCGAGGACGATGATTCCGATCCGCCAGAGCCGGATTCACCGCCGCCGGGCTCTTCGCGGAACTGACCGCGGCCGGCTTCGCCGCGGCGCGACTCATGCGAGCGGCGCTTCCTGTTCTTCGCTGAGTTGCGGTTCGGCGCCTCAGTTCGGCCGATTCACTTTCGCCTCGAGATCATGATCGCTCGACCCGGTGATCTCGACGTCCACGAACTCGCCCACCGGTAGTTTGCCGCCCTTCACGATGCGCACGACGCCGTCGATCTCCGGCGCATCCGCCATGCTGCGCGCCACGGCGAAGTTCTTGTCCACCGAATCCACCAGCACTTCCATGCGATGCCCGACCTTTGCGGCCAGCCGCTCGGCGCTGATCTGCGCGGATTTCTGCATGAACCGTGCGAGCCGCTCTTCCTGAATTTCGGGAGCGATATGCGGAGCAACGTCGTTCGCGGCCGCGCCTTCAACCGGCGAATACTTGAATGCACCGACGCGATCGAGCTGCGCTTCATCCAGCCAGTCGAGCAGTTCTTGGAATTCCGCCTCGGTCTCTCCCGGAAAGCCCACGATGAACGTGCTGCGCAAAGTCAGATCCGGACACGTCTCGCGCCAGGCGCGAATGCGATCCAGCGTCTTCTCCACCTGCCCAGGCCGCTTCATGCGCTTCAACACGCTCGGACTTCCATGCTGAAACGGAATATCGAGGTACGGCAGGATCTTCCGCTCGGCCATCAACGGGATCACGTTGTCCACATGCGGATACGGATACACGTAGTGCATGCGAATCCAGATGCCCAACTCTCCAAGCCCGCGCGCCAGATCGAGAAAGCGCGTCTCATACTTCTGCCCACGCCACTCCGCTTCGCGGTAGCGGATGTCCACGCCGTATGCGGAGGTATCCTGCGAGATCACTAGGATTTCCCTGACGCCGGCGCGCGCGAGCTTCTCGGCTTCGCGCAGCACCTCATCGATGGGGCGGCTGACTAACAACCCGCGCATCGAAGGAATGATGCAGAAGCTGCACTTGTTGTTGCAGCCTTCGGAGATTTTCAAATACGCGTAATGACGCGGCGTCAGGCGGATGCCCTGCGGCGGGACCAGATCGAAAAACGGATCGTGCTTGGGCGGCAGATGTTCGTGCACCGCGCCTAACACATCTTCATACGCATGCGGGCCGGTGACTTTCAGCACCTTCGGATGCCGCTCGAGGATGCGTTCGGGACGCGCGCCCAGACAACCGGTGACGATCACCTTGCCGTTCTGCTCGAGCGCCTCGCCGATCGCATCGAGCGATTCATCCACGGCCGAGTCGATGAACCCGCAGGTGTTCACGATGACCACGTCCGCGGTGTCGTAGTCCGGCGCGACCTGGTAACCCTCGGCACGCAGCTGCGTAATGATGCGTTCGGAGTCCACCAGGGCCTTGGGGCATCCAAGGCTGACAAACCCGACTTTTGGCTGGCGGCGGCTCATGAGGGGGCGCTATGGTACGCGCGGGCTGGCTTTTTGCTACATGGAAATAATGAAAAGGGCTTGGTTTTCCGGTGCTTTGGCCGTGTTTTGCGCCCATTTCACCTTGTTCTGGCTCATCGTTGGCGAAGCCAGGGTGAACTGGCTTATGCCCGCCATCGTCGTGATGCTGCTGGTGGTCATGAACATCGCCGGGCTGGGCGCTTTCGTCACCGCGAGGCAGGCGCCGAAGTTTCGACTGCCGCTGGCCATGACGATGGCGCCGCTCACCGCCGTGCTCGGTACATTGTCCAATCTTCTGTTCGGGTTCTTCGGAGTTCGCGCGGATCTGTCCGGGTTCTACAACGACGCGGGTCTGTTCTCGATGTCGTTCACGTACGGCATTGTCGTATCCATCGTGGGCGGCGGCATCGGGATGTGGATTGGCCGGCGGCGTGAAGACGATGAGGTGAGTCCGCCCGTCGCGACTCAGCCAAGCGTCGCCGAAACTCTGCCCGAGATTTCGGTCGCGCCAGCCCCGGTCACGGGCGATCTGCCGCAAATACGATCCGACTAGTTTGATCCGGTCGTTTGAGCGCTTAACCCCGCTCCGATCTCCCGCCACGTTCACCTCTGTAACGGACCCGCGGTGGGCCCGATCCGGAGACAGTCATGGCTGCGCGAACGGCGGAAAAGCGCCCCCTGGGCGCATTTGGTCGATTGAGTCTGGTCGCGGTGGCGCACGCCGCTTTATTGCTTGGAATAGCTGGTGGTCTCGGCATCGTGCCGCAGCTGAAAGTCGATCCGATCGTGACGCGATTCTACGATCCGCCCACGCCGCCGCCGCCCGTGGACCTGCAAGTGCGCGAACCGCAACTCCAGAATCTTACCCAGATCCTGCTGCCGCAGCCGGAACCCCTACCGGTTCCGTTGGATGCACCAGACAACCCGATCACAGGCGAACTGGTTCCCGCGGAAAGGATTCCGCTGACCGCCGGATCAGCGGAGGTGGTGCCGCAAATCTTCAACGCGCGCCCCGATCCGCGCCGGCCGCTTTCACAGCCGGCATATCCGCCGGAGATGATTCGGGTCGGCGCGCAAGGTTCGGTGGACGTGGAAGTCTTCGTGCAGCCCGACGGTCGCGTCGGCGATGCGCGCATCGTAAAGACCAGCGGCTACGACGCCTTCGACCGCAACACGCTCGACGAAGCGAAGCGCAGATGGCGACTGGTTCCGGCCACGCGCGATGGCGTGGCGATCCCGCAGTGGTATCGCCTGCGGGTGGTTTTCAAGCTCAAGAATCAGTAACGGATTACTGCGGCGCCGGTTCGGGAGCCGGCGCCGTTTCAGCCTCGGCGGGCTTGGGGTCCGCGGGCGAGGGCGTATCGGGCGCGGCCGGAACAGTCACTTCGGCTGCGGGCGCATGCTCTGACGGTGGCAGGCTCTGCCGGCACTGACGTAGCACGAAGAACAGGCTGAATGCCGCAATTGGCACCAGAATCCACGGCCACGGTGATCCCTTCTTCTCCTGCTCGCTCATCGTCCTTCCCGCCCCGATATAAACTTGAGCCTACGTATCCCTTCGTCGACTGGCAACTTGAATCGCGTCTGAATCGTGCAGCTCGCTTTCCGAATCCTCCATCTCGCGGCCCGGCTCCTGCTGGCGTTGGGCGTCGGCTGTCTGTTGTTAGCGGCATATCTCGCATGGTCGACGCTGAGTTTTCAGGACGGCGCGGCGCGCACTACCGGATCGGTGGTTAGCTACCGCGAGATTGCCGACGGAAAGGAGACGCGCTTCGCGCCGCGCGTCCGCTACCGGACGGCCAACGGCGAAATCATCACCATCGACGGACAGTTCGCGACTACGAGCAAGCGCTTTTCTATCGGTGACACGGTGCCGCTGATCTACAAGGTCGCGAAGCCCACCGAAGCGCGCATCGCGCTGTTCACCGACAACTGGTTAGGCCCGTGCATCGCGACGCTGATCGGCCTGCTGGGCTTCGCCGGTGGATTGCTGGTGCGCAAACAGACGCGGCGCGAAATGGAAAAAGCGCGTCCATGACGGCGCGTTTCGATAAAGAGTACTACCGCAAGTACTATTTCGACACGCGCACCGCGGTGATCTCGCGCGCCGAAATGAAGGCGCGGGCGAAACTCATCGGCGCGTATGCGGATCACATCGGGCTGCCGGTACGGCACATGCTCGACGCCGGCTGCGGCATCGGCCTGCTGCGTGCGCCGTTGAAGCGCGCGTTTCCGCGCGCGCAATACACCGGTCTCGAATACAGCGACTATCTCTGCAAGCGCTACGGCTGGACGCAGGGGTCGCTGGCGAGCTTCCGCGCGGACCCGTTCGATCTGGTGGTCTGCTACGACGTACTCCAATACCTCGACGATCGTACGGCCGCGCGCGCCATCGCCAACCTCGGTCGGCTCACGCGCGGCGTGCTGTACCTGTCCGCGCTCACGGCGCGCGACTGGCGCGAGAACTGCGATCGCACGCGCACGGACCGCGACGTGCATCTGCGCGATGCCGAGTGGTACGGCGTACGGCTTCGCAAAGTCTTCCGCCCCGTCGGGGTCGGCTTCTGGATCCGCCGCGGCGCACCGCTCACCACCTGGGAAATGGAAACCGCCGCAATCTGAGGCGAGCGCGGTATGCTCGCGCGCATGCCGGAACCCGTCCTTCCAGTCGATGCCGCCCGCAGCGATGCGCGTCACAAAGACGTGCGCGCGGCCGTGTTCGCGGTCGTGCCGCAGCGGCGCGCGGCGTTGAGCAAGCGGCTGTTCTGGCGCTTCGTGCTGTTCGTGGCGCAGTTCCCGGCCGGGCTGCGGCTGCTCAAGCGCCTGCGGGGTAGTTAGTACATGCGCGGCCTGCCGTACATCCTCGGCATCGTCGCCGGATTTGGCCTCGCGGCGCAGATAGGCATGAATTCGCAGTTGCGCAAGCTGCTGCACAACGCCAACCAGGCCGCGCTCATCAGCTTTCTGGTAGGCACGGTCGCATTGCTCGGCTTTCTCCTCGCCACGCGCGCGGAATTGCCGTCCCGCGAAGCCCTGGCGTCGGTGCCGTGGTGGGCCTGGCTCGGCGGACTGATGGGTGCTTTCTACGTGGCCATATCCACCGTGGTCGCAAGCGACCTGGGCGCCACGAGCCTTCTGGGTCTGGCACTCCTCGGCCAGCTCGCAACCGCGCTGCTCATCGATCACTACGGATGGCTGGGCCTGCCGGTACACCCCATCACGCTCACGCGCCTGGCGGGTGTTGCCGTGCTGGGCGCGGGAGTCTGGCTGATCACGCGCTGATCCTCGCGGGCTCCAGGCCTTGATTTTGTCGGCCGGGTTCGCGATGTTACGCGCCGCAAACACAAGGGGCCTTTCGATGGATTACCTGCCAGCCGATTCACGTTACAAGTCGATGCGCTACAACCGCGTAGGCGCGAGCGGTCTTAAGCTGCCGGCCATCTCCTTGGGCCTATGGCACAACTTCGGCGACGTCGATGTGTTCCAGAACGGCCGCACCATCGCGCGCCGCGCATTCGACCTCGGTATCTCGCATTTCGATTTGGCTAACAACTACGGTCCGTCGCCGGGTTCCGCCGAAGAGAACTTCGGCGCGCTGATGCGCAAGGATTTTCATCCGTTCCGCGACGAGATGATCATCTCGTCGAAGGCCGGCTACCTGATGTGGCCGGGTCCGTACGGCGAGTGGGGCTCGCGCAAGTACCTGGTGGCGAGCTGCGACCAGTCGCTCGCGCGCATGGGCTTGAAGTACGTCGACATCTTCTACAGCCATCGCTTCGATCCGGATACGCCGCTCGAAGAAACCATGGGCGCGCTGGACTACATCGTTCGTTCGGGCCGCGCGTTGTATGCCGGCATCTCGAGCTACAACGCGGAGCAGACCGCACGCGCCGCGGCGATCCTGAAATCCCTGGGCACGCCGTGCCTGATCCACCAGCCGAGCTACAGCATGTTCAATCGCTGGATAGAGGACGGCCTCATCGCCGAGCTCGACAAGGAACGCATCGGCTGCATCGTGTTTTCGCCGCTGGCGCAGGGACTACTCACCAACAAGTACCTGAACGGAATTCCCGAGGATTCACGCGCGGCCAAACATACTTCGCTCGATCCGGAATCCATCACCCCGGTGAAGGTCGAGAAGGTGAAGAAGCTCAATGAACTCGCGAAGGCGCGCCGGCAATCGCTGGCGCAGCTGGCCGTTGCCTGGGTGCTGCGCCACAAGACCGTGACGTCTGCATTGATCGGAGCCAGCAAGGTGGCGCACGTCGAAGAGGCCGTGGGCGCGTTGAACAACCTGACGTTCTCGGACAGCGAGCTCGCATCGATCGAAGCGCTTCTCAAATAGTTGAAGATTTGCGGCGGTGGAAGATCAGCATTCCGCCCAGTGCCGCACCGAACAGCGCGAACGTGCCCGGCTCTGGAACATCGCGGGTACCCGCGCCGCGCACGACGTCACGGGCTGTGGTGACGGTCACCGTGCCGGTGAAATCCAGGTGGATAGGTACGGCATTCGCCGCTGACGTTCCCAAGGCGAATGCAGCGACCGCAAGGTCGCGAGCCAGAATCCCTTTCATTGTTTTTCTTCCTTCGATTCGGCGGTCTGCAGCGACTGTAGCGAAGCACGGCCGTAGATAGCCAGGCAATCAACATAATTGCCAATGTCGCCGCCGCGGCTGCGGGGAGCGCAAGTGCGCGAGTACAGTCGTGAATCCCGCGCCCGTGAACCCGGCTCCGTCCGTCCCGCCGTCCAAGAGCGGCGGTGGTGGCCGCTTCGACTGGCTGGCGCTTTCTTGGGTGCATTCGCCTGGCGGCGCAGACTCAGGCGATTCGTGCTTGCGCCTTGAGCGCCAGGCGCTGGTCAAGTACGCGCGCGATAGTCATACGCAACGCGGCGATCGTCACCGGCTTGGACAGAAAATCATCCATCCCTGCCGCCAGACAATCTTTGCGATCGCCGTCGGTGGCATTGGCGGTAAGCGCAATCACCGCGATGTTCGGGTCACGCGCGCCGGCATTGGCAGAGCGCAGGAGTTTCGTAGCGGCGATGCCATCCATCACCGGCATGTTGCAATCCATGAGCACGAGATCGAAATCCTCGCCGGCGAGCGCGTCGAGCGCTGCGCGGCCGGTCGCGGCCATCACAGATGTATGCCCCAGCTGCCGCAGCATCGCGGTGATGATGGTCTGATTCACCGCATTGTCTTCAGCAACGAGAATCGAAAGGCTGTCGATTCGCAGCACCGCCATCGTCGTCGTCTCGCACGCCGCCTCCGCCACCTGCAAGTCCACCTTGAATGAGAATGATGACCCCTCGCCGGGTTCGCTCTGCACCGTGATCTGGCCACCCATGAGTGAGACCAGTTTGTGCGCGATCACCAATCCCAGGCCGGTGCCGCCGCCGCGATGCCGACGTGATTCGGCCAGCTGCGTGAACGGCGTGAACAATCGGCTCTGCGCTTCGGCATCCATGCCGATACCTGTGTCCCGCAGCGTGAATTCGATGCGCGCCATCCCGTGGTTCGACTCGACGAGCCGCACCATGAGCCGGACCTCGCCTTGGTCGGTGAACTTCACCGCATTCGTGCCGAGATTCAGCAAGACCTGCGAGAGCCGCTGGCCGTCGCCATTGACCGCAGCGGGCAAGGCCGCATCCGCCTCCACGATCAACTTCACGCGCTTGCTGCACGCCTGCGGGCCGAGCAGCATCTCGACCTGACCCAGCAACGCCGGCAGGTCGAACGGCTTCGGGTGCAGCTCGAGGCGCTCGGCCTCAATCTTCGAAAAATCGAGGAGGTCGTTGATGATGCGCAGCAGCGAGTTGCCGCTCGCGGTGAGCACGTTCAACAAGCGTTTCTGTTCCGGATCCACCGACTTCGCCCGCAACAGGTCGGCGACGCCGAGCACGCCGTTCATGGGCGTGCGGATCTCGTGACTCATCATCGCGAGAAACGACGCCTTCGCATTGGTGGCCGATACGGCCGCCGCCGCATTGCTCTCGGCCAGAGCGCGCGCGTCGCGCAGCTTCTGCACGATGCTGGCCGCGAACCTGCGCATCCTGAGGGCCACGGCGCCGGCGACCAGCGAAAGCGCCAACACCGCCAGTAACGCGACCTGGAACGCTCTGCGTATGACCGCCATGCGTGCCTCGACCGCGTCGAGGACCATGTCGACTCCGAGGATCCCGACAAAATCCCCGGCGTGATCGTAGATAGGAGCGAAGGCGCTCAACAGAGTTCGCGTCGGTTCTTTCACGGGCGCGAGGTCCGCGACGGCGACGTGTTTCTCAAACGCCTGCACCAGCTCGGGGTCGTCTATGAAGTACTCGGTCATGATCGGGTCCGGGGCGTCCGCGCCCGCGGCCACCGGCTCCCCGTACTTCGAATCCAGTATCCAGAAAATGCGGCCCTTGATCATGACGCCGGTGTAGACGAAGACCACGTCGGTGGCTGCACGATGCATGCGCTTGAGCGGTGCGAGTGCCCGCAAGTGTTCCGGGCTGCCTTCCTGCGCCGGTGATGTGAGGCCGCGAATCAGGTCGCCGTCCACCTGCGCAGCCGTCGTGCGCGCGAGCTGCAGCAACTCGCCGCGCACCGCCTGCAGCTGCGCATCGCGCGCCTTGACGTACACGATCGACAGTCCGACTGCGGATGTGAGGAAGGTCAGCGCCGCCGCCAAGAGCGCGTCGCGCAGCGGATGAATCGCTTTCCGGGATCGTGGCGAAGCCTCTGGCATTGGCCATCCTGACCGGGTTGGGCGTCCGCGTCGGTGAGGGGAGTCGCACCAAATGCCTCGTTGAGAGCTTCAACTAAGGGTTTGACGCAATCGAAGCGTGAATTCGCGCGTCGCAGCGCGCTCCCGTCAGGTGATGATCGCTTCGAGCACCAGCACGCCGATGATGCCCACGATCCCGACGATTCCCTCCATCAGCGTCCAGCTCAGGATGGTTTCCTTGAGCGAAAGGTTGAAATACTCTTTCGCCATCCAGAAGCCCGAATCGTTGACGTGCGAGAACATCAAACTACCGGCGCCGACCGCCAGCACCATGAGGTTTGGATCGACATGAGAGTTCGCGACCACGGGCGCCATCAAGCCCGCGGCGGTCATGCCGGCGACGGTGGCCGAACCCAACGACACGCGGATCACGCCGGCGATCAGCCAGCCGAGCACCAGGGGATCGATCGAGATGCCGGTGAGCAGGTCTGAAATGTTCTTGTCGACCCCGGTCGCGACGAACACCTCCTTGAGCGTGCCCGCGCCGGCGATGATCAACAGGATCACCGCGATGTCCTTCACCGAGTTGCCGTAGTCGTCCATGAGCGGCTGCAGCTTCATGCCGCGCGACAATCCCAGCGTGTACGTTGCGACCGCGAGCGCCAGCAGCATGACGATCAGCGGATTGGTCACGAACCTGAGCGTCGGTTGCATCGCCTGCGGCGCCAGCACCACCGCCATCGAGCAGGTGATCAGCGCCACCGGCAGCAATGCGCTCGCGAAGCAGTTGAACGCGCTCGGCAGCTCGCTCTCGGGCTTGAGCGGCGCCACGAACAGCGTGATCGGGTTCGACTTCACGTTGCGGAACAGCTTTGCGTACAAAGGGCCGGCGCAGATCATCGCCGGCAGACCCACGATGATGCCGTAGAAGATCGTCGTGCCGATGTCGGCGCCGAACATCGGCAGCATCGCCGTCGGCGCCGGATGCGGTGGCAGGTAGCCGTGCGTCACCGACAGCGACGCGAACATCGGGATGCCGAGGTAGATAGGCGGAACCTTGGTCTGCTGCACCACCGAGAACACCAGCGGCACCAGCAGCACGAAGCCCACGTTGTAGAACAGCGGAATGCCGACCAGGAACCCGGTGAACATCATCGCCCAGGTCAGGTGCTTCTCGCCGAAGACGCGCATCAACACCATGGCGATCTTCTGCGCGGCGCCGCTGTTGGCGACCAGCTTGCCGAACATGGCGCCGATGCAGACGATCCCGAGCAGACCGCCGAGGATGTTGCCGACGCCTTTCTCGAGCACGCCCGGCACCTTGTCGATGGGCAGTCCCAGCAGGATCGCCGCCACCGACGATGCCACCAGGAACGCGAGGAAGGGCTGCACCTTGCCCCAGCTGATGAGCAGGACCAGGAGCACGATCGAGCCGAATACGTACCAGATTTCCATGGCGCGCTCCTAACTAACCAACGTCCGCAAATGCGGGCTGTTCAGAACCCCTGGCCTTTGATGTTGAGGCGGATGCGCGCCAGCATGTTGGATGAGGTCAGGTAGAGCGTCTTGCCATCGTCGCCGAACTTGCAGTTGGCGGTCTGCTTGCCGTCCCAGATGCGGCCGAGGCGCTTGCCATCCTTTGACAGCACCAGTACGCCGCCCGGGGCGCTGGTGAAGACCGTGCCGTCGGCGGCGACGGTCAACCCGTCCGGCGCACCCGGCGCGTTGTCGCTGACGAGATCGGTGGCGTCATGAAACAGCTTCTTCGCGGTGACGTTTCCGTCCTTGTCGAGCGTGTACGCGTTGATGATGGCCTTGGTTCCCTCGGACTGCCCCACGTACAACGTGCGCTCATCGGGCGAGAGCGCCACGCCGTTCGGCCGTGTCAGCTCCTTTTCGATGACGGTGACCTTGCCGTCGGCGCCGGCGCGATACACGCCGTTGAACGCGATTTCCTTCTCGGGCGCGTCGTCGAACTTCTTGAAGCCGTACGGCGGATCGGTGAAGAACAGCACGCCGTTCTTCATCTTCGTCACGTCATTGGGGCTCGAGAACTTCTTGCCCTCGAACGCCATCGCGACGGGTGTCTTCTTCTTTGTCTTCAGGTCCAGCCGCTGGATGCCGCGGTTGCCGGTATCAGCCATGAGAATGCTGTCCGGTCCATCGATCGTGAGCCCATTGGCGCCAGCCTCGCGCCAGATCGCCGGGTCGGGCGCTACCGCACCGGACGGATCGAGGAATTTCTCGAGGCCGCCTTTCTCCGACCACTTCCACATCTTGTTGCCGGGCACGTCGGTGAACAGTAGATAGCCACCGGACTTGACCCAGATCGGGCCCTCCGCCCAGCCGAAGCCCTCGGCGAGTTTCTCGATCTTCCAGTCCTTCGGCACGATGGCGTCCATCGCCGGATCCCAGCGATCGATGCGCCCATCCTCTATTTTCGAAGGCTCGATACTGGTGGGCGCCGCCTTGGCGCTGGCGGCCGAGACCGCCGCGCTCAATCCGGCGAGTACTCCCAACATTCCTGCGACCAAGGTCGTGCCGGAAAACTTCAACATGGAAAACCCCTTCGTCAGTTGTTTGAAATCTTGACCCGCTTGGACCCTGCCGCCGCCGGCGCATGCCCGTAGGTGTTCTTGTTGTCTCCCCCGTGAGGTGCCTGCGGAATCTACCCGAAACGGCACATGAATTCCCGGCGGCGAAGCGGCACACTCGTGGCATGCGTCGTCTGTGCTTTGCGCTCGATCTCAAGAACGAACCGGCCCTCATCGAGGCTTACAGGAAGTGGCACGAGCCCGGCGCGCCGCCGGCCGCCGTGTCGCGCTCCATCCGCGCCGCGGGAATTTCCGCGCTGGAGATTCACTTGTGCGGCAATCGGCTGTTCATGCTGATGGAAGTCACACCGCAATTTTCGCTGGCCGCGAAGGGGGCGGCGGACGCCGCGGACTCCGAGGTGCAGGCCTGGGAGAAATTGATGTGGACCTTTCAGCAGGCGCTGCCGTGGGCCGCGCCGGGGCAGAAATGGGTGCCGGCCGAGAAGATATACGACCTGGCGGACCAGCCATGAAGGGGTGGTGTCAGGGCTGGAATGTCGGGAAAACGGTGCTCGCCGCGGTCTTGGGGCTGGGCGGCGCCATTGCCAGTGCCGCAGACCCTGCGCCCGACACCTATCTCGCACGCCTCGCCGCGGCGCGTATTCCCGCCGAGGCCGCCGCGGTCGTCGTCAAGCCTCTCGACGACGGCGCGCTGCGCTGGTCGGCGAACGACCGGAAACCGATGAACCCGGCCAGCACCATGAAGCTCGTGACGACCTACTCGGCGCTGCACTTGTTAGGTCCGGCCTTCACGTTTCGCACCGAGGTGCTGGCCGACGGCCCGCTGGCCGCCGGAATGGTGCGCGGCGACCTGTACGTGCGCGGCGGCGGCGACCCGCATCTCGTCATCGAAAATCTCTGGCAGCTTGCGGACCGGCTGCGCGGTTTCGGCATCCGCGACATTCGCGGCGACCTGGTGCTCGACAAGACCATCTTCGAGCCGCTGTCGCACGACCCGGGCGAATTCGACGGCGAGGAGGGCCGCGCCTATAACGTCGGTCCCGACGCACTGCTGCTCAATTTCAAATCCGTCGCGATTACGTTCGTGCCCGACGCCGCGGCGAAGGTCGCGCGTGTCATCGTCGTGCCGGAAGTCGCCGGCATGAAGACGCCGAGAACCGTACCCGCGGTCGACGGCGGCTGCGGCGACTGGCGCGGAAAACTGCGTGCCGACATCAACGACCCGATGAACATCCGTCTGGCCGGCGTCTATCCACTCGCCTGCGGCGAACGCGCCATCTACGTGGGCGCGCTCGGGCACACCAACTACTTCGCGGCGGTGTTCCGCGCGTTGTGGGAACGACAGGGCGGGTCGTGGACCGGCAAGGTGCGCGAGGGTGGCGTCAGCGCGAGCGCGCGGCTCGTCGCCGTGCAGGAATCGCCGCCGCTCGCCATGCTCATCCGCGACATCAACAAGTTCTCCAACAACGTGATGACGCAGCAGCTGTTCCTGACGATGGGGGCCGCCAGCGGCGAGCCCGGCAACCCGGGGCGTGGTGCCGCCGCCGTGCGCGGGTTGCTCACGGCACGCGGCATCGACACGCCGGAGCTGATCCTCGAGAACGGCTGTGGCCTGTCGCGCGTCGAACGCATCTCGGCCGGTTCGCTCGCGAACGTGCTGGTCGACGCATGGAAGAGCCAGTGGATGGCGGAGTTGATGTCGTCCCTGCCCATCTCGGGCGTGGACGGCACCATGAAGGGCCGCAACGTGCCGGCGGGCGCGGCGCACATGAAGACCGGCCTGCTGGAAGACACCCGCGCCGTCGCGGGTTATGTGCTCGCCGCGAGCGGCAAGCGGTACGTGGTAGTCGCCATCATCAACCACCCCAATGCCCGCTACGGAACGGGTGCGCACGATGCGCTGATCGAGTGGGTGTACCGGGTGGGATAACAGCGGAACGCCCCTATAATCCGCCCCCTATGTCAGTCACACCTTCACGTGTACCGGTCACGGTACTGACGGGCTTTCTTGGCTCCGGGAAAACCACGCTTCTGAACCGCATCCTGTCCGAGAAGCACGGCAAGCGCATCGCGGTCATCGAGAACGAATTCGGCGAAGTCGGCGTCGATCACCAACTCGTCATCGGCGCGGAAGAGGAGCTGTTCGAGACCAACAACGGCTGCATCTGCTGCACGGTGCGCGGCGATCTGATCCGTATCCTGGGCCAGCTCATGAAGCGTCGCGACCGCTTCGACTACATCATCATCGAGACCACGGGAATGGCCGATCCGGGCCCCGTGGCGCAGACCTTCTTTCTCGACGACGAGCTCAAGAACCAGTTCTCGCTCGATGCCATCGTGACCATGGTCGATGCCAAACACTTTGAGCAGCATGTCGACGAGTTGAACGAGCCCGCCGAGCAGGTGGCGTTCGCCGACCTCGTGTTGCTGAACAAGACCGACCTTACGGATGCGGCCTCGCTCGAGCGCATCGAGCGCCGCATTCGCGGCATCAATGGTACGGCGAAGATCCTGCGCACTCAGAATGCCAACGCTCCGATCGACAAGGTGCTGAACGTCGGTGCGTTCGATCTGCAGCGCGCGCTGGCGGTGGACGGATCGTTCCTCGAACCCGAGTACCCGTTCGAGTGGGGCGGTGTGTACCAGCTCGCGCCCGGTGACTATCTACTCAAGACGGCCGGCGAGCATGACCACTCCGAACATGAGCATGGCCATGCGCACCACGATCACGATCACGACCATCACCACGAAGGCCACAAGCACGAGGATCTCGACATCGTGGTCCTGCCGGTGCCCGCGGCCACGGCGGCCGCACTCGAGGCGGCCATCGAGCCGGCGGTGCGTGCGTTTGCCGACCCGGCGACGGTGGTGCCGTGCCATGGAACGCTCGCGGCAGCGCCTGCGCATTGCGCCATCGATCTGTCGCACCCCGGTGCGGATTTCACGCTGACGATTGCCAAGGCCGGCGCCTACGCGTTGTTCTGCGAACACCATCCGCTCGAATTCGGCCTGCAGCTCGCCGGGCATGCGCCTGCGGCCGAGCGCAGGTTCGCCTCGCATCATCACGACGACGACATCAGCTCGATCGGCATCAGCGATCCGCGGCCGCTCGACCCGAACAAGCTGAACCAGTGGCTCGACTATCTACTCAAGACGCGCGGCCAGGACATCTTCCGCATGAAGGGTGTGCTCAACGTCAAGGGTGAAGATCGCCGCCAGGTGTTCCACGGCGTGCACATGATGTTCGACGCCCAGGCCGAGCGGCCCTGGGGCAATACTCCGCGCGAGAACCGCCTGGTGTTCATCGGCCGTGGGCTCGATCGTGCCGAATTCGAAGCCGGATTCGAGTCCGCCGTCGCGAAGTAACGCACGATGGCGAAACAGTCCCTGTCGTTCGCGCTCGAGCCGCGCGCCACCGCCAATCTCGAGGACTACGTGGTCGACTGCGCCTGGTCGCCCGACGGCAAGTCGTTGGCCGTTGCCGGCGGCGAAGGCAAGGTGGCGCTGGGGCGAGTCCAGGAAGACGCGCTCACGCTCACGACCGCCGGCGAACATTTGTTAGGCACCCTGTGCGTCGCCTGGCGACCGCACGGCAGCGTGTTCGCGAGCGCCGGCCAGGACAGCACCATCGCGCTCTGGGACGGCGCGGACGGTCGCGAGCGCCTGCGCCTGAAACCGGCGCCGACTCCCACCCAGGCACTGGCCTGGGCGTCGGACGGCGCCATGCTTGCAAGCGCGGCGGGCAAGAGCGTGTTTCTCTGGTCGGCGCTGGGCGAGAGGATTCACGCGTTTGCGCCTGCCGCCAGCAGTGCAGTAGCGTTGTCGTTTGACCGGCCTGGAACCGATCTCGGGGTTGCCCTGAACGGTGAGATTTCTGTGCACCGTGTCGAGAAATCCCGCTATGAGACGCGGCGTTACAAGTGGCCGGCCCCATGTCTCACGGTAAACTTCAGCGGCAATGGGCGCTTTCTCGCAACCGGCATGGCCGATGGATCTCTGCATTTCTGGAACCGCTCGACGGGCAAGGATTCCCAGATGCGCGGCTACGATGGCAAGCTCGACCTGGTCGGCTTCAGTGACAACAGCCGCTATCTCGCCACGAGCGCGGGCCATGAAGTGGTGCTGTGGGATTTCGGCGGCAAGGGCCCGGAAGGGACGCGACCCATCGTGCTGAACGGTCACACCGAACGCGTCGACAGCTTCGCCTGGCAGCCGGGCGGCGAACACCTTGTTAGTGGCGGCCGCGACTGGCGCGTCACCCTGTGGCGCCCCGGCAAGACCACGCAGCCCATAGACGTGCAGATGGGCGATTCCGAATTCAGCGTGCTGCGCTGGTCGCCGGACGGCAAACGGCTCGCGGCCGGCGAGCAGAAGGGCCGCCTGACAATCTTCGACCTGGTGGCGCGATGACCGTCGAACTGCGCGACCTCACCCCGGACGAACGCAAGATCGTCCAGCAACGCTTCGAGGAGTTGGCGGGCAAGCGCTTTGCGCCGTCGGTCAAGCGGCCGCGCTTCGAAGTGTGGTGGCCGAAGGCGCCGCTCGACGGCCGCGCGTTCCCCGAGGGCATCCATCCGCCCGAGGGCGATTCGAGCTTCAACGAGTCCGCGCGCCTCATCGGCTTTCTGAACGGCGTGTGCGGCGGCGAGTTCTACGTCGCAAACCTGAGCGCTCCGAAGCCGCACTTCCGGCATACGGGCAAGCTCGATGACGAACTGTGCCGCTGGTTGAAAACGCGGCTGGTGTCGAACCCGACCTGCCTGCTTGCCTCGACCATCGACGTGTTCCTGCTGGTCGACACCCAGCTCAATTACTCGGTGGTCGGCGGGCCGCCGGAAGTCATCGCGAAATTCGAAGCGCGCTTCGGCGGCGCCGAAGCACTGCAGCAGACTTTCGCCAACTTCGTCGACCAGATGCGCCTGGGGTCTGGGCTCGAGGACGTGAAGTGGGCGCAGGACCATCTGCAGAAGTGGTCCGGCTGGGCCTGAAAGCCTGAGGGTCAGTGCGTGGTGCGCTGCGCCGCCGGGAACGATTCGCCCGTCACCGGCAGACGCCGCGCGTTCACCGCCGTCTGGTAGCGCGCCATCAGACTCTGCAACGCCCGTGACCAGCTGTAGTTAGCCAGCACGTGCGCGCGCGCCGCGCGGCCGAGCGCGACGAGATCGCGCTCGTAGAGCGCCGCGATGCCGCCCGCGAGTTCGCTCGCGGCCTGGTCGGGCTCCGCGCGCGCGTCGACCAGGTGTCCCACGCTGGCATCGATGAGCTCGGGAATGGCGCCAGCGCGCGGCGCCACCACCGGTCGACCACAGGCCAACGCTTCCAGGACCACGAGCCCAAAGGTTTCGTGGACGCCGGCGTGCACGAAGGCATCGGCGGACGCCAGGTAGCCGGCGAGCGTCTGATTGTCGCGGCAGTAGGGAATGCGGGTGACGTTGCCGCTGCGCGCGGATTCACGGCCGCCGATCAGCAACAGGTGGTAGGGAGCACCCAGCTTCCGAAACGCTTCGACGAGCACGGGGATGTTCTTCTCGGCGGAGAAGCGCCCGGCGAAAACCAGCAGGCGCGTGTCGCGCGGCAGTTGCAATTCGGCGCGCAGATCGCGGCCGCCGCGCTCCGGCGTGAATGTCTCGACGTCGACACCGAGCGGCTGGCAGGTCGCGTGCCTGACGCCGATGCTGTGGAGATAGGCACACATGTGACGGCTCGGGGCGAGCACCTGCTCGCAACGCTCGTACGTGAGCCGCACGTACCACTCGATGAACTTCTGAGTGGCGCTTCCCAGGCGGCGGCCGGCGAGCTCGGGAAAATTCGAGTGATAGAACGCGATCAATGGAATGCCGCGCCGGTTGGCGACGCTGGCCGCGGCCCACGCGGGGTGAAATGCGTCACCGACTTCGATGAGATCGGGCTCGAGCCGATCGATGGCGCGCGACCAGCGCAGCGGATTCAACGGCAGGCGATAGTTGAACGCACCGGGGACGAGACCGCCGGCCACCATCGAAATATCGTCAGGCGCATGGCTGGCATTTTCTCCGGGCACCACCAAGCTGTGACGCCAGTTGGTATGGGCGCGCATCCACTCGTGTTTCGCGAGCAGGTAACGCTTCACACCGCCGCTCGTGGGCGAGAAGAACAGAGTGGCATCGACAACGTGCATGATGAGTATGGGCTCCACGACCAGTATCCGAGCGTTGCAGTGGTGCGACCAGTCAGCGCAGACTCCGTTCCCTATGTCGCTCTACGCCTACAAATCGCAACTATTGGTGGCGCTGATCGCCGTTTCGGTTTCGCCAGCGCGCGCAGACAATCTCGAAGACGGATTGAAGGCGGTCGACCCGAAGGTGATCGCCTGGCGACGCGACTTCCATCAGCACCCGGAGCTGTCCGACCAGGAAACGCGAACCGCGAAAATCGTCACCGCGCACCTGACAAAGCTCGGGCTGGAAGTGACCAGCGGCATCGCGCACAACGGTGTCGTCGGATTCCTGCGCACCGGCAAGCCCGGGCCCACCATCGCGCTGCGCGCCGACATGGACGCGCTGCCCGTGACCGAGCGCGTCGACCTGCCGTTCAAGTCGACCGTCAAGTCTAACTACCGCGGCGAGGAAGTCGGAGTCATGCAGGCCTGCGGACACGACTCGCACACCGCGGTGCTCATGGGAGTCGCGGAAGCGTTGACCGGCATGAAGGGCCAGCTGCGCGGCAACGTGTTGTTCGTGTTCCAGCCCGCCGAGGAGGGCGTTCCGCCGGGACAGGAAGGCGGCGCGTCGCTCATGCTCAAGGAAGGCATCTTCGACCGGTACAAGCCCGAGGCCATGATCGGCTGGCACGCGTGGGCGACGCTGCACGTCGGCGAGATCGGCTATCGGACCGGTCCGTTCATGGCCGATTCGAATGCCTGGAAAATCGTCGTGAACGGCCGGCAGACGCACGGCTCGCGCCCGTGGCGCGGCGTCGACCCGATCGTCGTGGCGGCGCAGATCATCAATGCATTGCAGACGGTGGTCAGCCGGCAAGTGGATCTCACCGAACAGCCCGCGGTCTTTACGGTGGGGGCCATCAAGGGCGGCATTCGCAACAACATCATTCCCGACAGCGTGGAGATGATCGGCACGATGCGCACGTTCTCGCCGGCGATGAAAAAGCAGATGGTCGAAAACGTCACGCGCATGGTCGAAAAAACCGCCGCGGCAAGCGGAGCTGTGGCGCGATTCGAGCTGGATTCCTACAACAACCCTGTGGTGTTGAACGACCCGAAGCTCACGGCGCGAATGCTGCCGGTACTGCGCAAGGTACCCGGGGTCACGAGCGTGAAGGAAATCCCGCTGATCACCGGCTCGGAAGATTTCGCCTACTACGCCAACAAGGTACCGAGCCTGTTCTACATGGTGGGGGTGTCGCCGCCGGTGCAGGACCTGAAGACCGTGCCGGAAAACCACTCGCCGCTGTTCTTCGTGGACGAGAAGGCGATTCCGATCGCGACGCGCGCGCTGACTGCGGTCGCGCTGGATTACCTCGGCGGAAAATAGCCGCCGCCCGCATGCAACTGGAATTCTTCGGCGCCGCGGGCGAAGTGACTGGTTCCTGCCACATCCTGCGCGTGGCGGGCCGGCAGCTGTTGCTGGACTGCGGAATGATCCAGGGCGGCGCGGATGCCCCGGCCCGCAACCGGCTGCCGTTTCCCTTCGACGCCGCGGCCATCGATGCCGTGGTCTTGAGCCATGCGCACGTCGACCACTGCGGCCGCCTGCCGCTGCTGGTCAAGCGCGGCTTTCGCGGGCCTATCTACACCAACAACGCCTGCGCCGAGCTCGTGCCCATCCTGTTGCGCGATTCGGCGAATCTCGCGCTGCGGGACGCGGAGCGCAACAACCGCCGGCTCGCGCCCGGGGCGGATCGCACCGTGCCGCTGTTCGACCTCGACGACGTCGCCGCCACGCTCGCGCAGCTCGCGCCGATTCCCTACGATACCCAGCGCGAGCTCGCGCCCGGCATCGTCGTGCGCGTGCGCGATGCCGGGCACATCATGGGTTCGTCCAGCGTCGAGCTGTGGGCGAGCGAAGGCGATGTGCGCCGCAAGCTCGTGTTCTCGGGCGACCTCGGCCAGTACGACACGCCGATCCTGCACGATCCGTGGAAGTTCGAGGCCGCGGACCTGGTACTGATGGAGAGCACTTACGGCGACCGCCGCCACCGCGGCCGCGACGACACCGAGCGCGAGCTTGGTGCGATCCTCGCGCAGGCGGTGCGCGACGGCGGCAATGTCATCGTGCCGGCGTTCGCCATCGGCCGCAGCCAGGAGCTGCTCTATCTACTCGCCAAGCACTACGGCGAGTGGCACCTGGCGCGCTGGAAGATCTTTCTCGACAGCCCCATGGCCATCGCGGCCAGCAAGGTCTATTGGGCCCATCCCGAGCGCTTCGACGAAGAGGCGACGCGGCTGCGCGCCGGCTTTCGCGGCATGCCGCCGCTGCCCAACCTTGTGCTGTCGGAAACCGCGGACGACTCGCGCGCGATCAACGACATCCGTGGCGGGGCCATCATCATCGCAGGCTCGGGGATGGCGAACGGCGGCCGCGTGCTGCATCACCTCAAACACAACCTGCCGCGCCGCGAATGTCACGTGCTCATCGTCGGCTTCCAGGCGCCGGGCACGCTCGGACGCCAGCTCGTCGACCGCAAACCCGAGGTGTGGATCCACGGGCAACGTGTGCCGAGCGCAGCGCAGGTCCACACGCTCGGCGGACTTTCAGCGCATGGCGATCAGGCGGACCTGTTGCGCTGGTATGACAGTTTCGCAGGCCGCCCTCCGGTATATCTCGTGCACGGCGAAGTGCCCGCCGCGGAAGCGCTGGCCGCACGCCTGCGCGAACTCGGTGCGAGCGCGACGGTGACTCGTCCTGGCCTGAAACTCGATCTTGCGAGCCTGCCGGTGCTGGCCCACGACCGAGACAGTCCCTAGAATCCACCGCCTAACAACGCGACCGACAGGAAAGCAGACCCAGGATGAATACACCTCCCGCGCGCGACAATTCCTTCCTCGGTTTTCTCGACAATCCCAGCGAACGAAAGATCGTCATCAGCGGATTCTTCCTGCTGTTCTGCGTGCTGGGCGGTTACTTCGCAGTGCGGCCCGTGCGCGAAACTATCGGCACGATTCTCGGACGCGAGGCCACGCAGAATCTGTGGGGCTTTACGGCGCTGTTCGCCATTCTCATCGTCCCTTTCTACGGCTGGCTGGTGGCGCGTGTCCGGCGAGCCGTGTTGCTGCCGGCGATCTACGGCTTCATGGCACTGGGGTTCATCGTCGCCGCGGTTGTTTTCGAAAACGATCCAAAGAACCAGGTGCTGGCGCGCTGCTTCTACGTCGGCATCAGTGTGATGAATCTGCTGCTCGTCTCCGTGTTCTGGAGCTTCATGCTCGAGATTCTCTCGAGCCGGCAGACCAAGCGGCTGTTCGGAATCATCGCGGCGGGTGGCACTGCCGGCGCGTTCATCGGTCCGCTCATCACCAGCCTCATCGTCACGCGCGTCGGCAACAGCGGCATCCTTTATCTCGGCGCCGGCATGTTCATCATCGCGGTCTTCCTGCAGCGCGTGTTGATCGCGCAATGGCGTTCGCTCGAGCCGGAAGCGGGCACCGCCAGCACTCCCGCGCAGTTGTCGGAGAAAGATCGTGCGCTCGGTGGCAATCCGTTCGCGGGCGTCATGCTCGTGCTGCGCTCTCCCTATCTCATCGGCATCATGTTGTTCGTCGTCGGTGTGTCGGCGATCAACACCTTTCTCTACTTCGAGCAGCTGAAGCTGGTCGAAGATCAGTTCGAAGAGATCGCCAAGCGCACGCAGGTGTTCGCCAATCTCGACACCATCGTCCAGGGCCTGGTGATCTTCACGCAGCTGTTCCTGACCGGTTTCATCGCGACGCGGTTCGGCCTCACGCTGCTGCTCGTCATGGTGCCGGTGGTGATGATCTTCGGTCTCACCGTGTTCGCGCTGTCGGGCACATTCATCGTGCTGGCCGTGGCCATGGTGATCCGCCGGTGGGGTGAATACGCCTTCATCCGTCCGGGTCGCGAGATGCTGTTCAGCAAGGTCGACAAGGAGAGCAAGTACAAGGCGAAGAACCTCATCGATGTCGCCGTGTACCGCATTGCCGATGCGGGCTTTGCGCAGCTCAAGAAATTTCTCGAGGCCATCGGCATGACGGGCACGGTTGAGGCGCTGTTTACCGCGGGCATTGCCGCGCTGTGGGCGTTCAACGGCTGGTGGCTGGGCCGCCGGCATGACCGCGAGAAGAACTGAGCGGTTGTCTGCTTCGATTGCGGAAGCGCGGCGTCGGAAAACTCCTGCGTATTCATAGGACGACCGCGCGATCGGTCGAGCGCGGGAACATCGTCGATTCTGGCGCGTCGCTTGAGGATGCCGTCGAGCGTCATTCGCTACTATCACTACGACCCCGTGCAGCGGCGGCTGGATCTGCAGTTCGTATCCGGCCGGCGCTACGCGTATCACGATGTCCCCGAGGAGACCTATGCGCAGATGCGGCGCGCGTTTTCGAAGGGGGAGTTTTTCAATGCCCAGATCCGCGATCGATTCCGGTACGAGCGTATTCACTGAGGATCCATGAACCGACTATCTAATTACCGTTGGTTGCCCGGCAGAGCCGGTGCGCGGTCACCGATCGCGGTCAGCCAGAGCGTCTACATGCGATTCCAGACCGCCACGTTGATCACCGCGTTCTTCCTCTTTTTCCTGTTCACACCCGGCGACGAAAGGCGCACCGGCGCACGCGCGTGAGTTAGCAGCGCGAGCACCAGCTCTTACGCTACAGCGGCGTTCGTCGCCTTCTTCTCGTGTGGCAGCGTGATTCGGAAGCGCGTGTACTCACCCGACTTCGTGGCGATGCCCACGCGCCCGCCAGCCTTGGTCACCAGGTCGCGCACCTGGTCCATTCCGATGCCGCGCGCGCCGCCCGCGCTGACGGTCGTGAAGCCCGGGCGGAAGATCAGTCCCGCCAGCTTGCGCACGTCAAGGGTGGCCGCGACGTCGGCGGTGAGCACGCCCTGGCGCACAGCCTCGGCGCGAATCTTGTCGTGATCCAGACCGCGGCCATCGTCCTGCACGCTCAGCTGATATCCATCGCCGCCGGCACGCGCGAACTGCACGGCCACGGTGCCGATCTCGGGCTTGTCCTGGACCACCCGATCGGCCGGCGTCTCCACGCCGTGGCGAATCGCGTTGTGAATGAGCTGGCCGAGAATCTTCTCGACGGTGCGGCGGTAGCCGCGCGGCACATCTTCGAGGCCGACGACGACCAACGACACGCGCTTGGAATACATGTCCGCGAGGAAGTGCGACATCTCCTCGAGGCTCTCCTGCGACAGATCGGACAGGCGCGCGGTCTTCTGCGTTGCGGAGGGTGGCTTCGAAATCGCGCTGCTCGCATCGCCGTGCGCAGCGGCCCTGCGCAGTTGCGGTTGCCGGATCGTGGTGCCGGTCGCGGTGGCCGAACGCTGTGTCACGTCTATTGCCGGTTGTTCAGGGGCGGGATTCTCGCCACTGCCGTTCAGCGTCCGCCATTCGCGCAAGCGGGTCACCACTTCACCCTGGATGGCGAGATGGCTGAGCAGATCATCCAGCTTCACGGCGAGCGGCAGGAAATCGTTGCCGGACAGGGTCTGCTTGTCGCGCAGCCTGCCGAGCGCCTCTTCGAAGCGTTCGGCGCGCTCGCACACGGACGGCAGCGGCAGGCGTTCGGCGCGCGCGTGCACGCCGCGAATCAGCTCGAGGATGAGCACGAGCTTTTCGCGGAACGCCTGCGGCTCGCGCGCGGGTAGTTTGAGGATGGCGCGCAGCTGGCCGGCCCGATCACGCGCCTCGCCGAGGAAATTCTCGAGCCGGGCGGGGTCGACGTGCATCACTTCCTTGAGCACTTCGTTGAGGCGCGGATCCGGTGGATCGATGACGGCGGGCGCATCGATGTGCGCGGGCTTTCTCGCGGCAGCGCGCGCCGGGGCGGTGTCCGGCGAGGTGATGGTGGTCGCCAGGTGCTGCGCGATCTCGGGACTGCCGATGGAATTCTCGAGCGCGTCCATCGCCGGCAGCGAGCGCGAGTTGGCGGCGGTGCTGTCAACGGCAATGTGCGCCAGCGACGGCAGGGTCATGGTCGGCGTATCCGGCCGGGCCTTCGGCATCGAGGGCAGGGAATCTTCGGTCACGTCCAGGGGCCCGAGTTCGAACTCGCCGGTGAGCATGGGGTGCGGTGCCGGCATCGCTGGCAATGCAGTTACCGGGGCAGGCTGTGCCGCGGAACCGGGCTCTATCAGCTCGTCGGCCAGGGATGCTACCAGCGCCGCGCGCAAACCAGTCTCGCCGGCGAGCCGCTTCGCGAAAGTCTCCTCGTTAAGCACCGGCACTTCGATGGTGTGCGGCACGAGGCGCGGCGCGGAAATGCGTTCGATCGACACGATGACGTGATGCACGCGGCCGTCGACGACCAGCCGCGAGAAGCGAATCGCTAGATGGCGCGCGCCGGAATGAACTTTCGCCAGCGGATTGAGCGTGGCGTCGACCATCGCGCTGGGCTCCGCCTTCCACAGCGATTCCAGATACGTCACGGCGTCGCGCCGGACGTTGACCGGCACGAGCTCGGCGATCACCTGCACGAACGCCGTGCCCGCCACGCAGATGTGGCCCAACAATTCCGGTGCCGCCGACGATGCTTCGCCCATGAGCCTGTGCTCGCGGTCGAGGAACAGCACACCCGCCTGGCTGAGCTCGAGCATCGCGTAGGACTGCGCGCGTGCCACGACCAGCTGTTCGTCGCGTGAACGCAGGCTGCCGCGCTGGGTGATCGCGTAGATGGTCACGCCGATCAGGCAGATCAGCGCCAACCCTAATGCCACGATGGGGAAGTTGACGTATTCCATTGTCAGCTCGCGCTCCCCGCGGTGACCAGCGTGGCCGGATCGACGCTGCCGCCGTCGCTCGCGGCGCGCGACACCTGTTCGATCGCGATCAGCAGCTCATCGCAGGAGGCAATGCGATGCTCGCGCGATTTCGACATCAACCGCTCGAGCAGCGGTTGGTAGGACAACTGGTGCACGGGCAACTCGGGCACTGGCGCCATCACGTGCTGTTGCAGCACATCGATGGCCGAGGCGCCGAGATAGGGCTTCTTGCCCGCGAGCATCTCGTAGAGGATCACTCCCAGGCTGTACAGATCGGTACGGGCGTCGAGCGCCTCACCCTGCGCCTGCTCGGGACTCATGTAGTAAGGAGAGCCGCGCAATACGCCGGTGCGCGTGCTGCCGTCGCCCCCGAGGAGGCTGCGCGCCAATCCAAAATCGATGAGCACCACGCTGCCATCGTCGCGCAGCATCACGTTCGGCGGCTTCAAGTCGCGGTGAATGATGCCGGCCTCGTGCACCACCTTGAGCGACAGCGCGATCTCCTTGAGGAACGCGATGGCCTCGTCGGCGGTCAACGGGTTCTGCAGGCGTGCCTTCAAGTCGCCGCAGGGGAAATATTCCATCGCCAGGTATTCGACGCCTTCGTGAATGCCGTAGTCGAACAGGTCGATGATCGAGGGATGATCGAGCGCGGCGATCGCTTCGAACTCGCGCTGGAACATGATGGAACGCTGACCGGTGTCGTTGGGGTTCGCTTCGCCGGTGTGCCTGCGCTTGGAGATCTTCAGCGCCACGTTGTGGCCGAGATCCTCGGCGATCGCCAGATAGACGGCGGCGGCTTCGGACTCGCCGATCTTCTGCAGGATCGTGTATCCCGGGATCTGGTGAATATTCGGCGCGACCGGCTTGGATTCCTTCACGGCCGCGGGCTGCGAGTCGCAGATCGCGGGCAGTGAACGCGCCGCCGGATCGTTCGCGAAGTCGACCGCTGGGACGGGCATGGGCGCTGCGGCAACGGCGGACGCGGCCGGCGTCATGGCGGCCGTTGCGGCGCGCGCCAGGGTTGCACCCGTGTGCGTGGAAATGTGCGGCGGCGGACCCGACGGCGTCGGCACGCTCGCCACCAGCGCGGCTTTCGCAAGCGTAGCGCCGGTCTGCGTGGAAACGTGCAGATTCGCGCCGGGCGCGGGCGCCAGGCGTTCGGCGCGCCGCTGGGCTTCCTTGTCAATGGCGCGCAGCGTGATCTTGATGGAGCGCTGAATGCGCGCCGGCGTCAGCAGGCGCTTGGGTAGATAGTCGGCGGCGCCGAGCCGCAGCGTGCGGATCGCGGCGAGCTCGCTGCCGGCGGTGGCCAGAATAATCATCTCCGGGAAGCCAGGCTGCGAGCGCAGCTTGCGGATCCAGTCGAAGCTGTCGTGCGGATCTTCGATCGCCTCCGGAAAATCCAGCGCCAGCATCACGATGTCGTAGTCGCGTACGGTCATGGCGGTGCGCACGCGGCCGAACGACGTCCAGTCCATGATGACGATCGAGCCGGCCGGCCAGCCCGAACTCACGGAGTGCTGCAGCCACTGGGCATACTTGTCGTCGTCTTCGACGATCAGGAATCTTTGTGTGCGCGGCGCTTCCATTTTCTTATTCTTCCGAGAACCTGATGCGCACGGCGGCGCGCTGGTCGACCGGCTTGCCGTTCTGGAGCACCGGTTTGTATCGCCACTGACTGATCGCGTAGATCGCGGAGGAGTCGAATACCTTGCGCGGGCTCGCGTTGGTCACGACGATGTCGGCGGTCGAACCGTCGGTGCGCACCGTGAACTCGAGTTCGATCCAGCCCTTCAGGGCGCGAGTGCTGATCGTGTTCGGGATTTTTGGCGCCACGTATTCGATGCGAGCCAGCGAATTCGCGCCCACCACCGAGTTGCGTTGCGCGGCCGCGGCGCGCGCGGCGGTCAGATCGGTTTCGGTGGCGTCGAGTTCGCGGCTCGCGAAGCCGATCGTGTGTACCTCGAGCAACCACGCGTCCGCGGCGGTGAGATCGCCGCGCGTCAGCGCGGATTTCATCTCGCGAAGATATGCGGTGCCCAGTTGAGCCCGGGCGCTGGCCACTGCCGGGTTTCCCGCATCGGCGTTGATCAGTGCCAGTAGATAGGACTTGGCGCTGCCGTTGGCAGGCTGCAGCAAGCTGTTTGCGGCCAGTGCCGCATTGAAGGACTGCGCCAGCGTCGTGATCTTGCCGGCGCGCGTGCCGATCAACGTGTCCTGCAGCAGGCGGCGAACGGCGGTCATTTCCTGGCGGCCGGCGCCGGCAGCGTCGGCATTGGCGAGCCAGCGCTCGGTGTCGGCGGCGTTGCCGGTGTTGGCGGCATTGGCGGCGCGCGTGAGCAATTCCCTCTGCAGTGCGCGCGTGGTCTCCTCGAGCGCCGGATCGTCCGGCACGATCTGGCGCGCCGCTTCCAGATAGAAGCGCGCGTTGTCTTCCGAAGGCTCGATCAGCGAACCGGCGCGCAGGCGCGCATTGGCCAGCCGCAGATACGTGGCGCCCCTGGTTGCCTGGTCCTCCGCATCCGAATCGTGCGCGCGGGTCAGTGCCGCGCGTTCGTGTTCCATTTCGATCTGCATCGCGAGAAAGGCGCCGCGCGCCGTGGCGGGCGTGAGTGTCTCGGCGACATCCACCATGTTCCGCGCGTCTTCGGGATTCCCCGCCGTGAGCGCGCGCTCCGCCGCGCTCAGCAGGCGATCGGCCACACGCACCAGGCCCGCCTTGGCCAGCGTGTTGGCCGGATCGAGCGCGAGGGCGCCGCGAAACAATTCCACCGCGTTCCGGTCGGGTGGCGTGGCCAATTCGCCGCGCTGCAGCGCCGCTTCGGCCTCGGCAAGTTGCTGGTTCAGCAGTTGCTCGTGGGTGAGCACCGGCGGCGGCGGCGGAGTCTGCGGCGCGGTTTCCGTCGTCTGCTCTGTGTCCGACTGCGCGACGGATTTCTGCGCCGGCGGGACATGCACTGCGGGCGCCATGGAGTGTGCAGCCGGCGGCGCGTCGCGCAGGCGATCGGCCACTGATTGTTCAGGCGCTGGCGCGGCTTCAGCCGGCGCTGCCACGGGCGCCGGCTTCGGCGTCGCGACCATCGGGGTTTCCTCGGGGATCCGCGCCTGTGGTGCGGGCGTGCTCGCCGGCAAGGACTCCGCGGCGCCGCGGTCGGCTGCCGCTTCGCTAACTACTGTCGCTTCCGGCTGGTCGGCCGGCTTCTCGCCGCGCGCGGACAGAAAATACCAGCCGCCGGCAATGGCAACCGCCGCCACCGCGGCGATGATGCCGAACAAGGTAACTCGGCTCTTGCCGGGCGTGCGCGGCTTGGCCGCCTCGACCTTGGAAAAACCCGGGCTCGTCTGCTCGAGCGTGCGCTCCACGTATTCGACTTCGTGACGGCGCAGTGCCGCCTCCACGAACAGCCGCACGCGTGGGGCCGACACGGGTCGGTGCAAAAAACGGTACACCACGCCCGACGTGATCTGGCTTGCAACCTTTGACTGTTCTTCGGCGGTTCCAACTACCACGAGCACGAGGTCGGGCCAGGTCTCGCGCAGGCGCTCGGCGAGCGAGGCGAGATCGCCTTCGACGAACATGCTGTCCAGCAACGCGACGGACACGCGCCGGCTGTGCAGATGCGGGCGCAGCTCGTCTTCGGAAGTGACGAGGATGAGGTCGGAAGTGGCGTCGACCGTGCTGCGCAGCAGCCCGATCAGCGCTCTATCTTGCGTAAGCGCGGCGATCGCCACCGGCGCCTGGGCGCTGGCAAGCATGGGCGATTCGAATTCCGTCTGCGGCAGCATGATGGTGGCGGCGCGACCTTCGAAAACCTGCAAAACAAGGGGGGCGAAAGCACTTTAACAAGATATGTCAGTTTATCGGGGAAGGCCGCACGCAGGCCTTGCGCGCAAGTAATCCGTGAACTGCGTCCCGCAGGCAATGTCCAGTAACGAGACTATTTTCACAGTTGATGCGGCGCTTTCCGGCCCGGTTATGATCGCCGCCGCGAATACGTGAATGGAGCGCCAAATGGCCCTGAAAGCCTGCTATTTCTCCCTGTTGCTGGTGCTGGCCGGTGCCACCGCGCAAGCCGCCGGCCCGAGCGGTGCACAAGAGAAGGGTGCCGCCGCGTTTTTGACCGCCGTCGCCAGCGGCAACGCCCAGGCAATCGCTCAGGAGCTGCATCCAGACGAGCTCGAAAAGCTGCGCTCCCGCCTGCTGACGCTGTTGCGCGCGGAGAACCTGCGCAGCGACAACACCTATCGAACACGGTTGTTTGGTCCGGGCCGCTCGCTGGCCGACCTCGAAAGCATGCCCGCGGTGCGCTTCTATTCCGCGCTGTCCGATCGGCTGCGCCTGCGGGCGCGGGAATACGCGAAATTCGACTGGCTCGCGGTGGTCCCCGACGGAAAGATCGTCTACCTGGTGGGCAAGGGCGAGCCGCCCAAGGAGCGCGGCTCTGTCAAAGTCACCGTCACGGTGGGGTTGATGCAGTACGGCGCACAGTGGCGCGCCGTCATACCCAACGAGATCGAGGCGCAGCTCGACGATCTGCTCGAAGGGCGCACCGCGGCGGCCCCCGCCCTGACCGTCGGTGGCGCGAGCGCGGCCGCGCCGCCCGCGCCGGCGCCGCTCGCGCCCGGCATCAGCGAATTGCTCGCGCGCGCCGAGGCCAGCCTCGCCGCCGGCCACTGCGAGGAGTACTACAGCGAGTACATGAGCCCCAACTTCAACAGGTTCACCTCGCGTAGTGCGAAGAAAACATTGATCACGGCCTGCACCAACAACGAGAGCCAGCGCGAGACGATGATCACCACGTTGCGCATCGTGCAGGAGTTGCAGCCCAAGTACGATCTCGGCGGTGCGCGCGCACTGTTTGACGTGAGCGGGCAGGGCCTGCCGTACGAGCGCTTCGTGCTCGAGCGCGACAAGGACATGCGCTGGTACATCGCGGAGTAGTTGGACACTCGATGCTGAACATCCGCCCAGCAACCCGCGCCGACGCGGCTACCATCGCGAGCCTGGTGCGCGAGCTCGCCGAGTACGAAAAGCTGCTGCCGGATGCCAGGGCAACCGCTGCCGATTTCCTGCGCGAGCTCGAATCTCCCAACCCGGTGATTCACGTGCTGATCGCCGAATGGAACGGCGCGGCAGCTGGTTTTGCGCTGTATTTCTACAATTTTTCGACGTTCGTCGGCCGCCCGGGGCTGTATCTCGAGGATCTGTTCGTGCGGCCGGCGCAGCGCGCGCACGGCATCGGCCGCGCACTGCTGCGGGCGCTGGCGCGCATCGCCAGGGAACGCAACTGCGGTCGCATGGAATGGGCCGTGCTCGACTGGAACGAGCCCGCGCTGCGCTTTTACAAATCGCTGGACGCGCGCCAGATGAACGAGTGGATCATCCATCGCCTCACACCGGTCGAGATCGACAAGCTCGCCGCCGAAACCTGAGCCCGGAGTACCCCATGAATAAAAGTCTGGTAGTCGTGGCCTGCGCGCTCCTCGGCGCTGCCGGCATCGCGGCAACTTCCAGCGCGGCCGATCCTGCGGCGGCCGATCCTGCGGCGGCCGATCCTGCGGCGGCCGATGCAGCTGCCGTTCCTGCGCCGCCCATCACCCAGAGCGAGTTGCTCGCGCGGCTCGAGAAGAAGGATCCGGAACTCGTGGTGCTCGACGTGCGCACGCCCGCGG